>Ga0210384_10000205_pt1 | contig 91200 bp, 79 predicted proteins | sample IncBWH2MmetaG_FD_160574 | JGI IMG/M metagenome (GOLD analysis project Ga0210384, IMG submission 160574) | Forest soil microbial communities from Barre Woods Harvard Forest LTER site, Petersham, Massachusetts, United States - Inc-BW-H-2-M | ecosystem: Environmental > Terrestrial > Soil >... | reverse complement strand
AAAACTCGCCAATCTTCTCGCCCGCTATCCCGACGCAAATCCCGCGCGTCCCTTCCGTCCCGAAGATTGCACCGAAGCAATACTCGAATCAGCCGCTGCCTCAGCCGGCGACGCCTTATCGCCCAGCGCCACCCCGCGCCATTCCCTCCGCCTCCGCCGTGAAGACGCATCGCGCAAACGCCTCTTCCGCACGCGCAGCCTCTGGGATGCGCTGATGGACATCACTCGCCCCCATCCACCCGTGTACCGCGAATACTCCTACGCCCTCCGAGCGGACATCTATATATTGCAACCCGACGCCGCCCAGCTCGCCCGCCTGGCACACGAAGCCGCGCGATACTCTCCGCGCTCCCTGCGCCCACACCTCGCCGTCCTCCCCTCCATCTCCCAGATTGTTTTCGTTTGTCTCCGTCCTATACCTGACGATGCAGGGCTTCGCCCTGTGCCGGATCGTGCAGGGACTCAGCGCTGATGCATGTCAAAGCAAAAATGAGGCAGGATACGCACCCGCAGTACAACGCTCCGCAATCAATGCGTCGGCTTTAGATAATTCCTCACCGCCAGCTCTCCAATTTTTTTGCCCATCTCCTGGCCCACTACTGTTGAATTCCGATAGTGGATACCCCCGCAAATCCTGGCCATTGAAACTTCATTCGCCCACTCCTCGATGCTCACCCACTTGTGTATCACCCCCGGCACCGCCGAGCTGGTCATATTCAATGAGACGTTCGCATTCCCAAACTCCGATTCCAAAACTGCTCGTACCGCCGATGAAGTAATACAGTGCGCGCACGGATATTCCGGGTGTGGCGGCGTGTCGATCAACGGCTCCCAACTCGCATCGCGCATCGTCGCATCATTTCCATCCTGATCCCCATTGCGTATCGCCGTAATCGGTCGCCAGAAATTAAATGTGTACTTCGCATCGAACACCGCAATGTAAGCATCCGCAGCAGCCATCTCCACCAGCGCAAACAATCGAGCATTCTGGATCAGGCTTCTTCCCTGGGTTCCAGCCAGTTGCTGCACAAGCGAATCCCAGCTCTGCGGACCGGTAATCACCCAGAAGCGTGCCATCTCCGTTTGCTCTGCGGTTCGCGTGGTGCTCTTTTTCCCGCCAAGGTCTTTCACCTCGTTGTAATCGCGCGCCCATTCCGCGCTCTTTAAATCCGGAGGAGCTGCCGGGCGGAACTGAGACCCGCGGTCCATCACCCACGGCGTCACGTTTCCCCATTGCGATGCGATCGGCACGATGGTCGGCACATACACTCCAGGAGCAGTGGTCGGCCGGTATGTGTTCGGCGCGTCGGCGCCATCTGCTGCGCGCAACGCCAATATTTTGCCGGCCACCTCTTCTCCCACGCCGATCCCCGACGTCTTTCCGCTTCCATCCGGTATCTGCACGAGTGACGCCGCATAGGACGCATCGAGCGATGCTTTCTGCTCCGGAAATATCGCCACCAGTACCGCATGTGCCGCAGCCACTCCAGCAGCCTCCGCCGAACTCCCCGCCGGCGCGGATATCTTCACTTTGTAAGGGCTATAGCGCCCCTCAATTGAATTGATGGCGTCGAACATCGCCACGTGCACCAGCGCCGTGGCGCGCGTCCCCGCAAACGGATACACTTTCGCTTCCAGCACTGCTGCTCCCGCCTTCTGGTTCCATTCTGTCACCACATCCGCAGCCGAAGCCCCCGGCGCGACCATCATCGCCGCAGCCAAAATCCATGCGCGAACTTGAATTGTGCTCATAGGATTTGCCTCCAGTGTGATCAGGTGCATTGATAACAACTAAGTCGCAGAACCCACGCGGACGCGAAGCGTCTTTGGCACAAAGCAATAAGTCAAAAAAGCTCCGACCATCAAAATCGCGGCAATGACATACAAGGCTGCCGATGGGTTGGATGAAACACGTTTCGCCCACACCGGGATATTGGGACCAAAATAACCGCCTAAATTACCCACCGAATTCACAATCCCGATCCCGGCGGCAGCCGCGGTCCCGGCCAAAAATGCAGACGGCAACGGCCAGAACAATGGCATGGATCCAATCACTCCCAGTGTGCCGATGGAAAGAAAAATGATTGCCAGCACGGGATTCGACGCATAAACCCCGCTCAATATCAGCCCGACGGCTCCGGCAGTTACATTCGCCACATAGTGAAGCCGCCGCTCTCCTGTCTTGTCCGAATGATGGCTTAAAAAAATCATCCCCACAACGGCGACGCCATACGGTATCGCGGTAATCAGCCCAACACGGAGATAGCCCTTGATACCGAAGGCCTTCACGATGGTCGGCAACCAGAAAGCAATGCCGTACAATCCGATCATCAATGTGAAATAGATCGCGCACAGCACCCACACTTTCCCGCTCTTGAACGCATCCGCCAGTTTATGTTCCGTTTTATCCTTGTCCTCGGCAATCAGGTTTTCCGCCAGCAGCGCTTTTTCTTCAGACGTCAGCCACTTGGCTTCTCCAATGCTGCTGTTCAGGTAGTAAATCACCCAAAATCCCACGAGTATCGAGGGGATGCCTTCCGCCAGAAACAGCCACTGCCATCCCGCTAAATTCATCGCGCCGGAAAGCTTGTCCATGATCCAGCCGGATACAGGATTGCCAATGACCCCGGATACTGCAATCGCCGCCACAAACCACGCAGTTCGCATGGATCGGTATCTCGAGGGATACCACAACGTGAGATAAAAAATGACTCCAGGAAAGAATCCCGCCTCTGCGAGCCCCAATAGAAAACGCATGGCATAGAAGGACCATGCTCCTTTTACGAAAATCATGCACCCGGAAATCACGCCCCAGGAAATCATGATTCTCGCAATCCACATCCGCGCCCCGAATTTCTTCAGGAGCACGTTGCTCGGAACTTCAAAAAAGAAATACCCGATGAAGAAAATCCCCGCGCCCGTGGCGAATGCCGCGTCGCTCAATGACAGATCTTTGAGCATCTGCAGTTTCGCAAAACCCACGTTGACGCGATCCAGATACGCCAGGATGTAGCAGAGGAAAAGGAACGGAAGTAAGCGGACATCAACCTTGTGGTACGTCCTCGCTTCAAAACTCTCGGGTGGCATCATGCGGAAGCCTCATTTTCCTGAAATCCCATCCGGAATTTCAGACAGGTGCCTCTGCGGGCACATCCTATGCTTCTCCTGAGTCGGACACAAGCGACGCCTCGCCTGCGCAGCCGCAAACAATTTCATCAGCTTCCGTGATCCCGCGCCAATTCCGCGCAACCGCTCGTCAGGCAATCATGGGTCCCCACGGCCGCGAAACAGGGCGTGCGTTTTGCTACTACGCCGAGCCATGTGCATAATCGAACGCCATGTACTTCTCTGACCTTGCTCTCTCGAAACGTTTGGAGCGCGCCGAAGGGCACGCGTGTGTCCAGCACGCGGAAGCACGGCGTCGTCTATTCCCAGACAGCGGTGCCGAATGGATCGAATGCGCTGGCGCCTACGCAGTCTTCGATGGCATCGAGTCTCCTGTCACTCAGACTTTTGGACTTGCTCTATTCGAGGATCTGATCCCAGCCTCGCTGGAGGAGATTGAACGCTTCTTTCTCGACCGCGGAGCGCCGGTGCTCCATGAAGTGAGTCCTTTCGCGGGGGTTGCTGCGCTCGGAATGCTCTGTAGCCGCAACTACAGACCTATCGAGATGAGTAATGTTCTTTGTCGGCCCGTCGAGCGGCCCGCCGCAGAGGAGCAGAGTGCTGTCAGTGTGCGGGTCATCGCAGCGGATGAAGCGCAATTGTGGAATAGCATCAGCCTGAGGGGCTGGTCGCACGACCATCCCGAACTTCGCGATTTTCTTCTAGATTTCGGTGCCATATCTGCAGCGCGCGGGGATAGTCTGTGCTTCCTCGCTGAACATGAAGGGAAACCTGGTGCCGCTGGCGTGTTGTGCATTCATGATGGCGTTGCATTGTTCGGCGGCTCGGCTACGCTTCCCGAGCTTCGACGTCGTGGGCTGCAAGCAGCGCTCCTGCACCAGCGCATGCGCTACGCCTTCGATCATGGATGCGATCTGGCGATGATGGTCGCACTGCCCGGTAGCGATTCCCAGCGCAATGCCGAGCGTAAGGGATTCCGAATCGCGTACACACGCACAAAGTGGCGGTTGTCTTCCTAGGTCCAACTACGTGGGGATCCCGTTGTCGCTCTGCTGCGCGTACTGGTCAGGTCTTTTGGGTATTGCGTGTGACCGTGCGTGCGGCACTCTGCAGAACTTGCGAAAGTACAATTGCCAGTGCGCCCAGAGAATCGTCGGCAACTCGGAAGCTATCGTCGGAACGGATCTGCCCAAGATCGCACCGGCTATTCTGCTAAGTAGTCGGACGACCGGACATCTTGAATACCACTACCTTATATGTCCAGTTCGCGCGTTTATCAGGCACAACGTCGAAGTACGAAGATTTGCTCCTGGGTGGGCGCCGCGCGCAAGTCGAGTGTAAACGCCTCCTGCCTAATGCGCGGCACTTACGTTAAGCGTCAGTTGAGTCTTGTGGCTGACGCCTCCGGAGGCGGCCGTCAGCATAAGCGTATAAGTTCCGGTGGGTGTGCCCCCAGATGGCGGAGGCGGTGTTGGCGAATTGTTGGAGGCACCACCCCCGCAGCTGATTAGGGTGATGGCGAACAACAGGAAGCCAAGCGTGATGGCAAAAGCGTGAGCACGTCGCCACTGTGCTGCTGCGCCTCGGAAGCGAGTAGCGGAAGCCAGCCGCATTGAGGCAAGAGCAACCATGAGAACCAGGGGCAAGATGCGCAAACCATCGAATGGACGCCACTCCCAACGGACGCCTGGCGGAGCGGCCGACGGGGCCGCTGTCGTCACTCGTACAGAAAATGGCGTAGCAGTATTTCCATTCAGGATAGCCGAAGATTGTGAAGGCAAGCAGGTCGACTCCAGGGGCGCGCCGGTGCAACTCAGCGTGACCGTTCCATTGAATCCGCTGATCGGCGTCACCAGCAGGTCATAGCTGGCCGGACTTCCTGCCGACACTGTGGCCGTAGCCGAACCACCGAGCGCGAGACCGATTGAAAAATCCGTTCCCGTACCAGTGAGCCCGACAGATTGCGGGCTGCCTGGCGCGTTATCCGTGAATTTCAACGACGCAACTTCGCCGCCCGTTGTGCTTGGCGTGAACGTCACGTTTACTGAGCACGTGGCATTCACCGCCACACTTGCGCCACTGCAACTCTCGCCACTGATTGCGAAATCGCTGGCATTGGCGCCGCTGACCGCTATCGCGCTTATCGTCAGGCCGGAATTGCCATTGTTCGTCACCATCACGCCCATCGCTGAGCTCTTTACCGTTTCCTGCTGATTTCCAAATGAAATTGTTGGAACGGATGCCGAGAACCCTGGCGGGGCCAATCCGGTGCCAGTCAAGCTGACGCTGTGCGAGCCGGCAGTGTCAGTGATGGTGAGGACAGCGCTTTCCAGACCAACCACTGACGGACTGAATTTCACGTTGTTCACGCACGAGCCACCACTTCCCGCTAGTAAGGAGCCGGTGCAATTGTTGGTCTGTGAGAAGTCGGAGGCATTCGTGCCGGAGATGGCCACGCTGGAGACGCTGGTTGGTAAGGAGCCGCGATTGCTGAGTATTACGGTAAGCGTGTTGGAGGTCCCCAGCGCTTCACTGGGGTACGCTAGCGGGTTGGGAATAAGAACGCCGGCTGCTGCGGGAGCTTGCACCAGATTCGCCACTGTGCGAACCCGGGTATTGTCCAACACCACTAGGCCACCGGAATTGTCTGCCGCGACGGCAGATGGATTATCAAAGACGGCGCTCAACGCAGGCCCGCCATCGCCCGAGTATCCGCAAAAATAATCGCCGGTGGGGTTCCGCGTCCCGGCCACGGTGGAAATGATGCCCGTCGTGCCGGAAACCTCGCGAATCACGCACTCGTCCGCGTCGGGGATGAAGAGATTGCCAGCAGGGTCAAGGAACAAACTGAAGATGTTGCGAAGCTGGGCCGAGCCAGCGGGGCCGCCGTCGCCTGAAAAACCCTGACCTAAGGTCGTGTTGCCGGCGACGGTGTAAATGTTGCCGTTGATTGCCATTACCTCGCGGATTGCGTAGTCCCATGTGTCCGCGATATAGATGTTCCCGGACTTATCCACGGCCACAGCGTAGGGATTATTCAGCGTGGCGCTAGTGGCAGGGCCGCCATCGCCGGTAGCGCCGACAATGCTTTCTGGGATGCCGGCTACTGTGTTGATAATTCCCGTCGAGGCGCCAACCTCGCGAATCACCTGATTTCCAGTGTCGGCGATGAAGATATTCCCGGAGCTATCCACGGCCACGCCTCCTGCCGGTGACAACAGGAAGATGGGATATAGTTCGGCGCTGGTGGCTGGCCCGCCATCGCCTGAAAAATCGCAATGATAATTGCCGGAACTGTCTGGGGGTGTCCCCGCGACGGTGGAGATGATGCCGGAGGCGGCGGTAACCTTTCGAATCACGCAGTTACCACTGTCCACGATGAAGATGTTTCCGGAGTCATCCAAAGCCACATCCCTGGGGAAAAAGAGTTTCGCACTGCTGGCTGGGCCGCCATCGCCGGAGTAGCCGGATACGCCGACTCCGGCCACCGTGGTCATGATCCCCGTGGAGGCGGATACTTCGCGGATAGCGTGGTTGGCCGTGTCCGCAATAATGACATTCCCAGACCGGTCCGTAACCAGAGTTGCGCCGTAAGGAGTATCGTTCAGAAAGCCGAGCTGCCCATCCGTCGCAATGTAGCCATCGCCGCTGTACCCCTTGAAGCCGACCAGTTGGCCGCTGTGGTACGGATCGGGCACGGACACCCCGGCGAAAGTGGTTATGTGGCCGGTGGAGGCAGAGACTTTGCGGATCACTGAGTTGCCGTAATCCGCCGTGAAGATGTCCCCCGAGCCATTCACGGCTACGCCGTAAGGCTGGTTGAGCTGGGCGCTGGTTGCCGAGGTTTCATCACCGGAGTATCCACATCCGAGGCTAAATTCCCCCGCAACGGTCGAAATGTGGCCGCTAGAGGACGAGACTTTACGGATCACGCAGTTTGAAGTGTCCGCAATGAGGACGTTTCCGGTGCCGTCCACGGCTACGCCGAAGGATTGGCTGAGCTGGGCGCTGGTGGCGGCCCCGCCATCTCCCGAATATCCACAACTGGCGGTGCCCGCCACAGTCGAGATAATGCCGGTGGAGGCGGAAATCTTGCGAATCGCGCAATTAGTGGTATCTGCAATGATGATGTTCCCAGAGCCGTCCACAGCCACGCCATTCGGAAATCCAAGCTTGGCGCTGGTGGCCAAGCCGCCGTCCCCCATGTATCCGCAATGTAAATTCCCTGTGAGATCCGGTAGCGTTCCAGCCACAGTGGAGATGACGCCCGTGGAGGCAGAAATCTTACGAATCAAGCAGTTGTTGGTATCCGCTATGAAGATGTTCCCGACGCTATCTAGGGCGACGCCAGAGGGATTATTCAGCGTGGCGCCGGTGGCCGGTCCGCCATCGCCGGTGTGCCAACAAGTGTCCGTGCCCGCCACAGTGGAGATGATGCCAGTCTGGGCGGAGACCTCGCGAATCCTGCAAAAGGTCCTATCCGCTATGAAAATGTTGCCTGAGCTGTCCACGGCTATGCCGCTCGGTTCGGCAAGCGAGGCGCTGACGGCTGGGCCGCCATCTCCGCGGGCACCTCCCGGCTCTCCAATGCCCGCCACGACGGTAACGTTGCCATCGGTAGCGACTCTGAATACCCGACCGGAGTTGAAAGCTGCAACGTAAACGTTCCCCGCGCCATCGAGCGCGACAGTAGCGGGAGAATCCATGCTCGACTTCAAGGCGGGCAGATTGTTGGGCCCTCCGCCGCCAATGGTTTTCACCGTGTCTTGAGCCCAAACTGTCGGGGCAATCAGTCCAAGCAAGAGAATGGCAAGTGCCTCGAGTCGAATGATTTCTTTGTGCACGGCTATGTTTCCCTCGACTCCGCCGCCACGACGGCCCGAACTGCCCATCGAAATTGCACGGCACATCCCTAAAACGATCTACTTGAAGACGCGTCTCATGGCTGACCTAAAGGTGCCCATTCTTGCTCAAGACACATTCAAATGACAGCTTATTTTAACGAGTCGCTACGTGCCCGATCAGCTGACTTATCGGAGATGTGACTCCGATCCTCCCGCCGGTACTGACCGTAATTCCGCTCGAAGAGCGGGTACGCCCGGTTGTCAAGCTCATCCTTAGGTGGAGCGGTAGTCCTGCGGTTCTAGCAATCCGAATCAATGCAGAGCGCTTGATGAAAGCGACTCTTCGAGCTGTGATAACGCTGATGGTAATGGCTTGCCTGGCTTTCCGCGCGAAGCACGCGACTAATGTGCCGGGAAGCTCAGGCGCTTTGGAAAGCGGAGGGTACGCGCAGGCTAAGGCCTGGTAAGTTTGAATGCAAAGGTCAAAGGTGGAGCGCTTGGTGTAGGAGCGCTGAACTCAGCGACCCAGCTGATTCAGAGACACCAAGGAGGCTCCCCACGCAACCTACGTATTACATCGGACTGGATGTTCACAAGAGGACGATCCGCTACCGCGTGAAGGACGGCAGTGACATGATCCACACCGAAGGCACGCTCCCCGCCACACGCTTGGACCTGGACCATCGGATAACCGGGCATTGAGTTATCGCCTTCGGGCCCCGAAACGAGTCTTGCAAACGACAGCTCCCCTGCGCAGCCGCAAATTAATGCATTATCTACGCTCTTTTCTCTTGATTTTTCACTACAGGTATGGTATAGTAAACACTTCCCTAACATAACAATATAATTAATTTGTGTGCTCCCCAGCGACGGGAAGAGGGCCGAACTTTGTCTCCGGGCAGCGTAAGTCTCATCCTGCCCGTACCGCTCGCCGCCTCACGTGGGCTACGCGCACACTTTCCCGCCGACGCGGGAAAAAAAGGAGCGACAACTATCATGCGTGGAAAGTTTCCCTCGAGTTTCGAGCGGCACCCAAGCCGTACTCAACCTGAAATCGTTAACTATAAGGTCATTTACGTCCCAAAAGAACCCGCCACCATGCCTGAATCTTCCAGTTCTGATCCGCCAGTGCCCGGCGAAGCACGGGAGAGCACGGCTGCTGCAAACGCAACAGCCGGGAGTGAGTCGGTCCCCGCCAAAATCACTGCCTCAGCCGCCGAGGCCTTCCCCACACTCCCTTCTCCCGGCTCTCCCCCCGAATCTTTACACACTCAATCCGAGCCAAGCCCCCAAGCCCTCGCCCGCCGAAAATCCTCCTCTGCTTCTCCCCGGTTCCGCCTGAATTCAAAAGGCCTTCCAGACCTTGACCGCCATTCCCGCAAGTGCTGTATTTGTTCCCATCCCGATCGCGATGCCATCGAGGGCGAATTCATCCGCTGGTCTTGTCCTAGAAGGATTGCCCGGGATTACCAGATTTCTGATCGCGCCTCTTTCTACCGCCACGCTCACGCTACCGGCCTCTACGCTCGCCGAAGGCGTGAATTCGCCCGCGTCCTCGAAGACATCCTCGAGTGTGTGGAACACTCCTCACTGGAAAAAACGGCGGACGTAATAATCCGAGCGTCCCGCGTGTACGCCCACCTCGATGAAAACGGAAATTGGATTGAGCCTCGCAGAACCCAAGTCATCCTCACCGGCCCGGCACCGTCTCAGTTCATGGAAAAGCCGGACGTGACAGTCACCGTGCAACCCTATGAGGAACGCCGGAAAATCGCGTCCAACGTTTCCAGCAGGCGCGACCGCTCGAGTAAGAGGAAGAGAAAACTAATCGCCACTGCCGATCAAGCGCGTCTTCTAGGTCCTCGACGCGGCGGCGAGACAATGCTCGGCCTCCCACGTGAGTCCACCGCGACGAAAAGCGCACGCCCTTCGCGGTCCGGACGCATCTGCAAACCCAGGCCGCACGCTTCAAAACGTGCCACAAAGTCCACCCAAAAAAACAAGGCTGGTGGCCATGGCGGCTAATCGCAACACCCGCGAAATTAGAAAATGGGCCAACTTCATGAAAACAAACGCTCAACCATTTTCTAATCGCAACTAAAAACTCGTTTTCCGATTCGTGCTCGCAGCTTCTTCCGGCCGTTGCGGCCGCCCGCGATTGACAGCGCGCGACGCCCCCATTAGGCTCGGTGCAATGAAAATCATCGTCGCGGACAAGATCAGCGAGCGCGGCCTGGCGCTGCTCGGCGAGACTAAGTGGGAGATCGCAACTCCTCCTGCAGCCGCGCTCGCAAAAGAGATCGCCGATGCCGACGGCTTGATTGTGCGCAGCGCCACGCGCGTCACCGCCGAACTTCTGGAAACCGCCGCAAAGCTTCGCGTGGTGGGACGCGCCGGCGTCGGCGTGGACAATATTGATGTAGAGGAAGCCACGCATCGTGGCGTGCTGGTGATGAACACTCCCGGCGGGAATGCCGTCAGCGTTGCTGAGCATACGCTGGCGCTCCTGCTGGCGCTCGCGCGCTCCGTGCCCCAGGCGAACGCGGCCATTCAAGCCGGCCGCTGGGAAAAATCTTCGTCGGGCACCGAACTGCGCGGCAAAACTATCGGTCTCGTGGGCCTCGGACGCGTCGGAACGGAGGTTGCGCGCCGCGCGCACGGCCTGGAGATGAAAGTTCTTGCGCACGATCCTTACGTCACGCCGGCCGTGGCGCGCGAGTTGGAAGTGGAGTTAGTTCCGCTTGAGGATTTGCTGCGGCGCTCCGATGTGATTTCGCTCCACACTTCTCTCGGCCCCGCCACCGAAAAAATGATCAACGCGGCGGCGCTCGCGCAAATGAAACGCGGCACGCGGCTGATTAATTGCGCGCGCGGCGAATTGATTGACGAAGCCGCGCTCGCAGACGCTCTCCGCTCGGGCCAGCTTGCGGGAGCGGCGGTGGATACTTTCGCGCAAGAGCCGCCGAAAAATTCTCCGCTGCTCGGCTTGCCCAACCTCATCGCCACGCCGCACATCGCCGGCTCGACCGCTGAAGCGCAGGAAGAAGTCGGCACATTGATTGCCCAGCAAGTTCGGGACTACCTTGCCGATGGAATGATTCGCAACGCCGTCAACATGCCCGCGCTTTCCGCCGAGCAGTATCGCCGCTTGCGACCCTACCTCGAACTGGGCGAGCGGCTGGGAGCAATGGTCGCGCAGGCCGCGCCCTCGCGGAGTCTGAGTCGCATCCGACTTCGCTATGCGGGCGAACCGGCCGAACTTGGCTCTCACGTGATTCGCAGCGCAGTTCTGATCGGCGTGTTGAATTCCGTGCTCGATGAAAAAGTAAATCTGGTCAACGCCTCGGAAGCCGCCGCGGCGCGCGGATTGATCGTCGAGGAAACGACACGCCGCCGCGAGCGGGGATTTCCCAATACCCTCGAAGTTTCCTGCGCGGATTGCGACGATCAATTCACCGTCGAAGGCACCGTGGTACACGATGGCTCGCCGCGGATTCTTTCGCTCGACGGAATTGAACTCGAAGCGCCGCTCGAAGGCACGCTTCTGCTGACGCGAAATCGTGATGTGCCCGGTGTGATTGGAAAAATTGGAACCGTGCTCGGAAATCTCGGTGTGAATATCGCGACGTTCGCACTCGGCCGGCGCCAGCCAATTCATGGATCGGAGGCCGTGGCGCTGGTGCGGCTCGATGGGCATGTCGACGAGTCCGTTGTCGAAGCCATTCGCGCAATTCCGGCGATTACAGATGCCCGCCTGATTCGGTTGCCCGAAGCCAGGAATGCGAATTCCTGATGATCAAATTCGTTGTCGTTCTATCCAGGCGGCCAGGCATGACGCGCAAAGATTTTTCAGTTTTCCTGAAAACGGTTCACGGAAATCTGGCCCGCAAGCTTCCTGGACTGAAGCGATACGTTCAGAATCACGCACTAGAAGATTCAAAGCGCCAGCCTCCCGCGTGGGACGCAGTCATCGAACTCTACTGGGAGAATCGGGAAGCCATGGAAGCTGCCTGGGCCTCACCCGAAGGCGCTGCAGCCACAGCGGACCTCGAAGCATTTGCGGATCTCTCCCGCTCGAGCTGGTCCATAGTCGAAGAAATTGTCGCAACATTCTAGGCCGGGCTAAATTTTGCAGAAAAAGAGGGGGAGCGAAATTCGCTCCCCCTCCGTGTGGACTGGGTTGGATTAAAACTCGAGTCGGGCGAACACTCGAGCGTTGAACGGAGACTGAATTCCGGTCGACGCACTGATTGGGGCCCCGGTAAGATTCGCCGGCTTCAAGAAGTCATTGTTCGGCGTGCCGGTGCCCAAATCAAGGTTTTGGTTGAAGAACAGGATGCGCTTCGTGTTGGCGATGTTGAACAAGTCCACGCCAAACCGGAGGTGCATTCTTTCTGTCACGCTCATGACGTAATCGCCATGGAAATCAACGTGGCCGGTGGTGGGTGTCGTGCCCTGGCTCCCCCGACCGCCAATGGGAACCTCACCAGCGTTGTTATAGACCGGGTGCGCAGCAAATTCGCTGATGGGAGTTCCGGTGGCGACGTTGATCCCTGTTCCGACCGTGAGATTCTTCAGCATGCCGTGGTCGAACACGTAGCTGAAGTAGCCGTTTGCGACTTGCTGACGGTTCTCGCTCAATATGCCGGGCAAGAACTGAGCACCAAGCAGGTTGAAGTTTCCGGGCGTGAAATCGAACAGGGAACTGATGCCCGGGTCGGACTGGCCGTTGTCATTGCGGAACGCTCCCTCGAAGTTACCGAACACCTTCGAGATGGTGTAGTTGGCACGCAACTGCCAGTTGTGTGAGAACGACTTGTTGGCTTCGATCACCACAGACCAGTACCTGTGAATCGGATCAGCAAATCCGTCCGGAATGCCATCCGGAACCGACGATCCGGCTGCTGTGCACGGCCCTGTGGCAGGGCATCCGTTGATACCTACAGGAACGATTTGGCCGGTGGATGCGTCTGTCCCTTGCGCGAAGCAGGCCGCGTCGTTTCCGCTGGCATCGGTTACTGGCTGCCCGAGGCTATTGGTGATCGGGAAGACATTGAAGTTCCCCGTACCACAGGCCGCCGGCAGACCGTTGGCATGCAGATAGTCAATTTGCACTGGGTTCGTGAAAATATCGAGACTCTTGTGCGGGTTGGTGATGGAGAACTGCTGGGCAACGCCGGCGAGCGCCGCCTCCGGTGAGATGCCGCCCGTGTCTTCCACAATCCTGCGGAGACTGCGGTGCATGTATCTCGCGGAGAGGACCACCCCGTGCGAAAATTGATGCTCAGCTCCAATCACGTATTCATCTTCATAGGTCAATCTGGTAGCGGTGTGAATAGCTTCCAGACTCGAGCCGGACCCAAAAATCCCGATGGGGAATCCATTTGCTGAATGGTTCAGATCATGGGCGGGATCTACAATCGGTGTGACGGTGCCGAAGGAGTTCAGATTGACGCACCGATTGTAGGTGTTTCCCTGGAAGACAGTGGGCACGCAGCCGTTCGTGCCGGCGGTGACGAAATCCGGCGCGAGCAGCACGTTGAACAAATCCTGCTCATTCGTCAGAGACCGCTCCGCCAGGTCGAGCGGAAGGTTGTAGTTATAGCGACCGAAGCTGAACCAGAATTTGTTTTTCCGGTCGCCAATCGGATCAACCGTCACGCCGAGAGCCGGGGACCAATTGTCTGTGAACGTGTAGTTCGCGTTTTCGCCGATCAGGCGCTCCTGTTGCCAGCGGAGGCCCGCATTGAGGGTCACGTATTTGTTGATGGTCCAACTGTCGTTCACATAAGCAGAATGAGTCCTGCCCGTTGTTGAGAAATGCTGGAAACCATCCGGGGACACGTGAAACTCTGCGCGGGTGAGCGCGAGCACCACGGGTTCCGGACCAACGCCAGGAACGTTCATGATTGGGCAAGAGAGGCAGGGTACACCCGGCGCGACGGCCGCGATAGGCAGCAGCCGCCAAAGGTAATTGGAAAATTCGCCAGTCCACGGGCAGTTGGTTACGCCACCAGTAATGTTGCACTGGCCGCTCGGCAAGGTACCATCCTCGTTGGCCTGCGGAGGAATGATCGCGGGCCCGCTATTGGCGCGTATCCCATCGTAGAAGGGGCGATTGTATCCGTAGCCAACATCGAAAGCGTGCTGGCCCCAGAAGTTGACGATCTTCGAAGTGCTGATGTGAGCGCCGTAGCTATCGTCCTCGGTGCTTTCGGTGAAGCCCCGGCCGATGGCATAAAATTGGCCCTGCTGCACACCCGGCAGGATGCCAGTGCCACCTGGAGGTCCGGCAGCGGTCTGAGTCTGATCGAGTATCGCGGAATGAGTGTTGTCGTAGCCGGTCTCATGGAAATGGTTGTACTGCCAGGTGAGATCCAGATTGACGACCCAAGTGGGCGAGAGCGTCCCATTGTAGCGAGTCACGACGTCCCGGTTCCCAAATGTTGCCTTGCTGAAGCTGGTGGTATTGGGAAAACCATTGGGTGCTTCGATCAACAGGTACCAGGGTGCAAAATTCCAGTTTGAGGGATCGCCGAACACTGATCCTTCCAGGGTGTTTCTGTCGTTGAGCTTGAACGTGAGTTTCCCTGCGTAGTTGTACGACCACGTCTTGAGGCTCACGTTGCCTAACGCACCGATGCCATCAAGAGGGGGAGCATGTTGGGTGGATTCCAATCGAGTGGGATCAAACGAGCCAAAAAAGAATAGCTTGTCTTTCAGCACTGGAACGGGTCCCCCGAACTCGCCGGAAATGTCGGCCGTGGAGTTGTGGACCAGTCGCCCAAAGGGATTAGCCAAATTGAAATTGTCCGGATTGAGGCGCGTCGCCTCGAATTCGTTTGGCTGCCAGTAGCCGCCGACGGCCCCATGATATTGGTTTCCACCGGACTTGGTCACGATCTGAACGACGCCGCCCGTGGCACCGCCGTACTGTGGCTGGATACTGCCAGTCTTAATCTGGACTTCCTTGATGAAGGAGAGGTTGATGCCGGTGCCGAGTGAACCGTACACGCGAGAGTAAATGCCGAGGCCGCCGAACGCCGTATCCGTAATGCTGACGCCGTCCGCGATGTACAAGTTCTCAAGGCCTGTGGCGCCACCAATCGAAGGATTCGCAGCACCTGTGCCTCCGCCGCTAACAACGCCGGGAGCCAAGTAGAAAAGGCCTGCGACGCCGCGCTGAACCGGGAGTTTCTGATAAAAGTCATCGTTTAGGTTGGTAGCGACTGCCGTGGACGTGGTATCCACTGATACCGCTGTCGACACAACCTCAACGGTGGATGTGACGCTGCCGGGCTCCAACTGAACACGAACTGCCGACACACGTCCAACGTTGACCGTAACGTCCTGTACTTCCGCGCGGCGAAAACCCTTCATCTCGACGTCGAGCTTGTAGGTGCCGGGGATCAAATCTTGATACACAAAGGTGCCGGAACCATTGGTCACTTGAGTCTGAGTCCCCTGCTGACCAATTAGAGTCGTCTGTGCGCCGACGATCGCGCCGCCGGTGGAATCCACCACGGTGCCGTTGAGTGAACCCTTAGCTGCCGATTCCTGCGCCATCGCGCTGGGAGCCAAGGCCACAACCGCGGCGAGGAACAAAACACCTAACATCCACGACTTTTGCCTTTTCATCTAGGACACTCCTCACGTTCAATGTCTGGCATGCTCGACAAAACCCGCGAGCCCTGGAGCGACAGAAATTCCAAGAGGCTCGATCGCGAGTCATTCCACGCGAGGGCTATTGCAACTGGGCGGACAATGCCGATGGATGGTCACTCAATTGCCATAAATTCGATCTAACCGGATAAGAGATTGAGTGCACAGAGTTTTCCGGCGGCTAGGTGATGATTTGAAAGAGTTAGAAATACGGCGCTCTTCGCGGAACGGCTTGCTGAAAGCGTTTATCCGAATTACGGAAGAGTTCTACCAAGTTCGGGATGGGCGAGCTGCGCAGGTTTCGATTACTACCGGTTCATCTATTGGAGTTCCTTTTTCTCGAAAACTGCTTTTTGGAACTTAGAAACAAGAATTTACGTAACTTTGGATAACGCGAAACGGCTATGGCTGCGTCTAACGAAATAACAAAATATTCTGGAAGATTCACATTTGAAGGGAAATCAAAACCGAGTGGAAGATTCCGGCGAATGAAAAATTCAGCTCAGCCCGGAGAGCGGTATCGTTTCGGCGAATTCGAAGTGGATTTGCGTACCGGCGATTTGCGCAAGCAGGGACATCGAATCCGCCTGCAGGAGAAGCCCTATCAGATTTTATCGCTGCTGCTGGAGAAAGCCGGCGAGGTGGTCACTCGAGAAGAGTTGCGCGAGCGATTATGGCCGGCGGATACATTTGTTGATTTCGACGCCAATCTGAACACTAGCTTGAACCGGCTGCGGCAAGCCTTGGGAGATACCGGGAACGAGCAGATTTTCATCAGGACAATTCCTCGGCAGGGCTATCGCTTCATCGCCGCGGTCACCAAGCTCGAAGAAGATAAGAAACTGATCGAGGCGCCGACTGCGCGCATGAGCACAGTCGCTCCACCCATCGCGGATCAACCAGCCTCAAGATCGCGCGCCTGGCATACCGCATTTTCACTACCGGGACCTCGATTCATGGTCGCTGCCGCTTGCCTGCTGATGATCACCGTAGGCGGACTCGCATATTTTCGATGGCCGGGACGCCTGGCCGAGGCCGGACGCAATCCTCATCGCGGGACGATTCTGGTGATGCCGTTTGAAGATCTGAGCGGAGATCCCAGTCAGGACTATCTAAGCGATGGCTTGACCGATGAAATGATCACCCGGCTGGGAGAAATCTCTCCCCAGCATTTGAACGTGATTGCGCGCAGCACCGCCATGCAATATAAGGGCTCGCGAAAACCCGTTGAGGAGATCGCGCGCGAACAGCACGTGGACTACATTTTGGAAGGAAGTCTCCGCCGGCAGGGCGATCGCGTCCGAATCACCGCACAACTCTTCAATGCTCGGGACCACGGCAGCCTCTGGACAGAGGCCTACGAACGGAATGCCAGCGATCTGTTCGCCATCCAGCGCGAAGTGGCCGATCGAATTGCACAATCCCTGTCGCTCGAACTGCTCACTCCGGTGGCTCATTCATCGGCTGTCAGCAAACCGGTGGATCCAGAAGCTTACGACGCCTACCTGAAAGGGCTCTTCGAGCTCAACAAAAGAACTCCGGCGGATTTGCAAAAAAGCATCATGTACTTCGAAATGGCCACACAAAAGGATGCGCAGTTCGCGCCAGCGTATGCGGCCATGGCTTACTCCTACAATGTGGCTGCAGGCTGGACTTATATGAGTCCCACGGAAGCGTATCCGAAAGCGAAGGCAGCAGCTCAAAAGGCGTTGGCACTGGAGGATTCACTCGCTGATTCCCATCTTGCGAATGCGGAGGTGCTTCACGATTACGATTGGGATTGGTCCGGAGCGGAAAAAGAATATCTGCGGGGCTTGGAACTGAATCCCAGCTCGGCCGTTGGGCACAAACTCTATGCCGAATATTTGACGCACGCGGGCCGTCATCAAGAAGCCCTCGCGGAGATCCGTAAAGCGCAACAATTGGATCCTGAATCCCTGGTGATCAATGGGTTTGTGTGCTTTGTATATATGCATGCTCGCGAGTATGACAAAGCGATCAAGGAGTGCAGGAAGGATCTGGACCTCGACCCCCGTTTTATGCCCGCGCACGATTGGCTCGGGGAGTGCTACCTTTTCACGGGCCGCTACGAAGAGGCTGCAGCGGAATTCAAGAGAGCTTTGGAACTGTCGGGCAACGCAAATTATTTTCTAACCGGGTTGGCCACTGCATACGGTATGGGGGGCAAGAAAGACGAGGCGAAAAAAATTCTGGGAGAATTGAAGCTTCGCGCCAGTCAAATGTATGTGTCGCCCTACGGACTCGCAGATGTGTACATCGGCCTGGGCGACAAAGATCAAGCGCTCGCGATGCTCGAACAGGCCGTGCGGGAACGCTCGACGGATTTGATGTTCCTTGCAGGCGCGCCGGAATTCGAAGCTCTTCGCGACGAGCCGCGGTTTAAGACCATAGTGGCCCGCATCGGCTTCCCGGAGTCCGCTGCGATAGTCCAGCAGGCCTCGACGCCCGCGTCACCCCGCTAAATTCCCCCCGGGGTTGGATAGCCTGAAGCTCGCGGTTGCGGGTGATATCAATCCATCGTAGACTGTTCAAACACCTGAAATAAAGTTCGGGGCGTAGCGCAGCCTGGCTAGCGCGCCTGGTTCGGGACCAGGAGGTCGGTGGTTCAAATCCACTCGCCCCGACCATTATTCTCTGGAACTCGCATTCCAAATCCAAGCGACACTCCTGCTTCGCTGTGTGTTCTACCGAGCGTGGAGTGCTAGCAAGCGATATTCTTCATCGAAGTTACTCGACCTGACCGAACTGACTCGACAAGCTAGAGTGAATTCGAGGACACCCTTGTGGCCCGCTGGAGGTACACGGGGAGATTCTTCTGCACCTCACTCGCTTTCCTGGTGAGACGCTTTTCCACATCGCGACGGATATTCTGGACCGTTTGTAAATCCCCTCCTCCCGTTGCGCCAAGCAGGTTCTCTGCTTTCAAGAAACATGCGTAGGCCAATTCTTCCGGCAGGCGGTGCCGGCGCAGAAATTGGCCGTAGTTGAACCAGTCGAAGGCTTCGCTGTGCGGATCGCCGGCTGAGGCGTCGAGCGCCAGACTCCGCTGATAAGAATGAGCGGCGGATTGCGTGTCGCCCTTTTTCTCCTGCAAATCCGCGAGATGAGCCAGCGCCAGACTCTCGAGCCGAGAGTCGTGGGCTTGTTCAGCAAGCGCGATGGCGGAAAGATAGTCGGTGAGTGCTTCGTCAGGGTGGTTGATGCGTGAGCGGTCGTCCGCCAGTTGAATAGTGGCGGAAACTTCCTGACGAGTGGTAGCAATCGAATCGTTCGGACGTAATGCGGCGAGCCGGAGGAATGCTTCCCAGTGACGCGCGGCCGCGGCGGGTTCGCCCTTCTGATCGAGAGCTTCTGCAAGATATAGCTGCGCGTTTGCTTGATTTGGATTCAGGTCCACTGCTCTTTCCCAGGAATCTACAGCTTCTTCAGGATGGCCCAGGCGGGCGGCGAGCAGTCCATAATTCACAAGCGCATCGACATCGCGCGGAAACATTTCCAACATCTTGCGGTAGTGGTCAAAAGCGTCAGCATAGCGGCCATCTTCAATCATGGCGCGCGCGCAAGCGTGTTGCAGCGCCGCGTTGTGCGGATTGATAGCCACGGCGCGCGTCAAGGCGGCGACTGCGGCGTCGCGCCGGCCCGCCTTGGTCTCGACGGCTGCGATTCGAGCCTCCAACATGCTGTCGTACGGGTTCATGTGCGCTGCGCGTTGAAGAGACGCCAGATTTCCATCGTTCGTGCCGAGCGCAAAATGAATCTGATCCATGCCGCCCCAGAGAAACAGCAAAGCTGCGAGCGCGATCCGGAATAGCGGCGCGGAAAAAATGCGCAGTCCCGGCCGGCGAGTGGCTCCGGCGGCCGAAGGATTGGCTGCTTCGACCGCCCCACCTGCTCTTTTATTGCTCGTGTCGATCAACAAAGAAGCGATGCGGGAATCGCGCAATTTCCAAAGCGCGCCATCCAACAGGAAGTGATGGATGTTCACGAGTGCGGTAAAAATCAGGAAACTGCTGGTGAAGTCGAAATGGAAGATATAGCTCACCAGCCACGGCCCGGGAATGAACAGTGCGATGCCCCCGGCAATCAACGTCAGAAAATAGGTGATCATGCGCCAGGCGGGCTGCCCGGCGGCGCGCGCCTCGCGTTGCTGGTAGTAGCTGGTAATCCATATATATTGCGCCGAGTGCATCACGGCCAGAACTCCGCTGCTGTAACGCGTCTGCGGAATCTGGTAGGCCGCGCGCAATTCCAGAAGCGTGGGCAGCACGAACCACAGAAATTGCGTGAGCACGAGTGTCAGCGGTGCGGACAGTGGGCGCAGGCCGTGCCGGCGAATCAAAGGCCTGAACGCTATGAATGCAAAGAGTGCGAACGCTCCGGCCAGCACCAGTCGCAACGGCAAAGTGAATTTCGCAGATAAACCCGCCGAAAGAATCAGCGGATCGCTTGAACCCCCGGTTTCGAAACTCGCGAGGAGCATCAGGTATGAAGCCAGGAATGCGGCGTGCAGCCAGCGGCGTTCTGTATTTGTTACCTGCGCTCCGGCGCGACGCGCGAACATCATCATAATTCCGTAATTCTGGCCGGTGTAGTGCCACGGGCTCCAGCAAATATAGAGCGTGAAAATCCAGGGTACCCAGCGAGAAGATGCATGCAGCAGGATTCCAGTAAGAACGAGAAGCAGTGTGAGATGCAGCGTGAAGAATTTATATTTCTCGAAGCCTTCGCGCGTGTGATACGCGCGATAGATGGTGGCCATGAAGTGCGGGTAGTTGAAGATGAGCGCGAAAAGGTAAAACCCGACAGCCCATCCGTGCTCGTGCGATGGTGTGAGCCAGGTGGCCATCGCCAGTAGCGGCGCAGACCAGGCGCCGCATCCCACCAGCAAATCAAGCCAGGGACGGTAAATCCACGGCCCTTTTTCTGGCGCTGCGGTCGAAACCGAAATTGTGGCGGCCTCAATGCTCAAGCGATTGCCCTAGAAGAGCCAGTGTAGTTCGAACGGCGCTGCGAGTTGAGATTGGGTCGCTCAGTTATGTTGAAAGCGTAACGGATAGAACCTGATCTCAACTCAACGATTAAGTCCCTTTCGCAGGATCGCTAGTTCCCCAACTGGAATCGACTCCGTTCCACTTTGGCTCGATTACGATTCGCAGGAAAAACCACGCTTTAGTTGACCCTTCGATTTCGAATTGAGGATTTGATTGGAATCAACGCCTTAGGGTGCAGTGTTAACGAGAATCCGCGTTTCTCAGTCACAAAAATGTTTTGGTATAGCATTTGCTTAGTCTTCGCCTTGTGGAAAACGCTCCAATCAAGAGATCAGAGGGCATCGTGCTCGGCATTGCCGCTTCATCGATGCCGCAACTCTCGGGGGTCACAGAGTAGTGCTGCTTCGAGCAACTCAGCACATGCCTTGGGCTGAGTTTCCCGGAAGGAACAGTGTTCAATATTGAACAGATCGTAAAATTGAGCAGTTGGTATACGAGTAAGTCGGCCATGAAATGTGTGCCTGATTGAAAAGCGGGTGGAACCAGCAGTCTCGAATATGTCTGGCGCCGCTGCTAGCAGTTTAGAAGGCTTCGTAACCCGTCAAGGAGAGGCGAATGCGCAAATTTAAGACTAGTCAAATTTGGATCCTGGCGTTCTTCCTAACTGTTGCGATCGCCGGGTGCGGCGATTCAGACAAGAATGTCGGCGCGGGGAATCCCGGCGCACCTCTGACTGCTCCTACTGTGACAAACGTCACTCCTCCGACGGGTTCGACGCTGGTTTGTCCCAACACGCCGGTGATCACCGCAACATTCAGCAAGGCAATGAATCCCATGACGCTGAACACTTCGACATTCACTTTGACAGCCGGTGGAGTGAGCGTGCCGGGACAAATCAGCTACATCGCGGCTACAGATATCGCCACCTTCACTCCCACGGCCAGCCTGGCGCCCAGCACGATGTTTACCGCCACCATCACCACAGGCGCGATGGACGCTTTCGGAAATCCGTTGGCAGCCAATTTCGTCTGGACATTCACTACCTCGGCGGTATGCCCACCGCCTCCTCCGCCGTCGGCAGCATTAGGAGCAGCTTGCAGTTTCGGAATTCTGGCGGGCTCCACGGTCACCGTAACAGGTGTTGCTACGAACGTTAGTGGCGATGTTGGCGTGTGGCCAGGCTCAGCCATTGTCGGTTTTCCTCCGGGAACTCTTACGGGCACGCTGCACGCGGGCGACTCAGTTGCCATGGCCGCACAAGGCGCCTTGACCACGGCGTACGGTGTCGCAGCGGGAGCAGCAGGAGGAGCCGTCCTCAGCGCAGATATTGGAGGGCAAACCCTCCCTGCCGGCGTTTATAAAACCACCAGCGGCCAGCCTTCGCTGGCAATCACCGGGAATCTTACCCTCGACGGGGGCGGCGATCCGAATTCAACCTGGATCTTTCAGATCGTGTCCACTTTGACGACTGCTGACGGTAACAGCCAAGTCATCCTGAAGCCTGGGAGCGGCGCTTCATCTCACAATGTGTTCTGGCAAGTCGGCAGTTCGGCGACGCTCGGATCCGGCACGATTTTCCAGGGAACGATAATGGCTCAGGCATCCATCACGCTTAATACCGGAGCCACGCTAAACGGTAGGGCATTGGCCCGGACAGGCGCGGTCACCTTGGACACCAATACGGTTGTCGTACCCGCGTGTCCATGAGGCATTCGTCAGGGACACGAGTCTGCAATGGTTACGCTACGAGTCATTCTGTAAGGACGGAGTTTCACTCGATTCACCTTAGGAGGAATATTCGCATGACATCTAAATCAAAGCGCCACCTGGGCCGTGTCCTGGCAATGCTGGCGGGTCTATTTGCTGTCCTGTGTGTGTTTGGCACACCGGCCGCTGCTCAGGATCAGCCAGCTCCCAAATGGGAACTATTCGGCGGATATTCTTTCCTGTATCCCAACGCGACTCTACACGGCCAACTTCCAGGAGCATTACTGCCGCTGAGCAGCGAATTGGAATCAAACCCTCGCGGCGTTGGCGCGAGCGCCACCTACAATTTCAATCGTTGGTTCGGATTGACTCTCGACGCCAGCACCCATTGGGGCAGCGGCGAAGGCACGTTCGCGAAGAGAATTGACGATGCCGCCTTCTCCAACCTCTCGCTCGGTCCGAAGATTACATTCCGCACTACTCATTTTTCTCCATTTCTCGAGGCGTTAGTGGGCGACCATCGCTTGATGCCTGACGCCTTCCACGACATCGACAAGATCGGATTCATGTTCGGCGGCGGCCTGGATATCAACCTTTCCAGGCACATTGCTCTGCGGCTGTTCAGGGCCGATTTTGTGTACTCGAATTACCAGTATGCCCCGCGGCCGGTGTCGAGTACGGACGTTCGAGGCGTAAGGCTGCAGACGGGACTCAATTTCATGTTTGGCGGCGGTGCGCCTCCTTCGCCGCCGAGCGCGGCTTGCTCGGTGCAGCCGACCGAAGTCTATGCCGGCGAACCAGTGACCGCGACTGCTAGCGGATCCAATTTCAGACCTAGGCACAATGTCAGATACGACTGGAATGGCACCGGGGTGAAAGTTGCGGGGAGCGATGCTTCGACGCAGATTGATACCACCGGCTTGCAGCCAGGTTCTTACGTAGTCACAGCCAACTTGAGTGATGGCAGCAAGGACGGGGTTGCCTCCTGCAGTACCAGGTTCATCGTAAAACAGCCGCGCCCGCCCGTGATTTCATGCTCGTCCAATCCGTCAAGCGTGCGGGTAGGCGGGAGCTCAACTATCTCTTCGATCGCCCGCAGCCCAGACGGCCGCAGGCTCACTTACAATTACGACACAAGCGCCGGCGACATATCCGGCAACGATGCCACTGCGAGGCTGAATGCTCGAGACACACAACCGGGCAACATCACGGTCACTTGCAACGTAAGCGATGACCGCAACCCACCACTTTCGGCGTCGTCCACAACAATAGTGACCGTGGAAGCTCCACCAGCTCCAGCGCCTGAAATCGCGCAGTTGGAACTCAGGCTTTCCTTGCATAGTATCTATTTCCCGACCGCTCGTCCGACCGTTGAGAATCCCGGCGGCGGCTTGGTCGAGAGTCAGGAGAAAATTCTGGAAATTCTGGCCCAGGACTTTAAAAAGTATCTGACCTACAGGCCAGATGCACACCTGATTCTGGGTGGTCACGCGGATAAACGCGGCTCGGAGGAATACAACAAGGGCCTCACAGAGCGTCGTGTGGAACGGACCAAGAGTTTCCTGGTTGCACACGGCGTTCCTGCGGACCACATTGATACGCGGTCATTCGGCAAGGATGACAATCTGACTGCGGAACAGGTAAAACGGTTGATGGACCAGGATCCCGATTTGAGCCCGGACGAAAAGAACCAGATGCTCAGTCACTTGGCAGTGTTGGTCCTGGCCAATAATCGCCGCGTGGACGTCACGTTGAGTACCACAGGTGAACAATCGGTTCGCCGCTACCCGTTTAACGCAAGAGACTACCTGGCGCTGATCAGTACTACAGGGGGAGAGAAAAAGTCGCCGGTCAAGAGAAAGCCCAAGAACTAACGACCAAGCGCAGCCTGACGGTTGATAACCTGCTAGCTGCGTTAGTCAAGATTCGGGGGGCATTCAGGTGCCCCCCGATTTCTATTTGATTCTCAAGTCACTTATCCGCAATCCTCGCGCCCGCCACTGACCGACGCAGATCGAAATCCCAAAACGGAATTATCGGCTCAGCGTCGTTCTTTCTCGTGAAATGTGCACTATCGCACAGTCTTGAGGCCCGTAAAGCTTGATACTTCGTATCTCGAACTCACATAAGGAGACTCATGTTCAAGATATCAAGTATCACCCTGGCAGTTGTAATGACGATCGGCGCATCAGCGCAAGCCCAAACCCAGACGCATGTGTGGAAAGATACTGGCAATCAAATGCCGGTGTACCGGGTCAATGTAGTGAGCCGCACGACCCGGGCCGTGAGCTATAGGCATCGCAGCGGAGCCACGAAGATCAATTTTCAAGGTACGGATTTGATGCCTGCCGCAGCGGGCGAAGCCAGAGTCGAGAGCAAGCGCGGCGCGCTGGAAATTGTAGTTGAATTTTCCGGGCTGGACAGGCCCACGAGCTTTGGCACCGAGTATCTGACATATGTGTTGTGGGCGATTTCGCCGGAAGGCCGGCCGGTGAATATCGGTGAAGTGTTGGTGGGCGACAACCGCCGCAGCAAACTGGACGTAACCACGGACCTTCAGGCTTTCGCGCTGATCGTAACGGCGGAACCTTATTACGCCGTGCGCCGCCCCAGCAACGTCGTAGTCCTTGAGAACGCCATCCGCTCGGATACCGCCGGGACGGCCGAGATGGTGGATGCCAAGTACGAGCTGATCGATCGCGGCGGCTACATTCCCACGGGCTACAATCTTGACCCTGTTGTGCTGGATGCGAAATTGCCGCTCGAATTCTTCGAAGCCCGCAATGCCCTCCGCATCGCTAAGTCTGCCGGCGCGGAAAGATTCGCCACCACCAGCTACGAAAAGGCCGTTCACCAGATGCGTGAGGCGGATGCGCTCGCCACCAGGCGGCATGAAAACAAGAAAGAACTTATTTCCCGGTCGCGTGAAGTGGTGCAGACCGCGGAAGACGCGCGCGAAATCGCGATAAAGCACTATGAGGACGAACGCGCCGAAAACGAGCTGATGGCCGGAGCCGCACGGGAGGCCCGCGCACAAGCCCGTGCAGGGGAAGAATCCGATCGCCGCGTCACTGCCGAAGCCGCGACCGCGGACGCTGTTCGTCAGCGTGATGAATCAGACCGCCAGAACCTCAACGCACAGGCTGCCGCCCACCAAGCAGCACGCGCTCAAGCCGATGCGGAAGATGCCCGCAACGATGCGCAGCGCCAGCAACGGGCCGCCGAAGCTGATTCCGACATGAATCGCGCCTCTGCAGCCTCATCGGATGCGCAGCTTCAACAAGCCCTTCGCGACCGTGAAGAGCTGCGCGCTCGTCTGCTCCAGCAATTCAACCTGATCCTGGAAACTCGGGATACTGTGCGTGGTTTGGTCGTCAATATGTCAGACGTTCTTTTCGATTCCGGCAAATACACGCTCCGCCCGCTGGCTCGTGAGAAGCTGGCAAAAATATCCGGAATCGTGCTCGCTTACCCGTCACTCAACCTGGCTGTCGAAGGCAACACCGATAGCGTGGGCACTGATTCCTTCAACCAGCAACTCTCGGAGCAGCGTGCCGAAGGTGTCCGCGACTATCTAACCAAGCAGGGCGTCCCGGAATCCTCCACCACCGCCGCGGGCTTTGGCAAGAGCAGGCCAATCGCGTCCAACGATACTGCCGAGGGCCGTCAGCAAAATCGCCGCGTCGAGTTGATCGTCTCGGGCGAGGTGATTGGAACCAGGATCGTTTCCATCAACTTGCAACCGCCCGCGGCCGTAGCATCGACCCGGTAATCGGTTCGTACAATAAGAGCCGGCGCCACTTGGGGTCGGCTCTTTTTTTTTCGGAATCTGGCATCGTTGTCCCACTGAACTGTCCACTTCGCGGATGAATCAAGCGACCCCGCCCAGTTTTTGCCGTTCTCTCCTGCAAGAAAAATAATTCGAGTCAATGTAATGGCTGCTTCCTTCGAATCAAGGAACAGTGCCACGGTCAACGCCTCGGTCTGCATGAACTCGAAGAAGCCGTTGGCGAGCGGGGGCGCGAGGCGATACCATGCTTTGTCAATTCGAAGGCGAGGACCCGATGGAGCAGACGCTCAGAGAGATTCTGGCAAGCTACAACGACAAGGCGCCGCTGGCGGAAGCGCACACAATTCCCGCGGCGTGGTACACGGACGCGCGTGTGACGGCGCTCGAACAGCAAAACGTTTTCGGGCGGGCCTGGCAAGCGGTTGCGCGCACGGACCAGGTGGAGAAGCCGGGGCAGTATGTCACCGCCACCGTTGCGGGCGAACCGGTCGTGGTGGTGCGCGGGAGCGACAATCAACTGCGCGCATTCTTCAATGTGTGCCGGCACCATGCCATGACGGTAATGACTGAACCATGCGGCACCGCGCAGCATCTGCGCTGTCCCTATCATGGCTGGACTTACAACCTTGAAGGCGAACTTCGAGGCATGACGGAATTTGAAGGAGTCTGCAATTTCGATCGCGCGAAGAATGGACTGGTTCCCATTCGCGTCGAGGTGTGGGAAAAATTTGTTTTTGTAAACCTGGATCCTCAGGCTGCATCGCTCACGGATTTTCTCGGCGAACTGGTCGAGCGCGTTCGACCGCTGGGGCTTTCAGGATTGAAATTCGTCGAGCGCCGCAGTTACACGCAGCAGTGCAATTGGAAAGTGTACGTGGATAATTTTCTCGACGGCGGGTATCACGTGCCGCACATGCACAAGGGACTGAACAGCGTGCTCGACTACACGAATTACACAATCGAAAATCTGGAGCGCTGCTGCGTGCAATCGAGCCCGGTGGCAGTGGACAGCACTTCGGAATCGAATGCGGCGGCCACGCGCAAGGGCGACCGCGCTTACTATTTCTGGCAGTATCCGAACTTCATGCTCAACTGGTATGAAGGATATCTGGACACGAACTTTGTGATTCCACTGGGTGTCGATCGTTGTGAAGTGATTTTCGATTTTTATTTTGCGGACACCAGCCCTGCGCAAATGCCCTACGTTCGACAGAGCATGGACGTGAGCGAGCGCGTGCAGCAGGAAGACATCGTGATTTGCGATGGAGTGCAGCGCGGATTGAGCTCGCGCGCGTATCAAGCGGGGCGGCTTTCCGTGCGGCGCGAAGCGGGCGAGCATCTGTTCCACCGCTTGCTGGCTGCGGATTTGAAAGACGTGCGCGCCGCCCTCGCGCGTTGAGTTCGACAAATTCTCCCCCCACTCCCTTTCGTTGTCCGAGGGAGCCATGTGCTGCCAATATGGCTCTTGCGGCAGGCCAATTGCGCGCTACTGTTGCAACTGCTGGGGCGCGGTCACACTGGGAGATAACCCATGAAGACGACGCCACAGCTTTCTGCAATTGGCCGCAGCTATTCCATCCTGCTTGTCATTCTCCTCGCAACGCTTGCATTCCCTGCCCACAGCAGCCCCGCGGATACGCAAGCGAAAGCGGCGCTCGAGAAATTGAAATCGCTGGCAGGCGACTGGGAAGGCAAGGACAACATGGACATGCCCGCGAAGACAAACTTCAAGGTCATGGTATCGGGCACCACGGTGATGGAAACACTTTCGCCGACCGGAATGGGCGGCGAAGATATGGTGACGCTTTACACTGTGGATGGTGATTCCATCCGGATCGTGCACTACTGCCCGACGAACAATCAGCCGCGCATGCGCGCAACTCCGGGCGCAGGTGAAATCAAGGAGCTCACTTTTGAGTTTCAGGGAGCGGGAAACCTGCCGGACGAATCCGTGGGGCACCAGCACAAACTGGTGCTGAAATTTGAGGATGCGGATCACATCACGGAGTCGTGGACCTGGCGCGCAAAGGGAAAAGACACGCCGATGGTGGTTCATTTCACTCGCAAGAAATCCTGATCTTGAATTGCAAATGATTTTGCTTCAATCGAAGATCACAGTTTTGTTTCCGTAGAGCAGGATGCGATTTTCGATGTGCCAGCGCACCGCGCGCGAGAGCACAACTTTTTCCAGGTCCCGGCCTTTCTGAATTAAATCCTCCAACATATCGCGATGTGAAATCCGCACCACGTCCTGCTCGATGATGGGTCCATCGTCGAGGGCTTCTGTGACGTAGTGGCTGGTGGCTCCGATCAATTTCACTCCGCGGACGAAGGCTTGCTGATGCGGCTTGCCACCGACGAATGCGGGCAGAAAAGAATGATGAATATTGATGATGTGGTGTGGCGGATATTGGCGAATAAATTCGGTAGAGAGCACCTGCATGTACCGCGCCAGAACGATGAGATCGATTCGATGCGGGCGGAGAAGCTCAAGCTGGCGGCGCTCAGCCTCGGCCTTGTTTTCTTTCGTCACGGGAATCACGTGGAGCGGGATGCCGTAAAAATCCGTCCAGCGACGGACGTCTTCGTGATTGCTGATGACCAGCGGAATTTCGCAGGGGAGTTCCCCGCTGCGCTGGCGATAGAGCAGATCCACGAGGCAATGATCGTAGCGTGAGACAAAGAGTGCGACTTTCGGACGGTAGCTCGAGAGGGCCACGCGCCACTGCATGGAGAAGCGGGCGGCCACGGGTTGAAACTGTTTTGCGAACTCGCGCATGTCGAGCGCGAAATCGCTGAGATCCCATTCGACACGCATCAGGAAAAGTTTGTGGTCGAAGTCCACGTGCTCGTCCGCGTGGAGAATATTTCCGTTGTGGCCAAAAATAAAATCATGTACCGCGGCATTGAGGCCTTTTTGATCGGGGCAACTGATCAACAGGACGGCGCTGTTTTTCAAGACAGGCTCCGAAACTTTCCCGAAGTGGCGGGCCGGATCATTGATGATCCCGCGGGACAGTTTCATCCCATGATTTTTTGCGGATGAGCGCGCCATTTTCCGTGAGGCGGCGCTCGAAGTGATAATGGAAATTTTTCGCGTCACTGCGAAGGTCAAGAACCACGCTCCAGACCAGCGCGCGGCCAGGAAGCTCGACGGTGGTGGAAGCGTCAGCGTGAACCGAGCTGACGGCCGGGTCGCTATCCTGGACCACGAAGGTCATCTGCGCGAAGTCTTTCGTATTTCCCCACGGATAGTGCCCTGCATCTTCGCCGCTCCAGGCAACGCGTGTGGTGCCGGTCATCAGATCGCGTGTGACGCTCCACTCTTTTGGCGGCCAGATGTCGCCCGTGGAAGAAATGCCATCGAGAGGCGGCGGAGCTTCGACGACGGCCGGGAAATGCGGGCGCGCAGTTGTTTCCGCGGGAACGATCGGAAGTTCCAGGCGCGAAGGCTGCGCGCCACCGAGAAACAACAAAGTTTCCATGGGAAACGGCGTGGGCCAGATCATGGGCCAGAGAGAATTTGAAATCGCGAGACGAATTTTGTGGCCACGGGGGAAAATCCAGCTTGTGAGGTGCAGCTCGATGGGAATGGAATAGGTGCCGCCCGGCTCGAGGTCGATGGGATTGGCAGCGGAGTCGCGCTGCGCGCCGCTCCGGCCTGCGCCGGTAATCATGGTGACGGTTCCGTCGGGCGCGACATCAGAGAGCCGCACGAACCAATCGGCGAGTGGAGCGGTGGACGAAACCTGCAGCACTGCTTTGGGCCAGCCGAAAATCGCGGTGTCTTTTTCTACCGGCGGAGAATCGTAGACAAGACTGAAAGCGTCGAGCGGGCGCTGATCCACGGTGAAATCGCCCCACCAGAATCCTGCTTCGATGCCAATGGAAGGCACGTACTTCAGATGGTGGATCGCCGCCGCAACGGGCTCACTTTTCAAAGTGTGGTCGGATTGAAGAAAAAAAGTTTGCTTGGCGAGACCATCCGGCGGCCAGGATTTTTCCGCGCGCCACTCGCCGGGAATTTCCTTGATGTCTGGATCCGCCGAATACGGACGGCGCATGTAAACTTCGAAGCGCGGCTCGTCCATGATTCCGTTTTGCCTGCCTTTCAGCCAATAATCCCACCAGCGCGCGGCTTCCTCGCGCCATTCGATGGCGGGGCCGGGCTCGGCATCGTGCGGGAACGAGTGATTCCACGGGCCGAGAAGCGCTTTCATGGGCGCTTTCGATTTTTCAAAGAAGCGCGCGAGGCTGTCGCGGTAGCCGTCGAGGAAACCGCCGATCATGAAGGACGGCACAGTGTAGTCCGTGTAATGATCCGGCGCGACGGAAGCGCGGCGCCAGAACGGGCCATCGCGCTGCTGGCGCAGGTAGAGCAAAAACCACGGCGAACTATCGAAGCGCGGCGCGAGCGATTTTTCGTCCGTCGGAAAATCGGGCGCGCGCGCGATTCCGAGTTCCAAATCCATGGCCGGCTCGAATTCGTCCACGTGCATCATGCCGTCGATGTAATGAATGTCGTCGTGGAAGAGTTCCTCAGTGGCGCAGACGGCGATTATTGCTTTGAGCGCGGGCGGATGCAGGCGCGCCAGTTGGATGGCGTTGAAGCCGCCCCAGGAAATTCCCATCATTCCGACGTTGCCGTTGGACCAGCGCTGGCGAGCGAGCCAATCGATCACCTCCAGTCCATCCTGCTGCTCCTGATCGGAATATTCGCGATCGGGCGGGGCGCCCTCGCTTGCGCCGGTGCCGCGAATGTCCACGCGCGCGGTCACGTAGCCGCGGCGGACGAAGTAGGAATGCAGCTTCCAATCGCGCTCGAGAGTCCAATCGTCTTTGCGATAGGGCAGGTATTCAAGGATGACGGGAAATTTGTCGGCGGGCTTGGCACCCTCGGGCATGTAGAGATTGACGGCCAGTCGAGTGCCGTCTTTCATGGGGATCCAGGATTGGACCTTGACCATGGCGGGATAAATAGCGTGCGAAGGTTGAGCTTGTGTAAGGGCTTGCGCGAAGGCTTGCGGGCCGAAAACAGCGAGCGTGAGGAGCAAGATTGCCGCCCGAAAAATCGGCGACAAATTTAGAGAAGTAGAGTGGGCGAGTTTCTGGGAAACCCCGATTTTGTTGCGATTAGAAAAAGGGTTGATGGTTTGTTTACAATAACTTACGGGGATTTCTAATTTCCCTAATGTTGCGATTAGAAATTGCGTGAGGCGGGACGGGACGTGGGTAAGGCGCCCTCCGCGGCCGAAATGGAGCTGCATAGCTCTCACTAATAGGCTACCACGCCATGCAAGCGAAACCGGTACGCATATGCGAAATATAGGCCTGTCCGGTAGCAGGTGCAAGGTTTCTAGGTACTGAGAAGTATCTTGAGGTCCTAGAACTTGCTGGAGAGAGAAGGGCAAGCAAGAAGGGAATGGCAGGCGAAAGAAGCGCTAGGCAGGCGATGGCGAAAGCTAAATTACGGGCAGCCGATGTTAATTTCGAGGCGTATAATCACACGCCAATCCAGTCTGGAGGTGCCGAAATGGCCAAAACGAAACAGCTTTCCATTACCGTGGATAATAAGCCCGGAGCCGCCGCCGAAATCGTGAGGACCCTTGGAAATGCGAAGGTGAATATTCTCGCGCTCGCGGCGTGGGTGGAGGGACCGTCGGGAACAGTGACGGTGATCCTGGAGGATGCGCGGCGAGCGAAGAAAGCGCTCGACGACGCGAGGATCGCGTACACCGAGACGGCAGTGGATCAGGTAGAACTTGCGAACAAGCCGGGTGCGCTGGCGAAGACGCTGGACCAGCTTGCCGCCAAGGGCGTGAATTTGAATATGATTTACGCCACAGCCACGAAAGGCGGGAAGAAGGCGGTAGCGGTGTACTCGGTGGCGACCGAAGCTGCAAAGGCCGCGACGGCCTAGGCGCGCGCGACGCTTGCTGATCGAATCGCGCAATCAAGCCGGATAGATGGGCTGGCGTGAAGGTGTGCGCTCGAAAAGCTTTAACCACAGATGAACACAGATAAACACTGATGAAAAAAGAGACGAAAATCTTAAGAAGCACGAGAAATCGGCAAGACTAAGGCTTTGCCAGGGATTCCAGGAGCTTGGTCCAGTGGGAAAGGTGATTGAGCGAGGCGGAGTGGGTATGGTCCAGCTCAAGCGGGGTGATGGAGATTGCGCCGTCGCGGATGGCGGCCATGTCGGTGTCGGGCTCGATGCCTTCTATGAGTTGCTGCTCGTGCAGCCAGTAGTAGCGGCGGCCGCGCGGGTCAGTTCCCGGCTTGAGCAGGTTGCGCGTGATTTTTGAGGATTGGCGCGTGAACCGGACTTCGCCGTTCCAGGGCTGCGGAATATTCACGTTGAGCAGAACTCCAGTCGGAAGGCCTTCCTTCAAAATGAGCGGCGCGAGGACGCGCGTGAACCGTGCGGCGGGCGCGAAATCGAAATCCTTGCTGCGATAGGAAACGGAAACGGCGATCGCGGGAACGCGATTGATGGCTGCTTCCATCGCGGCGCCCACGGTGCCGGAGTAATAGACATTCTCACCCATATTTCCACCGCGATTGATCCCGGAGATGACCAGGTCGGGCTTGTCCTGCAGGAGTGTGTGGAAGGCCAGGATCATGGCGTCGGCGGGGGTGCCATCCACGGCGTATTCGCGTTCGGCAATATGGTCGCAGTAAATCGGCTGGCGGAGCGTGAGCGATTGCGCGGAGGCGCTGCGCTCATGAAGCGGCGCAACCACGGTGACCGTGGCCAGGTCTTTTACTGCATCCACCAGGGCGCGGAGGCCCGGGGCGTGGATGCCATCGTCGTTGGTGATCAGAATATTCGGCATGCAAATTTCACTGCGGGCAAAACGCCGTAAACCAGGAGAGAAATTCCTGCGTCTGTCTCGCCAGGCCGCCGTCCTCAAGTCCAGGAGAACTTCAACCTCCATTTTACGGGAAAAGGGCTTGAAATTTCTCGTATTTCGGGCGCGGGGTGTTGGGCCGGCAGCACTCCCCATGTGTTACTCTTTGTGCTACTTAAACGGCTCTGTACTATGCGCCGGTGAGTCTCCGCGAGAGCCGAAGGAAAAACCGATATGCGCGCTACCACCAGTAAACTCTTGATAATCGCATGCATTCTCCTCGGGGGGTGCGCGACATCGCTGCGTCCAGTCGCGCCGGATAAGGATTGCGCGTTTGATCCCTCCGTGCTCGGTACATGGAAAGCAACCGATGAGGATGGGAAGACAACCACAATTACGGTGGAGAAAAAAGACCCAGACGGCTACTTGGTCAGTGGATCCCCTCCGGGACCAGATTACCGAGAAACGTATTTCGTCAAATTCTTCCGACTTGGCCCGACGCTCTTCTACGACTCTGCGCTGCATCACCTGTCCATAAAAGGTGAAATCGTGGATATCGACACACTCAACGTTTATGCACGGCACACCTTAGGCAAGATCCGTATTCAAACGGACGAAATCCGGATCTCAGCCCTGGATGGGCAATGGATCAAGAAGGCGCTCGACGAGAAGAGGGTGAATCTGAAATTCGAAAACATGAGCTCGGGCCTGTGGGACGACATTCTGCTAACGGGTCCCGCCGAGGAAATTCGTACCTTCCTAGAAAAATACGCGGAGGACAAAGGAGCGTTTCCAGACGAAGTCGTCATCAAACGTCAGAAGTGAGGATCGAGAAATGGTCGGGACGACTGGATTCGAACCAGCGACCTCACGCACCCCAAGCGTGCGCGCTACCAGGCTGCGCCACGTCCCGACCGCTTTCGATCGCATTTGAGCGTATCACTCGCGTTCGAGAAGGGTCAAGGCAGCGAGAAGCTCTTCGTGAAGATCGAGCAGAAACTTGCGCTGCGCGCGCGAAGGAGGTTCGTGGCGTGCAGGGGCCGCGGCCGCGCGGGCGACGGATTTTCCCGGCGAGCCATTCTCGCCGGCAAGATGTTTGCGCGCGCCGGCGATGGTAAAACCCTCTTCATAGAGCAGGCGCTTGATTTCGAAGACCGTCTCGATATCTTCGCGGCGGTAGAGACGATGGCCGCTGGGACTTTTTACCGGCTGCAGCGTGGGAAACTCGGTTTCCCAGAAGCGCAGGACGAAGGTTTTTGTGGCCGTCAGGCGGCTGACTTCGCCAATGCGGAAAAGACTTTTCTCCGGGATCGATGACGGAGCGTGAGCGGCGGTGGCCATGTCTTTTCTGTATCGTAGGCCGATTTTGCGAAGTGTCAAGGGAGTAGAACTCAAGGGAGTGGGTCAGTTTCCCGCTACTGCGCGGACCAGAAAGTTGCACTATGACTAATTGTATCTGCGGAAGTCATTGTGACCTTGCTCGCCCACAGTCTCTGTGCAGTGAAATTACATTTGCGGAGCAAGGGTTAGGTTTAAAGGTGTTTGCCATCTTTCAAACAGTTAGACTTGCTCCATGGCCATAGATGGCGTACCCAAATATCCGAAATTTCTTACGGCATCATCGATTGTGCTGGTCGCCTGCATAGCGGCCGCATTCGCGTGGTGGTGGTGGAGAAGCGGCGCGGCTACGGGTATCGACCACGTCGACTTGTGGTTGACATACATAGCGATGGTGTTGTTTGTCCCCGGTTGGTTCATCGTGGGAATGTTGGACAACAGTCAGACGCAACTAGCGACAAAATTGACTGACATTCTCATCCCGGTGCTAAGCGGACTTATCTGGGGCTCCCTGGCTCTTATAATTCCGAATTTCTCGAAGATGTTGAGGAAATACGTTCATGGGTTGCCCGGTACCAGTAATGCAAATAGCCGGGATCACTCCCATGACTGAAGTCAGAGGTGAAAAATTGCAAATCTAGAGATACAGCGCCTGGAGCGCAATTCTAGCATTTCGGGAAGGTCAGCCGGAATGGCGACGATCGCGACGCCCCTTGATGTGGGTTCGAGGCGCGCGCTTCTTCAGGCGCTGGGTGAAGCGGATGGGGGTACCGGTGAAGTCGAAACTGGCGCGGAGGCGATTTTCGAGGAAGCGCTGGTAGCTGAAGTGGAGCGGCTTGGTTTGATTGGTGAAGAGGACGAAGGTAGGCGGCGCGGTGGTGGCCTGGGTGATGTAAAAGATTTTCACTTCGCAGCTGGCGGGAGATGTGCCGCGCTCAAGGTCAACATTCGCGAGCCAGCGATTCAATTCGCCTGTCGAGATGCGACGCTTGCGTGCTTCGGCGACGCGGTCAATTAAGGTGTAAAGTTTCTCGACGCGGTCGCCGGTGAGCGCGGAAAGAAAAACAATAGGAGCATAGCCCAGGAATTTCAATTTCTCGCGGACCATGGGTTCGTAATCCGCGAGGAGTTTGCCGGCATTTCCTCCCGCGCCCTTCCCACCTGATTTAATTTCGCGCGCGGCTTTTTCCTGCGCGGCCTTCAGCGCGAGATCAAACTTATTCATCACCACGACGACAGAGCGGCCGGACTGTTCGGCGTAGCTGGCGATGGTGGCGTCGTGGGAGGTGACGCCGACGGCTGAGTCGGCGACGAGGATGGCGACATCGGCGCGCTCGAGATGACGGCGGGCCATGATGACGCTGAGTTTTTCGGCGACGAGATTGGTCTTGCCCTTGCGGCGGATGCCGGCGGTGTCAAGAAAGCGGTAGGACTTGCCGTGGCGTTCGACGAGCGTGTCCACCGCGTCGCGCGTGGTGCCGGGCTCGGGAGAGACGATGGAACGCTCGGCGCCAACGAGTTGATTGAGCAGCGTGGATTTGCCGACGTTGGGACGGCCGATGATGGCGAGATTTACGTCGGGCTGTTCCTCGACGGATTCACCGGCGGCCATATCTTGCGTGAGCGCGTCGAGCAGGACGTCCACGCCAAAGCCATGCTCGGCGGAGACGGGGAAAATTTCGTCGCCCAGCTCGTAAAATTGCGCGGCCATTTCCGTTTGTTTCGCGGAGTCCACTTTATTTACGGCCAGCACGGGCGGCTTGCCGGCGCGGCGCAGGAGTTGCGCGAGTTCAGCATCAAGCGGCACGGGGCCGGTGCGGCCATCCACCACTTGCACCACGCGCGTGGCATTGTCTATCGCGAATTTTGCCTGGCGCAGAATTTCGCCGGGGATGCCAGCTTTGTCCTCGGGAACGATCCCGCCGGTATCCACAACTTCGAAGGAGCGTCCCTCCCAATGCGCGGTGCCGTAGATGCGGTCGCGCGTGATGCCGGGCTCGTTGGTGACGATGGAGCGGCGCGTTCCCGTGAGACGGTTGAAGAGCGTGGACTTGCCCACGTTGGGGCGTCCGACGATCACGATGGAAGGCAGTCTTTGGGCCATGGCGCGAATCCGGGAGAGCGTTCGCGATGCGGGCGTTTGCTGCTGCGGCCTGCATGGCGCGGTCTACTGGATGGAATGATCATGATACTTTAGCGGAGCCGGAATCGAATGAGGAATCTTCCGCGCGCCACGGATGCCAGAGTCAGAAAAAATTGTTCCGAGCATGAGTCGCGGAACTCTCCGCGAAGTGGCAGCGGTATTTCTGAAACTCGGTTTATTGGCATTTGGCGGGGCGGCGGGCCAGATCGCCATGATGCGGCGCGAGTTGGTTGAGCGGCGGCGCTGGCTATCCGAGCAGGATTTCCTTGATCTCTTCGGGATCATGAATTTGATCCCGGGCCCATCTTCGACGGAAACGGTCATCGCGCTGGGATACTGGAGGGCAGGCTGGCCGGCTCTGATTCTGGGAGGCGGACTGTTCATCCTCCCCGCGATGCTGATGATTCTCGCGCTCGCGTGGGTGTATGTCCGTTACGGATCGTTGCCCGCGGTGCAGTGGGTGCTATACGGCGTGAATCCAATCGTGATTGCAATAATTGCCGACGCGCTGTGGAGCCTGTGACGCGCGGCGATGAAGAACGTGTGGCTCTTGCTGCTCGGCGTGACGGCACTGGGCCTGTATTTTAGCGGCGTTTCGGTGGTCATGATTCTGCTTGGCACGGCATTCCTTACCGGAGTGATCGCCCTGACCGAAAAATGGAAAAAGGAATCACGCCCCGCATTTTTCCCGCTGGCGGGCATGGCGGTCGCGGCGGCTTCGACGGTGGCGGTAATTCCATTCAGCATGACGCGGCTATTTCTGACCATGCTGAAGATTGGCGCAGTGAGTTATGGGAGCGGCTATGTGTTGCTGGCATTTTTGCACCACGATTTCGTCAGACACCTGCACTGGCTCACGGAGAAGCAGCTCCTCGATGCCATCGCTGCTGGACAGATCACGCCGGGCCCTGTGTTTGCGTCGGCGACTTTTATCGGATACGTGACCGGAGGATGGAGAGGGGCGGTGCTGGCCACGCTGGGAATATTTCTCCCGTCGTTCGTGTTCGTGGCGATTGTGTTTCCGCTGATTCCGAGACTGAAGGGGTCGGCAGCCGCGCGAACATTTCTGGACGGAATCAATGCCGCGACGATGGGATTGATGGCGGCAGTTTCCTGGCAGCTTGCGCGAGGCGCGATTGTGGATCTCTTCACCGCGCTCGAGGCGGTGATCGCTTTTTTTATCCTGCTGCGCTACCAGATCAATGCAGCCTGGTTGATTCTGGGCGGAGTGCTGGCAGGGTTTGCAATGAAACTTGCGATGCGCTGAGCGTGATGGCGGGGTGTATTGGGAGTGCGGACGCGAAACCGCGGCGGCGGAATGTTTTTGCGGCGGAATTCTATTATTCGTGCGTGGCTCGATTACTTCGTGCAAAGGCGTGTTTTGGTTTATCCTTGTAGCTCTCCTTAAAAGTGGGCGCTTCTGAATGGCGACAGCCAAGAGAATTTCCACATCCAAGACAGCGGTGGCCGGCTTAAAAGCCGCCGCTACAAAATCTGCGGAAGAAGTTTCCATCGAAGGAATATTCGGGCCTGGAGGGCTGCTCGAGAAGCGTCACACCGGCTACGAATTCCGGCCGTCACAGCTCGGGATGGCAGAAATCGTGGAAGGCGCTTTTCAAAAACAGCAGCACGTAGTGATCGAAGCCGGAACGGGGACTGGCAAGACGCTGGCCTACTTGATCCCGGCGATCCGCAGCGGGCGGCGTGTGGTGATTTCGACCGCGACGAAATCCCTGCAGGAGCAGCTCTTTCAGAAGGACGTTCCTTTCCTCCAAAAACATTTTGCTCCCAACCTGAAAGTGGCACTGATGAAGGGGCGGTCGAATTTTCTTTGCCGTCAGAAGGTGCATCAGATGGTGGGCCAGCCTGTTCTTAAAGGCATCGATGAGGTGGACTGGTTCTCGCAAATACGCGATTGGGAAAAACTGAGCGAGACGGGCGACCGCAGCGAGCTGACTTTTCTCCCTGATGACGCCGAGCTTTGGCACCGGATTGATGCGCGCAGCGATTTGTGCACCGGGCAGAAATGCGCGGAATTTCAGAGCTGCTTCATCACCGCCATGCACCAGCGGGCGCAGGAAGCGGACTTAATCATCGTGAACCACCACTTGTTTTTTGCCGACCTGGCGATTCGGCAGGACGATTTCGGATCGATCCTGCCTGAATATTCGGCGGTGATTTTCGATGAGGCGCACGAAATCGAAGACGTGGCCAGCGATTATTTCGGGCGGCAGATATCGAGCTACCGTTTTGAGGAGCTTTCACGCGACACAGAGAACATGTTGCGCGTGCTCCACATCGAGGCGGGCCCCTTGCGGAAGCATCTGGTGCGGGTCCGCGAGCGCGCGCGAAGCTTCTTCGACAATTTTCCGGAGCGCGAAGGGCGGTATCCGTTTCAGCCGGCTGAAAGGCAATCCTTTCTGGAACAGAACCGCGAAACCTACGACGATCTCACTGCCGCGGTGAAGCGCCTGGAGGCGGAACTTTCCGCGTTGCAGCCAAAGCCGGAAGAAGTGGTCACACTGGCGCGGCGCGCCGCGGAGGTGCGGCGAGAGCTCGAATTTCTGCTGGAGAGCAACGAGAAGGGTTACGTGTACTGGTTCGAGCGGCGCGGCAAGGGAGTCTTCTTGGCGGCCACACCGATTGATGTGAGCGAAATCCTGCGCGAGAAACTGTTCGACCAATTCGACACAGTGGTGCTGACGTCGGCCACGCTTGCAGTGGGCGGCAGGTTCGACTATTTGAAGCAGCGGCTGGGCGTGCAGCCGTCCAAGGAAGTGGTGCTGCCGCAGGAATTCAATTTCCACGAGCAGGCGCTGCTGTATATTCCGGAATCACTGCCGGACGTGCGCAATCCGGCATTCGGCGAGCGCGCGGCGCAGGAAATCATCCAACTGATTGAGATTTCGCAGGGGCGCGCGTTCTGCCTGTTCACCAGCAACGCGCAGATGAGGGATCTGCACGAGCGCGTTTCGGGTCGGGTGCGATTTCCGCTGCTATTGCAGGGCACCGCGCCGCGGACAATCCTGCTCGACCGTTTTCGCACTACGCCGAACGCAGTGCTGTTTGCCACCGCCAGTTTCTGGCAGGGCGTGGACGTGCCGGGAGCGCAGCTTTCTTGCGTGATCATTGATAAATTGCCATTCGCGGTGCCGAGCGATCCGATTGTCGCCGCGCGCGTTCGCGCTCTGGAAGAAGACGGACGCAACGCCTTCGCGGAATATCAGGTTCCGGAAGCGGTGCTGGCGCTGAAGCAGGGATTTGGGCGGCTGATCCGGTCGAAAACGGATCGCGGGATTCTGGCGATTCTCGATAACCGAATTCGCCGCATGCAGTATGGTAGAATTTTTCTCGAGTCCCTGCCCGACTATACGACCACGCAGGACCTCGCCGAAGTGGCGCGCTTCATGCAAAATCATCCGCAGTAGCCGGAGCGCGGAAGCCGAGCCATGGGACGGCTCGAAGGATCAGGCATGTACGAAGTGTATGTGGACGAAACATTCGCGGCTGCGCACAATCTGCGCGGCTACAAAGGAAAATGCGAAGATCTGCACGGACACAACTATAAAGTTCGCGTGACGCTCGAAGGGAAAGAGCTCGATTCGGTCGGCCTGCTCTACGATTTCGTGCACCTGAAGCAGGTGATTCACGGAGTGATCGGGAAGCTGGACCATAAATATTTGAACGAATTGAAACCCTTCGACGTGCTGAACCCTTCGGCTGAAAATATCGCGCGGTATATATATGAGGAGACCGCAAACCAATTGCGTCAGGCGCCGAACGGTACAGGCGTGGCCAGCATCACCGTGTGGGAGTCGGAAGTGACCGCTGCTACTTACCGGCCGTAACGAATAAATCCCGCCAAGGACCGCGCCGCGGGAATCAACGGCGCAACAGATATGAACCGAGCATTCTTCATCATCGGAATTCCAGCCATCCTCACATCATTCCTCTGGCTTGCGTTCGGCTGGGGTTGGAAACTGGCAGCGGCGGTGACGGGCGCGGAGTTGGTGGTGGCGATTCTTGGCGTTGTTTATCTGCTACGGCGGCAAGGCACGCGGCCGGATGGCCCGGACGCTGGCCGCTGACTTGGGACCAGGCGCAGCTTCATGGTAATCACCGAAATATTCAAATCCATACAGGGTGAAGGAACGCGCGCGGGATTGCCCTGCATATTCGTGCGTCTCACAGGGTGCAATCTTCGGTGCACGTGGTGCGATACGGCTTACGCATTTCATGGCGGGACGAAGCGATCGGTGGACGAGGTGATCGAAAGGGTGCGCGCGCTATCCGGTGAAGGTGCGAGCCGGACGCGGTTGGTCGAAATCACGGGAGGAGAGCCACTGCTTCAGCAGGAAACGTCCGCGCTGGCTGAGGAGCTCCTGGCGGAAGGCTATAAGGTGATGATCGAAACCAGCGGCGAGCGGTTTGTGGGTGTGCTCCCCCGCGAAGTGATTAAGATCGTGGATGTGAAGTGCCCGGACTCAGGCGAAGCGGAGACGTTTGACATGGCGAATCTTCCAGTGCTGGGCGCGAATGATGAAATCAAATTTGTGATTGCCACGCGCCGCGATTACGAATTCGCACGCGATTTTTCGGCACAGCATGAACTGACGAGGCGCGTGAATGAGGTGCTGTTTTCGCCCGTCTTCCCGGACCCGGCTGGCGCTTGGCCCGGCCTCGAGGCGCGCGAACTTGCGGAGTGGATCCTGGCGGACGGACTGCCGGTGCGGCTCGGTCTGCAACTGCACAAGTTCATCTGGGATCCGGCCATGAAGGGAGTTTGATTCGCGAAGATGGCAGACAAACCGAAAGCAGTGGTGCTGCTGAGCGGGGGCATGGATTCCTGCGTGGCCGCGGCCATCGCGCATCAATCGCACCGGCTGGCGCTGCTGCACGCGAGCTACGGACAGCGGACCGAGCGGCGCGAGCGGCGCGCATTTGACGAGATCGCAGATTTCTACGGCGTGCAGGAACGGCTGGTGGTTCGCCTCGATTCATTCCGGCAGATCGGGGGCTCGGCGCTCACGGATGATGGCATCGCCGTGCCTGAAACGGGGGCAGCGTTAGCGGCCGGGGCGGGAGTTCCGGTTACCTACGTGCCCTTCCGCAACGCACATTTTCTTTCCGCGGCGGTGAGCTGGGCGGAAGTGATAGGAGCGACGGCCGTGTTTATCGGCGCGGTTGCGGAAGATAGTTCCGGGTACCCGGATTGCCGGCCGGAGTATTATCGCGCGTTCGCCCAATTGGTGCGTGAAGGAACGCGGCCGGAAACGCGGATTGAAATCATGACGCCGGTGATTGCGTTGCGAAAAAGTGATATCGTGCGCCGCGGGGCAGAGCTGAACGCGCCGATTGATCGCACCTGGTCGTGTTATCAATTTGAAGAGGAAGCTTGCGGATCGTGCGATAGTTGCCGGCTGCGGTTGAAGGCATTTGCCGAGTCTGGCATGAGGGATCCCATCGCATATCGGGCGCGAGTTGCGCGATAATGGCCGGCCGCATCCAATCAAGAGCAGGAGGAGATGACTACATGAGACGATTCATTCCCGCCGGGGGAGTGCTGGCGCTCGTACTTTTGATGGCCGCAATTGCCGCAGCCCAGAATACCGGGCAGATTGTCGGCGAAGTGAAAGACATGAATGCGAAACCCTATGCCGACGTGACCGTGGAAATCAAAAATCCCGACAATGGAAAAGTGATCACTACAAAGACCGACAAGCAGGGCCGATTCACGCAAGTCGGCGTGCCTGCGGGCCTCTACAACATCAGACTTACGAATGAGAAGGACAAGCTTGATTTTCAGGTGCAGTTCCGGGTGGTCTCCGGACAGGACAACGGATTCAACCTCAACCTGAAGGAAGTGATGGCCAAAGCGGGGCCCAGCGCCGAGGAAATAAAGAAGCGCGAAGAGGAAGAAAATAAATTCAAGAACATGAAGCAGCATTTTGATGCCGGAATGGCGGCGCTCAATGATTCGACAGCTCTTCGCACGCAGCTCAAGGCGGCACCTGCCGATCAGAAGGCTTCGATTCAGGACAAGTTGAACACCGATTATCAGACGGCAATCACCGAACTTTCACAAGCGGAGCAAGGCGTGCCGCAAAAAGACGCCAGGACCCATGCCACGGTTTGGTCCAACCTCGGCCAGGCTTATGAATTTTCAGGGCGCTATGAAGAGGCCGCCAATGCGTTTCAGAAAGCGGCGGAGCTGGCCCCTTCCGCTGCGTATTTTGACCATCAGAGCCTTAACCTGGCGAATGTCGCTGCGGCGCAAACCGACCCAAAAGCCGTGGAAGCCAAAGTCGCGGAAGCCGGCGCAATTTGCGAAAAAGCGGGAGCGGTTGACCCCACAGTCACCGGGCGATGCTGGAAGAACATAGGGATTGTACTCAGCAATAAGGGGAAATTGCCCGAGGCGGTAGCTCCGCTCGAGAAGGCCAGCCAAGTGGATCCAAAGGACGCGCAAACCTGGTTCCTGCTTGGCAGCGCGCTTTCCGCCAAGATCGATTCGAAGCCGCAGGGCGACAAGCTCATCTACATCATTCCGCCGGGGACCGCGGAGGCCTATCAAAAGTGCATCGACGCGGCTCCCACCGGCCCCTATGCTGCGCAGGCTAAAGCCATGCTGGATGGCTTGGCGGCTATGAGCGGCGGAGAAGAAACCTCCATCGGGAAAAAGAAGAAAAAATAGCGGCGGGAAAATCTGCCAACGCTGCGAGCCGCGACCGTGCGTTGACGATCACCGAATTGAAATAACCAGGGGACCGTTTCTCTCCTCTCGACCAGCGCGGGCGGGAGTGTTATCCTCTCACTGTCAAATTCCTGGAAACCGGTGCGCGAAGTGGACTCCACGCAGCCCAACACAGAGCGCCGACGCAGCGAGCGGGTAGCCGATTCCCTTCCTTTGATTGTTCGCGGAATTGATCTGCTGGGACAGCCGTTTGAGGAACGCACCACCACTTTAGCTTTCAACCTGCACGGATGCCGGTACGCCTCCAAGCATCACTTGCCGAAAAACACCTGGGTCACACTGGAACTTCCGCAAAGTCCCGAACGCCGCAACGTGCGCGCGCGCGTGTCGTGGATTCAACGGCCGCATTCGGTACGCGAATTTTTCCAGATCGCCGCGGAGCTTGAGAGGCCGGCGAATCTGTGGGGTTTGGAATCCTCTCCGCATAGCTGGACGTTGGTGGCCGCTTCGCTCGATTCGTGGAAGCAGATTCAGACAGAATCGGAAAAACCTTCCACGGAAGCAATGGAATCAATTGATCCAACAACTCTTGCCACTTATATGGGGAAACTCATGAGCGACATGAAAAGCGCATCTCCGGAAATGCCCGAGGGTGAATCCACCGGGCCATTCGTATTTACACCCGCGACGGACAGTCCCCTGCTGCGTGAATTGCGCGCAGAACTGGAGCGGGAAGCAATGAAAGCGGTGGAGACTGCGACGGCCCGAGCCCAGGTGAAGATTCAGCAGGAGGCGGAACAGATCGATCAGCGGCACTCCGACACCGCCGAGGAATTTTTCCGCCGTTGGCGGGATGAGGCAGTGCAGGTGCAGAGTGGCGCCAGACAAGAAGTCTCCGATCAATTGGCCGAAATGCGGAAAGAATTCCTGGACAAGCTGAAATCTGAATTTGACGAAAATTTCAGCCGCGCGCGCGAGTTGATGGCGGAGTTGGACCGCCAAGCGCTGGCATTGCGCGCCGAGAGTGAGGCCGCTGCGGAGTCGTCCAGCCGTATGGCGCAAGCGCGGCTGCAAATGGAAGTTGTCGAAGCGGCAGGAGAAACGGTCCGGGCGCAAAAACAGCCGGCTGGCCTTCCCAAAGAAGATCCTACGGAAGTTGCCGCTGCGGCGGCGAAGTGGCGAGAGCGAGTGGAATCAGAGATGGCGCTCGCGCAGGCGCAGTGGAACGAACTGCTGCAATCCTCGATCGACAAGGGCATGCAGCGCCTGGTGGATCAATTGTCGGATCGCTCGCAGGAAATCCTGCGATCCGCGGAGCAGAAAATCGCAGAGCGGCTTGGCGAGATGCAGCAACCTTTTGCGCAGGCGTCCGCGGAAGCGCGGGAGACAGTCGGCGCAGTGAGGGCGATCCTCGAGCGGGAAATTGTGCAGGCCCGTTCGTCGCTCGCGGAAATCGAGCAGTCTGCCAGCCGCACCAGGGAATATTCCGCGCAATTCGAGGCCGCCAGCCAGGATTCGTTGAACGTGTTACACCGCCGCCTCGAAAACATGCTGGACGCGCAAACAACCGAAATGAACCGGCGAGTGGAAAGTCTGGCGGCGGGAATTGCGCAGCGAGTCGCGCCGACGCTCGATGCACAGGCCCAACAGCTTATTGAGCGCTCCGTCGCAGAGATGGAATCGAAACTCGCGCCGCATCTCAACCGCGTGCCTGAACTGCTGCGCGAACTCTCCGCGCGCGAAGTGCAGGCCGAGGAAGGCTTGCGGCTGCACCGGGAAAGATTGCGCCAGCTTTCGGAGAACAATCAGCGGGAAATTGCTTCGCGGATGGCCTCGACGCTCGGCGATCTCCAAAATGATTTTGAAACTGCTCGAAAGGAAGCGTTGGCCAAGTGGAACGAGGAGTTGGAGGCTGGCGGAGTGCGTGCGTCGCATACGGCCGCAGAATCCATCGGCCGCGCCGCGGAATGGTTCCAGCAGGAGGCCCGCGCGCGTTTGCAGGTGCAGGTGGAGCAAATGCTGACAGCAGCCGGGCAGCGCTTCGAGGAACAAACCGCCGAAGCGACTCAGAAATTTGAAATGATGCTGGATGGACAAGCCTCGGCGCGAGTGGCGCAGATTGATCAACAGCTCCAGACCGCGGCGGAGGGAGTGGTGGCTCGCTCGCAAACAAAACTGGAGGAGGCGGCAGAAGCAGCCGCGGCATCGTTCGGTCAGGTCGTGCGCGGCGTGTCGGCGCAAGAACTGGAGACTTTCACTACCAGCAGCCGCAGCGCGCTGCACGAACGGGCCGGAGAACTCGAGCGCTCCACCCAGAGCCTCCTGCGGAATCTCGAGACCACCGCGCGCACATCCATCGATCGCTTCCACGCGCAGATGGCGCTTCAGCTCGAGCACAGCCTCGCGGAAGGCCGCGGCGCGCTGGCAGCGGAATTTGCCTCCGCGCTCGAAGGTTACCGCTCCGAACGCGAAGCGCACCAGCAGGCTTGGACTGCAAATCTCGAACAGCTCAGCGGTGAAGCTGCTGGAAAATACCAGGAACGTTTGGAAACCATGTGCGATTCCTCGATGATATCGTCCGTGCGCCGCCTGAACGAACACGGCCAGAACGCCATCGAGTCGCTCATCCGTTCCGCGGATCAAGCGCTGCGAGATTCCTGCGCCAAGGTATTCGCCGGGCTCGGCGAGATGCTTCGCGACCGCGCAGCGAATGCCGCGGGCGTCGGCGCGCTTACTCCTCCGCCGAATCGCGAGGGCGGGGAGCAGACATCGCCGACTCCGTGAACCGGTTGATCACTGCGTTGTAATCCCAGCCAGAAGAATATGCGGACTCAAGAATCGCCGCTGAAGCTAGATGTGTGTGAGCGTGCCGGTGATTTTCGTTCGCCTTAATGCCCAACCGAATAGCGCGAATGAAAACGGCAACAAGATAGCCGCGAACAACAGCAATGCCGCCACGGACGGCCAGATCTCGCGCCATCCCGCGCCGGAGAGAAGCGCGGCGCGCATGCCCTCGAGCGAATACGTTACCGGAATCATCCGCGCAAGCAATTGGAGCGGCCATGGCAGAACGCTCACGGGATACATCATTCCCCCGACTAATCCCGAAATTCCGAGAACCACCCACTTCGCAGGATTCCCGCGCTTGAATAAAATCTGGTAGCTCGCCGAGATCACTCCCAGTCCGGCAAACGCCAGGATCGACGCCAGCAGTATGGCCACCGCGCCGGGCCAATTCGCCGATTGCGGCGCGAATCCGAATAGCAGCACGCCCCAACCGAGATAAACGCAAGTGCGCAAAGCAAGCGCGGCGAAGGGATACAGAGCAGAGCCGGCAAGAATCACAGGCAGCGGTGTCTGCGTAACCAGCAGCGCTTCGAGCGTCCGGTTCTGATGCGCTTCTTCCAAGCTGGCATCGAATGCGCCGATCGACACGCTCAGGTAATCGAAAAACGCAAATCCCACTAGTGCAAATGCAAAATAGCTGCTGCCCGCGGGAAGTTCTCGGGCAAGCTCCGGCGATTGCACAAAGCGCGAAAGATAATAATAGGTCGCCACGCCGAAGAGAGCTTCCAGCGTTTCCAGCACCAGCGCGCCGCGGTAGCCTCGAGCAATCGCCAGATCGCGCCAGAAAAACGCGGATATTTTTCGCAGCGTGCCCCAGAAGTTCATGGCAGCGCCTCAGACGGCACGGCATGATGCGCAAGCTTCTTGATGGCGCCTTCCAGAGTTGTGGCGGCGGTCGATGCGAGCAGGCCTCGAGGCGTGTCGCATGCCAGCATGCGGCCAGCCTCGAGCAGCACCACGCGGTCGGCAATTTCCTCGACTTCGCTGAGCGTGTGCGAGGCAAACAGCAAAGTAGTGCCGCGCCGCTGCACAAGCTCTTCTTTCAACTGGCGGCGAAAATCGGCAGCGGTCAGAGGGTCGAGACTTCGCGTGGGTTCATCCAGCAGCAGCACGCTCGGCCCGTGCAGTAACGCGCGCGCCAGACCGAGCCGGTGCGTCATTCCTGTCGAATAGGTCCGCACCTGCCTGTCAAGATCCTCGGTGATGCCCATCCATTCCGAAACCCGGGCGATACGTTCTTTTGCAACGTCGCCCGTAATATTGTTCATAGCGGCAAAGAATGCCAGATTTTCACGCCCGCTCAGCCGCCCGTAAAATCCCTCATCGCCACCGGTGTGGTATCCGAACTGGCCTCGAGCTCTACCTGCGTCGCGCTCCACATCAAACCCAGCCAGACTGGCTCGTCCGCGCGTCGGAATAATCAGCGTCGCCAGAATGCGCAGCAGCGTGGATTTTCCAGCGCCATTCTGCCCCACCAGCGCTACAGCTTCACCTGCTCCCACGCTGAACGTAACGCCGGCGAGCGCAAGTTCAGTCGGCCGGGCCACAGGTTGAATTAACGCGCGCCAGCCCGATAGCGCAGGTGGGAAGTATTTTTCCAGAGCTTCTACCGCAATCGCCGGGGAAGACATCAGTCGCGGTTATAACCGAATTGGCCGGAGCGAATCCAGTTCCGTTATTGCTTGTTGCCGGCGACTCTCGATAGAATACCAGCGGGCTCGTAGCGGATCGCACATGGGCGTGCGGACTCCCTCAGCCGAATGCCGCCGGTCACTCCGGTCGGCACACCCACCTAGCCCGCGAGGACCGGAAAATGGGCACACCTCTTTGCATTCAATCTGTCGTGGTGGCAGCCACTGAGCAGGTCTCGTGTCCTTTGGGAGAAGAATCAGCCATCCTGAACCTGAAAAACAGCGTCTACTATGGTTTGGACCCTGTCGGTGCCCATATATGGAAGTTGCTTCGAGAGCCGAGGAGCATCGGCGAATTGCGCGATGCATTGGTTGATGAGTACGACGTGGAACCACCGCGCTGCGAGCAGGACTTGCTCGAATTGCTCGAAAAAATGCGCGGCGAAGGTTTGATCGAAGTACGGAATGTAGCGGCAGGCTAATCTCGGCCGGATTTTTACGAGTCGTCCTTGCCGGCCCACAAGGACAGACCTCCCCAGCCCGGGCCATCCGATTTGGCCGCGCGAATTTATGTGAGGCTGCGGGTTGGAACCGACGATGGATACCTGGCGAAGGTTCTGGCGCCTGACCGGCTCCGAGCGTGCTGTTGTGCTCGAAGCGGCCGCAGGACTAGGAATCACCTGGGTTGGTTTGCGGCTCGCAGGTTTTCGCCGCTGGAAAATCATTGTTGATCGGGTCGCCCGAATGCGCGCATCCAATTCTCCCGCCAGTTGCGATGCGAAAGATATTGCTGAACCGGAAATCGCGCGATTGGCGTCCTCAACAGCACACTCCTTGCCATTCCGAAGCAATTGTCTGGAGCAATCCCTGGTGCTCTGGTGGCTGTTGACAAGGCGCGGCATCCCTGTGGATCTGAAAATCGGCGCGAGAAAAGAAGCAGATCGTTTTGAAGCGCACGCCTGGGTGGAATTCGAAGGCCGGATCATTGGCAGCCCTGGCGAAGAGCACCTCCATTTCGTCCCCTTCGCTGGTTCAGTGAATTTCATGGAGACGCATTCTCGATGAGCGGCATCGTTGGCATTTATCATCGCGATGGAGCGCCTGTTGACCCCGCGTTCTTGCGGTCCCTGACCCATTTTCTTTCCTACTGTGGACCTGATGCCCGCGACACTTGGACGAGCGGAAGCATTGGTTTAGGCCACACACTCCTCAGTACCACGCGTGAATCGGGAAATGAACGTCAGCCCGCGTTATGGGAAGGCCATTTGACCATCACTGCGGATGCCCGCCTCGATGCCCGCGCGGAATTAATCGCGGAACTCGAGACCGCAGGCGCCAAGGTGAGGCGCATTGCGCCGGATTCGGAGTTAATTCTGCAAGCGTATGCTGCCTGGGGCGGCGATTGCCTCCAACATTTCCGCGGCGATTTTGCCTTTGCCATATGGGATGCGCGGACGAAAACCCTGTTTTGCGCGCGCGATCATCTGGGCGTGAAGCCATTTTATTACGTGGAGAAGAGTCAGCTATTTCTGTTCAGCAATGTGCTTGATTGCCTCCGCCAGAATCCAGTAGTCGGCGAGGAATTGAACGAAGCGGCGATCGCGGACTTTTTATTGTTCGGGTTGAACCGCGACAACGCCACCACGACCTTTCGCGACATTCAACGTCTTCCTCCCGCGCATTCCCTTACAGTTGACCCTCATGGCGTGCAAATCAAACGCTATTGGTCTGCTCCCACAGACGGACGAATCCGCTATCGCCACGCCGATGAGTACGTCGAGAATTTCCAGTTCCTGCTCCAGGCCGCCGTGGCGGATCGCTTGCGTACCGATCGCGTCAGCATTCTGCTGAGCGGCGGATTGGACTCCGCTTCCATCGCTGCCGTGGCGCGGGAGCTCACGACGAAAGCCGGCAACGGTTCCGATTTGCGCGCGCTGACCGTTGTCTATGAATCGTTGATTCCGGATCGCGATGGTACTTTCGCGCGCAGGGTGGCCGAGTTTTTGGGAATTCCCATTCGTTGTCTGGCCGTCGATCAACTGCCGCTTTTTGATCGCTGGGACGATTCTGAAATCACCTGGCCGGAGCCCGTGGACGACCCCTTCTTCGCCGGCATCATTGATCAGTTCAAAATGATCGCGGCTGATTCGCGCGTAGTTCTTTCCGGCGAAGGCAGCGACAACCTCCTGCACTTCGAAATGTGGCCCTACGCCAGGGATATGTCGCAACGCCGGGAATGGGCGCGTCTATTCGCTTTTCTGCCGCGCTACTTGTGGATGCGTCCCTCCTTCTGGCCGGGCATCCGCCGCAGGGCAAAGGGCTTGGTTGGCCTGGATCCCGCCGCGCCTAAACTGCCGAAGTGGATCGCGCCCGCCTTCGCCCGTCGGGTAAACCTGGAAGCGCGGTGGAGAAAAGCTCTTGGCAACGGCGCCCATCCGCGGCACCCCGTCAATCCCGCCGCCCACGCATCTCTCGAAATTCCTCAATGGTCCCACTTGTTTGAACATGAAAATCCCGGTGTCACCCGCTTCCCCGTGGAAGTACGTCATCCCTTCCTGGACTTGCGCATCGTGAACTATTTGCTTGCGTTACCGCCATTTCCGTGGTTCTACGAAAAAATGCTCTTGCGGTCGGCCATGGCGGGCAAGTTGCCAGAAAGTGTCAGGCTGCGGCCGAAGACTCCTCTGGCCGGCAATCCGTTGATAGAACACCTCCAAATGCCGGGAGCAGAATGGATCGATAAGGTACACTGGAATCCTGAAATGGACCAATTCGTCGATCGCTCTTCGCTCGCACCCTTGAAAGGAGTGAAAATCTCCGAAAAAGCTGACACCTTGGTCCGCCCGATTTGTCTTAACTTTTGGTTGCAGTCTGCTCGCAGAGTTCGGTATAACTTGCATGCGGAGGTTAGTAATGCGTAAGGACATCGAACGGGGCAAGAAGAAGCCATACTCCAGCCCTATTCTGACTGTGTTCGGAACCGTTCGAGAGCTTACGCAGAAAGTCGGATTGGTCCGCGCCAGAGACGGCGGCAGTTTCCCGCGCGTTCGGACCAGCCTTCGCTAAACGAGGTTGAGTTTTAACTACTCCGTTTTCGGGCTTTCCCTTCGCTCGAATCTGGCGATCCCCGGATTAAACCCCGCAAACGCTCCTTTACCCGCCAATGATGTGGAAGTTCACCTGGGAATTTCACCGGTCACTCAATCGGATCTTTCTACTGACCACGGAGAATTGAAATTTGTCAGCTCCGATCTCGACGCGGCCGGCCAGCCGGCGCTGCGCATCTGGCATGTGCACGGTGGCGCTTTGCTTTACCTGGCCTATTGCGACGGAATGGAATTCTGGCTGGATCGAAAAGGCGCGAGTGTTTGGGCGAGGTGGCCTGGCGCATCGTCTCTCGAGGATGCTGCGACGTTCCTCCTCGGACCCGTTTTGGGCCTGCTGCTTCGACTTCGCGGTGTCACCTGCCTGCACGCTAGCGCCGTCGCCTTCGACGACCGCGCCGTTGCTTTTGTGGGCGATGAAGGCGCGGGAAAATCAACCACAGCCGCAGCATTCGCGAGCCGCGGGCATGCGGTGCTCTCCGATGATGTCGTCGCGATTGTGGAGCGCGAGGACGGATTTTACGTCCTGCCTGCGTATCCCTACCTTTCGCTCTGGCCGGACTCCGTAAAGTTACTCTACGGACCGGAAAAAACCCTTCCCACTTTTTCCGCCAACTGGGATAAGCGGGTGCTCTCACTCGCTGAAGATCGCCTGAGCTTCCAGAAAGAACCTTTGCCACTGGGAGCAATCTTCATCCTCGGCGAAAGGAGTTCAGACGCAGCCGCTCCGTTTCTTGAGACCCCCTCCATGCACGATTGCCTGATGGCCCTAGTCGCGAATTCCTACGCCACCGGAATGCTCGACACCGAAATGCGCGGACAAGAGTTTGCTTTGCTTGGCCGGTTGCTCGCCACCGTGCCGGTGGCTCGAATCAGGCCTCAGGAAGGGACTGCGGAAATCAGCGTGCTTTGTGGTGCAATTCGAGAGAGCTATCAACGCTTGGCGACTCAACATTGACGCCCACTCAGCACGCCCGAAAACCTCACCGCTAGCGTTCGCCTGCCATAAATGCTTCCCTGAATCTAAAATTCCACCTTCAAAGTAACTGGGTCCTATAAGTACTGGTGCTATCTTCGGCACACGTGTCCTAGTTTCCAGTTTCGAAGCCCCAAATACGTGTGCCAAAATGGGTTGTGCTCAAGTGAAACGTGATCAGTTTTTCAATAAGTGACTGCAAACAAACGGCTTAACAAAGGCCCTCTGAGGAGGAAGTTGCAATGAAGAAGCTATTCGCGCTTTTCGCCCTGCTTGCGCTTTCGAGTCTTTCTACCTTCGCCCAGCGCCGCGGAGATGACACACCCGTATTTGAGGTTAATGCTGGATATACGTATATGCGCTGGCAAGTGCCGCCCGCTCTGGTTCCCCCTCCGAGCTACTATAACTATAATGGGTTTAACGTTGGGGCGGCTTACAACTTCACACATTGGCTGGGTGCAGTGGCGGATGTGTCTGGGGTCTACAATTCTCAGCCCGATACTGGATCAGGTCCGTCGAACACTCACATTTACAGTTACTTGTTCGGTCCGCGGATTTACCCTGTGGGTCATCACAAGCTAACACCCTTCGTCCACGCGCTGTTCGGTATTTCCACTTTCGACTTTAACGCTCCGGCGTTTGCCGGAAATCCAGCCTTCTCACTGTCCGATAACGCGTTTTCGTTCGCCTTTGGCGGCGGCTTTGATTTGAAGGTTACTAAGCACATTGCGATTCGTTTAGCCCAACTCGACTACCAACAGACCCGTCTGTTGCACACGATAGCCACGCAATCTCAGGTGTCGCCAGATAATCAAAACAACTTCAAGTATTCGGGTGGAGTAGTGATCCAGTTCGGCGAAAAGTAATCCCTTCCCCTCAGAAAGAGGCCGGGCGCGCAAGTGCCCGGCCTTTTTCTTTTTCTGGTCTGCTGCACACACATAGATCTAGTGCAGAGGGTCAGTACTACGTAGTATTACGAATATCCCGCTTTCGATTTCTGTGCTATCTTGGCTTTTTTTGCACCCGCTGCGGCGGGCGAACTGGCAGGGTGCCCTTTGTGCGGCCGGACGGACTTGCGGGATGCTAGGGAAATTCTAATCGGTAATGGGTTACGAATAGGAATCACCGTAAACCTCTCAAAACAAACGATCGGAACCGATTCTATCCGGTAATTTTTCCGGGGGTCCGCATCACCGCAGCGGAGAAAAAGTGAACTCTCTTCAAAATCAAAGCAGGCGCACGGTCCAGGAACCAGACGTGCAACAAAGCACGCCCGGCGGCAGCAACGTCCTATAATTGCAACTCACTGGTGAGGCCAAGTAGTACCTGACCCACGGCGGAATCGCGATGAAGCAGTTGATCAAACAATTCATAGACTGCCTGCGGTACGAGCGCAACGCTTCGCTGAACACCATCCGCGAGTACAACCGGGATATCACCGAATTTTGGACTTTCCTCACCCCGCCGGGCGAATCAACCATGCCGCTTCACGAAGTGGACCACCGCGTGATTCGCGAATACGTGAGCTGGCTTTACGACCGCAAGCTGGAAAAATCCACAGTGGCGCGCCATCTGGCCTCCCTGCGTACCTTCTTCAAGTACTGCGTGCGCGAGAAATATGTGAAGAAAAATCCGGCGCGGCTGGTGAGCACTCCAAAGCTCCCCAAGCGTCTGCCGCGCGTGCTCACTCCCACGGAAATGAACGGTTTTCTGGACGACCTGGCCAGCGGGCGCCTGCCAGCAGCCAAGCGCAAGCGCAAATCCACACCTCGATCGGAGGCCAAGGAAAGGATCGTCTTGAAACGCGATCGCGCCATTTTCGAATTGCTCTATGCCTCCGGGCTACGCGTGAGCGAACTGACAGGATTGGATCTGGGCAATATTGACCGCCAGGGAAAAATGTTGCGAGTTCTGGGAAAAGGGCGCAAACAGCGCGTGGTGCCTTACGGCGAAAAGGCCCAAATTGCACTGGAGGCCTATTGGCCAGTACGCGAGGAATTGCTGGCCCGTCGAAAAACTGACAATGATGAGCCCGCGGTCTTCCTGACTTTTCGCGCCGCGCGGCTGACCCCGCGCGACGTGCGGACCATCGTAAAAAAATATGCGCGGCTTGGAAACGTAAACTGGGATCTCCACCCGCACTCCCTGCGGCACGCCTTTGCCACCCACCTGCTTGCTGACGGTGCGGATTTGCGCGCCATTCAAGAGCTGCTGGGCCATGCCTCGCTTTCGACCACACAGCGTTACACGCAGCTAAACATCCAGCAATTGATTGCGGTATATGACAAGTCCCACCCTCATGCCTGAAACGACTTCTTGAACCTTCCATGCATCCAATGGCGCGTGCGATTCTCTCGGCTCCTTCGGCAAAAAGAAATACCCGGCAATGCCTTCGGGCTGCGCATTCTGTTTTTCTCCTTCGCATGGGGCGCGTTGTTTCTTTTGGCGATGCCTGCCATGGCGCAGGACAATTACGAGATACAGGTGTACTCCTACGAAACCGTCGAGCCCGGCCACACGATGGTGGAGCTCCACAGCAATTTCACAATCGAAGGATCAAAACAAAAGACCAATGGGCTGTACCCCACGAATCACGCATTCCACGAAACCCTCGAAATCACTCACGGCTTCACCGATTGGTTCGAGACCGGCTTTTACATTTTTACGTCGGCGCGCTCCGGGCAGGGCTGGCAATGGGTGGGAGATCATATTCGGCCGCGATTTCGGGTCCCGGAAAAATGGCACTGGCCGGTGGGAGTAAGCCTCTCGAATGAGTTTGGCTACCAGCGGCGGCAATTTTCCCAGGACACCTGGACATGGGAAATGCGTCCCATCGTGGACCAGAAACTGGGGCGATGGTATTGGGCCTTAAACCCCACCTTCGACCGCTCTTTCCATGGGCCCGGCGTGAATCAGGGCATGGTGTTCTCACCGAATTTCAAATTCAGCTACGACTTCACGCCGAAAATTTCCGGCGGATTGGAATATTACGGCTCGGTAGGCCCCGCGACGGGATTCGATCCTGTGTCGCAACAGCAGCACCAGATTTTTCCGGCTGTGGATTTGAATCTCGCGCCGCAGTGGGAAATCAATTTTGGCGTCGGCGTGGGCATGACGCGCTCGACCGACCACCTGATCGCCAAGATGATCCTGGGCTACCGTTTCAATTTCTGAGCAGGCGACGGACAGGTTAGCCTTGGTGGAAATTGAGAGATGGACGCGTTTGCTGATAGGTCACTATAATTGGAATTGGAGCAACTCATCGGGTTTTAGAGCATCAAACTGTAGGTGCAAGTTCGAAGCAAAACCCGAGGGCTGCAACTCATGAAGCCGGCTACTGCCAAGACAACCCACATGGTCCCGGAAGTCCGCCCGACCGCGGCACTGCAAATGTATCTCGAGACTCTGTGCTACAAGACGCGCGAGCGTCTGGAACTCATCAACATCACGAAAGATTTGAACGAAGTGGTCCGCAAACACGGCCTGAAAGCCGGCTTCATTCTGGTGCAATCGCTGCACACTACTACCGCAATTTTTATCAATGAATTTCAGCAGGCTCTGCTCGACGATATCAAATCATTTCTCGAACGGCTGGTGGGCCGCATCGATTACTGGCGGCACAACGATCCGAAACTCTCCGAATGCAATCGGCAAAACGCCGACTCGCATCTCCGCGCCATGGTGCTGGGCCACACGCTTTCTGTTCCGGTCCGCGACGGGGAACTCGCGCTCGGCTACTGGCAATCCATCATTCTTGCCGAACTCGATGGGCCCCGCGACCGCTCCATTCAAGTGCAGGTCCTCGGCGTCCCTGAAGAATCCGAAAAATAAACCAGAGTTTGCCGCTTGAATTTCCTACAACGCGACACTCGCGATTTCAGGGCATTTTTGCGTTTAGCAATTCGCGCGGACGATAGCCGGCAGGAAACTTGCTAGGTGTTCAGCGTGAGGGATGTCGCGGGAATGAAGCCGGCGGAGCCGTGCGACGCTGTGGCAACCTTCGCAGGCGGCGGCATTTTCGAGCGGTCAACAGGATTGTAAAGCGTGTCGCGCTCCACGGGCACGCGCCCGGCGGCGCGAATCAAGCGTTCGAGATCAGCGCGCGTGAGATGCTCGGGCGTGGTGGCGCCGGCATCATGATAGATCTTTTCCTCGACCACCGTGCCGTCCAGGTCATTGGCGCCAAAACGCAAAGCCACTTGCGCGATCCGCGGCGTGAGCATGATCCAATAGGCCTTGATATGGTCGAAATTATCGAGCAGCAGCCGCGACACGGCGATCGTTTTCAGATCGTCAATCCCTGTGGTGCTGGGCAGATGCGAAAGCGCCGTATTGGCCGGATGAAACGCAAGCGGGATGAAGGCGACAAATCCGCGCGTCTTATCCTGGGTTTCCCGAAGCTGAATAAGATGGTCCACGCGCTCTTCCGCCGTCTCGATGTGACCATACAGCATGGTGGCATTTGAGCGAAGGCCGATTTCATGCGCGGTGCGCGCGATTTGCAACCACATCTGGCCGCTGACCTTGTGATCGCAGATTATTTTGCGGACGCGAGGATGAAAAATTTCGGCGCCGCCGCCCGGAAGCGAATCCACTCCGGCGTCCTTCATTGCGAGCAGCGTGTCGCGAATCGAAAGTTTGGAGATGCGGGCGTAGTAGCCCACCTCAACCATGGTGAAGGCTTTGAGATGAACCAGCGGGAAGCGCTGCTTCAAGCCGCGGATCAGGTCGAGATAATATTCGAAGGGCAAGTCGGGATGCAGCCCGCCCACGATGTGAAATTCCGTGGCGCCTTCGGCAACGCCTTCTGCGGCGCGCTGCCAGATTTCATCTAGCGCAAATGTGTACGCGCCTGGAGCATCTGGCGAGCGGCCAAAGGCGCACAAGCGGCAATGCGCGACGCAGACGTTCGTAGGATTGATGTGGCGATTTACGTTGAAGTAGCAAATGTTGCCGTGGCGTTTCTCGCGGACGTAATTCGCCAGCCAGCCGACGGCGAGCAAATCGTGCGATTGATAAAGCGCGAGGCCATCGTCGGCAGTCAGGCGTTGCCCAGCGAGAACTTTGTTGGCTGCCGGCTCGAGCCGCGCGTCCGAGATTTGGAGTTCCGCAGTCATTTTCGCGCTAAATAATGCAAATTTCAGGGCCGCATCACCACAGCGGCCGCGCCCCAGAAAAGCAGGAACAACAGACTAATATAGCCATTCACGGTGAAAAACGCAGCATTGATTTTGCTCAGGTCATTGGGCTTCACCAGCGAATGTTCGTAGCCCAGCAGCCCCGCAACCACCGCAATCCCAGCCCAGGCAGGCCAGGCAAGATGAAAACTCCAAGCAAGCCACGCGAGCAAGCCGATCATCAGCATGTGCATGGCACGAGCGATGAGCAGCGAGCGGGCAATTCCGAACTTCTTCGGTATCGAGTACAGGCCCGCGGCCTTGTCGAACTCAATGTCCTGACAGGCGTAGAGCACATCGAAGCCGCCGACCCAAAGCGTGACCGCAGCGCAAAGAATCAACATGCGCCAATCGAGCGAACCACGAATGGCGATCCACGCGGCGCCCGGAGACATCCCCAGACAGAAGCCGAGAACGAAGTGCGACCAGGCGGTGAAGCGTTTGGTGTAGGAGTAAAAAAACAAGATGGCCAGGGCCACGGGAGAAAGTTCCAGCGCCAACGGATTTAATTGCCACGCGGCGAAAACGAGGAGTGCTGATGCGATGATCGTGAAGGTCCAAGCGAATCCGAGCGTGAGTTCCCCCGTGGGTAATGCGCGATTCTTGGTACGCGGGTTACGGCGATCGAACTCGAGGTCGGCGATGCGATTCATGGTCATGGCGGCAGAGCGCGCGCCAACCATAGCAACCACAATCCAGAGAACCTGGCGCCATGAGGGGAGGCTGCCGCCGGCGCGGGCCGCGAGCAAAGCGCCTACGAGAGCGAACGGCAGCGCAAATACGGAGTGCTCGAATTTAATCATCTCGAGCACGATGCGGATTCGAGACTTGCTCATTTCGATCTCTAGGACCGCCCGCCCTTCCAGCGATATTGCTTTTCTTGCGGCAGGCCGAGCTGTGTGAGGACGCGGTAGGCGAACTGTTCGACCATGTCTGCGATGGTCCTCGGCCCATAGTAAAACGCAGGCATCGCGGGCATCACAATCGCGCCAGCATCGTGAACGCGGAGCATATTTTCGAGATGGATCCGATTGAGCGGCGTCTCTCGCAGGCAAAGGACCAGCGGGCGGCGCTCCTTCAAGCAGACATCCGCGGCGCGCGTGAGCAGATCCCCGGCAGTGCCCGCAGCGATGGAGCCGAGCGCGCCGGCTGAACACGGAATCACGATCATGCCATCGACAAGCGCGCTACCGGATGCGATCGTCGCGCCAATATCTTTGTTGGGGAGATATTCGATTTTCTTCGCGGAAGTGCCGGTGAGCAGCGCAGGAAGTTTCTTGCCGTCAGAGGCGACGATGCCGAGCTCTGTTGAGAGGAGTCGCAAGCCTGCTTCGCTTGCAACCATGAAAACACGCGCGACCCGGCGGTCGGAATCAAGCAAGCGCAGCAGAGTCTGAGCGTAGATCGCGCCGCTCGCTCCAGTGACGCCGACAGTAATGGTCTTTTGTCCGGTTTGCGCCGCTGCCATAGGTCGAATCATCGAGTCTAGGCGGGCGTTTTCTACAAAGTCAAGCAACGCGCAAGAATGCTAGCAGGAATCGGCGCCGCAACGAGTCGCAGCGTGCGGGACTTACGCACGCTTGATGGCGCGCACCAACAGCAGAAGGACAACGGCGCCGATGATTGCCATGACGAGCTGGCCAATCAGGCCATAGGCGCCAAGTCCCAACAGCGTGAAGATCCATCCGCCGAGGACTGAGCCGACGATCCCGACGACAAGATCCATGAGCACGCCCATGCCCGAGCCGCTTACGAGCTTACTGGCAATGAACCCGGCGAGTATCCCAATAATTATCGTCCAGAGTAGCCACATAGCCGCGCCTCCTTCGGTGAGTGGAAATCACGGCGCCCGCGGAGTAGGACGGCGGGAGAGCCGATTGGGCGCCACTCTAGCACAGATTCGCGGGGACGCGGTGAAAGACACCTGATGCTAGAATGCGTGCGCGATGGAAAGAGGCACATGAACGAGCGCGACATTCGAAATCTGCTGGAAGCAGTGAAGCGCGGGAAGATGACGGTCGAAGGCTCGCTGGCGAAGCTGCGCCAGCTTCCGTACGAGGATCTAGGATTCGCAAAGATTGACCATCACCGTGCTCTGCGCCAGGGCTATCCGGAAGTGGTTTTTGCGCGCGGAAAGACAGTGAAGCAAGTAACGGAGATTGTGCGCGGGATGTTGCGCACCCGTGGGTCAAACAATATTTTGATCACGCGCGCGAACCAAAAAATGTTCGCAGCAGTGAAGCGGCTGTCGCATGCGGCGCGGTTCCACGCGCCATCCGGGGCGATAGCGATCGGGCGCAGCCGCGCGAATCACGGGAAAGGCCTGATCCTAGTCGTGACTGCCGGGACCAGCGACATTCCCGTGGCTGAGGAAGCGCTGGTGACGGCGCAGACGATGGGCAATCGCGCCGAAGCGATTTACGACGTGGGTGTCGCGGGCTTGCATCGGTTGCTCGAACATCGCGGGAAGCTGGCTGAAGCTCGTGTGATCATCTGCGTCGCGGGCATGGAAGGCGCATTGCCGAGCGTGGTCGCGGGGATGGTCGCAGCGCCAGTGATCGCGGTGCCTACCAGCACGGGATATGGATCGAGCTTTGGAGGACTGACGGCGCTGCTTGCCATGCTGAACAGTTGTGCGTCGAATGTGAGCGTGGTGAATATCGACAACGGCTTTGGCGCGGGCTGCGTGGCTAGCGTGATCAATAGACTCTAGCCGCTGATTTGCATGAAGCGGTAAATGGAAGCAGCGGACTGGAAAATTAACTCCCGCCACGTTGTCCCTGCCCCTCGTCGCTACCTATTCAAGTGCGGAAACGATTTCAGAGGTAAGCGCTATTTCCTGGTCCGGGATTACTGTACGGAGGTCGAGGACTAGGCGATCGTTTTCGATGCGGGCGATGACAGGAACGCCGTGGCTAGGATTGCGGAGGCGTTCCTCGAGCTGCGTCGCAGACTGGCGACGAGAGGAAATTGAAATTAAATGAGTGGGCAATTGCTGGTCGGGGGTTGAACCACCGCCGATGACGGAGAAGCCTTCGTACACCGAGAGCGTCACATGGTCAGGCAACGAGGCGCGCAGTTGCGCGGCGAAATCGGAGGCGCGGCGGGCAATTTCATCGGGCGAGGTGCGAATCATGCGCAGCGCGGGAATTTCGTCGTAAGCGCCGCGAAGATACGATTTCAGGGTAACTTCGAGCGCGGCGATGGTGAGCTTATCCACGCGCAGGGCGCGGAACAACGGGTTTCGCCGGATGCGCTCGACGATTTCACGCTGGCCGGCAATGATGCCTGCCTGCGGCCCTCCCAGTAATTTATCCCCGCTGAAGCAAACCACGGAGACGCCTGCATCGCAACTGGCTCGCGCGGCCGGTTCAGCGATGCCACTTGCGGCCAGGTCAGCAAGGCAGCCCGAACCGAGATCCTCGAACACGGGAAGCTGGTGGCGGCGGCCCAGCGCAACCAGTTCGTCGAGAGAGGGGCGCTCGGTGAAACCTGTAATGCGAAAATTCGAGGGATGGACGCGCAAAAGCAGGCGCGTGCGCTCGTTGATGGCACGCTCGTAGTCTCGCAGGCGCGTGCGGTTTGTGGTGCCCACTTCGCGCAGCACCGCGCCGCTTTCGGCCATGATGTCTGGGATGCGGAAGCCGTCGCCAATTTCGATCAGCTCGCCGCGCGAGACGATTACTTCGGCCCCCTTCGCAAGCGTGTGCAGGACCAGAAAGACGGCAGCGGCGTTGTTGTTGACGACGATGGCGGCTTCGGCGTCAACCTGCTCTGCGAGCAGAGCCGCGGTGTGAACGTCGCGCTTTCCACGCTCACCGCTGGGGATGTCGTATTCGAGGTTGGAATACCCGGTAGCGGTCTCTGTTATGCGCGCGGCAGCATCAGCGGAGAGCGGGGCGCGCCCGAGATTCGTGTGCAGGATCACACCGGTGGCATTGATCACGCGGCGGAGCGATGGAGAAAGCAAGGCCTCCACCTGCGCGACAACCTGAGTTTCGATCTCTAACAGGCTCAAAGGGTGGCTGCTCGCAGGTTCGGTTCTGAGCTGCGCGCGCACATCCGCGAGCACAGCACGGGCTGCCCGGGTAACGATGCTCCGCCCAGCCTTTTCGGCCAGAACGAGCAGGCGCGGCTGCCCCAGCAATTCGTCCACAGAAGGGATTTCGCGAAGACGGGCGGCAGAGTCTTTCTGCATCTTGGCCGCGGGATCGGCAGTGGGGCTCATTGCTAAGGTATTTAAACACAATGCTATACGGCCTCGCAATCAAAGGGATTTCCCTTTGCGACAATCCGGGAATCGCCAAAGTTGACGCTGGGCGCGCAAGCCTCTACGCTGGAATCTCATCTCTTTCACATTTGCCATGGCCACCATAGACGAGGAACTCGGTCAAATCGAGCGGGATATCCGCACGCTGAAGATTGAGTACGAGCAATACTTCGGGGGCGGGCGCTCGCGGCCTCCCACGGATACGCAGTGGCGCGTGGAGACGCTGATTCGGCGGTATGCGGAGCGCGGCGGCGACTTGAGCTCCGGCCAGAGATTCCGTTACAACAACCTGAGCCAGACCTACGCGAAATATGTGGAAATGTGGCGCAAGAAATTGATGCAGAAAGAGGGCGCCGTCACGCAGCACCACTTCGGGGCTGCTGCAAAAGCCATCGAGGCCGAACGAACGCGCCAGGCTGCGCGGCGGCAGGCACAAGCGACTCCTGAACCAGTGGTGGCGCCCGCCGCCCATGCCACGGCCGTAGCCGAAGCTGCCGCAAATGTGGCGCGCGCAGCAGCGGAGGACAGGCATGCGCCGCTCGCGTTCGCGATGTCTTTCTCCAATCCGGAAGGCGAAAATGAAAAAGTGCAGCAACTCTACCGGAAACTGATTGACGCACGCACGGAGGCGGGTGATAAAGCCGCGGCGCCGAGCCTGAAGGATTTTGAAAAATTTGTGCGCCAGAAGACCAAGGATCTTATCGATAAGGGCGGGCATGAAATCGAATACACGGTCAGCGTCGAAGCCGGACGAGTGAAGTTGAAGGCACGCATTTCGAATTGACGCGGTAACTTCCTTTTTTCCTCCGGGCCCCTTCCGAAATTTTTCGCGAACGCTTACACTAGCCAGCCCTTTCGTTTCTGGAGGTTCAGGCTTGGCGATTGAACGAGCGTTGATCAGCGTGTACGACAAAACCGGCGTGGTGGAATTCGCGCGCGAACTGGCGTCGCTGGGAGTCGAAATTGTTTCCACGGGAGGGACGGCGCGGCTCCTGCGCGAGTCGGGAATCAGTGTGCGGGACGTAGCCGAGCTGACCGGCTGGCCGGAAATGCTGGGCGGGCGCGTGAAGACGCTGCATCCGAAAGTCCACGGCGGCATTCTTTTCCAGCGGGGAAAACCCGAAGACCGGAAGCAAGCGACTGAGCACGCGATCATGCCTATCGACCTGGTGGTGGTGAATCTCTACCCATTTTCAGCCACGGCCGCAAAACCTGGCGTCAGCGCTGATGAGCTGATCGAGAATATCGATATCGGCGGGCCTACCATGGTGCGATCGGCGGCGAAGAATTTTCAGAGCGTAGGCGTGGTGACAGATGCGGGCGATTACTCGACTGTTGTGGCGGAATTGCGCGAGCGGCGCGAATTGAGCCTGGCCACGCGGCTGGCTCTGGCGCGCAAAGCGTTTGCGCGGACGGCGCGGTACGATGGCGAGATTGCAACAGAGCTTGAGCGGCTGGCTGCGAATGGAAACGTAACGCTTGGCACGCCGGAAAAATTACCTCACCGAATTCATATCGCGCTCGAGAGGCAGCAGGGCATGCGGTACGGCGAAAACCCTCATCAAGCCGCTGCGCTCTACATCCCCGCGGGACGCCCCGCTGCGGGACTGGCGGGCGCGAAGCAGCTTCAGGGCAAAGAGCTTTCGTACAACAATCTGGTGGACCTCGATGCAGCCTGGGCATTGTCGCAGGAATTTCATCTGCCGGCCGTGAGCATTATCAAGCACAACAATCCCTGCGGGGCGGCGGAGCAGAAGACGCTGCGCGAGGCGTATTTGCAGGCGCTTGCGTGCGATCCGATATCCGCGTTTGGAGGAGTGCTGGCGTTCAATCGCCCGCTCGATGCAGCAACGGCAGAAGAAGTGGCGAAATTATTCGTGGAATGCATCGTGGCGCCGGCGTATGAGCCGGCAGCACTCGAAAAATTCGTGACGAAGAAAAATCTGCGGCTGCTTCAAATGCCGCGCGACCCGGCACCGACAGAGTTGGAATTGAAGCGGATTTCTGGAGGCGTGTTGGTGCAGGAGCCCGACCACTACGAGTTGAAGGACAGGGAATTGAAAGTGGTCACGGCGCGTGCTCCCAGTGAGGGAGAGCGGCGCGCTTTGCTGTTCGCGTGGAAAGTGTGCAAGCACGTGAAATCGAACGCCATCGTGTTTGCGCGCGAAGGGCAAACCATCGGCGTAGGCGCCGGGCAGATGAGCCGGGTGGATTCGGTGAAAATTGCGGTAATCAAGGCGGGCACGGTGGGGTTGGGACTGCAAGGCAGCGTGGTGGCCTCCGATGCATTTTTCCCATTTCCCGACGGCGTGGAAGAAGCGGCCAAAGCGGGGGCGACTGCGGTGATTCAACCCGGCGGGTCAGTTCGAGATGCCGAGGTGATCGCCGCCGCTGACAAGCTGGGAATGGCGATGATATTTACCGATGTGCGCCACTTCCGGCACTAGGCTTTTCGGGGGTTGGCTTCTGCCGGTGGTAGGTGATTTCGATTACTTGCGGGTCGCCGGTTTCCGGAATGATTTCCGATCGCGCTGTGTATGTATCAGGGTCCACACGGATCAGGACGGCACGCTTTGGCTGACCATTAACCGCGTTTTCAAAGTCCACTTTTTTTGCATCCAGGCTCGCCAGATTCAACACCGTTGCGCCGGATTTTTCCCAAGGGACCAGTTCCGGAGTGAAATGTCGGAAAAAGAAATCGATGCCCTCGGGTTTTTCCACAAGTGTGAATAATTCGAGGACAAGCGTCTTGTCGCCTTCGACCAGCCGGAAGAGGCCCGTCATCACGCCAGCCTTCGGCGCGAACCATGATTGCTCGGCGACCCGCGAGCCCCAATCGCCGCGCCAGCGTCCCTCAAGCCAGGCGAGATCCGTCAATGCTGGTTTTGCGGCAACCGCGGGTGCAGGCGTCAGGTGCGACATTGGCGCGGCTGTTGTGGCAGGCTGGGTGCCACTCCCGGGTGGGTGCTGGGCTTTAGCAGGCGGGGGGCAGGTCACAGCAATCGAGACTGCGATGCACGCCGCGTTGAGGATAATTTTCGAAGTTGGATTCTCCATGACTCTGCTCTTCCTAGCTAGTCCTTTCTCAAACTAAGAATATTACACTTATTCCTAAAATCCGCTGAAATCAGGGCATCCTGCAGAGCATTCCTTGCGTCGCATTATATGAGGTACCGACAGGAACGCGCCATCGGGGAAAACTTTGACGGCCTTCCGAGCATATAAGATAATGGAGTTTCCCGGCGAGGATTATGAAAACTATTTTAGGTTTGGTTATCGTGTCTGTTCTTTCGTGCTGCCCCCTGGCGCGGGCGCAGTCTGCTGCCTCTGAGCCGGTCAAGACACCGGCGGCCGCGAAGTCTCCCGCTTCAGCCCCGACTGATCTGACCAACCGGGCCGATTCGTTCTACTACTTTTCGATCGCCCACCTGGATGAACAGCAATTCGAGATGACAGCGCGGAGCGAACTGGCGACAGAATCCATCGAATACTACAAGAAAGCGCTCGCGCTTGCTCCTGGATCGTCGGTGATCATGGAGCGTCTGGCTGAGATTTACGCCAAGTCGCAGCGCACCCGCGAAGCCACACAGGAGGCTACAGAAGCCCTGAAAGCTAATCCGGATAATCTGGCTGCCCACCGATTGCTCGCGCGGATTTACGTTCGCACACTTGGCGACATGAGTCCGGGCGAGCTTCAGAAAGAAAACCTGGAGAAAGCTTCAGAGCAGTTCCATGCGATTTTGAAGCTGGACCCGAAAGACACCAGTTCAGCCCTGTGGCTGGCGCGCCTCTACCGGTTTGAAAACCAGCATGCGGAGGCGGAGAAAATCCTCCGAAGCATTTTGGAGCGCGATGCGGACAACGGGCCGGCTCTCGAACAATTGAGCCAACTGCTGATTGATGAAGGCCGCTCGCAGGATGCAGTCGAGTTGTTGTCGAAGTCCGCGGGAAGTTCGTCTTCACCTGAAATCTACGACTTGCTCGGTGATGCATATTCGCAGGGCAAGGATTACTCGAAAGCCGAGGATGCATATCGAAAGGCGGTTGATGGCGATCCGGACGACGCCGGCCATCGCCACGGGCTTGCTCAATCATTACTTTCGCAGGAGAAATATGCTGCGGCGCTCGAACAGTTCAGAAGGCTTTCCGAACTCGAGCCGGGCACAGCAGAGAATTATTTGCGCATGGCGCAGCTCTATCGGCGCATGGGGCAATACGACCAGGCAGAGTCGAGCCTGCTGCGAGCGAAGCAACTGGCGCCGGGCAGCCTGGAAGTCCTTTACCACGAAGCGCTGCTGTATGAAGACCAGGGACGCTACGGCGATGCCGTAAAAGTGCTCACGGACGCCATAGCGGGCATCAAGGGGCAGTCAACCGGCGATGGAAATCCCAGCGCGCTCGCTATTCTCTATGAACAGCTTGGACGGACCTATCGCGAGCAGGAAAATTATCCGGCGGCAATTTCCACGTTCGAGGAAATGGCGAAGCTGGGCCCCGATTCGCAGCGGCGTGCGCAGATGCTGCTGATCGATACTTACCGCGAGAGCCATGACCTCGATCGCGCCATCGCGGAAACGAAGAAGGCGCTCGACCGGTCTCCCAAGGATCAGAGCCTGACCGTCACACTGGCGATGTTGTACGGCGAGAAAACTGAAACTGCCACGGCGACGAAACTTCTTACAGCCCTGCTGCACGGCAACGATAGTGATCAGGAAATTTACATGGATTTGGCGCAAGTGCAGGAACGCGGGCGGAAATACCCCGAGGCTGAACAGGCGGCGCAGAAGGCGGCTCAACTATCCCGCAGCGACCAGGAGCAGGAGAGCGCGGCGTTCATGATGGGGGCAATCTACGAGCGTCAGAAGAAGTTCGACCTGGCCGAGGAGCAGTTCCGCAAGGCGCTGGCCCTGAATCCCAACAATGCTTCGGTCCTGAATTATTACGGTTACATGCTGGCGGATCGCGGAGTACGGTTGGAGGAAGCTACGGCAATGATTCAGCGCGCCGTGACGCAGGAGCCGAACAACGGCGCGTACCTCGATAGCCTCGGTTGGGCTTATTACAAGCAGAACAAATTCGCGGAAGCGGAAGAAAATCTGCGAAGGGCGGCGAGCCGCTCGGGGCATGATCCCACCGTTCTCGGTCACCTGGGCGATGTGTATATGAAGCTAGGCCAGACCGAGCGTGCCGCGGAACTCTGGGAGCGGGCACTTTCGGAATGGCAACGCGCTCTCCCGGCGGATTTCGAACCTGAGAGAGCGAATGAGCTCGACGCGCAATTGAAAACCCTGAAACGCCACATGGCGCAGAAATCCGCGACGGATTCGGCAAAACCGCAGTAAGCTCCCCGCATGTCTTCCAGGAATAAAAGATCGGTGCGCCTGCGCGCGTTCGCGAAAATCAACTTGTGTCTGCATGTGCTCGGAAAGCGCCCGGATGATTACCACGAACTGCGCACCATCTTTCAGACCATCTCGTTGCATGACACACTTCATATTTCGATCGAGCGCAGCTCGCCCCTCAGCGTCCAGTTCATGACGTGCAGCGATCCGAAGCTGCAAGGCCAGGAAAATCTTGTGTTGCGGGCAATCCGTGCTATCTCTCCAGAAATCGGTTTTGAGGGTCAAGTCTCCGTTCACCTGGAGAAAAGAATCCCGGTGGCACGCGGGCTTGGCGGAGGTTCGAGCGACGCCGCCGCGGCTCTCATCGGGATGTTGCGCCTAACCGGATGGGAGAATGATATGCCCCTGCCCCGGCTCATGGAAATCGCCGCAGGTTTGGGTGCTGATGTCCCGTTCTTCCTGTTCGGCGGGCGGGCCCTTGCGGTCAACCGCGGCGATGAAATCTATCCACTCCCGGATTTGCCCCGCCGAACCGTCCTGGTCGTCTCACCCAAAGATATCGGCGTGAGCACAAAGGACGCCTACGAATGGATTTCCTCGGAATTGACAAGACTCGCGAAACCCAATAGAATTTGGGGGTTCTGCGCTCTGTGCTGGAGCCGGCAGGGAGCAGGCCACTCCAACGATTTCGAGGGGCCCGTCTTCCACCGTCATCCGAGATTGAAACAAATCAAGGATGTCATGCTCGAGCGAGGAGCCGCAGATGCCGCGCTGGCGGGTAGCGGGTCGGCGGTGTTCGGAATCTTCCGAAACCCAGCGCAGGCGCGCCGAGCCGCTCGTGCATTTCCGGAAGATTCGGTTTTCGTCGTCGAAACTCTATCCAGGGAAAACTATGGCCGGTCACTCGGATGGCGTGTGACCCGTTGAGGGCATCAATTTGATCGACGACAAATTCAAGATTTTCAGCGGAACTGCAAATCCGGTTCTCGCGGACTCGATTTGCGGATACCTGGGGGTGAAGCGCGGCCGGGCCGAGCATGGCCAGTTTTCGGACGGCGAGACGCGGTACCAGATTCTGGAAAATGTGCGCGGCGCGGACGTTTTCGTCGTGCAGCCGTGCAGCCATCCGGTGGATTTCCACCTGATGCAGTTGCTGTTGATGATCGACGCGTTCAAGCGGGCCTCGGCGTGGCGAATCACGCCGGTGATTCCGTATTACCCGTACGCGCGGCAAGACCGCAAAGACCGGCCGAGGGTGGCGATTTCGGCGAAGCTGGTGGCGGATTTGCTGGAGACGGCCGGATCGAGCCGGGTATTGTCGCTCGATCTTCATGCGCCGCAGATTCAGGGATATTTCAACATTCCGGTGGACCATTTGTTCGCCGCTCCCGTGATTGTGGAATATTTCCAGAAGAAGAAACTTGGGCCGATCACAGTGGTTTCGCCTGACGCGGGTGGAGTGGAGCGGGCCCGGTACTTCGCGAAAAAGATCGACGCTCCGCTGGCCATCGTGGACAAACGGCGCATTGATGTGAACGTCAGCGAAGTGATGAACCTGATCGGCGATGTGAAAGGGCGTCCGGCACTGGTGATTGACGACATGATTGATACGGCTGGGACGCTGGTGAAGACGGCCGAAGCACTACTCGAAAATGGCGCGACGAAAGTGTATGCGGCATGTACCCACGCGGTACTTTCGGGTCCGTCGGTCGATCGGATTACGAAGTCCAAAATCGAAGAAGTGGTGGTGACGGATTCAGTACCGCTGAGCGAGGAAGCGCGCAAGGTTCCGAGGATCAAAGTCCTGAGCGTTGCGGAATTGCTTGCGCGCGGTATTCAATCGATTCACGAAGAAACTTCGATCAGCGAGCTTTTTATCTAGCGGCCGGCGGGACTAAGACCGGCGTCGCTTGAGAATTTGAAATCAAAAAAGAGGACGGTATGGAGACATTCACAATCGAAGGCCAGATTCGCGAGGGGCGTGGCAAAGGCCCCGCGCGCCGCACGCGCCTGACGGGCATGGTCCCCGCGACGCTCTACGGCGACCACAAAGAAGCGATTTCGCTGGCGGTGAACACCAAACAAGTTGCCCGCATTCTGCGCTCGGAAACCGGGCACAACACGATTTTTTCCGTGAAGGTGGCGGGCGGAAAAGAAGAGAAGGCCATGGTGAAGGACTGGCAAGTGGACCCGGTCAGCGGCTCGCTGCTGCATGTGGACCTGGTTCGCATCGCCATGGATGTGCGCATGCGCGTGAAGGTTCCCGTACACACATTCGGCGAGCCACAGGGCGTGAAGATGCAGGGCGGCGTTTTTGAAATGGTTACGCGCGAAGTGGAAGTGGAATGTCTGCCCAGCGACATCCCGGAAGAATTCAAAGTGGACGTCAGCGAATTGCTGATCGGCAAGCAGCTTCGCGCCGGAGATTTGCCGCTCGATCCTAAGAAGGTGAAACTGCTCACGGATCCACAGCGCGTGCTCGCGCACGTGGTGGTGCTGAAGAAGGAAGAGGAGCCCGCGCCGGAGGCAGCCGTGGCGGCCGAGACGGCGCCTGCCGAACCGGAAGTGATCAAAAAGGGCAAGAAAGAAGAGGAGGGCGAAGAGGGTGCGGCGGAAGCAGCCCCAGCTCCCAAGGCTGAGAAGACCGAGAAAAAGGGGAAAGAGAAGTAACCGAGCCTGCCGCCCCGCTCCGCCGGAGTGCCTGAGGATTGAGCGCAGAGACGCGACAAATGCGATTGATCGTCGGCCTCGGCAATCCTGGCGCTGAGTACGAATGGACGCCGCATAACCTAGGGTTTTTGGCGATAGATGAACTAGCTCGCCGGGCCGGAATTCGAGTGACGCGGCCGGAAGCGAAGTCATATGCCGGACGCGGCGAGCTGGCCGGGCAGGAAGCGATTCTGGCCAAGCCACAGACGATGATGAATCTGAGCGGCGCGGCTGTGCGGATGCTGCTGGACAAGTATGAAATCGAGCCGTCGCAAATGATTGTGATTAGCGACGAGGCGGCGCTGCCCTGGGGCATGCTGCGAATCCGCGAGCGAGGCAGCGCCGGCGGGCACAACGGCTTGAAATCGGTGATCGGCGCGGTCGGCACCGATGAATTCATCCGCGTTCGATTGGGCGTGGGGCCGGAGAAAGTCTGGGGCGACCTGGCGGATTACGTCCTGTGCCCCATGGGACGCGCCGAGCGCGAAATTGCAACACAGTTGGTGCAGGACGCGGGCAATGCAGTTGAAACGATTTTGAAAGAGGGAGTGGACAAGGCGATGACGCAATTCAACCGCCGCGCCTCTCCGGAAGAAGAAGATTTGGAGTAGCAATTTTTGCTGTTGCCGTCGAGTTGACAGCGAATCGAGGACACATGGAAGAACGCCAGTACGACCTGATTTTCATCTGCCGTCCGGACACGCCGGAGGCGGATGTGGACAAAGTGATTGCAACACTCGAGCACGCCGCCACGGAGAAGGGCGGCAAGATCGAGGCTATCAATAAGTGGGGCCGGAGGCGCATGGCCTATCGCGTCCAGAAATTGCGCGAGGGTTATTACGTTTATCTGATCGTCAAATCGAGCCACGGCGAAGTGGTGAAAGAACTCGAGCGCCGGTTGAAGGTTTCCGACTCAGTTATGAAGTATCTCACCGTGCGGCTGGATGAAGAATTGAAGCGGCAGGAAAAGTTGAAGCGTCACCGCGAGCGCCGCGCTGCGCGCCGCCCGCGCAAGACCGCCACGGCAACTCCGGCGCCAACACCGGGCAGCGGTGAACAGGCCGCCGCACAAGCTTAATAGGGAGAGATCGAATGGCAGATGAAAACGCACCAATGCAAGCACCACCCTCCGCACCGTCCGGCGGTATGGGCCCATCAGGTCCCGGCGGGCCTCGCTCACAGGGCGGCCGGCCCGGCGGCCCAGCCAAGAGAGGCAAGCGGAGTTTTGTCCGCAAGAAGAAAGTCTGCCGGTTCTGCGTGGATAAAGCCGACTTTATTGATTACAAAAAGGCCGAAATTCTCGCTCCCTTCATCCAGGAGCGTGGAAAAATCCTTCCGCGCCGGATGACCGGCACCTGCGCGCGTCATCAACGATGGCTGACAGTGGCCATCAAGCGCGCGCAGAATATCGCGCTTCTGCCGTTTGCGGCGGAACTGTAACGATCCATATAGAGGAAACCATCATGCAAATCATTTTGCAGGAAGACGTCGAAAAACTCGGAACGCGCGGCCAGTTGGTGGAAGTGGCGCCGGGATACGCACGCAATTTTCTGCTGCCGCGAAAACTCGGCATCGAAGCCACGCCGGGGAACATGAAGCGGCTTGAGAAGATGCGTGCCACATTTGCGAAAAAAGAAGCCACGGAAAAAGAGGCGGCGCAGAAACTTTCCGAGTTGCTCTCCGCGGTTTCGCTTACGCTCAAACGGAAGGCCGGTGAAAACGACCAACTCTTCGGGTCGGTTACCTCCGGCGACATCTCGGAAGCGCTCGCGGCCCAGGGCTTCAACGTCGAGAAACGCAAAATAGCTCTCGCGGATCCCATCAAAACCGTCGGTGAATTCGACATTCCGGTCAAGCTGCATCGCGAAGTTACCGCCACCGTGAAGCTCGCGGTGAAAAAAGAAGAATAAATTCTTTGCGTGGTTCACGGCTGGAATCGAGCGGGCAGTGCTGTCCGCGGTTTTAGTCCGAACGAACCGCAGGATATGAAAGGGGCGCTGATTCAGGCGCCCCTTTTTCGTTTCTGCCGCCCGGCCGAAAAGATTTCCACTTTTCCTTATTTGTCCACAGGCTCGTACCGTTGACGCGCGCGCCCCTGGTGTCACAATGGCCTGCGTCACCTATTGCGCAGAAAATTTCCGGCATGAGCGATGTTTAGTTGCAGCAAGGTTTATTCTCCTTGCATCGGAATTTGGCTTAGGCGAAAATAAAGCGAAATAAAAATGGCAAACGATACCACACTTGAACGCCCGCTCCCGCACAATCTGGAAGCCGAGCGCAGCATCCTCGGCGCCATCCTGCTCGATAATCACGCGCTCAATGCAGCCGTGGAAAAACTGCGTTCGGACGATTTCTTCCTCTCGCAGCATCGCCAGATTTTCCAACGCATGATTCAGTTGGGAGAAAAGCAGCAAGCCATCGATACCGTTACGCTAATGGAGGATCTCAGCCGGCGCGGCGAGCTAGAGGCTGCGGGCGGCGTCGCCTACCTGTCTCAATTGGCTGATGGACTGCCCCGCGCCACGAACGTGGAGCATTACGCGCGCATCGTAAAAGAAAAAGCGGTGCTCCGCAGCCTGGCGTTTTCGGCGGCGGCAATCCAGGAACAGGCGCTGGCCGGGGGCGACGACGCCGACGTGATTCTGGATCGCGCCGAGTCAACTATTTTCGAATTGGCGGAAGATCGCGTCAAGGCCGGGCTGATCGGCGTCAAAGAACTGGTGCGTGAAAATTATGTGCGCCTGGAACGTATTTTCAGCGAAGGCCGCCGCATCACTGGGCTGGCTACAGGTTATCCCGGCCTCGACAACGAGACGGCCGGTTTGCAGCCGTCGGAGTTGATCATCCTTGCGGCGCGGCCCTCGATGGGAAAGACGGCGCTGGCGCTGAACATTGCCGAAAACGTAGCGCTGCGGCAGCGCGAGCCAGTGGCCATTTTCAGCCTGGAAATGTCGAAGGAATCTCTGCTGTTGCGCCTGCTGGCGTCCGAAGCCCGCGTGGACGCGCACAAATTCCGCACCGGCCACATGAATCGCGACGATTGGGGCAAAATCACTGGCGCGCTTGCAAGTCTCGGCGAAGCGCCGCTGTGGATTGACGATTCCGCCTCCTCCACGGTGCTCGAGATGGGCGCGAAAGCCCGACGCCTGAAGCGCGACCGCGGACTCTCAATGATGATTGTGGACTACCTGCAGCTGGTGGTGCCCACAAACTCGGGCCGCGGCACGAACCGCCAGGAAGAAGTTTCCAGCATTTCCCGCTCGCTGAAGGGACTAGCCAAGGAACTGAAAGTTCCTGTGCTGGTGCTCAGCCAATTGACACGCGCGCCCGAGCGCGAAGACCGCAAGCCGCAATTGTCTGACTTGCGTGAATCAGGCGCGATCGAACAGGATGCGGACGTGGTTCTTTTCATCAACCGCCCCAATTTTTACAAGACCGACCTGCCGGAAGAAGACCGCGCCAAGGCGGAAATCATCATCGCCAAACAGCGCAACGGCCCGACTGGCAATCTCAATTTCGTTTTTCTCGCCCGCCACACCCGTTTTGAAGAGGCCGCCCCGGACGCCTGGAACACTCAGGAGCCAGTGGAATAGATTCTCCGGGAGCGTTGGCTGGTGCACACAGCGTGTGATTCCTACCGCACCGATTTTTGACAAAGCAGTAGTACCCAACGAACGGCTCCCTGCTAACCGTCACATTCACTAGAGGATTACGAGAAGGCCGAACTCGGGCTTGGGATGGAGTCGCCTGGCAACCCAACTGCAAAGTAACCCCGTGAGCTGTTTACTCAAACGGCGCTGCTGAATCGACGGGCGGAATTATGTTCGCCCTCGGAGCGCCCAGTCTGGCATTCTAAATATGATGACCAAAGCAATCCATGTCGAGGGGCGGCCCGTCTGGGCGGAAATTTCGCTCCAGGCCATCCTCCATAATTTGCGCGTCATCCGGCGGCATGTTGGCGGCAAACGAATGATTCTGGCCGTGGTTAAGTCCAACGCCTACGGCCTGGGATCTGTGCCGATATCGAAAGCCCTTCAAAAAGCGGGGACGGAGTGGTTCGGGGTGACCTGCGCTAACGAGGGCATCGAACTACGCGATGCCGGCATCCGCAAACGCATTCTGGTGCTCACCGGTTTCTGGCCGGGTGAGGAAAAACGCCTGCTCGAAAATAATCTGACGCCCACTATTACGCGCGTGGATGATCTCCGCCACCTGGAGCGCGCTGTAAAATCTGCGCGCCGGAAATCATGGCGCTTGCCCTTCCATTTGAAAATCAACACGGGCATGAATCGCCTGGGCATTCTCCCGTCAGAGATAGACGCATTTGCCGCGGCGCTCGCCGATTGCCCACATATTCAGCTCGAAGGGACCTTTACGCATTTCGCCTCTGCGGAGGATTTCAAGGCTCAGCAAACGGATGATCAGGAGGAGAATTTTCGCAAATGTCTCGATCGCTTGCGTGCACATGGAATCTCGCCGGGAATTGTACACATGGCCAATAGCGGCGCAATTTGCGCGCGACCGAGCACCTGGGGCGATATGGTTCGACCTGGGGCGATTCTTTACGGCTATCACCAATCGTTCGACCCGCCGGAGAAAAAACAGGAAATCATGGGTATGATGCCGCTCAAGCCCTGCCTTTCCTTGCGCGCGAGAATTATTTCTCTGCGCGAAGTTCCAACTGGACAAGCCGTGGGGTATGGCGCGCGATTCGTCACGGCGCGGCCTTCACGCATAGCGGTGATTAACGCTGGCTACGCCGACGGGATTGTTCGTCAACGAACGAATCGAGGATGTGCGTTGCTTCGCGGACGCCGCGTGCCGCTGGTGGGAACCATCTCGATGGACTTGACCATGCTTGATGTGACCGATGTGGCAGAGGCCGCGCTCGGTGATGTGATTACCATTTACGGCAAGGATGGAAATTCCGCCATCGAGGTCTCCGACGTGGCTCCAGAGATCAGCACGGTCACATCAGATCTCCTTTGCGCTCTCGGTCGACGCGTGCCCAAGTATTATTTGTAGCAACGTCCTTCCGCCGCCATTGACTCCCTCTTCTCTCGCGGTGTTATACTACGCGCATCATAGCAATTCATAACGCGACACCATTCGTTCCGGCGCTAGAACTTTATTTCATACAGGCCGGCTGCAGGAAAATTAGCACGCGGCGTTTTTGAGTTTATATCGCTACATTTTTTCATACGTTTCTTAGGGTGCCCTGATGCAAAGGACTTCTAATATACCCAGCCGACCATCGGCAGGTAACCCTCCTGAAATTGCTCCTTCAAAGCCTTCGATTTCGCCGCGCAATGGTCACGATCAAGTCGGATCGTTCTGGGACATGCTTGCAATCCGCCTCATCTTCGTCGCCGTTTGCGTAGCCGCCGGATATCACTTCAAGCCATTCAGCATGACCAGGGAGTACGCTTCCCTGATAGGGCTTCTTTTTGCGCTCGCAGTGATCATGTTCGAAGTGCGGCTGCGCCGGGCCAGTCTGCGGCGGCTGATCGGAGCGGCCACAGGCTCAATTTTGGGAATTCTAGGCGCGTATTTCACTTCGCTGATTTTCACGCACACTTCCATGCCGGAAAGCACGCGCTCGTTTTTCAGTCTGGCGGTCTTTCTGGTGATGGCCTATATCGGATTGATCTTGGGTGCGAACAAAGGTGACATGCTTAACTTGCAGGCGCTCGGCGGTTTGTTCGGCACAGAGCGGAGCATGAAGCATGCCTTCAAGGTCCTCGACACAAGCGTGATCATCGACGGCCGCGTGGCGGATGTGGCGGATGCTCAGTTTCTGGATGGAACCGTGGTGATCCCTCAATTCGTCCTCCGCGAGCTGCAGCTTGTCGCTGATTCGGCTGATCCGCTGAAGCGTCAGCGCGGGCGCCGCGGCCTGGAAGTGCTGCAGCGTATCCAGAAGATGGCCCACCTGGAAGTGCTGATCGCCGAGGACGATTTCCAGAATGTGGCCGATGTGGACATGAAGTTGATCGAGATGGCCAAGCGGTACGACGCAAAAATTGTGACCAACGATTTCAATTTGAACAAAGTGGCCGCGCTTCAGGGAATTGAAATCCTCAATGTGAATCAGCTCGCGAATGCGCTGAAGCCCGTGGTGCTTCCGGGCGAGACCATGCGCGTCTTCGTCCTCCGCGAAGGCAAAGAATACAATCAGGGCGTCGCGTATCTCGATGATGGGACCATGGTGGTCGTGGACGGCGCGCGCAAGATGATCAACAAGACCGTGGACATTACCGTCACTTCAGTCCATCAGACCACTGCGGGCAAAATGATTTTCGGCCGCTACGATGAGCGCGGGGAGCAAGTCCCCCGTGTCACTGCTGTGGCGCAAGCGGAACCGCAGCCCGGGCCGCGCGCCGTGGAAAGCACGCCCGGGGGTGAACGTCCGCCGAGGCCTCTTTACCCCGAACCCAACCGATCCTAGGCGCCTTTGCCTCGCTCAATCCCGCTCGTTTGCGTTAGACTATTGGCCCTTCGATGAGCCGCATCGCCGCCATCATTCCGGCTGCTGGCCTGGGCACCCGCATGGGTGCGGATACACCCAAGCAATTTCTCGAGCTCGATGGAATGCCGCTCATCATATTCACTTTGCGGCGGCTGGCAGCCTGCGCTGCAATCACGGAATTTTTTATCTCCACGCGGGCGGAGGACATCATTTTCCTTCAGGACAAAGTGGGAAAATCGGCACTCGGCCGTCCGGCACGCGTGGTTCACGGGGGCGACACGCGGCAACAATCCGTGGCAAATGCCCTGGCGCAAGTTGACCCAACCACCGAAATCGTTCTGGTGCACGATGCCGTGCGTCCATTCATCACACCCGCACAGCTCGATCGCGTGATCGCCGAAGCGCGAGCCCGCGGTGCTGCGATTCTTGGCATTCCCGCGATTGATACGGTGAAGGAAGTGAAGCGTGCCAGCCTGCCCGAAGATGTAGCCTTGATTACAGCGACAGTCCCTCGCGAGCGCATTGTGCTGGCGCAGACCCCGCAAGCCTTCGCTTATCCCCTCTTGCGCGACGCCTTCCGCAAGGCCCAGCAGGACGGCGTCACCGCCTCCGACGAAGCCGCGCTCGTCGAGCGATTCGGCCACGATGTCTTTGTGGTTCTCGGCTCCGAGCGCAACTTCAAAATCACTCGCCCCGCCGACATGGATCTAGCCCGCTTCTATCTCGAACAGGAGCGGCAACCAAAATGACGCGCTGCGGAATTGGTTACGACTTGCACCGCCTGGTAGAGGGACGAAAGCTGCTCCTCGGCGGAATCCATGTGCCATTCGACAAAGGCCCAATGGGACATTCTGATGGGGACGTGCTGAGCCACGCGTTGTGCGACGCACTTCTGGGTGCGGGCGGCCTCGGCGACATCGGCACGCACTTTCCGGACACCGATCCGAAATGGAAAGGCGCGTCGAGCCTGATATTCCTCGAGCACACGCGCAAATTGCTCGACGAGCGTCGCCTTCGCATCACGCATCTCGACGCGATTGTCATCTGCGAGCGTCCAAAGCTGGGCCCGCATTTCCCTGCCATGCGCGCAGCACTTGCGAAATCGCTCGGCATCGAGCCGGAACAAATCAACCTGAAAGCCAAGACCAACGAAGGAACCGGAGAAATTGGCCGTGGCGAAGCCATCGCCGCGCACACCATCGCCACGCTCGAGTCGCTTTAGCCACCGCCATGATGAACTGGCTGACGGGCATTCATGCTGTGGAAGAAGCGCTCACCGCTGGGCGCGCGCTCGATCGTATTGTCATCGCCAGCGGGCGACGCGGGGATCGCCTTGAAACCATCGTGCGCCTCGCAAAATCACGCGGCGTGCCGGTGCGTTTCGAGGACCGCCAGCAAGTTGATCGCCTCGCCGGAACCCGCGATCACCAGGGCGTTGCGGCACTTGCCGCAGCCAAGCCTGCCGTCGGCCTTGAAGACTTGCTGCGGGAAACATCAACGCAGGGCTTGCTGGTTCTGCTCGATGGCATCGAGGATCCACACAATCTTGGCGCGATTGTTCGCACTTCCCTAGCCGCTGGCGCGAGCGGCGTCGTGATTCCGGAACGTCGCGCCGCTGGCTTGACCGACACCGTCGAGCGTGCTTCCGCGGGTGCACTCGCGCATTTGCCGGTCGCGCGCGTGAAAAATCTCGTTCGCGCCATGGAAGAAATTAAAGAGGCGGGATACTGGCTGGTGGGTCTCGACGAGCGGGCGGAGAAGAGCTACACGGAAGTGGATTACAAAGGGTCCATCAGCATCGTCCTTGGCGGCGAGGGCGAGGGGCTGCACGAGCTGACACGCAAGCGCTGTGATTTCCTGGTCTCGATCCCCACCACCGGCCCGGTTCGCTCGCTCAACGCGTCCGTAGCCGCCGGCGTGGTCCTCTTCGAAGCTGTTCGCCAAAGAAAAGACCAGAAATCAACAAGGAAAAATGAAGCCTGATGCGACTCCTGCTCGTCGCAGCTATTTGTCGTACTTCAAGAGCGAAAAAACATCCACGCCCGGGAGTTTTGCACGACCGTTGAGAAAACTCAGCTCGACCGCAAATGCTGCGCCCGCCACATCGCCGCCAAGTTTCCGCACCAGTTGGATAGCCGCTGAAGCCGTGCCTCCTGTGGCAAGCAGGTCGTCGCAAAGGAGAACGCTTTGGCCGGGCTTGACGGCGTCCTGATGAATTTCCAGTTGATCGCTGCCATATTCGAGCTGGTACGTGACGGAGTCTGTTTTCCAAGGAAGCTTTTTTGGCTTGCGCACGGGTACGAATCCGGCACCAAGGCGATATGCCAGCGCTGGTGCAAAAATAAATCCTCGCGCTTCGATCCCCGCGACGATGTCCACCTTCTTCCCGTTGTAATGCTCGCACAACCTGTCCACCAGTGAATGGAATCCCTGCGGATCCTGTAGCAGAGTGGTCAGGTCGTAAAAAAGAATGCCCGGCTTGGGATGGTCGGGTATTTCGCGAATCAATTTTTTAAGGTCGTCCATCGTCTCCTCTATGATTAGCCGTCGTACTCCACTGAAAATTTTCGCGCGAGTTCCGGATCGATCAGAGCTGCTTCTTCTGTAACGTTCGATACCTGCGCGCCGCGCGGCCCGCGCTCGAGTTCCCCGCGCAACTGCGCCAGAGTTCCCTCGCCGCCAACGGCATACACTTCCACGCGCCCATCGCCCAAATTCCTCACGTACCCTGCAATGCCGAGCCGCTGCGCCGCTCGCTGCGCAAAATAGCGGTAGCCTACGCCCTGGACTATTCCGCTGATGAAATATCGCTTCGCTCGTTGAATATCGTGCACGGCCACAGCGGCCCGCAGGCCACAAACGCGTGATTCTATCAAACCACCCACGCGCATGACAGGTGCAGACCGGAGGAGAATCTAACACGCGAGCCCACGCCTTCGCCGCTGGCCGCATCTATCCGGGGATGAGGCAAATCATCGGCCTAATGATGCGAGGAATCGTGGCAGAATTGCCGTCTATGTCTGGCGCCGCATCGCGTCTGCCATCAAGGTCCGCCCGACTCCGCCAGAAATTCCCCCGTCTGCGCGCTGTGTTACTCGCTGTCACATTCACCGCGATTGCTGCAGCAGGCGCCCTGCGGCAATCTTCACGCGATAACGGCGAAAACAAGAATGCTCAGCCACAGACTGTGCGTGGTGTAGAGATCGTCGAGCACGGCGGCTATCCGGAACTTCGGGTTGATGGCACGCCTTTCTTCATCCATTCCGCTTCTTTTTTTTATTACCGGATTCCACGCGATCAGTGGGAGGCGCTGCTCAGAATTTATCGCTTGGACGGGATCAACACGATCGACCTGTACATCCCCTGGAATTGGCACGAGCCGAAGGAAGGCGAATTTGATTTTGACGGCCATTCGAACCCGCGCCGCGACCTTCGCACCTTACTTTCTTTGATCGCACAGCATGGTTTCAAGCTCATTGCCCGCCCGGGCCCGGAAATCCTGAACGAGTGGCGGCACGGAGGCTATCCTGGTTGGCTGCTTGAACGCCCTGAATACAAAATGAAACCTGCAGACTGGATCGAAGGCCGTTATCCCCCGCTGGATAGATTGAACGCGCGCGACGCAGAAGCAGCCGCGCAGGGCTGGCTCGAAAATTCAACGCACATGACCTATGCGCTCCAGTGGCTTACAACAGTTGCAAAAGAATTGTCGCCGTACAGTTCGCATCGTGTCTTGTCCAATTCAATCGTCGAACCGGCAACAGCTTCGCCAGAAACGGCCAGCGGCCCTCTTCTCTTCATGCAACTCGGCGACGACTTTGCCATCGGTCGTGCGAATCGCGCGGGCCCAAATTTCTGGCGTTATGTTGATTCCCTGCGCGGCGCAGTCGAATCGGCCGGCGCGGATGTCCCCGTGTTCCTCAACCCCACCGACATGCGCGTCTCTGCCGCAGGCTCTGACCGCGAGCCTCCCATCGGCGTCATGGGCCAGTGGTATCTCCACACGCCCGATGCGGCCGCAGTGGGGTCCACCGGCAGTCCGCTTACTGCTTCCGATGCAGGCGAGCTTGAATTTTTCACCGAAGAATTAAAAACGCAGCCTCAATTCCCGCCGGTGATGATTGAGTATCAAGCCGGATGGTACGCGCCAGCGGATGACGACCGCCCGGTACAGAATCAGCCCGAAAACACATTGCTCAGCTCGCGCCTTCTAATCGCCAATGGAATTCACGGCCTCAACTACATGCCCTTGCAGGATACCTACAGCCCGGCGGGCTACTCCGTTCCCTGGGCCAATCGTTCCTATCGCTGGGACGCGGCTCTTGGGCCCGACGGCGATCCGCAGCCGCGTCTTCATGCGGTGACCAGAAATTCATCAATGCTGCATCGCTGGGGGCCGCAGTTGGCTGCTTCGCACAAGCGCGCCGATTTTGGCATTCTTTACCCGCTTGGCTCATTTCCGCAGGAGCTTCTCTCCCCCGCGGATATTTTGAAAGTATCGGAATCCGTGATGCGAGTGGAACGTCTCGCCACATTGGCGGCGCTTTCGACAGAGCTGTTGGACCCTGCCTATCAGCCGGTGGAGCAACTCCTGCGCGATCCCATGCTCCTGTTGCCGGTCTTCGACCCTGACCAACCGCAGTTCCAGCTCTCCGACCAGGCGCAGCGCGCAATTGTGGCGTACGTGAGGCGTGGAGGCACGCTGCTGGTTTTTCCCACCCGGCCACGCGGCGCGATTCTTGAAGAGCTATGGAAATCCGCGCCGGATGTCGAAACGCCCGCTGCGGAAAAAGGCATTCGCGCGCACTGGAAATTTGGGGGCGGTGAAGTGATCGAATCCACAAAGGATTTCTTCTCCTGGGTTGCCCTCGACCGCTCCTTCGCGCAGAACCACGCACAGCGCGAATCCGAATGGGCCATAGGTGTGCTCCGCGAGTTCATGCTCGCGGCAGGTCTTCGACCCACAGTAATTATCCCTAGTAAGCCCGCCGGCACCGGCCATCTTATCGCCAGTGAACTGGTCACGAATGAAGGGACAGGCCCTCTGGGCGAACGAAAGGGCGGGCAGGGATTTCTAAGCGTCACCAACCTTTCCGCAGATTCCGCCGCTCACACATTTCTCGAGATTCTCTCGCCGGCCGCTTCCGCGCGGGGAAAGCACGCCGACTACACCGCGCTGCATGTCACTGTGCCGCCGCGGGAGTCTCTCCTCCTGCCCCTCGATGCGCCTATTTGCTTTGCGGAACCGCAAAACGCGCCCTGCGGTGACGCAATCCAGGCAGCGACCGCGGAATTTCTCGATGCCCGGCGCGAAGGAAAACTCCTGCAATTGCAGTTTTACACTCCCATGCGCGCGGAGGTTCATTTACGGCTGGCGCAGAAACCTGCGCATGCCACCCTGGATGACAATAATCTGGAAACCGTCTGGGTTCCTGCAGAACACGAATTACGCGTGCCACTCTCGCGCGGCGCTGCTCCCCACTATCTACGAACCTTGAAGATCGAGCTTAATTACAAACCGCATGTTCCCGAGCCTGAAAAGCCGGGCAAGGCGTCGATTGCGGGCTTTGATTTCTATGCCTGGAATGCAGTCAGGTTCCCCACGAGTCAAGGGGCGTACCTGCGCACCTATCCGCCGCTTATATTGTTGGAACCGAATCGGCCGACGAGCATCATGTTCAGCGTCGTGAATCTGAGCCCCAACGCCAGCCGCGATATTGGTGTTAGTGTCGAGGGACCGCTGCACGGCACGGAGAGCTATCGGCTGCCTCCGGTAAGTTCAGAAGTGGAATTCATAAGGTTAAAGCCGGCAGGAAAAGAAGCCATGGCGATTCCTCCGGGGCCTGATGGTTTTCTTCATGGCACCATACAGATTCATTCGAAAAATGATCATCGCAGCGTTCCTGTGGTTTTTCTGCCCTTGCGCCAGGATGGCGTCACCCACTATCGGTATGATTTCGATCACGACGGCGCCGACGAGTGGGTACTCGAAAACCCGGGCTTGCGACTAATCATTTCTCCTGAGGCGGGCGGGCAGATTGTTGCGCTGGTGGATAAGCCTACTGGCGCAAATCTTTCCACGAGCGTGGGATTGTTGCGCGATTCTTTTTCCTACACTGAAAATTCCGAAGGGATCAGCGAGCGCCGCGCTCACGGACGCTATGGATTGTTCAATCGGCCTTATGCTGCTGAATGGCAATTCGAAGATGCAACCCCTGCCGTCAAACTCCAATACGATGCACCCGACATTTTTCCCGGCGGCGCTCACATCGAAAAAACTATTCGCATCGAAAGCGCGGGCACGCTTCGCGTGGATTACCGCGTAGGCCTGAAAGCAAATGAACCTCGGACAACCGGGCCTCCCGACGCTCCCCCGCAATCTTTCGTGGCCATAAATTCATTTCCCGCGGTCGCCCAAGCAGACCATGCGACTCTTTTCTGCTGGCAGACGCCGCTCGTGTCACAGGATCCCAAGGGTTCTGCGCAATCCCGCCAGGACGAAAAAGTGAATCCCCATTGCGAAGACTTTTCGCCGAATGGGAAAATTTTGGAATTGCCGGCGAATGTTCGTGAAGTGGAGGTTCACACCGCCGGCCATCCAGGCATTGCTCTCGAATGGGATTGCAGCGAAGTGTGCCCGCAAATGACGATTGAACCGAAGAATTTCTCGGCGCTCTTCCGCCTGCAGTTTCCGCCACTCCCACCCGGCGGAGATGCTGCCCAGTACACAATTCACATCCGTGCTCCTGGGGCGCGTTGACCAAGAGGTGATTTGCCGCAAGAACGTCAAATGGGGTGAAACTGTAAGTGCGTCCATGTTTTCCAAGCGCTAAACTCAAGAGCTTTCTACGGCATCTAAGAAATCAGGAAGCAAAACAGATGAAAACATTGGTATCCCTTTCCATGCTTGCTGTTCTCTTGCCGGGGACGATCGTCTCTGCTTATGCACAAGAGGGCCAGGGCCCCATGGCGCCTCCACCCAAATTCGAAGTAAGACGAATCTCCGCGGACCCTCACCCGGGCCCGCCGCCGATTCCTGAGGAGGAAATAATCAAGCGGTTCACGGCTAACGAAGTGGTGATGCAAAAGCAATACGACGCATACAATTTCACGCAGATGATTCGCGTGGAAGAGCTCACCGATCCCGGCGGAAAATTTACCGTGACAGGCGAGGTCTATACTCGCCCCGACGGCCAGCGATACCTGCGCGTCACCAAAGAGCCTGAGTCCACCCTGAAGATCACCGCCTTCGCTCTCGAAGACGTGAAAACCATCGCGACTTTGCCTCTCTTCGTTCTTACTCCGGATGAAATTTCGAATTACACGTTTAAATATGCCGGGCAGGATAAGCTCGACCAGATCAACACGTATGTATTTCAAGTGAAGCCCAAGCAATTGAGCCGCACGCACCGATTATTCGACGGGGTGATTTGGGTGGATGATCAGGATTTCGTAATCGTCAAGAGTTTTGGCAAGTTCGTCAGCGAGATTGCCGGCAACGGAACAAAGCTTCCTTTTACGATGTTTGAAACTTTCCGCGAAAATTTTCAGGACAAATACTGGCTTCCAACATATACGCGATCTGACGATTATCTTCAGGGCGAAGAGAATACCGAGCAGCATCTGCGCCTGGTGATCCGCGACACGAATTTCAAATTGAATGAATCGCCTGCGGCAACCGCACCTGCGCATGCAGCACCCGCACCGCCAAACCTACCGCCATCGCCCCATTAGTCCAGCGCTCGTAAATAATCCGGCAGGTCGCGAATGGATCGCAGAATCATGTCTGGGCATGCGGCCCGAAGACGCTTAGCTGTAGGGAATGGTCCCAGCACGCCGATGGGACGCACGCCAGCGCGACGGGCCATTTCGATATCCTCCGCGGTGTCACCCACGTAAACGCATTCTTCAGGATCGGCCTGAAGGTATTTGAGCGCGAGCCTCAGAGGAGCGGGATGAGGTTTTTTCTTTGGCACATCTTCACTACAGACACATGTAGAAAAGTAGTCCGCAAGTCCAAAGTCGCGAAGCTGCCGCCGGACGCGTGGGCGATTCCCGCTGGTGACGATGCCGAGATCGAAGCCGCCCCCGAGCTTACGAATGATTCGTCGCGCGCCCGGGAGCAGTGCCGGATTTTCCTTGGCATACGCGAGTGTCCACAGGCGGTCCGCCTGGCTCCACTTTTCACGCGGGATTCGCGCGGCGCGATATACTCGGTACCAGTTCGGCGAATAGTGACCCTCCAGTTCTGCCTCCCCCCAGTCCACTCCCAACGCGCGAAACATGGTCAGATATGCGCGTGTGTCCGAAGCATAGGAGTTGAGAAGTGTGCCATCCCAGTCAAACAGGACTGCGCGCGCGGGAAATTGCTTGCGCTTCATGGCGGGAGAATCGTATCAGAGAAACGCGAATCAGTGGCCGTTGTAGCGTTCGGGCAAAGTGTCGTCGCGGCGTAGCGCAAAATCGTCGAAAGTGGCTGCGTAACCACGCCAACCCGGGGTGTCGCATTCTTCCGCGCGGACGATATGGGCTGCCGTGCACATCTGCACGGTGCCCATGCCCATCGGGCGTTCCACCAACGCCACTTCCAACTCGATGGCAGTTCCCGGTGCAAATTCGCGAGGCGCGAGGAAATAGACACCGCTGGAGCTGATGTTTCGCGTCACGAGAGTGACGGGTATCGGTTCCACTGCATCCCCGACCCGCGTTAAGCGAAGCGGGAGCGAAAGATAAGCGCGTGGGCTCCGCCTACGATCCTGCGCAACTCCAATGGCGTGGGTCGGAACGCGGGCGAATCGCCGCGGTCCGGGTTTATCTGTAATGGCCCTAACGGATTCGGTGCGGCTTTCAAAATCACGCAGCGGCGATGCTACCGCCTGCTGCTCTTTCAAACCACGAGCAGCCCCCATATCTCGTTCCCCCCAAGACCTGCCCCAAACCGACCCCAGTGGTCCGCCAAATATGCGCGTACCCACGGGACGCGTCAACCGAGCTTAGCACCAAGTTGACGTATCATATACCCCAGAGGCGAACGCACCGGGTTTGGGGTCCTGACCAGGTTTTTGGCCTGGTTTTCATGTTCCATTCGCGTAATTTTGAGCGCTAGAAACGGATAGTTAATTCGCCGGGCTTCCATTAATTTTAGGGTGGAGGCCACGGCGATGGGAACCGTTCCGATGCCACGTAGCGAAACACGCATGCAAGCGAGCAAGTCGTACCGTCCATTGGAGGCTCAGTGGAGGGCGGTGCAGGCACGCGATCGAGGGGCCGATGGCGCATTCGTTTATGCCGTGCGCTCTACTGGAATTTATTGCCGGCCCTCATGTCCATCCCGCAAGCCGCAGCGGGTGCAGGTGCTCTTTTTCAAATCCCCTGAAACGGCTGAAGAAAGAGGGTTTCGCCCTTGCTTGCGGTGCCGGCCGCGCACGATTAACCCGCGCCATGCGCGCGCTGAAGCAGTGGCACAAGTGTGCCGCGAGATTGAGAAGCGCATACACGGCGAAGCAAACGGCGCGGGTGAATTGCCAGTCACACTGGCGGCTCTAAGCGCTCCTGTCGGAATGAGCTCTCATCAGCTCGAGCGCGCATTTCGAAGTGTGATGGGCATTACTCCTCGACAATACGCCGATGCCCAGCGGATGCGCCGGTTGAAAACGAGATTGAAAAAAGGAGACGACGTGACCACAGCACTTTATGACGCAGGTTTCGGCTCAAGCAGCCGGCTTTATGAACGCGCCCCTTCCCACCTGGGCATGACCCCCGCCACATATCGGCGAGGCGGCGTGGGGATGCGCATCCGCTACACAATCGCAGATTCGCCGCTGGGCCGCCTGCTCGTAGGCGCGACGGATCGGGGCATTAGCGCGCTCTATTTGGGCGAATCCGACGCGCGACTGGAAGCTGCTATTCGGAAGGAATACCCGCGTGCTGAAATCCGTCGCGATCGAAACGGCATGGAAGGCTGGATCGAATCAATTCTGGCGCATCTCCGCGGGCGTGAACCCCACCTGGATCTGCCGACGGACGTGCAAGCAACGGCATTCCAGCGGCGCGTGTGGGAAGAGTTGCGACGAATTCCTTATGGCACCACGCGCACCTACAGCCAGGTCGCACGTGCGATTGGACGTCCGAAAGCTATTCGCGCCGTGGCTCGCGCCTGCGCCACCAATCCTGTTTCCGTTGTCGTGCCTTGCCATCGTGTGGTTCGCGAAGACGGCAATCTCGCCGGCTATCGTTGGGGACTCGAACGCAAACGCGCGCTGCTGGAGCACGAATCCGCTGCAGCCGGGTTCGAGAGGGGCGGAGCGCGGAGAAATTAATTTGTGCGGTAGTTATGGCCGGAAAATCCAGTTGCGAAATCGAAGGAGGCGATTGCTAGCCCTGCGGCCTGATCCTTTCGGTGCCCTTGGGCCAATGAGGCTTGAACCGCGCGTCGCCGAGATCAGGATTCCGCGTAATCTTTGAGTAGCGAATAATGAAGTAGTCTCCTGAGCCGGTTTCGTAGAACTGCTGCTGCACTGGAAGCCATGAAGATTCGTCAAACCAGATTTGAATTTTCGAAATATTGTTGCGCACTTGTTCGGATTTTGGCGTCAACTCCAATTGAGCGGTCTTCCTATCCTCAAGCATTGGCTCGCCGAGCAAAGTAACCAGATAATGTCTCTGCAGATCCCTTCCCTGCGTGCCAAATCCTAGTAGAAGATATTGATCGAACAGGGCCCGATTCTTTCCGAGATTGTATTCTTCCACGCGTTTGAGTCCGGGGTTATAAATGTAAATGCTGTCGCCGGTGCGCAGTATGGTGCGCGCGTCGGGAGGTTTCATCTGAAGCAGCATTCTGTCGCCGCGAACTAGAATCGTTCCGTTTTCGGTGGAGCGATCGTTGACGACCACAGTAACTTTGGTGCGTTCCACATCTGCCGAGAGGCTACGAAAATCCTTCGCTGCGGCGTCTAATTGCCGGAGCGCTGCTTCCATTGAGAGCGGAGCATGATTCTGGCCAATCGCGGCAGCGCCAGATGAAACCGCTACCCAAAATCCCACGCACACAGCGAGCAGCACCGCGCATTTCTTAACCGTCAAATATTCCTCCCCGTCATTCGAGCGTTTTTCGAAATAGTTCGCAAGCATAGCACACAGCATATGACGCAACGGGCCAATGGAGGGTTGCGCATTTATGGCGTGTGGTGAAAATGCACTGGGCGGAAATCACGGATGCACTGTCACGTCGTAGTACATCACGGAGCCATCTTCGGCGCGCACCGGATCAATTCGGGTTACTTGAAATGTCTGGCCCTTCAACTCTCCGACAGCGCGGCCAAGAATGTCGTGCGTTTCGCGCTCGAGTTCGGGAGTGGGTTTCGCAGTGCGTTTTGCCGCAGGGAGAATTTTTGCATCCAGTCGATAGGTACTTGTCCGGTGCGAGGAGTTTTCGGAGATAAGCTGTACATCGGAACTCGCAACCCCGCTTGATTGCGGCTGATCATAAAACCAGTGGCGCGGAGTGAGGAGCACGAACGCGGCCACGGCAATGACCATTAGATCGTACGGCCAGCTTCCCCGCTCGTAAGACCAGAAGAGCGTGCGAAGCAGTCGTTGCCACAATCGCCGCATGTCAGTGGATGGGAGCGCCGTTGACGACGAGGCCGTCGCGCATGTGCAGGATGCGATGTCCATACGCAGCCGCTTCAGGATTATGCGTGATCATCACGATGGTCTGGCCCAAATCTCTATTGAGCTGGCGAAGGAGGCCGAGAACGCTCTCGGAACTTTTCGTGTCGAGATTGCCCGTGGGCTCGTCCGCGAGAACGATTTTCGGCTCGCTGATAATGGCGCGGGCAAGAGCGACGCGCTGCTGTTCGCCGCCGGAAAGCTCCGAGGGCTTGTGCTTCAGGCGCTCGCTGAGACCAAGAAGATTGGCGACCACGTCAAAGCGGTGCGGGTCGAAGCCATTTCCGTGAATATGCTGCGCGAGCGCGATATTGTGATAGGCGTCGAGCGTGGGGAGCAGATTGAATCTCTGGAACACGAAGCCGACTTTGTGGCGGCGAAGCAGGGTTCGGGCGGAGTCGCTCATCGCCGTGAGATCATTTCCATCGAGAAGCACGCGGCCGCGAGTGGCCTGCGCCAGACCGCCAATCACATGCAACATGGTCGATTTCCCGCAGCCCGACGGACCCATGATGGAGACGAACTCTCCCGGAAAGATTTCGACGTTGATGCCGCGCAGCGCCGGCACGTCCACCTTGCCGGTGCGATAAACCTTCCACAAATTCTCGGTCTTAAGTATCGGCTCCAATAACCGCTCCGGTTCGATAGTCAACGTTTCCGTGGATGGAAATATTCTAGCTGTGTTTAACATTTCTTCCTAGCGCGCGGTGGAAGTAGCTTTCCGGAGGGAATCATTCGTAGGCCAGAGCTTCGACGGGATCTTTTCGGCTGGCGAGCCATGCAGGATAGGAAGCACCCAGCAAGCCGCCAAGGATAGCGATCAGCCCGGCGCGCAGAATCCAATTGACGGAAATCAAAATCGTGAGCGTGGGAAAGATTTTCACGAAGACAGAGCGGGTGAGAAAGCTCAAGCCGACGCCGGCGGCGATTCCGGCGATGCAGAGCAGCGTGGTTTCACTCAAAATGATTTTGACAATGTAGCTTTTCGAGGCGCCCAAGGATTTCAGGACGCCGATTTCGCGCGTGCGCTCGATGATGGTGGTGTACATCGAAAGGAAAATCACGAGAAAGCCGATGGCCACGGCGATGGCGATCATGGTGTTGATAAAGGCGCCGAGACCGGGAAGATTCGAAGAAGTCATCAGCGAAATAAAATCCTTGAGCGGGCGGATTTCATAGCGCGGAAGGAGCTGGCGAATTTCCTCCATCACGGCAGGAGTGTGGTCCGCGCGGTCGCACTTGATGAAAAATACGGAGGCTTTGTCGTGCGCCCCGGCCATATCCTGCAGCGTGGGCATCAGGACGAATAATCGGGCGCCCTTTCCGTGTTCGACGATGCCGGTCACATGGAAATCGTGTTCGAGAATGTGGAGGGTCTGTCCCACTTTAATCTTCTTTGAGGCCACGTAAATATCGTCAACCAGAATATCGTTGGGATCCTGCAGGTCGTGACCAGAGTGAAAAACGAATCCGCCGGTGACAGCTCTGAAACTCTCGGGATCGATGCCATAGACGATGTCGAGACCATTGACGGAATTGAATTGAAGCAGCACGGGAGCGACAGCTTGCACGAAATCGAGTTGTTGCAATTTTCCGGCAATGGCGATGGGCATGGGCGCGCCGCTGAAAGCCATGAAGACGGAGGCGGAGGGAGGCTGTACCATTATGTCCGCGCCAACGCCTTCGATACGCTTTGCTGATTCGAGTAACAGTCCGCTGGTGAGGCCGACGACAATGATGACCAGGGTGACTTCGACAGCCACGGCGATGACCGTGATTAGAGTACGCAGCGGGCGATGCAGCACGTTCTGGACGATCATGTGCTGAATCACGGCTGCTCCTTTGATTCTTCGCCAACTTTTACGAGGTCAGTTCCGGTAGGCTGCTGGAGGACGAAGCGTTCGGAGGCGATTGTTTCGTTCAGCGCGATTTTCTTGATGGTGATCTCCAAATTGTAGTCGTCGCCCGGGCGGCTGATGGCGATTCGCCGCGGGTATCTAGAATCTCCCGCCAACTCCCAGTCACTGCACCGGACATCCGAGTTCACTCTGCCCTCAGGTTCATTTACGTAGGACTCGAGGCGCACAACATTCAAATCCGAGCGATCGAACCAAATCTTTTTTGTAATCTCCAAATGGCTTGGCTCCACGACGGGCGGTGAGCCCGATTGATGGGAGCCCGAGCCTACTCTTCGCAGAACGGTCAACACATAGTAGCGCCCCGAGGCCTCATTTGCTTCCTCAAAGAGTACGGGCGTTTCTGTCCGAATCGGCGACCACAGAAGGGCATCCACCAGGTGTTGCGGCCTTAAATTCTCGATAGGCTTCTTGGCCGGTCGCTCCAAGTCCGCCTTCCCTTCCAGGAACTTGTTCTTGGAGGGGATGAAGATATGGAATGTGGTGCCGTCACTGACCATGTCGAAAATGTTTTTCCCTACAACCGGGGCCTGGCCAATCACGCGAATGCTGGCTGGCTTGGAAGCAAGAATGAACCCATTTACCTCGTGATATTGCTCGATCACCCCGGAGTAGGCAGAGCCGGCGGTGAGCTTCATGGATACGGTGGCATTAAGGGATTTAACTGCTTCCGCCTGTAGGCTGTAGCGTTCGAGCAGTTCAGCTTTCGTGGCCGTCATCAGCGGCCCGGGCGCTTCGCCGGGTTTCACGACGGTCTTCTTGCTGACGGAGCAGCCGCTGGCAAAGAGCGCCAGTGCTGCCAGCGAGACCATCCAGATTGAGCGACGGCTTCTCAGGGTGAATCCCCTCGTATGTTCAAACGATTGAATGTAGCAGCCGGATTCTTGGGGTGTCAACCGGTGCTGGAAGTTGGGTGCTGGAAGCTTGATCCTGGAAACTGCGCGCCGGTAATTGGTTACTGCGACCTGGAGAAAACTGCCAATCGCGGAAAAGGGTTTTTTGTTGCGATTAGAAATTGTTATGTGGGCGTGTTTTGAATGAGTTGCAACGATTTCTAATTCCGATACTGTTGCGATTAGCCGCTGGGGCCTTTTCTTCTTCTCCTGTAATACAAAGCCATCCTCGCCAGGATCTGTCGCGCACGCCATGCGAAAAACCTCCATTGTTAGCATGACAGACTGCGCGGCAAAATTCTACTGGCCATTGGTACAGATTTGGAGGATCTGCGAACACTGGCCGAATTTTGGTTGAGAGGTTGAGCTGAATTTACTGCCCCTCGCTTCCTAGTTCAAAGGGATGGGGCGTTGAGAAGTTTCCGATAGCCAGGCAGCACAGCCCAGTGACTGCAGCTTTCAGGAGAGGAGCCGCAAGGCGCTGGCATGGTTTTCGAGTGGCCGACAATGTTGGAGTTGGCCAGGCCCGTTAATACAAGCGCGTTTATCGGGACCAATTCAAGGGACGACCAATGACTTCCGGGTTGCACGCCACTCGGAAGCAACCGCAAGGAACATCGAACAATCCCTGAGGTGCAAGATTGTGCTACTCATGTCTCAGGGCGACCATAGGATCGACGCGCATCGCCCTGCGTGCGGGGATGTAGCTGGCCATCGTCGCGGCGGCGGCTAGAGCGGCCGCTACACCGGCGTAGGTCAACGGGTCGATGGGCTTGACGCCGAACAGCAGCGAGGCCATCAGCCGCATCAAGCCGAGCGCCGCTGCCGAACCGACGGCAATGCCGATGGCGGCGAGCCGAGCGCCTTCCGCGATGAACATGCGCCGCACGGTGGAATGCTGGGCGCCCATCGCAACGCGGATGCCGATTTCGCGTGTGCGCTGCGCAACAGAGTAAGAAATCACGCCGTACAATCCGGCGACGCCCAGTGCGAAGGCCATGGCGCCCGCAATTCCCAACATGACCA
>Ga0210384_10000204_pt1 | contig 91361 bp, 75 predicted proteins | sample IncBWH2MmetaG_FD_160574 | JGI IMG/M metagenome (GOLD analysis project Ga0210384, IMG submission 160574) | Forest soil microbial communities from Barre Woods Harvard Forest LTER site, Petersham, Massachusetts, United States - Inc-BW-H-2-M | ecosystem: Environmental > Terrestrial > Soil >... | reverse complement strand
CTCCGCCAAGCGTAACGCATCGGCAATGCCGCCTTCGCCCTCCTGGTAGGCATAGTTCAGCCGCTGCAATCCGAAATCCTTGCCATTGGCCAGCAGCCGCAGAAAGTCTCCCGCATTGTGCCCGCCAGTCACGATCAGGATCTCCGTGATCCCCACGTTCACCAGCGCCCGAATGGGATAAAACACCATGGGCAAATTGTGCACCGGCAACAGATGCTTGTTCGTCACCCTCGTCAGCGGCATCATCCGCGTTCCCAATCCACCCGCTAGTACTACGCCTTTCATACAGTCCTCTTGAGTTTTGAGTTTATCTTCTCACGTGCCGGCTCTTCTCCACCCCCGGAGATCATGCACGCTTGCTCCGGCTTGCACAAGGTCAGCTTCAGAAACCGTTATCATAGCATTTCAATAATCAGCGGGCGTTTATCCTGAGATGGCCCGAGGCTTGCCGAATAATCCAAAATAGATGCGCAGCAATGCAGACTTCATCTTTGCGTCGCGTGTACAGTGCCAAGCATAGATTTGGGCTTCGGAGGCGCGTAGTTTCTGGATCAGCTCCGTGCTGGTAATCTTGCGCTGGGATTGTACCTGCTTGCGTTTCCCAGGCACGCTCCCCAGCAATTTCACCGCGTCAAATATGCCTCCTATGTAAGAAAGTGCATTTCCGCGACGCAAGATCATCAGAAACCACAAAAATTGATAAACCCAAATCCGTGGCAGTAGCCGAAAGAACACACTCGCGGGATAATTCTTCAGCAGGAGCAGAATTTGGTTGCGTGTCATCCAACGGACGATTCGCGGATGCATGGAATCGCCCAGCGTTGCGCTGCCAATGTGATATGCAACAGCGTTGGGCACATAAGCCCCGCACCAGCCGCCGAGTTGTAGCCGAAAGGCCAGGTCAACGTCATCGAGGTAAGCAAAGAAATCACCATCGAGCCCGCCGGCATGCTCGAACGCGCTGCGACGGTAGAGCGTAGCTGCACCACAGCCCACAAAGGCTTCCGCCGACTGATCAAACTGGCCGCTATCGACATCTTGATGGCCAAGACGATAGGCGCCGCCACCCAGTAAAAGCGCATCCCCGGCGCCGTCGAAGCGGGTTTTCTCCTGCGCATTGAGCAATTTGCCGGTAGAAAATGCCAGTTGGGAATCTGATTTCAGTTTTTCTACGAGCAGCGTCGCAAATTGTGGTTCCAGTTCTACGTCATTGTTCAGCAGCAAAATAAATTCCGGGCCAACATTCTGCAACGCCCGATTAATGGAGTCCGTTGTACCGAGATTCTGCTCTAGGAGAATTTGGCGCACCGGATAGGGAAAATCAACAGGCAGGGTTTCGAGATGAAAGATTGTGTTCTGCTGAGCTTCATTCTCCACGATCACGATTTCCAACCCTGCCGCCTTTTGTAATGCGAGAGAACGCAAGCATCGTTGCGTGAGATCAGGCCGCCGCAGCGCAGGGATAATCACAGTAATGGAAGGCGAAGAAAGTTTTTGCAGTAAAGGTAACTCCATAACCCAGGGCAGCTATTGATACTACACCTCAGGCTTGGGGACAGCTTCAGAAAGAGGGTGAGGGTTCCTGGAATTCCACCGTTCAGTTATTAATGAGTTAAAAATTGAATTCTGGGCGATACCAAAGCGAAGGCTTGCAGAATTTCAGAAGTGAAAGCACCCAGCAATAATCAGTGCCTGGATAGGATTGCTGATGCAGGAAAGGGAGAGCCACCGGGATCGTTTGGTTTAACTGGAATCAGATTGCCGTGTGCATCGGGAAATGGCAAATATTGCGCCGGCTCTTTCGAAGTTGGAATCAAATTGCCGTGTGCATCGGGAAATGGCTGAAATTCAGCAAATTCTGTAGATTGGTTTGAAGGCATCTCGCTGGTCAATGGATTTCCAAAGGTCCCCGGCATGGCGCCAGAAGAAGCTCTTGCACCTCCGAAGGCCCCAAAACTAGGTGCACCTGTTCCAGGTGCAACGCCGACATTGGGGACAGGGCCTTGATTTGACATTGTGTTGTCGCTAGCTGTGGAAACAGGGCTTGTTGAAGCCATGGTGGGAACCGAAGCCATGGTGGCGTTGTTGAAATCTTGCGGAGGCACGTTCGCTGGGGGAGGCAGAGCCACTCGTTGGCCCTGAATGATAAGCCTTCCCGCCAGTGATGCTGACGGCGGACCAGCCGCATAATTCAGCGCAGTTCCTTCCATCAGTTGGTCAACAACTTCGCTCCAAGTTCCACGAAGCGTTGACGAGGCGACATTATAACCGGCGGTTTGTTCAATGCCACTACATTCCGCCTGCGTCTGCTGGCACAGCTCTTTTAAAACAGATTGCAACGAGGAAGATTGGCTTACGACTACTGTTAATTTTGGGAAAACGTAATGAACGCTAATATCGGATGATTTGGCAACTTGTGTCTGCCCCATGAGCATGCTGCAGCTTGCAAAACCACAAAGAAATATCTTCAGAACCACTTTTCGCCATCTCATTAGCGCCATAATATTTTTTTCTCACACCCTTCCGGGTATTGCGCGAGGAAAAGTCAATTCCTCGCGCAATCTCCCAGAAATTTACGGAGACCTTACTAGCCCTTGCTTAGTGGGCGGATTGCCGCACTGGTGAAATCGTGGACGGTACAACAATTGTGGCAGTGCCGTTTATGAAATAGCAGTCAGGCAGTACCGCTCCCGGAGGTCCGTCCGTAGTTGCAAAAGCAGGACCTCCGTGCTGCGCTGGAGCAGCGACGGTAGACGGCGTAAGCTGAAATACTTCGCTGCCGGCGGCCACACTGAACGAGACAACTATGGGGTTAGGGTTCATCAGGGGACTCCCCAACGTATCGATAACTGTCAAGGTGACGGCAACAGGCTGCGAACTTGTGTTCTGGTATGCCCACTGCGTCGAAAAGCCGCTGAAGGTGCTCCAGCGACTGTAGAAAATAGTCGTCTCGGCCACCGTGATAGAAACGTAGCGGCCAGTAGAGGCATTGGAGTTTGTAACCGCCAGATATACGGTTCCTGAAGCAGTTGGGGTAAAGCTGAAACGCTGCGAGTTAGCAGGAAGCGCCGGGTCGTTGTTTTCAGTGTGGTGCACGTTATTGTTAGCAGCGAGGGTATTTGCATTTCCCAAGGCCACAGAGCAGGCGCTGTCTGTAAACGCCGCTGTGGTGAGATCCGGCGTCCCCGACTGCAGGTCGTCGTAATCCTGACGCACTTCGACAGAATACGAGTGGTTCGCAGACACATTGAACTGATAATAGTTAGCACTCGTGGGAGCGACAAAATCAAAGTCCAGGATTCTGCCATCTCCATTGAGCACGGTCGCCTTATTGCATGCGCTACCTGCAAAGGCGAACACCGAGAGCGATACTACAAAAAGAGTAAGTAACAACCCACGTACGTTCATTCTAAGCCTCCGTAAATTTTCGAAATTGGGACAGAATATACTTATTGACATTCTGTGAGGGGAGAGTAGGCTCCCCTTTTATACTCAATTATGAGCCGGATTGTCAAGCAGAATTCTCGATGCCTTTAGTACATGCCCAGTTAGCGCGGTGAGGATCGAACTTGTAGACAGATAGAGTCTGCTAGCAAGATTGCGAATCATAGTGCCCCGTCAATAATTGTATTTGTGAAGAAGTGGTGCTTACCAGGGAGCAGAGGTATTTTACTACATCACTTCCTAACTCTGCATTCGAACGATTGCACGTCCTCCGTTTACAACCTTCCTCTGCACCACGAAGTTGCACGTTTCCAACATTGCCGTAAGGTACCTAAGGTTGGGTGCCCACCATTTGCAGTGGAACGTTCCAGGAAGCGCAGGTGTTCAACTACAGGATTGCTTCCAACTTTACATTCGACGATTGCACGTCCTCCGTTTACAACCTTCCTCTGCACCACGAAGTTGCACGTTTCCAACATGGCCGTAAGACACGCAAGGTTGGGTGCCCACCAGTTGCTCCCGTCTTTGTTAAGCTCGTCTTTGGGATAAAACTGCATGATCGGCATTTCTTTCATTAAGGGGGCAATCTTATCGAGGGCCATCATTTCACCGGTTGACATGTTAAGAAATGCGTTGTCTATGACCTGTGATTCCAGCCACAGGCGATCTCGGCAGACGTTCCAGATCCGGTCCAACGCAAGAAGTGGATTCCGTAAGTGATACAGGACCCCCAGAAACAGCACAATATCGAACTTCCCGTGAGTTGCAGGAGATAAATCATACACGTTAAGAACCTCGTACCGTACGCGGGAGTGCAACAACTCACTTGCGATCGCAAAGCCTGTTATAGTTGGACCAAAGTAGTCTATCGCTAACACTTTTGCTCCACGGCGCTCAAGCTCGAAAGAAAAGAACCCGTCGCGCGCTCCGATGTCGAGGACCCGCATCCCCCTGCAGTCCTGGGGGAGTTGCAGCAATTGCAACGCTTCCGCGCTGGCGTGAGTACCGGGGGTGCTAATTCCTGGTTCGATTTCGATCTGATGATACCAATAGGGAAAGCTATTGATTTTTTGTCTTATAGATTCCTGCTTCGCCGTGGTTGCTTGCTCTTTCATCTTTCAGATTCCTCAAGATATTCGTAATTCTGCTACAAAACACTCTTCCATGAATCTTATTCTAACCAGCGCCCTCTTCCAGACTCATGGCAACTTGCTGAATTTCACATATGAAGTGGCCGCTGAACGAATTGACGCAACGCAGCACTATTGTAAGACCTTAGGATAGGCGGGACTCAATCAGCATTTTAAGAAATACGCGATTTGTTCCGTTTCGGGCCATTCAAAAATGGGCATCGGCTTTATTTCTCAACGCTGCCGATCCTGGATAATTCCACCCCCCCTCGCCAAACTCAATGTTTGAAACAAAGTAACATTTTGTATTGGTTGTACCAATGCGAGGGCAGCCATGACTGGCGATGGGGGATTTCTAAAATTGTTGTGAATCCCATGCGCTGAAGACCCAACGTCAAAAGAGGAAACGAAATGGAGTGGTTATCGAAACAAAGCGGGAAGTCATCCTTATAAAATTTGTTAGCGGTTATGTAGTGGATGATATGGTCAGGCGAATCATTGACCAGCGTGAACAAAAACAAACATTTTTTGGTAATAGACCCCAGGAAATGCAGAAAATAAAGCGGATCACTCAGGTGCAACATGATTGCCGAAGCAATCACAATATCGTGCTGAGCGCAGCCTGGAATTTTATGGGTCCAGGAATCATAACTCTGGTGAATAAATTCCACGGATGTTCCCACTAGCTTGTTGATAAATTGAATCGCCTCTGAAGTGTCCAGGCGATCGTATCCAACTGTTTTACGGTGTCCCTTCAAGGCGAAACGGTGGAGGAAGTAACCCGTATTGCAGGCTATATCAGCAACACTGCTTTCGGTGCCGCAAAGACTCGACATTTGATCAATCCAATCATCGTACATTTGGCGCAATTGTGCGTTTGCCGCAACAAACCTCTCCCAAGTTGATTTAGAAACCAATCGACGATTGGCGAGGTAGCGATTTGGATCCTCCGCTGCATACAAAAAGTCATAGGCTATGCCAGTCTGAATATCATCAGAGAGGATATAAGGTTGATAGTCAAACAAATGGGTTGCTCTCTCGATTTGTTCCGGTGTAAGGCTGTAAACTCGTAAATCCATTGCGCCCCCTTGTCTCGATCTTTTGAAAGTCTGACTGCAAGTCTCCACATATTTCTATTTCACAACGACACTGAGATCTGCCATGAGATTGAACGGTGGATCATCGAACCAGCGCACAAATTCTTGTACGAGGGTCATTCGGAGAATATAAGAACCAGGATGAGCGGGTGTCTGGACATTTACCAAATAAGCGCGTGTATGGCCGGGGCGTAAAGCGGGAAACAGATTCGTGCGCAATCCGTCGTAAACAATAGAATTGGAACCCTGGCTGTTCAGCCAGTGATAGCTGATCCGGACGGGATTTGGCATGAAGCTATTCAGGAGCGCCTTAGTTGAATTTTTAAGCGTTACCTTGACGTGAAAATCGGAATTAGCATGAACCTGCCCAGGAACCTGCTCGGCGGCAAGGCTCAGACCGTTCAACTTGAGATCGTGCAATGGATGGGTTTGTAAAAGTGCGGCAATTTGTTCCGGTTTGACCCTGGATTGCGAGACAACCGCAAACAGATCGGGCGTAGCACGCAATTCCTGTTTCGTGAATTTGCGAAGCAAATTACTTACCGGATCTTCCGGCTTCGCAAACCACAGTAGCACGTGCGCGAAATGGCGGTGCAGGCTTTTCTTCATGATCCGCGGCGACTGCTCATTGATATGCATGAGCTGTTCATACCGGCTCCGCGGCTGCGGAGACAAATATGCTCCCACCGATGCAGCTACTCTTCTTTTGCGCGCGTACTCATACTGGTAATACCAGCGGTTCGGGAAGGTGTGCAGCACAAAAAACCCATCGTGAGCAAGATGCGCGGAAATCCTGGAGTAAAGCTTTTCCAACTCTTCTGGCGAAAGATGCTCAATCAAATCAGAGGCCACTGCCAGATCATATTTGCCTGACAGCTTGACGGTGCACACGTCGCCGCAGATAAACTCTACTTTGCGTTTTAAGTCCTCATCGCCATCGAAACACTTTTCCGCCAGTTTGATTGCATCAGCGGAGTAGTCAATTGCGGTCACCTCAAAGCCTTCTTGAGCGAAATAGTAGGAAAGCTCTCCGCGACCGCATCCCAGGTCGAGGACCCTGCCTCCTCCTTTCAGACCGGCAACCGCCGCTACATCAATAAGACGGACATCTTCTAAATTCTTGCCTTGGTTTTGTCGGTACTGAAGATATCCCCCACAATCATGCAAGTAGTAATCACTTGTATATGTACCCTGCAACGCAAGGCTGTTGGCGCTCTGGGCGTCTTGGTTGCTTTCTTGCCTGGCAAGAGAGGAGTCTCTCACTCGAATGAGCAACTCGCCGGCATACCCAGGAATCACGCCGTAATATTCAATTTGCTCCCGAAACTGGTACAGGAACTCACTGAGGGCTGCAAAGTTCTGCCGGGTCCAGAAATAGCCATCCGCTAGAATGTACCGTCCTTGTTTGGCGGCAAGTTGCATGTCGTGATAGGTGCCATCCCCATCCTGCTGGCCGTCAACATGAATCAGGTCGTAAACATCTCCCGGGAAGCGCTCCATTTGTTGACTGTCTTCAACCAAAAAGTTAGCGCGAAAAGAAGACGTAATCTTTTTGGCCCACTCGATTGCGCCCGAAGTTCCACCAAAAGTATCGATATCCAGGTCAATACCCAGGTACTCTGCGGATGGAAAGCCGTTCAGGAAAGCCGCGGCGGAATATCCGAAACGAACGCCGATTTCAAGAATTGATTTTGGTTTGAGGACTCGGGTAATCGCCCACTTGGTCTTGTAATAGGGCACCCATTCTTCAAACCGGTAAGCCAAAGGATCGGCCGGTTGTGCACTACTCCGAAAGTCATAATCACTCTCGCGAGCTAAACGACAAATGGAATCAAACATTGTTTTTATGGGTCAGCGAGTTGTGACGAGGTTCCCCTCTTTTTCTCTTTGTAAAACTTCAAGCCGCGCCTTCACCTCTTCGCCCAGGATGCGCGGGTGCAGGTTGGCCATGACATCAGCCCGCCCGCGCGCTGCAATTCTAGCGGCTGCTTCAGGGTTTTCAAAAACATAGCGCATTTGTTCCGCTGCGTGATCCAAATCTGGATCTGCCCAAACCCAGCCGGCTTTATACGGACCGTAACTTTGCTCGATTTCCCGTAGTTTGTATCGGACCAGAAAACTGTTCTGTTCGGTCGTGAAGTCCATGTTGCCGGAATATGCAGTGGCGATGACCGGCTTGCCGAGCATCATCGACTCCGAGAGCGTCAGACCAAATCCCTCAGACCTGTGAAGAGAAACATAGCAATTTGCAGCGGAGATCAGGGAATTGATAGCCTCCCGAGGCAGCACTTCATCTAAAAAGCGCACATTGGCGCCGCGGGCTTCAGCCTGCAGAAGCTTGCGGCCGGTAGGATCGAAGTCAGCGCGCGCGGTCTTGATAAGCAACACTACGTCTTTGCGATTACCAAAAGCCTGTTTAAACGCTCGGATCAATCCCACCGGATTTTTGCGTTCCATATAGCTATGGAAGTCGAAGAGAAACAAGAAGACAAATTCATCGGATTTCAGCCCGAATTCGACGCGCCCCCAGGAGGACGAAGGCTTGGTCTCAGGATCAATCGAACAGGGTACACGGTTCACCGGAACGGGAGAAATTGCGCTCAAACAGTCATACATGAACTTGGTCGGGACCCAGAGCTCGTCGATGTAATCAAAACTGCCGTACCACTCCTCCGGGAATTCGGAAAGTTCCCAAAGCCAGTAACCTATGTTGTAGCGCCCGCGAAGGTAATCCTTGTTCTTTTGCGCGAAATACGGTGTCTGATCGGCATTTACGCAGATCAGATTAATGCTGTATGGATTCGTGCTGTGCAGGTTTTTGGGAGGGCTCTCCAGGTTCTTGGAGCCGGTATCTACGAAACTGTTGGCGATGCAAGGTACGCCCACCGACTGTAGAATGCGCACGTTGCTACGGGCAACCTCACCCACTCCTTTTTCCGACGTAACGTAACCTACCACGTTCACCCCAAAGGGCAGTTTCTCGCCGGCTTGCTGCTGTTGCTCATCCGCGTGCTTTTGCAACCCATTGGCATCCGCCGCGGGCGCCTCACTTGTTTCCATGTTCCCCAGCCAGTTGAATGGATTGCCGTAGCGCACGACCTGCTCGCCTAAACCCCAGTAGTATCGTCGGGCAATTTTGGGGATCCGCACGCCATTGTCGAAATACTCGTACGTATATGGCCATTTGGAACTCTGCTTCCAGCCGCTCGCAGCAACTAGGTCACGATATCGCAGGAAAAGCTCTTTGCCATCGCCCAGCCCTGACATCTTATGACGGGTTTGGTGTTTTGAAATCTCTGAAGGTTTGCCTAGATTGAATCCACTGAAGTGAAAGAAGTAACAGGGTTCATCGTTGATGAAAACATCGTCGTTTTTGATTGTGACGCGCCGCTCATGGAGATTCCAATAGGCCACGTTGTAGCCCGGCTCACGCAAAATGGCTACGTCGTCATAGAGTCCGGGAACCAGGTCAATCCACTTTTGGTCGACGAAAAGGCCCCTTTCAGGAAGAGAAACGCAGTTCTGGTAGACCATGCGCTGCCACCAGCCCAGAAATTCTTGGGTCTGATGGTCTTTGTGCAGTCCAATGAAGCCAAGATTAAAACTTCCAGCCACAAGAAGGTGGTACTCATTGGGCCTGGCTTTGTCGGGATAGGGACGCGTGATGTGAGGCGTAAGAACAATCGAAGAGTCGTCCAATACTTTCGAAAGCTCATGCAAGGGGTTGAGAATCAGAATATCAGGATCGAAATACACGAGTTTCCCCAACTCGTGCCGCTTCAAAAGATACTCCAGTAAATAAGGCTTAACCGCAGTACTGGCTTCCATGACATCATACTTGAACAGCAGACCCTCAAGATGAGGAATGGGTAAATGCCTGGCTTCCAAGAGATGGAACGGTTCCAACTCAGGATTAAAGTATCCCTCAACGGGATCCATCAACAGAACAAAAAAAGGGCAGTCAGGATTGTGTCTTTGGAACGATTCCGCCAGAACCCGCGCCATTGCGAGATAGTTCTTGGCGATGATGGTGCACGCGGCCATGTCTGCCTTGATGGGCGGGGGTTCGGGAAGCATTTTCCTGCTGCGAAATTTGTCGTCGAGCGGGGAAGTTACTGAAGTATGGCTTTGCATTAGGTTTGCCTACAGATTGCTACGGGCGCCATCCGACAATTGCGTAATCCTGATATCCAAACAAAAACTGGTTCATGGTAAGAACTGTGTCTCTTATCTTTTGGAGTTCCGGGAATTGATTTGAAACCGGCAGATCTTGCACATATTTGTGTTCTACCGGAGCTGAAGAGCTCAATTCAACATTATTGAAACCCTTGCTTTCCATTGCGAACTGCAGCAGTTCTGGCGGCACGGGGCGAACATGGGTTGGATCAAGGTAGAAGTTACGCACCAGCGCGAAGACGCACTCCGGGTTGATGGTTTCTATAAGGACCGGTGACCCTGATTTGAGCTTGCGATAACACAAATCGAGCAGCCGCAACTGCAATTCCACAGGCAAGTGTTCAATCACCTGGCTGCTAAAGATCCCGCCCAATGAACTATCGGCCCTGGATTCCAGAACTTCGAAGATGTCTCCCTGAATGATTTCTAATCCCTTCTCTTTGCAGAGTAGAACTGCATCATTATTGGTTTCCACACCGGTTCCCGAAACCCCGTGTTCGCGCAACAATTCCAGGAACTCTCCGCGGCCGCAACCGACGTCCATGATCGCAGTACGGCCAAGAAAGTGCTTCAGATAAGCACGTTGCCGGTCTCTAATCAGCGCCTCGCTTCCTCGAAAGCGCTCCTGGAACCAAGCATAGTCAAAACTGAATTTGTGCGGCTTGCCAGTCTGCATCAGTGGCACGGAACCGGTATTTGGATTTTGTTCGACTTTGCCTTCTACGGAAGAATGGCTTGCCAACCGATGCTCGAGCCTTCGCAGTGCTGCCTCTTGATGTTGAAGGGTTTCGTAAATATGAGCTCGACGTATCTCTTGCAGTTCGTCGTCGATCTGGTGTTGCCGCGACGCATACTCTTCAAAGTCGGCAGTCAAACTGTTGAGCTTGACGATATGTTGTTGGTGCATCGCAACAAACCTCTGCAGAGTTCCCAGAACAACCACGTTCAATTCCTGGACGGGTCGGATATACCATACCAGGAAGCGCCTCATTACTTTCTTCACGAGCTGAATGATCTTATTGTGCAACCCTTGCGGACGCGGATTAATGCTTCCGACCAACAAACTGCGAGTAATGCCTTCATTGACCAAACTCTCGAGTTCTTGCAAGCTGAGGTCGGCAGCATCGGAATAGAACATGCCATTGGAGTTGGAGAGCGCCACGGCAGGAATACTCCCGCCTTGCCCGCCCTCTTGGACAACATGTTCTTGCATTTTCCTCAGTATCTCTTGATCCGTCATGTCATTCCCGCCCATATAACGTAAAGTTTCCTTAGCTCAGCCGTCAAGTTGAGTTTGGTGTGGACGCGCTGCCGAATTCGCTTGGTAGGCTGCTTGCCGGCAAGCGCGGCAAAAAGGCGGGATCAGATGGGTTTTTGAAGTTCTTTCTTCCAGTGACTGTACAGATCACGAAGCGTGGTCTCAAGAGTATACAGCGGCTTCCAGCCTGTTGCCTCACGCAGCTTGTGGTGGCTGCCGTAGAGCTGCTCGATCTCATGCTTACGTGCTCGTGCCTGATCGATCTTCACTTTCACTGGAAGCGCTGCAAAAGAACGCAATGTTTCCACAATCTGTGCCGTAGATGTCGCCCGGTTCGAGCAGACATTGTATGCCTCTCCAGCATCGGCTTTGCGCAGGAGCAATTCATAGGCCCGCACTACGTCACGGACATCGGTGAAGTCGCGAACAGCATTCAGGTTACCCACGGTGAGGGTAGGCGGCTTCAATCTGAGATCAATTTCCGCGATCTGGCGGGCGAAATCGGAGCAGACAAATTCGGCCGACTGTCCGGGTCCGGTGTGATTGAAGGGCCGCGCGCGAACGACATGCAATCCATAACTGCAAAAGAATTGATAGCCAAGCAGGTCCGCAGCGGCTTTACTTGCAGAGTAGGGATTTTCGGGAAGAAGAATTTCCGATTCGGTGATAGGCAGACGCTTCGGCGCAACACGGCCATAACACTGCCCTGAACCAACCAAGAGGATTCGCGCTCGAGGCGCGGCGTCGCGAATTGCTTCCAGCAGGTTGAGGGTACCTATGAAATTGTTTTCATAGACAGCCTGGGGGTCTTTTAACGAGTCCTTCACAGACGAGAAGGCAGCCAGGTGATAAACGCGTTCAGGACGCAATTGACGTACGATTCTTAATACGCTCTCGCGTTGGCACAAATCGCAATGTAATAGCTTGAGTTTTGCTGGAAATTGGGTGCTGTTTCTGACGAGATATGTGCCAAAGATTTCGTGTTTCCGGCCCATCAGAAGACGCGTCAAATGCTGTCCAACAAATCCGGTGGCGCCCGTTATCAAAACTCGCATCAGAGGCCTGCCACGACACTAGCGTATAGGGGCATTCCTCTTTGGATCCGGTAAACGTCATGGTCAACCATCATAGCAATGAGTTCAGCAAATGACACTTTAGGCTTCCATCCCAGTTTTTGAGTGGCTTTGGTTGTATCTGCCAATAGGTGGTCAACTTCCGCGGGGCGCAACAAGGATTCATCAATTCTCACAAATTCTCGCCACTCTAGCCCGACGCTCTTGAACGCGATTTCCAAAAGCTCGGCTACCGAATGGGAAACCCCTGTTCCGATGACATAATCATCGGGTTGCTCCTGTTGCAACATCTGCCACATCGCTTGCACGAAATCCCCGGCAAACCCCCAGTCTCTGCGCGCCTCGAGATTACCCATGCGGAGTTCTCGTTCGCGTCCCAATTTGATTTTGGCCACTCCTTGCGTAATCTTGCGACTCACAAATTCAATACCACGCCGGGGAGACTCATGATTGAATAAAATTCCGGAACAGGCGAACAGATTGTAGCTTTCGCGGTAATTTACGGTAATGTAATGCCCATACACCTTCGCCACCCCGTAAGGACTTCTAGGGTGGAAGGGAGTGGCTTCGCGCTGAGGGGTCTCGATCGCCTTGCCGAACATTTCACTGCTCGACGCCTGATAGAAACGTACATCCAAATCCACTGTTCGAACGGCCTCCAGCAAACGGGTTACGCCTAAAGCCGTAAATTCGCCGGTCAAAACCGGTTGATGCCATGAAGTGGGAACAAACGATTGTGCTGCCAGGTTATAGACTTCCTGGGCCTTGGCTTGACGCAGCGCATTGATAAGCGAGCTCTGATCCAGCAGGTCTGCCTGCAGAAAAGAAATCTTATCGACAAGGTGCGCGATGCGATCGTAGTTTTCAACACTACTGCGTCGAATCAGTCCGAAGACGGTGTATCCACGTTCCAGCAGGAATTCAGCAAGATACGATCCATCCTGACCCGTGATTCCCGTAATCAATGCCCGCAAGCCCATCCACGCCTCCAGAAACTTTTTTTCGAGATCAGCATTAAGAGTACCAACTCTTGCGAAGAACTTCTTTTGTGTATCAGTCTAACTTAATCTATGTAGCCCAGCGGCTTGTGCTTCAACAATTTCGCAGCATGCCACGTATACCGTGCTGGTATTTCCAGGGAAATGTGCGGGTTTCTCAGTCATTCCCAGCCGTACTGGTGGGGCCGGAAGGCACAGGCAGACAATATTCCGCCGGGGCATGATTGTTCATGCGGGAATAGTATTCCTGAATCACTTGTTCTGCTGGCCCATCTGCAACAACCCGGCCTGCTTCCATCAACAAGACACGATTGCACATGCGTGCCACAGTTTCCAGCTCATGGCTTACTAGCACAATGGTTTTGTTGCGCCGGTGAAAACCCGCGATGGATTCATCGCACTTGGCATGAAACTCAGCATCGCCCACCGAAAGAATTTCATCCACAAGGAGGATGTCCGGATCTACCTGGATGGCGATCGAAAAGGCGAGGCGCATGTACATCCCCGAAGAATATTGCTTGACGGGTGAATTGATAAAATCGCCCAGTTCAGAGTACTCAATAATATTTTGCTCGTACTCGCGGATTTTCTTTCGCGTCAGGCCCAGCAGCAAGCCGTTCAGGACGATGTTTTCGCGGCCCGTCAAATCAGGGTGAAACCCGGCACCCAGTTCGATCAGTGGGGCAATCGAACCATCCACTCGAGCAATGCCCGACGTCGGCTTGAGGACGCCAGCGATGATTTTTAAGAGCGTGCTTTTGCCGCAGCCATTCCGCCCGATGATCCCCAGGATCTCACCGTCGCTCACGTCCAGCGAAACGTGGCTGGCAGCCTCCAATTGCATGACTTGGGAACGTTTGCGAAAGATCTTGGCAAAGGCTTCGCGCAATGAATCGGGGCGCTCGTGAATGAGCCGGTAGCGCAGAACAACGTCATCAAGATGAATACGGTTTTTCACAAATGGCAAAATTTAAACATAAAGCGCAAAGGTGTGTTCCAGTCGCCGAAAAAAACTATACCCCAAAAACAGGGTAATTGCCCCAATTCCGATCGAAGCCGCTACCGACTGCAGCGTGGGCAACTGTCCATAGTAAATCGCCAGGCGGAATCCATTCAGAATGTAGAGCATTGGATTTAAGCGGAAAAACATGCGGTATTGCTGCGGCAGAAGCTCCAGAGAAAACATGATGGGAGAGAAATAAAACCAGCCTTGAAGAATGATCTGCACGATATGGGTCACGTCACGAAAGTATACGTTCACGGCTGAAAGAAAAAACCCGCATCCCAGAACAAACATCAAAAGCCCCATGATTGGGATAGGCAGATAAACCCACGTCCAATGCAGCGGGAAGCGCAATGCCACCAAAATAAGCGCCAGCGGAAGCAAAGAAAGCAAAAAGTTAATTGTATTGGAGAGGATGACCGCCACCGGAAATACTGACTTCGCCACTCTGACTTTTTTCAACAATTCGCCATTGGATACCAGGCATTCTACCGAATAAGTGAGTGCCTGCGCGAAAAAGATCCAGGGCAGCAGCATGCTGATGAGGAAAACGGCGTAATGTTCGACGCGGGAGCCAACAAGAGAAGAAAAAACCACCGTTAGAATAATCATCATGAACAAGGGGTGCAATAAAGCCCACAAAAAACCCAGCACCGAGCGCTTGTAACGTACGTGCAGCTCCTTGAGCGCCAAGGCCCAAATAAGTTCTCGGTTCTGATAAGTTTCGCGTATGAGTTGCAACATCTTAAGAGATTGTGGGTGACGTGTTCCGAACGGAGATTATAAGCTATTTGGTCTCGGAGTGAGCCACTTGCCACCGATAACCAGTCATGAAACATCCACCGTGGAAGAGTGGATACAAAATATTAATATTCAAAAAGATACTGCAAGAAATCCGGGTTCCTATATTTGAACTAGATTTGCTGACTTGGAACGGAGTTTTTGCAGCAACAAGACCAGAGCAAGTATAATTGACCCGTTTCGCACTCAGTGACAATGATTGTTCTGTCTTCGCGCTAACAAAACAAATAAATAAGTGAAGCGGCGACTCGTTCTTTTGGCAGGTTCGACAAAGACTAGATCGGGTTTCGAGATCACTTGATTTGAGTTTGAACTTAGGCACCCTTCAGAATGCGACTTCAAGCAAAATTTATTTTGCCTTTCCTGTCTACGGTTGGACTGATCGTTCTTTTTTTCCTGGGACGGCCAATTTGGATGGCGTTACCGCAGCCTCGAACTGCACGTGCCAGCACAAACCAACAACCTCTAAAATTACAGGTTCCGAAAGACCAGCTTGTCATTGGATCGATTGACACCCACGATGAACATTTGCAGATTCATTCCCGATCAGATTCTCTTTTGGAAGTCACGGGATGGATTACCAGCACAAAGCCCGATGATCCCATTAAGAGAGTCGAACTGCTGCTCAATGGCCGGACTGTGGCGACGGTTCAGGCATTTTTCCCCCGGCCCGATGTTGCCGCCGCTTTCGACCGCCCTGATTTCAACATGACCGGCTGGAGGGAAATGATTTCCCTGGACGGAGTCAAGCCAGAGACGTATGAACTTGGTGTAAAGGGCACGACTACCAGCGGCAAAGAGGGGAACTTGAAGCCACTTCAGCTATTTGTCTCGGAGTAAATCATTTGCCACCAATAACAAATCATGAAACGTCCAAAACGCAGGATAGCGTCTCGCCCTCTGCGAGTTTCAAAGGGCGACCTGTTTACTCGGGCCGCACGGGACTTGGTCGCTTGCTGCATTTCGCCTACTCACGTTTGGATCTGATACTTACAATTGCACTGGGCGCGTTGCTTTGGCGAGAAGTGATGCGTCCAGCGGCCGCTGGGCCACCTGTGCTCCCCCCTCTGGCCTATCTGGACTATTCATGGTTCCTTGAAATGGCCTTCAAAGCCCATCACGGCATTCTATTTGGCCGAGATGTTGTTTTCTCGTACGGCCCGCTCTATCAGTGGTTGTGGAGCCTTCCTTCGCGGGCGCAAGGCTTTTCATTGGGTTCGTTCTTCGCGACCCATGATCTGTTTCAGTATGGGATGATTCTTGCTCTCATCTACGGAGCGACGGCATTCTTGCTGCACGGTTACGCTCCCTGGAAAAGGGCATTTTATATTTTGATGATGTTTGCATTCTGGCCCCCGGAACAAGTGCGCGCGTCGTTCCTGCTGTTTGTGGTGGCGTGTGTGATTTACCAGGTACAACGCACAATTGAAGGGGAAACTGTGCCAATTGTGCGTGCCGCGGTCACGTCCATGGTGGTCGTAGGGAGCTTCCTGATATCTCCGGATTGCGGTACCTATGCCTGCGCAATATTTGCTATTGCGGTGGTCGTAAATCTGTGGTTTCTGCGTGCAAACATGAACAAGATACGGCGAATGGCATGGTTTCTGTCTCTGTCGGCTATTTCCGCAGCCGTATGGGTGTTGCTCATCAACAATTTCATGCGCGCCCCATTTTATTTCGGTTTCTGGCGGGATGAGTTCGCGCTGGTCAGCATGTACCGCTGGACAATGGGGCTCGGTATGAACAGGCAGATGTACCATCGGTTTTTTGCTTTCATCGTCTTTGGCATCTGCACATTCATTTTCGCATGGGTGCGGCGGCGTCCGGGCTCAAGGGAGCTCCTTCAAAATCCGGCATCTCTGCTGGCGGCATTCCTTTGTTGCCTGCTCATACTGCAATCAGGAGCTATACGCGCCGACTGGGGTCACATCATGCTGGGGGCTTCCCCACTGATTACTCTCGGCTTTGCTGTACTGATGGGAAGTGCAAATCAAGAAAATTATAAATGGACAGGTGACTTGCCGGTTCTCCTTGCGGTGATCTTGACTGGAGTTTTTAGTGGACCAAGCTGGTATCTCCAGCCGCATACCATGGCTAGCGCTTTTAAGCCTCTCGGAAAAACCGTTTGCCCAGCCGACAGAATTGAATTCGATCACGCCTGCGTCGTCCAGCAGGACTACGCAAGACTGGCCCCGGTTGCCGATTATTTGACGAAGCACACATCCCAGCAGGACCGCATTCTGACCTTCCCTTACGAGAACATCTACGGAGACGTTACCAGAAGAATGGTGTCAGGCGGTACCTTGCAGCTTAACGCGGCTGCGGGTCCATATCTGACCAAGCGTAACCTGGAAGGCATCGAAGCTGATAACCCGCCAACCGCCATTTATTCCGTAGATAACCTCGCCGAGACCATTGGTGGAGTCCCGAATTTCACTCGCGCCCCTGAGCTATGGTTCTACCTGCAAAGCCATTATCAGCAGGAAACTGAAATTGTGCCTGGCATCATTGCATTGCGCTCCAGCCAGGAGCGCCAACGGAGGTGGAATATGCGCACAACGCCGCTGGCCCTGAATCCCCTTGCCCAAACAATCAGGTTGAACAAGGATCTGGTCGTGGCTAGTTCTCTCCGTTGGCCTGCCGATGCAGATTTTTTGCGGCTCCGGGTCACGGTTCAGTATCCTTTCTGGTGGAAGCTTTCTAAGCCTAGCAACGCTCTCATAGAACTACGAAGAGGTGACGGTTCATACGTGGCCATCCCGGTCCTGATCCCTCCGAATACGCCAAGCGAAATCTGGGTTTTCCCCTGGGATGAGCAACAATTAGCGCGTTACTTTGCGCCTGGTGCGGAAACATGGCGAACCAGCGATCGAGCGCCGATCACGGAAGTACGACTCCGCTTCGAACCGATGGACTTTCTGTCTGTTGCACCTTCGAAGGTAGTGGTTGACAACCTGTCAATAGCCAGCGTGACTTTGAATTAAAGTTCAGATGCCCTTGAATATGGGCCATCTCCCAGGTAGGTGGAGTTTGTTCCAATTGTTTAACAACTTCGTTGCCATACGCCGCAAATCTCTCCCAGATACACTGGAATATGTATATCCCCGACCGGTGTCCGCGAGAGCATTGCGTGACCGAGCGACGCCCCAGGTATCCGATGCTGCTTGAGACGATGTAGAACATAGGAAATGGAAAATAAAGCAGGACGTTGGCGAAAATGCACCCAACGCAATTGGGCCTGTGCTCCACAAAGCTTCAGACTCTCACGATTGAAGTAGTTCAGATGTTCAGGCAGCAGCAAAGGCCAGCGCGAACCTAATATTCGTGCTTGCATGCTGTCCAAATTGGGCACATTGAGGAGAAGATAGCCTCCGGGCTTAAGCAAAACGGCGCAATCGTGAAGGAATTTCACGGGTTCCGGAACATGTTCGAGGACATCCCATAGAGTCACCGCATCGAACGAAGCCGCCGGGAAAGATGCCTTTTGTAAGGTAGTGCAGAATACTTCTGCGCGCCTCGAAAGTTTCTTGCAGGCCTCTTCGTAAAATACCTTCGCCGGCTCAATCCCGGTTACAGCCCAGCCCGCTTCTGCTGCAGCCCACAAAAAAGCACCGGAAGCACATCCAACGTCAAGAAGATGCCCTCCCTTGAGATATTGGTTTAGGATTTTCAAGTGCCGCCGCGCCGTCGCATTTCGGCCTTCGGCTTGCGATTCATAGATTTTGTTATCAAGTTGGCCATAGAGCCGCGCCAATTCGTCGTCACTCAACCGTTCCTCAGAAAACCCGAAACCACAGCTCTGGCAACGCAGAATTCTTCCATGTGACACCTCGATTCTAGACGAACCGAGAGTGTCACCGGATAAACCGTTTCCTTTAGATTGAAGGTGCGTTTGTACTTGCGTGGCTCCGCATATAGTACAGGGTTTCACATTAGTCCCAGTTATGTCAGTTCCTTAAAAATCCTACAGACGGTGTCATTTTTTTTGTAGCATTTCATCCCTAAGATGAGCGGGGCTTACGTTTTCTGCGTAAAAAGCTTTGCCGCGCCACGCCCTCCAGAGTGTTTTCAAAAGCGCCAGAAAATAATGGGGGGCCACGTTCAGTATCCGAAAGGAAGATTTGCCCATCTCAATCGTGCGGTTCACCCAAGACATGGGGACTTCGTGGATATCATAGCCGGCCAGCAAAGGTTTGAGTCCAGTCTCTACGTTGGCGGCAAAATGCGCCTCTTCGATCTTGAGATTCTTGAAAATATGGGCGCGATAAAGCTTTAAGTTGTTGGAAATATCCCGCACTTTGCCCAGCAAGAAGAGCTTGACCAGAAGATGAAATGCCCGGTTACAGATGATCTTGAAGAACGGATAGTTGATCAGCATGGAGTCATGTGAAAAGCGGCTGCCAATAGCGCCGTCATGACCGGCGGCAACGACGTCAAACAAATCGCGGAACTCCGGCAAAATCTGGACAAAATCACAGTCCATGCTGAGGATATATTGACCACTGGCGGCGGCGTATCCATCGCGCAGGGCCCGTCCGACCCCGTTGGGTGGCTTTCGATCAACAAGTTTCACTCGCGGTTCTTGTTGCGCAACTTTCAGAGTAACTTCTGCTGTTCTATCCCGGCTGTTATCGTTCACAATAATGATTTCATAAATATATTTGTCATAGAACCGCACGAGCGAGTGTACAAGATTCGGAATATTCATTTCTTCATTGTGGCAGGGGACCACAACCGAAACCGAGCCAAACAGTTTAGGATGTCGCGCGAGGTTGACGGCTGGACGGCGCGCTGTGTCATCTCCGGGCTTTCGCGCCCAAATGTAGAGGGTACCGCAAAGTTCACGAACTACGGGAGCGTGTTCAAACACGAAGGCGATGGATTGGACAAAACGGATAAGAAAACGCGGAGTCAAAGGATGAATAATATCGTAGGGGATGACATCAATATTCGTAAATCCCTGGTGCGACGCCATTTGCAGAAGATGATATTTCCGCATCCCTATCTGGCAGGGGGCCTCGCCGCTCAGCTTCCTTGTGGATGGAAGCAAAGTCTTTAGAAATACTTGCGGGTTCCAGTAGTTATTTTCAAAAAACAGGATCTGGCCGCCAGGCTTAAGAAGGCGGTTGAGAATCCACAGGTTTTGTGGATATTGGTCATGACAAAGGATCCCCGTACCCACAATGTAGTCAAAGCTCTCTGCCGGCAAGTCCTTTAGCAGATCCTGGACATGTGTAAAACGAGTATTAGCAAGCTGCCGGTCAGCCGCAAACAGCTCTTGATTAAAAACTGCCGCCACGATCGGATTTTCCCCGCCAAAAATGGAGGCGAGGTGCTCGGTCCAAAGTCCGCTTCCAGCACCCAACTCGAGGATGGACTCTTCTGGAAGAACATGAAAACAATGCCGGACGGCCAGGGCGCGCCAACGCAGCTTGACCGGTGATGTTGATGGATAGCGCAGCCAATAAGACTCGCGGCTCCATTCCATTGCCTTTAAGTTCTGCTCGACGGAGATTGTCATACTTTGCCAGCGTAACTCGCCGGTTGCCGAAATTGAGGTTCAACTCCGATTGAGAATGAATGGATCTCACGTGAATTGAATCAAGACCTCATGGCTCAGTTGCTGCAGCTCCTTACTATAAGGAGCAGTGGACCATGGTCCATTCCAGAACTGAGGTTGAGACGTGGGCTCTGCGTGCAAACCGGCTGGCATGAATATAACACGGCATGTTCGCGGTCTTCTATTTCCATCCGTTTGTAGTCCGATTCAGGACTGCATCCTGGCGGTTTGGGCTTCAAAAATATCCTGCAGGATACCGCGCATGTCGTATTTATATTTCCATTCGGGATAGTGAGACTGGAACTTTTTCACATCGGAGATATACCAGATGTGATCTCCGGAGCGGTTGTCTTCGGTGTAGCTGTGCTTCAGCTTCTTGCAGGCGAGCTCTTCGCACATGGTAATGGCTTCTTTCATGGAGCAATTGCTATGGCGCGATCCTCCCATGTTGTAGACCTCGCCGCTCCTGGGATTCTTATAAAAATGGTAGAAAGCGTTGACCATGTCATAGCTATGGATGTTGTCCCGCACCTGTTTCCCTTTGTAACCGAAGACCGTATATGGATTGCCCGAGATGGTGCACTGCATCAGATAAGCCAGAAATCCATGGAGCTGCGCGCCGGAGTGCGAAGGACCGGTCAGGCATCCTCCACGGAAGCTGGCGGTCTTCATGTCGAAATAACGTCCATACTCTTGCACCAAAATATCCGCCGCAACTTTTGATGCGCCAAATAAAGAATGCTTCGAGCTGTCAATGGACATTGACTCGTCAATGCCAATCTCATAGCGATGCCCGGGCTCGATCTCCCAGCGGGTTTCCAGCTCCCGCAAGGGCAGCAAATTCGGCGTGTCGCCATACACTTTATTGGTGGAAGTAAAAATGAATACCGCCTTGGGCGCAAACTCACGGGTCGCCTCCAGCAACACCAGGGTCCCGTTGGCATTGACGGTGAAGTCTTCGTGCGGGTCCTTGGCGGCCCAATCATGCGAAGGCTGGGCAGCGGTGTGAATAATGATTCCCAGATCAGAGGAGTGTTCCCGGAAAATATTCTCGATGGTTTCCCGTTCGCGGATATCCACGTCATAGTGCAGATATTGCCGGCCGTACTTTTCCTTCAACAAATCCCGGTTCCACTTGGTGGAAGCGCCCGGGCCGAAGAAAGAGGCGCGTAAATCGTTGTCTATACCGACGATGGTAAATCCCTTCTCTGCAAAAAAACGGACTGTCTCTGAACCAATCAGACCCGCAGAGCCGGTAACCAACGCTACAGCCATGCAATGCTCCTTGTGAATTTGATCTTGATCTCCCCGGCTTACGTGAGAACCGGGCGCAAGATGGTCTCGTGTTCAACGATCCATTGGTGGATTTGTTGTAGCGCCGCTGCCGGAGAAATAACAGGCTGCCAGCCGGTTCTGCGCATGACCCGCGTCGAATCCGTAATAAATACAGGAACGTCGCCGGGACGCTCTTTCTCCACTTTTTCTATCGTAATACGGCGGCCGGTGATTTGCTCGCAAAGCTGCGTAGTTTCGAGCAATGACAGGGCAAAATCCGCGCCTCCGCCCGCGTTGAAGGTCTCTCCATCCAGTTCGGCGAAATGGTCTAACTGATAAAGAACGAGCTGCAGCAGATCGTGAACATGCAAGGCATCGCGCAACTGCTTGCCGCTGCCGCCGTATCCGATATAGCTGAGCTTTCTTTGAAAATAATGCGCCGCCATCCAGAGGACAAATACGCCTTGATCAATTTTGCCCATTTGCCAGGGCCCGGTCACAACTCCGCAACGGTTGATAATGGCCTGCAATCCGTAGGCCTGGCGATATTCTGCAATCAGCATCTCCGACGCCAGTTTGGTGGCTCCGTAGAGTGTGCGGTAGCCGTGCAGAGGGAATTCTTCCGAAATTCCCGCGCTTGAAACCCCAGGCAGGTCCTGCCGCGAATCCCATGTGAAGCGCGTCTCTTTTTCGATCAACTTCAAAGAGTGCATGGCCGGAATGGGATAGACCCGGCTGGTGGAAAGAAATAGCAATTTGGCGCCGGTTTGGCGCGCCCACTCCAGTATGTGGATTGTCCCGACCAGGTTGGTTTGCAGCACATATTGTGGCGAGCTTACCCCTGCCAGCACAGAAGGTTCTGCAGAACAGTCCAGGATGGTGCTGGGCGGCGCCGTTCCCGTTCCGAGGTCCAGATCGGAAAGGAAACGAATATCGCCATGCACGAAGCCTATGTCTTTGGCCTTGAGACGCGGCAGATTCAGCTCAGAACCGCGCCGCCTTAAATTGTCCAGGCAAGTGACGCGCCAGCCGGGGTGGGCTTCTTTAATTCCGAGCGCCAGGGAGCTGCCTATGAATCCTGCCCCTCCCAGCACCAAAATGTGCTCTGCCATAAACCCTTATTTTGTTCCTTGTAAGCGATTTTAGCGAAGAATATTTTTTGAATCGCTTTCCTGCGAAAGCAGTCCTTCACCAACCTCTTCCGGTTTCCGAGCAGGATTATGACGGCGATCATAGTCACCACGCGAAAGGTGCTTCTCCAACCAAACATAAAGCACGATAAATAAATACCGGCTCCCCATTTCCTTGATTTTGAGCTTGGAAACGCCCTCTTTACGGTTGTACCAGCGTATTGGGATGACACTGTAACTGTAACCGCGGGTGATCGCTTTTAAAGGCAGCTCCACCGTGAGATTGAAGTGATGGCTCAAGAGCGGCTGAATGCCTTGAATTACTTCACGACGATAAATCTTGAATGCGTTGGTCACATCGTTGTAACGCATCCTAAAAATGACACGAATAAACCAGTTGGCCATGCGGTTCAATATGAGCTTGTGCCACGGATAATCAACCGTTTTCCCGCCCTTGGAGAAACGCGAACCGAAGATGCAATCGTAGCCTTCCTGCAATTTCCGGTAGCCTGCAACCAAATCCTCGGGATCGTCAGAGCTGTCCGCCATGATGATGGCTACCGCGTCCCCGCGAAACTCTCCTAATCCCCGCCGGACGGCAAATCCGAAGCCGTTGGGAGGAGCATTGTTGACCCAGCGCACATTGCCATAAGCCGCGGCCAACTTCTGGCAGACCAGCGGCGTCGAATCGCTGCTATTGTCATTCACAATGACAATTTCGTTAGGAATGTGTTCCTTTTCCAGGATATCAACTAGGGCGGCAACCGTGGCTTGCAAACTGCCTTCTTCGTTATGCGCCGGAATGACAACCGAGAGCTTCACTGCGTCTCTACCTTGAATTTTTTTTCGACGCCCGACTCTGCCAGGCGAGTAAACTTTTTCTCTGTCGAATCATACACCCATGCTTTGAGAATGCCTTCTCCCGGGGGCAGGAATTTTGCCGGAAAAGATACCGTCCATCCTGAATGTAAATATCTTGAGTCTCGCCGAAGAGCGGCTAGATCAGGCCGTGCCACCCCTCCCACTATCGCTCCAGTGATGAACGTCTTCTGATTGCCGTAAGAAATCAGGATCAGTTTGGGCACTCCGCGGGATTGAGCATCACTGTGTTTCTACTCTGAACTGTTTTTCCCCGCCCGACTCCGGCAGGCGGAGGAATTTTTTCTCTGCCGGATCATACACCCATGCTTTGAGAATGCCCTCTCCTGCTGGCAGGAATTTTGCGGGAAAAGATACCCTCCATCCCGAATGGAGGTATCGTGGATCTCGCCGCAGAGTGGCTATGTCGGGACGACCTCCCCAACCTACTACGGCCCCAGTAATAAAGGTCTTCTCGTCTCCATAAGAAATCAGGACCACTTTGGGCAGTCCGCGGCCTCCCGGCAGAGAGGCCCACCCCGAAACCGTAACTTGGTCCCTGTGCCGCCGTAAATGCATCAAATCTCCCGATCCGTCGGCAGATTCGAACAATCCATAGTCCGGCGAAGGATGGTCCATAAAAACAACACCTGAAGCCAAATGGAGAAAACCAAGATCGTTCAACAGCTCAGCCGGGGGACGAATGCCTGGCCCCGGAAAAACCGAAGCAAAGCGCCCCTCGGGCGACTCGTCCATCGCAGGATCCATATAACGGACGAGCTCCACAAATAATTTCGTATGAGAAAGATCTTCCTTCAAAAGACGGGCCGCAGTGAGGGAACCTGCTGAGCCAAATATCATGAGAGCCGTGAGAGCGCCCACTAAAAACAAATAAACTTGCATCCCTTTGTGCACGCAGGCCAAGCGGCCTAATTGGATGGTAGCAATCGAGACAAATATAGTTCCGGTGATATACCTGGATTGCATGGCGGCGATCACCCCTTCGCCGCTTCTGCCTGCGGTCACCATGGCTGCAAACAACAGCCCGAAGAGAGCTACCGAGAGCCAAGGAACGATTATGTCTTTCCGTTCGTGGCCGCGAAGCAATGCCAGGCATGCCAGAAGGGCCAGCAGAATAACCCCTCCCATCACGCTCGCCATTGCGATGGAGCTGAAGATTTCACCCCACTGGCAAAATGGGGCCCCGAGCAAAGCAAGATAAAATTTAGCGGCCTCCAGCGGATGAGAAAGAAAATGCAGGGGATTGTCTCTCGTAAACCTGAAGTGATAGGTGTAGAGCACAAGCGATGCCGCAAACAAAAGGCCCCAGATGCAAAATTTCCAGATCTTCGGCTTTCCGGCCCGCAAAAAGACGATGCAGGGGCACAAGGCAAACCATGAGAGCAACCCTTGCGCGCTGGAAAAACTGGCAACCAAGCAAAAGAATGCAACCAGGCCGAAGCGCGTCCAAGGGTGCAATTTTTCTATGAAACAAACACCAATGGCAAGCGAAACCGAAGCTTGAACCAGAAGGAACGCGCCTCCTATTCCCCATAACCAGGTTCCATATTGCACAAAGGAAAAGAGAAAAAGGCTGGTTGTGAAATTTGCTAGATTGAACAAGTTGCTGCTGGTCTGTTTCGCCTGGCGTAAGGCAAGCTGATAAAAAACGGCGAAAACAATCAACGCAGGAACCAGATTTAACATCATTTCAACTCTGAGGTTCCAGTGGGTTGCGAAGGCCAACGGCGTCCAGATTAACCGGGGGAAAAAAAGCCGATGCTCATTATTTAGAGCAAAGAAATCATTGAACGACACAGTCTTGTACCGTACTGCATGAAACAGGTAGGCCTGAAACCACTCGTCCATGATGGGGACGTTTGTGCTGAAACGGGAAACAAACCAGACCAGCAGAAAAAAAGGGCTGAAATTGAGAAGATGCCAGATCCAGGAAATTTTAGGATGATGAGTTTTATCGCTTGCAGCCAGAAACTGTCGTGAATCTGAGGCCAGCGAAACTTTAGGTTCAGCCATAGGAACGATTTTTCTTTGCCGAATCATACACTATGCTTTGAGGACGCCACTCCTCTGCCCGACTTTTTTCGTCGCAGTTTATATGTTTATTTATGTGGTTATAATTAACAGCAATGGTTAAAGTTTCCGTCATTGGATCCGGGTACGTCGGTTTAGTCGCTGCGGCGTGCTTCGCTGAATTGGGCCATGAAGTCATTTGCGTTGATAACGATGCGCGCAAAATTGCCGGGCTGGAGCGGGGCGAAACACCCATCCATGAAAAATTTCTGCCTGAGCTTTTGGCCCGCCATCGCGGCAAGCGGATCCGTTTCTCGGGCTCGGTGAAAGATGCAACCCGCGCCAGCCAGGCCATCTTTATCGCCGTGGGTACGCCGCCGTCGGAAAACGGTGAGGCTGACCTTTCCTATGTGGAGGCTGTTTCCCGCGAGATTGCGCAGGCGATTGCGGCCAATCCTAACGAATACAAGATTGTTGTGGAAAAAAGCACCGTCCCGGTGGATACCAGCCAGGGGGTTCGCCGTGTCATGGAACTGAACGGCGCTCCTAGCCACCTGTTCGATGTGGCCTCCAATCCAGAATTCCTGCGGGAAGGCACCGCAGTGACAGATTTTCTGTATCCCGACCGTATTGTTATTGGGGCAGACAGCGAACGCTGCATCGCCCTGCTGAAGAAAATTTACGAGCCCTTGACCGACGGCAGCTACTACAAAGACAAGAACATTATCCCTGAACCGGATGACGCGCGAATTCCTGCGCGGCTGATTGCCACCAGCGCCAAGAGCGCGGAATTGATCAAACATGCTTCCAACGCTTTTCTGGCGATGAAAATTTCTTTTATCAATGCGGTGGCGGCGGTTTGCGAAAGCGTGGGGGCCGATGTTGGTCAGGTGCGTGAAGGAATGGGGGCTGATATCCGTATTGGCAAACGCTTCCTCTATCCGGGTGTGGGCTACGGCGGCTCGTGTTTCCCCAAAGATGTAAAGGCATTTCGCGCGGTTGCGCAGCACTGCGGATATGACTTCCGCCTGCTCGACGAGGTCATGAAGATCAATGATGACCAGCGGCAACGGTTCATCAAGAAAGTGCGCAATGCTCTTTGGATCCTTAAAGGCAAGCGGCTGGCGGTGCTGGGCCTGGCGTTCAAGGGCGGGACGGATGACATTCGTGATTCCCAGGCCATCGCCATTGTGCAATCGCTGCTCAAGGAAGGTTGCACGATTGCGGCGTATGATCCTGCCGCCATGCCGAAAACACAGGCGAGCGGAGCGTTCTCCAGCGAAGCTGTGTTTTTTGCCGCAAATCCTTACGATGCAGCCAAGGACGCTGACGCTGTGCTGGTGCTGACCGAGTGGGAGGAATTTGCTTCGCTCGATCTTGAGCGGCTGCGGACAGCGCTCAAGCACCCCATCATGGTGGATGGACGCAATCTTTATCAGCCGCAGATCATGGCAGAGCTGGGATTCACCTATATCAGCGTTGGCCGGCCAGATGTTTCTGCCAAGAGAAATGCGGCAGTGCCTGCTCCTGGCGCCGACTAATAGACGAACCATTGAGGAATGCTTTGCAGCCAACCCAAAGAATTTTAGTCACAGGTGCGGCCGGCTTCTTGGGCTCGCATTTGTGTGACGCCTTACTTGGCAGTGGCCATTCGGTCGTTGCTGTAGATAATTTGCTGACGGGACGAAAAGAAAACCTGCAGCACCTTGCGCGCGACTCAAAGTTCGAGTTTGTTGAGCAGGATATCTGCAAGCCCTTCGATCTCGGCCATGTAGATCAGATTTACCACCTTGCCTCTCCCGCCAGCCCGGTGGACTACATGACCCACGGCATCGCCACGCTGAAAGTCGGATCGGAAGGAACTTTTAATGCGTTAGAGCTTGCCAGGAAATATTCGGCGCGGTTCTTTCTGTCTTCCACTTCGGAGTGCTACGGCGATCCGCTTGAGCATCCGCAAAAAGAGAGCTATTGGGGCCATGTGAACCCCATCGGCCCGCGGTCGGTCTATGACGAATCCAAGCGCTTTTCTGAAGCGGCGACCATGGCTGCGCACCGCTACTGGAAGGTGGATGTTCGCATTGTCAGAATTTTCAACACCTACGGGCCCCGGATGCAACTGAACGACGGGCGAGTGGTACCTAACTTCATGAAGCAGGCACTGCGGGGAGAGCCGCTCACGGTTTACGGCGACGGAAGCCAGACGCGCAGCTTTTGCTACGTCTCCGATGAAATTGATGGGTTTGTGCGGCTCATGGCGTCTTCAGAGGTGCTGCCGGTCAATATTGGCAATCCGTCCGAGTTCACGATCCTGGAGTGTGCAAAGCAGGTGCTGAAGATCACCGGCTCCAAGAGCAGCATCAAATACGAGCCGTTACCGCAAGATGACCCCAAGCAGCGCCGTCCCGATATCACCAAAGCGCGTCAGTTGCTGGGCTGGGAGCCCAAAATTGACCTGGAAGCCGGACTTAAGCTTTCACTTCCATATTTCCAGCAGGCAGTCGCCCAGGAGAAGACTCCGGTTCGAACCGCCTGATTCTTTGTTTTAGGTCGTCCCCCCACCCCACTTGCTGGCTTGTGGTTGAAGTGCCCAAAATCACGTCTGACCCGCGTCATTACTGGCTAAGATCGATCGGGGATGGGGGACTTGCTGGCAGTCTGGGGGACGTGATGAAAGCAAATAATGAAGACAGCCCCAAGAGCGCAAAAACTCACCCGTTCGATCTTACTGGCAACGAATTTTCAAAGACCATTTCGTTCATCGGCCTAAGCCACGCATTCTCAAATGCTTTAAGAAATGCCTCAAAGAGAATGATGATCTACAGATCCTCGAAATGCAACGGTTTGATATCACTTCTCAAACCCGGAATTTACTAGAACAAGGGATGCTCAACCCTTGTTCAGATGGGTGGAGAACTACCCCTCTCAGGTACAATGCAGCCATCATATGAAATATTGCCGCTTCAAATTGGGAGACAAGACCCGCCACGGACTTATTGAGACAGTGGATGGCGCGGAGATGATCTCATGCATGTTGGGCGTTCCACCCAGCGAAACCGACCCTTGGGGAACAGTCATCCCGGATTTTATTCCGCCGGAGCGCATCCCGCTCTCGGAGGCCAAGCTGATGGCGCCGGTGCATCCGCACAAGATCGTATGCGTTGGGCGCAACTACCACGACCATGCCAAGGAGCTGGGGAACGAGGTCCCCACCGAGCCTTTGCTCTTCCTGAAGCCGCCTTCGAGCATCATCGGGCCGTTGAATGATATTCGCCTGCCTGAGATTTCCGAACGTGTGGATTACGAGGGCGAGCTGGGCGTCATCATCAAAAAGACCTGCCGCAAACTGCGCGACGACCAGGACGTGCGTCCGTTCATCTTCGGCTACACCTGTGTTAACGACGTTACCGCGCGCGACTTGCAGAAAAAAGACGGCCAATGGACGCGGGCCAAAGGTTTTGACACGTTCTGCCCGGTCGGTCCTATCGTGACCGATGAAATTGATCCGTGGGCGGGAATTAAAGTGGAAACCATCGTCAACGGCGAGCTGCGCCAGAGCGGGAGTACGCGGGACCTGATTTTTTCCCTGGATGTGGTTATCCGCTACATATCGCGGATCATGACGTTGTTCCCCTTCGATCTCATTTGCACCGGTACTCCGGCAGGCGTGGGGCCTTTGAATAAAGGCGATGTTGTAGCGGTGAAGATTGAGGGCATCGGTACGCTCAGTAATCACGTTGTTAGTGATTAGTAATCGCAAAAGCCTTTCGCCGCGGATCAACGCTGATTTTTCTGTAAGGTGTGATTCTCGAGGATCTCAACATGCTCATCAAGATTCTTCGGAGAATGCCTTGAAATAGTATGAACAACCGAAACATTCTCGGGGTCCTTCGACTCGGGCGTTCGCCCTCGCTCAGGATGACAATTTTGGAGAGTGCTGGTTTTTCGCGGGCCTCAACAACGCTAGACAGCTTCTAGCTTTCTATGGCCAGGCAGTTGTAACATCTAATCAGGACAAAACTTATGAAATTTTTTATTGATACCGCCAATATTAACGAGATTCGCGAGGCTGCTGCGCTGGGCATTCTCGACGGGGTCACCACCAATCCTTCCCTGGTATCCAAAGAGGGTAAGCCGTTTAAAGAAACCATTCTCTCTATCTGCGAAGCGGTCAACGGACCGGTGAGCGTAGAAGTTGTGGCCACCGACGCGGGCGCCATGTGCACAGAAGGCCAGGGATACGCCAAATGGCATAAGAATGTAGTGGTCAAGCTACCCACGACCCGCGACGGAGTGAAAGCCTGCAAGTGCCTGAGCGAGCAGGGCATCAAAATCAACATGACGTTGTGTTTCTCGCCCACGCAGGCGCTGCTGGTGGCCAAGGCGGGCGCGACCTACGTCAGTCCTTTTGTCGGGCGGCTGGATGACATCAGCCAGAACGGCATGGACCTGATCCGCCAGATCGTGCAGATCTACAAGAATTACAACTATCCAACCCAGGTGCTCACAGCTTCAGTGCGCCATCCGTTGCACGTGGTGGATGCGGCATTGGCCGGCTCTCACGTGGCCACCATTCCGTTCAAAGTGCTGGACATAATGTTCAATCATCCGCTCACGGATAAAGGGTTGGCACAATTCCTGAAGGATTGGGAAAAGGCCAAAGTTTAGAGCTGGTTTTAGTAAATCAGCACGGTGGCGGGTTTTGAAAAACCTCAGGGGGCTAGTATAAAGCGCGTGTGGGCAAGATGCCCACACGACAGCCGGCTGGACGCCTGCGCTGCTTCAAAGCACAGAGAACCGCACTGGATGGTTGTGCATCCAAGAAAATTGATGGTTCAGCTTGGCCGAGTTCTGTAGTAGTTTAGATATATTGCAAGGTTAGCTCGCAATGACGCAAGCCCTTCAACCCCCCAAAAAGCACGCACGATGAGCGCATTCAGCTTCTATCCCATTGTTATCGCCGTCGCCGTCGCCCTGGCCGCGGGCTCAGTCTATTGGCTCTACAGCCGGCGCAAAACACCGGAGGAGCGTGAGCGCGAACGCCGCCTGTGGCTGGCCAACAATGGACGCATCATTGACGGAACCATCATTGATATCTGCGAGCTGCCGGATGCCCACCATCCTAAAAATAAAACGAAGTCTTCTGCGGGCCTGGCGCAGATGCTGATCTTTCACTATGACGTTGCCGGAGTCACCTATGAAGCCTCGCAGGACGTTACGCACCTGCAGGAATATGTAGACCCCAAGAACTGCCGCATTGGCGTGCCGGCTTCGATCCGATACGATCCGCAAAATCCGGGGAATTCCATCGTCGTGGCTGAAACGTGGACGGGGTTGCGAAAAGCTCCTCCAATTCGTCTAGGGATCATGGAAGATGACCCGACGCTGGAGTCGCGGGAGTGATTGATGCCTTACCCCTCCGCTACTAACGGCCTACACTTGTGCGAAACCGCCATCCACGAACAATTCCGCTCCCGTGACGTAGCTGCTGTCGTCGGACGCGAGAAACACCACGGCCTTGGCACGCGCCGTATCGGATGATGCGCTTTCGCGCGAAATCCTCAAGACCGTGGCAGAGCTTTTGAAGAATCAGGCCGCATAGAGTCACACTGCGACATCACCGCGCTAGCTTCTTAAGACAACTGCCCTGCCCGCCGGTTCAATGAAAAAATATTCCGCCTAGCGCAATAATCCCCAGCAGACAACATGAGACCGACGCGGTAACCCGCAACACGCCCAGGGGAAGCCGGTTGCGCAGGCTTAGGCCAAGCGTCATGGCTAAACCTCCTTTGGTTGCCATTGCCAGTGTTCCACCCAGCCAACTTCCCAGAAGAGAATGGGATTTCATGGTCAAGGCCGCCAACGCAATCTGGCCGGGGTCTCCCCACTCGGTGAAGAAGAGCGCGCCGAAGCAGATTGCGGCCGCTTTCCACCAGCCGGTGTTCACCGGATGCTGCCTGGGCATGGGTTCGGGTTCCTTGAACCAAATGAACAATGCAGAGAAGAAGAAGGCCGCGGCACTCAGGACGTCTACCCACTGCGAATGCAGTTGGACCAGCACTTGGGCGAGCAGTACGGCCGCCAGGGCCTTGGCCGCGAAAGCCGCTGTTATCGCCACGAAGACTACTCTTGGCCGAAAGCGCAGCGCGAGCGAGGCGACACTGTAAATGGATTTGTCGCCTACTAGCTCGGCCACCAGGACCGTCCAGAAAGATAACAGCACGACATAGCCGAACGACAAGTTCAGTCCCATACTCACACCCCGTTTTACCCTCTCGCTGAACCGCTACATGTCAAACCCACTCGATCTTCAGAACGGGATGCAGCTCGATCACGTTGGGCGCGGCGCCGGTCGCTCCGTGGGCCCGATCGAAGAAGCCTACACCTGTGATCCGGGCTTGCGTGGGAGTGATTTGTGTCGCGAACAACGGCTGTATGACTCCCGACCCTGGCTTCGGCGTCGTGAAAGACAGCACTGCCGGCGCGGCTGCTTGCGGCTGGAACGTCAGCGCCCCGTGGGGAACGTACTTGCCGTTCAGCAGCGCAAAGGTCGCGGGGTTAAGTTGTTTCACGAGTTTGTCGTCAATCTGCTGCCGCGCCTCTCCGATGTTGGTTAGCCAAGGGCTGTCGCCCACAAATACGGAAGTCGGAGTCGGGATTTCGCCCACCATGTTCGCGCCGCTGGCGCCCTGGAGTACCAGATGGTAGTCGCCATCCTTCTCGTGCTTCAGCGCGATGATCGTGACCTCGATTCTCCAGATGGTGATTTCCGTGACTCCAGCCCGAACGCTCTTGAATGCCGGCGGGTCCTTGCTTGGATCTTCCAAGCCGGGCGGCCGCGGAAAGGTAATCAGCTCTTCCAAGCTGGTCTCGACAATGCCGGCCCCGAGATTATTTCCATCAATCACGTTCTTGCCTACCTTCGCTCTGTCTGGATCGGTGCCGGTCTTGACCGGCCAACGTTCCGACCCTGGACTATCGAGCGGCGCCGGCGCCGCTACCGCTGCCCACGGAGCTGCTTGGGGCGCGCCGCCAGTAAACCCGCATGCTTGCTTGATCTTGGCTGCCACACTGGGGCTCACGACCGGCAGTGCGTTCACGTCAGTAATCGGTCCGCCATCTGACGGTGGTGTGGGCGGCAAGGGACCCGGCGGCATAGGCGGCGTCGGAGGTGGTGTGGGCGGTCCCGGCTGAATTGGTACAGGGCCTGGGCCCGGCGCAGCCCCGGCATCGCTGGCGCGTCCAAAAACAACATAGCGTGGTGTCGCGTCGCGGTTCGATCCGTCGCCAGCTCCCTTCATGGTGTATCCTGTCGCCGCAAACAGCTTCTGGTCGGGAAACACTGGCCGCACGGTTAAGTAGTCTCCCCACTGCGCGTCCGCTGTTCCCCTCTCACCCGGCGCAGTCAACATGTCTTTACGCGTACCCGTCAAAATACCCACCATGTGCGATGGGAACTGCTGGTCGCCGCCGATCATGTAAGAGATTCCGACTTCCTTCTCAGCGTTGGAAGACAATGCGCCGTAGGCGGTTGCCGCATTGAGATCGAAAACGTTGATGTTGTCGAGCAGCGTCAAGTTGGTAGCATCAATGCGCGCAATCTGCACAAACGCATTCGGACGCTGATTCGAACCTTTGTCAACGGACCAGGCGAACCACACCTCATCACCTGTAAAAGTTGCGCCGGTAATACGCGGATCGGCCCGGTCCAGCCAGCGCTGCCCGTCAGGCGTACGCGACTGATATCCCTGGCCGCCGATCCAGCGGGCCACGCCTATATCGGTAGACATGGGCGAGGCCTGGCTTTCATCCCAGGAGAACACTCTCAGCGTGCTGGTGTCGAAGTGGGCTGCAAAAAACGCAGTCGTACCGGAATTCTGTGCCACGCGAAAGCTGTTTAGATCGTTCGAGAGAAAAACCTGTATCCTCACCTGCCCACTATCAATGCCATCAAAGGGCAGGCGGACTACCGCTGCACCTGCAGACTGTCCCTGAGGGGTAAAGAGATTAGTCGTGACGTAGAGAGCGTTTGCCCCTACCGCGATATCGGGGAAATCCATGAACTGCCCGGCGACGCCCAAGCTTTGCGTGGTGATGTCGAATAAACGCCAACGCCCAGCCACTACGTCAGCTGACTTGGCGAAAGCTAAGCGCTGAATGTTATCTGCCTGAGGGCCGGTTTTGGGGCCGTATTGCAGCAACCATACGAAAGTATCTATCGCGGCGATGTAGTTCACCACCTGGTCGCAGCAATAGCCCAGGTTAGGAGGATCTGGAAACGCAGTGAAAGGATCAATGTATTGAAACGTCTGACCGCCGTCTGCGGAGCGGGCTGCATACCAGTTCCCGGTGTAGACCACCACCTGGCCATTGGCAGCAACACTGGGTTCTCCGACGCTGGAGGCTAAATCCTGCTGTCCGGGCTGGACTAGTTCGGTGTTGGTCACCACCGTCACATCATCGGTCGCAGCTCTTATGGTCGGGGAAAATGCCTGCGATTGCAGGTGGAAGGAAATCTCGCGTGTGGCACTGTGAAACGCCCGTTCCTTGCCTTCCCGCACCCGCGGCAAAATGCGTCGAGGATGAATTCTTTCCCGCTTCACGCGTGGCTGTGGCGGAGCATCGAGATGTTTGACCTTAACTGGCTTTGCCGTCACAGCCTTCAACTGGACACTGGCTTTGATCACGCCCCGCGGCTTCTTTCCAACTGCTCTCTTGGCATCGCGCTTCTTCATTGTGTTCTCCTCTAACCTGGTTGCGGTTGCTCGCTTGTCTGGCCCGGCCGTCGTGCCGGACTCGGAGCGCATACGCAGGAAATTCTGCGGATCGCTTTACTGTTCTAGTGTCATGAATCAGAAGTTCGTTGCATAGAAACAGTCCTGTTTCTACTTACTTCTTCGTTTTCTCTTAAGGTCGCCTCCGGATAACGTCTGCAGTTGGCTGAGCCGACTGCGACAGGACTAAAATGGCTTTAAGAGGTACGCTATGAAGGACCGACCCGCACGCCAAAACGACAAATCCGAAGAGACAGATCAGGTCACTGAAACTCGTTTGGAATCGGCTGGTGAAGTTGTCGTGGAGCACCATGACAGCCCACCCCCAGGACCTCCGGACCAACAGATACATCCTCGCCGTCCCCTACCCTTGGTTCCCATCGCTCGCCCCGAACCGGAAGAGAGTAAGGGCAAAAATACTGATTCGGATAAAGGCACGAGTACCCGGTAGCGTTTTTCCATTCCCGTTCGATGTTGTTCAAGCTAGTGGTTGCTACACCCAGCCGCATGGTTGCGGCACTTGTACGTGACCTAATGAACGAGAATGAGTGAAGATAAAGTATCTGGCTTGCTTCCGGCAAGATTTTTAAAACGTGGAAGCTTGAAGTAATTCCCAAAATAGTCCTCTGTCAATTCGGGACTGGCACCGGAATAATCGTCCAATTACTGGACGTTGGGGGCGCCCCGGGATTCGCAAAGTGTAGAATACCCAAGAAAATATGCGACTGCGCCCTTCATCCAACGAGTGACAGAGGATAGATGATTTCGAGACGCGAGTTCATGGTTGGTTCAGTTGCTCTTGTGGTTTCATCGCGTGCCTCTGGAAGACTGGTGCAAGAACCTGAATCGATCCAGGTCAACGACATTCATTCCCAACTCAATTCCACCCGGGTGCTGCGAACTCTACAGCCACGTTCTCTGGAAGATGTGCAGAGCATAGTTCGTGCTGCCCGCAAAGATCGAAAGGCAATCTCAGTTGCGGGTGGGCGGCACGCGATGGGAGGGCAACAGTTTGGTACTGACACGTTGCTGATTGATATCCGGAAGCTGAGCCAGGTGCTCAATCTGGATTGCAAGCGTGGAATTATTGAAGTTGAAGCGGGGATTGAGTGGCCAGAACTGATTGACGGTTATCTCACCCTGCAAAATGGGGATGGCCAGCCTTGGGGAATTGCCCAGAAACAAACCGGTGCGGATCGCTTGACGCTGGCCGGTACAATTGCGGCGAATGCGCATGGCCGCGGTCTGAAAATGAAGCCCTTTATCAGCGACGTCGAATCCTTTGTTCTTGTAGACGCGACGGGGACTGCCCGCAGGTGTAGCCGAACGGAGAACCCTGACCTATTTCGGCTGGTTCACGGTGGATATGGCCTCTTTGGAGTTGTTACTTCAGTGCAATTGCGCCTGGCGCCGAGAAAGAAGGTCGAGCGCGTGGTGGAAATTCGGACCGTGGACGACCTGATTGTCGCGTTTGAGAAGCGCATTGCAGACGGATTTCTATATGGCGATTTCCAATTCTCCATCGAGCATGACTCGGAAGACTTTCTACACAAAGGTGTTTTCTCCTGCTATCGGCCAGTAGCCATGGAGACGCTAATACCCCCCACAGAGAAGCAACTGACCGATGAGAACTGGAGACAGCTTTTGTTTCTCGCTCACACAAATGAGAAAAAGGCATTCGAAAGATACGCAGATTACTATCTCTCGACGAATGGGCAGATATACTGGTCGGACACCCACCAGTTGAGTAGTTACCCCGACAATTACCATCGCGAAATCGACCGGAGGCTCCACGCTCCTTATCCTGCGACTGAGATGATCACTGAGATCAACGTCCCAAGGCCGATGCTGAAGGGCTTTCTCGATGAGGTGCGGGAAGACTTTCGCAAAAACAGGGTCGAGCTGATTTATGGCACTGTGCGGCTTATCGAGCGCGATGATGAAAGCTTTTTGCCCTGGGCGAAGCAGCCATATGCGTGCACGATCTTTAACCTACATACGGTTCACAGCCCCAAAGGGCTTCAGCGTTCGGAGGATGCCTTTCGAAGGCTCATCGACATGGCAGCACGCCGTGGAGGTACGTACTATCTGACCTATCACCGTTATGCCAGCCGGAAGGAGGTTGAAACCTGCTATCCACAATTCGCAGAATTCCTCCGGCTGAAAAAGAAGTACGACCCTGAGGAGCGTTTTCAAAGCGACTGGTACAGACACTACAGAACTATGTTCGCGGACAGCCTTTGACCCAGTTCACGGTTTTATAAGGCATCGCCCCCTGTGATTTATCCGGGTCCCATACGTCTAAAAAGCCAAGGATTGTTACAATTAGAGTTGCTGGCATGTCCTCATTACCTTTACCTATTGCTGCATTTTTGGCGGGGCTGATTTCGTTCCTCTCGCCGTGTGTTCTGCCGCTGGTTCCCGGGTATGTGTCGCTGATCTCGGGGGCCGGGATGGAAGAGCTGAAAGAAGGCACCCCGCAATTGCGGAAAGTGGTGATGCTGAATTCCATCATGTTCATTCTGGGGTTCAGCGTGATATTTATCTCTCTGGGAGCCGCCGCCGCCGGCGTGGGATCGCTCTTCGGAAGCCATCGCAGCCTCTTGTTGCGGATCGGCGGTGTGGTCATTATCCTGTTTGGCCTGCACCTGACCGGACTGGTTCCTATCAAGATGCTCTACGCCGATAAGCGCATGCACAGCCTGAAGGCCAACGCGTCCCTGGCCGGGGCCTTTTTGGTAGGACTGGCATTCGCCTTCGGATGGAGCCCATGCGTAGGACCGATCCTGAGTCTTATTCTGGGCCTGGCCGCCGTACAAGGGGGGGTGACGAAAAGCGTTTTCCTGCTGGGGCTCTACTCGCTGGGATTGGCCGTGCCCTTTCTGCTCACCACGGTTGCCATTGGACGTTTCTTCTCTTTTTATACCCGTATTCGCCAGCATCTGCACAAAATTGAAGTGGGCAGCGGCGTGATCATGATGGCACTGGGAGTGTTGATTGTTTCCGGGCATTTTTTAAAAATCAACGGTTGGTTGAATAAGCTCCCTTTCTTCCAGAACATCGTAGAAAAATTTTTATGAAGGCAGGGTCTTTTTGTGAAACGTAACGTCGTTGTTCTGTTCGTCATCATCTTTACGGTAGCGTTCATGGTCTACCTGGGCGCGCGACTTTCACGCAAAAATGTGCAGGTCAACGGCATTGTGCCGGAGCAGGCATCGGCTATGAAGGGCAACGTGGCGCCGGATTTTGAACTCAGCACCCTGGATGGCAAGCCCGTCAAGCTTTCTGGTTATCGTGGGAAAGCGGTACTGCTGAACTTTTGGGCGACCTGGTGTGGTCCGTGTAAGGTTGAGACCCCGTGGCTGGTCGATTTCTACAAACAATACCAGCCCCAGGGGCTGGAAATCGTTGGGGTCGCCATGGACGACGCCGGCAGTCAGGACGAGATCGCCAAGTTCGTCAAAGATATGAACATCAACTACACCATTGTGCAAGGCACGGAAAAAGTAGGCGATGCTTATGGAGGAGTTGATGGACTTCCTTCCAGTTTCTTCATTGACCGCAACGGCAAAATTGTAGACATGACGCTCGGGCTCAGAGGGCGTAGCGATTTGGAAGACGATATTAAGAAGGCCTTAGGGGCGCCGTTGCAGACAGCTTCTGCCAGCAATACTGTGGCAAAATAGATTGCTTTTGAATTTCAGCCTTATGAAACTAACCCGCTTCTTTTTGTGCCTGCTTTTGGTTTCTTTGCCGGTCTGCCAAACGCTGGCCGATGATTTATCCACCGGCCCGGCTTCTTCCAGTTCTGGCTACGTCTCTGCCCTGCCCGCGACCGAGATCACGGTGAGCGCCGGCAGACCGGGAACAGCAAAACTGAACTTCAGCGTCAAGAGCGGCTATCACATCAATTCCAACCATCCCAACTCTGACCTGCAGATTCCCACGAAGCTCAGGCTCGATCCACCGACAGATATCGGCATTGGAGAGGTCACCTATCCCCAGGGCACGGAGCTTAGCCTCACCTTTGCACCCAACCAGAAGTTCAGCGTATATACCGGTGAATTCAGCATTGTGGCCAGCGTGAGCGCGGTCCGCTCGGCCACGCCGGGAAATTATCGCGTCCACGGAGTCCTGAACTATCAGGCTTGCAGCGATCGCGCCTGCTATCCGCCAAAACAGTTGCCGGTGAGCTTTGATGTCAAAGTATTGCGCTCGCGGATTCCTTCCGACAAGCCCCGGGTGCGTAATCCGCCGCAGAGCCCGCATATTCATAATTGAGTCATCGGGTCATTGAGGAATTGGGTCATTGGGTTATTGGATCATTGGATCATCGGGTCATTGGGCCATTGAAAAGAAGAAAATTGGATAGTAGATTGCGCATTTATCCTGGGAGAAGGACATGAAAAAACTGGCATTGATTTTATTTGTGGCATCGGCCATCAGCGCTTTTGCTGCCGACAACGTGGTGAAAGGCTACCTGCTTGATTCTTCCTGTGCCGGCGAGCTTCAGAAGCACGCAAGGAGCGGCGCCGGGCACACCAAGGGATGTCTGCAGATGCCCGATTGTGTGAAGAGCGGCTATGGCGTGCTTACCGATGACCTGAAATTTATCAAGTTCGACAAAGCGGGGAACGAACAAGCCAGCAAGTTCATTGACGGTCTCACCAAGAACAAAGACATCAAGGTGACAGTAAGCGGCGAAGTGATCGGCGACACGATGACGGTCAGCAAGATTGAGCTGCAGTAGCAGATTCCTTCCGAATTGAGGCATGGAATCATCGGGTCATTGCCACATTGGGTAAAGGCGTTCAATCGTGTACGCAGGTCTTTAATTACCCAATCACCCGATGACTCAATGGATCAATGCCTCAATGCCTCTCCAGCGTGTCATACAGAGGTTGGGCCGGGCGCACTTTTTCACTCTCATTCGCCACAGTGACCGCCAGAATGCGGATCTTGTCGTTATCGGGCAGGGTGAGCGTCTTCGCATTAGCCTGAATTTCGATTGGATACGCAAATAAATACGAGTATGCGTAGGGCTCATCAGAGCCGTCGGCATTGTGGTGATGGGAAGCAAACCATGCCAGGGGCGCACGTTTGATGAACCCGGGCGTAAGGCCGGTGTAGTCGAGCACGGTCCTCATGCGTGGCGGTGTTCCAGGCGCCGGGGCAGGAGCGCCAGGCCTGGGCGGGACCGGCTCTTCGCGCTTGTTCCAGATGCGGTTATCCCACTGCCCGATGTAACCACCCCAATCTTGAATCGTAAGATCGACAGACTGGTCGCCAATGCGAAAAGCGGCTTTTTGATCGCCGTCTGCTGATGCGGCCAGCAGATACACACGGTTGAAGTTTCCATCGGGGAGCGTAATGGTCTGGCCTTTGGCAGTAACGGCGTTGGGCTTCGCCTCCCCGCCAGGAGCAAGGCTGAAGTGAATGCCATCGTAGCTGATTTCACTGGGCAGCATCTCAGCCGGCAAGGCACGGCCTTGAGAATCGAAGCCGATATCGGATTTCGTCTTCGTTTCGGGCACGGTGGCTACGGGACGGTCGTAAGCCAATGTGACCGGTTGCGATTGAGGAGCTGCGGCCTTTGCGGGCGGTGGGCTGAGCTTCACAGCGAAACTGTGCACTTCGTAGGGATTGAAGCTTACGAGCAATGCGCCTTTGCTTAGAGTAGCTTTGCCCAAGGGCATCTCCTGGCCGTTGACTTTGCGCGCGGCGGTGATTGGAGAAGCAAAGGAGATGTGAACCTTGGGCGCGGGTTTTCCATCGAGCTCAACCAGACGGACGATAAGCTCATCGCTCTGCTCGGCTTTTTTCAGCGCAAGGACGCGCACGCGGCTGTTATCGACCTTGAAGAGAGAAAAACTCTTTCCCAAAGCGCCCGGATGTTTTGAGCTCTCAAATGCAATCAGCGGCTGATTGAGGCGATAAGCCTGCCAGTCAGTCTGCGCCTGCTTCCAATCACCGGCATGGCCTGCAAGACCAAAGATGAAATCGTGATGTCCCCAATCCTGCGTGGTCTGGTCGCTGTAGCCCCTGCCGTTGCCTTCGCCCAACCCCGGAGTGTAGACCAGCGTGAGACGCAACGTGTTGTCGTCAGGTTTATCGGAGCCGTATTTGCAGTCGGAAAGCACGGTCACACCGTAAGCTCCGCCCTTGTCGGTAAGATCGAACCACTGGTGCGAAGCAACTTCAAATTTCTTTTCATCATTGTTGCCGCGCTGAATTGTACCGATATCCCAATTGTAGGTTGCCTGTGGATTCGAGGCCGTCAATGGGAATGTGGCTTTTAAGGCGGCTGCTTTTGCCTTCCAGTCGATGACATTGCCAAACTCCACGCGATTGCCGGCATCACCTGCCGCAAGACGGATGGACTGAACAAAGTTCGAGTCCTCAGCCTGGCGTGAGACTTCCACACTTACACGCGCGGGGCCGTTCTCGACGATTCGGACCTTCGGCGGTCCTGAGACGTAAGTGCGCGGCGGCTTCTGTTGGTCGGCCCAATCCATGTTCCAGGCCGGCCAGTCATGCGGATGTTCGGTTTGAAGAGCCAAACGCGCCGGAGCCGAAAGCAATTCTTTGTTGATACTCTTGTCGAAGATGCTGGCCACATCGCCGTTGTCATTAAGCTTCACGCGATAGCGAGCGTTTTCGAGCGACGATTCGGAAACCTTAAGAGGAGAATCTGCCGGAGGAGCAGAGTCCGCGGGCTGCACATCGTACACGGAGTATCCCACGGAAGGCGTTTTGGCAAGAAAGAGCACCTTAAGATCGCCGCTCAACTGCGCAGCAACCTCTTTGCCATCGGGGCCAAAGACGCGAACGGCTTTCGGCGTTCCATCCGGAAATGAGACCTCAGCTTCAACCAAGTCTTCGCGCTCAATGTTCAGCGGATTGTAGACGACAATCGGCGTGCCTTTGGTCTGTGTGTCCATGGCCGAGGCTACGGCTTCGGTAGCGCTGGTCAGCACATCGGCAAACTGGTTCATCGCGATAACGTCATCGTTCCAGGAAAATTCATAGGCTTTGGGAGTTGCGGTTCCAGCCATGATGTCGTGGAATTGCCCGCCCATCACCAGAGTCCAGGCATTGTTCAGACGTTCGAGCGGATAAGGACGAGCACCCAGCCAGGAAGCTGCGAGCGAAGCTTTTTCGGCCGCATCGGCCAGCAGCTCGTTCTTGCGGTTCCAGCGCTTACGGTAAGCCTGAGAGGAGAGCGAACCAGCAGAGTGATTGGTTAACTCAAGTTCACCTTTGTAACGCGGCAGCTTTGCAGTTTGCTCCGGACGTATGTCGAGAAACATCTGATCGGCATTCGAGGAGATGATATTGACCGGGCCATCGCCCACCTTGACCGGAGGGCCGGACTGTGCGGAAGCTGCCTGCTGCGGCTGGCCAGGCATGCGCGGTCGGGGCAGCACGGCTTCACTCTTGGTCAAAATTGCTTCCAGCAGGTTTACCGCAGGCTCACGCGGCGAGCCGCCGATATCGCCGGTCCCGTAGTAGTGGTAGTCGGTGAAAAGGCCGCTGACTTCTCCATTGTGCTGAACTCGGCGAGCCCAGTCTCCCTGGTATCTTGCCAACTCCAACTGCTGCGGCGTTATGGAGGAATTGGGCGGCGGATTTATGGAAGGCGCAGGCGGAAGCGGCTTGCTGAGATCGGTGGTTATATCCGCGCTGTAGCTGCCGGGATTAAAGCCGGCCAACACGCTCTTTCCGTCGGGGCCCTCCCAAATGCCAACGTCGAAAGGAGTGCCTACCGGCGTTTTTTCCGGTGAATCAGGACCGCCGACCGGAGCCGATGATCCCCAGGTTAGTTTTTGCGTGGAAAAACCTTTGATGCCGGCGTGAGCGAGAATGCTGGGCAAAGATGCCGGAAATCCGAAACAATCGGGCAGCATGTATTCTGCGCTGGCCTTGCCGAAGTCGCGGCGAAAATACTGGTTGCCATAAAGGACGTGACGCAAAATCGACTCCGCCGATGGGGAGTTGACGTCGCCCTCTTCCATCGAAGAGCCCGCCGGGAACCAGCGGCCCGCGGCCACATATTGCTTAAGCTTTTCGTAGTCGGCGGGATAATACTCCTTCATCAGGCGATAGCGGTTGGCGCCGCTGAAATTGAAGATGTAATGCGGATACTTCTCAAAGAGATCGAAGTTGTCGTGCAAAGTCCTGGGCAGATATTCCCGGATGACCTGCGGATATTCCCATCGCCATTGGGTATCGAGATGGGCGTAGCCAACGACGTAGAGGGTTGGCTGTTTGGTCAGGTCGGGGGCTGATGATTTTTCGCTTTGGGCTTTTTTGGTTTGGGCTTTTTCTGTTTGGCCCTGGGCTACGCCCAACATCATTAGGAATACCAACAGCAGTAAAGGCAAACGGTTCTGGTTTTGCACCATAAATGTCTCCTGTTCTTGACGCTTCGCTGATCTCTAGGGCTCACAATCTTTTCGCTGCCACTCCGCGGAGCGGCAAAAAACACAGCCGAGGACGCTGTGCCACACGTTTATTTCAAAGCAAAATCTCCGATTACCCGGATAGGTTCAGTTGCTCGGCCAGATAGGCCAATACGGAACCTGCATCGGCGAGACGGCTCAGCCCTTCGCGAAACTCCTCATCCATCAACTTTCGCGCGAGCCGGGAAAATACCTGCATGTGCCGGGTGTTGGCTTCGCTCTCGCGAAATGCCAGCAGGATTACCATTTGCACCGGTTCGCCATCTGGGGAATCCCACGCGACGGGTTTTTTCAATTTCATGATGCCGAGAGACCCGGCCATGACGGCATCGGTCTTGCAATGGGGAACGGCAAAGCTGTGTCCCACTGCGGTGGAATACACCGCTTCACGCGCCCATATGGCTTCTTCCATGGCGTCGGGATCCGCCGTTCTGCCCGCGACATACAGCGCATTGGCGAGTTCCCGGACCGCCTCTTCTTTATTTGCGCTTTCGCTGTCAAAGATGACCAGCTCCCGATCCAGAAGCGGTGGAGTTGATTGCACGGTCGGTTCACGCACCAGCAACTTTTCCACTCCTGCAGTTTCCCGGCAGATAAGGACACGTAAGAGAAGTTCTTTGCAGTTTTTGCCGGAGAGGCGGGAGACTCTCTCCTTAAGTGTTGGAATTTCCGAAGCGGTCACGCTGATCTCATCGAGCCCTAAGGCCAGCAGCAGAGGCAGATGACGAATGTCGCTGGCCATTTCACCGCACATTCCTATCCACTTGCCGTGCTTATGGACCTGCTCAACGATGTGCTTGAGAAAACGGATAAAACCCGGGTGCCTGACATCGGAAAGGCGGGCGACCTTGGGGTTATCGCGGTCGACGGCCAGGAAATATTGCGCCAGATCGTTGGTGCCGATGCTGAAGAAATCGAGTTCCTGGCAGAGCTGATCGAGGATGAAGGCCACGGAAGGCACCTCAATCATGATGCCGATCTGCATGGCGGGATCAAAGGCAATGCTCCGGCCCTTGAGTTCCTCCTGGACGTGGGCCAGGTGGGCCTTGATCCATAACACTTCCTCAAGAGAGGAGATCATAGGCACCATCATCCGTACAGGGCCGAAGGCCGAGGCCCGCAGGATGGCGCGAAATTGAGTGCGGACCAGCTCCTCATGTTCAGCGTAGATGCGGACCCCACGATAGCCGAGGAAGGGATTGGCCTCCTGTGCTAAGCCCAGATGCGGCACGGGCTTGTCGCCGCCAATATCAATGGTGCGAATGATTACGGGCCTGCCACTCGCTGCGCGCACGGATTGCGAGTAAGCCTCGAACTGCTCCTGCTCTGAAGGCAAGCTCGCGCGCTCCACAAAGAGCATCTCAGTGCGGAACAAACCAATGCCGTCGGCGCCCTTCTCGAATGCGGAGACGACTTCCGCGCTGGAGGAAACATTGGCCCCAATCTCGAGTGCCTGGCCATCGCTGGTGACCGCCGGGCGCAGTGCATAGCGAGACAACGCATCCCGGCGGCGGTGCTGCATTGCCAATTCGTGCTCATAAAAGCGGTCTACCTGCGCGGTAGGTTGCCGAAGAACGACGCCGCGAGTGGCATCCACGATGACCTCTTCGCCTGAGGTCAGCACAAGAGACGCATCTTTTACACCCACCACCGCGGGTATTCCCAGGGCGCGCGCAAGAATGACAACGTGCGAGGTCAGACCGGCCCTCTCAAGCACCAGAGCTTTCAGACAGGTGCGGTCGAGCGCAAGCAACTGCTGCGGCCCCAGAGTCTCGGCCACAACAATCGAAGGGCCTTGCAACAGTACGGAGGATGGCTGGAATTGAGCGCCATAGATCTCTTCCAATAACTGGGAGCAGACTTCTTGCATATCAATGGCCCGCTCACGAATGTAGAGACTTTCTGAGCGGCGAAGCATCTCGATGAAGAACTTGCCGGCTTCGACGATTGCCTGGCCGGCTGACCGGCCATCAGCGATGATCCCGGTCATCTTATTTTTGAGTGAAATATCACCGGCAATAGCCAGGTGCGCCTTAAGGATCGCGGCTTCCGTGGATACAGGTTGCCGCAGCAGCAGCGCTTCGATCCGGGCACGGACGGCGGCGATGGCCTTCTCTATCTTCTCCTGCTCATGAGGAAGATCTGAGGGCTGGTTCACGTCAGGCGCGAAGCTATCAGGAAGGACGCTGCTGCCAAGCGAAACCACTTTGCCTTGCGCGATTCCTTGACTCACTCCCACTCCAAAATGACAACTGGCTTCCATCTGCCGCAACGATCGCGGCAGCGCCCTGCCATGTCCATTGGTCAGGAATTCCGCTGGGGTCTCGTCGAGCGAAGGCAGGTCCTTTTCAATGAATTGGCGCAGAGTGGCGTAGACCACCTCATCGTCGGCACCGCTGACGCGTACACGGCATTCATCCCCCTGCCGGACGTCGGCTGAGATAATCGCCAGCACGCTCTTTGCATTCGCGAGCAAACCGTTGCGCAAATTTGTAAGAGCAGAGTCGGAAGCATACTTGTTCGCCAGATCGGCCAGATGGCTTGCCGGCCGGGCATGAAGTCCACTCGGCAAGGTGCAAGTAAATGTGAACTCCAGCGACCTGGAAACATCGGGGGGCATAAGCAAACTTAGCTGTCCTTTGTCGTTATTCTTTTATCCATTTTCGTTATTCTTTTATTCTGGCAAAAACACCGCGCGGATTCTTGATGGCCTCCTGCACGGGGACCTGGATGATCTTTACCTTGTTGAATCGTTCGCGCTTTTCCACTTCTATATCAACCGCAAAGATGGCGACTTGCGCCTGTCGTATGTCACTCTCTGACAGCTCGTTTTCGATGCCCATCGCACCCTGGGTTTCCACTTTGATCTGGTGGCCCAGGGCCTTGGCGGCCTTCTCTAACTGTTCGGCGGCCATGTAGGTATGTGCAATACCTGTAGGGCACGCGGTTACAGCAACGATCTTCATACAGTTTCCTCAGCTTGTGCGGGTTTGCTTTTGGTGAAAGACTTCAAAATGTTGATCGAAATTGCGGTCACGGCCGTTCCGGCAAGGATGGCCAGAACATAGGCCCAGCGGTGAATTACAACGGGAAGAACAATCGGCCCACCGTGCGGCGTCTGGTCCCCGACTCCATTCAGGATGGCGATGACCGCAGCCACCATGGAGCCGAGCATGAGGCAGGGAATTACCCGCAGCGGATCGGAAGCGGCAAATGGGATGGCGCCCTCGGTGATGCCGATCAGACCCATGGTCAACCCGGCGATGCCGGCTTCCTGCTCCTCCTGACTCCATAGCTTTCTTCGCAGCAGGGTCGCCAACCCCATGCCCAAGGGCGGCGTGCAGATAGCCGCAGCACACGCACCCATGATGCTGAAGTCTCCCTCGCGGATCATGGCTGCTCCGAAGAAGAAGGCGGTCTTGTTCACCGGTCCACCCATGTCAAAGGCAATCATCGCTCCCAGAATCATTCCCAGAATTACGCTGCTGCCCGTGCTCAGGGATTTGAGCATTGCGCTGGCGGCGCTCATGAGATGAGCGATAGGCACGCCGAGAACCTTCAGCATGATGACGCCGATGATGGTTGCCGAAACAATGGGAATGACGAGGATGGGCATCACCGGCCGGATATATTTGGGAACAGGGATGCGTTTAATGAGATCCACCACGTAGCCGGCCAACAGTCCCGCTAGCATCGCTCCCAGAAAACCGGCGTTAACCTGGCCGGAAAGATATCCGCCGATGAAACCCGCGACCAGGCCGGGCTTGCCGGCGATCGAATAAGCAATGTAGCCAGCCAACACCGGTAACATCAGACTGAAGGAGGCTGAGCCAATGTCATTAATCAGCTTCAAAGTCGGTAACTGAGAAAAATCGGGCCCCTTCGGCGTCATGTGCCCGGAGGCGACGGCGAAGGTGGTGGCGATGGCGATCAACATACCGCCGCAGGCGATAAAGGGAATGGCGAACGAGACTCCAGTCAGCAAGTGCTGCCGCAGCTTCCTCAGCTTCTCAATCATGAGTTCCTCGTTGAATCGTTAATTTAAGGGCTTCGCAACGGAACATTTCGGAAAAAACTCGCATTCACGATTTCTGGGGTAAAGTCCTGCGGTGCGATAGTATGCGCGATCAGGGCAGAGAGGGAAAGAGTAGACAGGAAACATTTGTTGTACTAACGTAACATTTCGTCAAGCTGGCCCCTATGACGCCCCAAGACCTGTCTACTCGAACCATCAGCCGCGAACTGGAAGATTTTCTTCGCGGCACGCGAATGCGCCGCGTGCATTTCGCCGAAGGCAGCATTGCTCCGCCGGTGCTGGCTTATGTTACGCACTTCCCCCGGCTCTCCATTCCGCTCGAAGGATGCCACAAAATGGAGATCGCCCACAACGGGCGAACCGAAATTATCAAGCCGGTGCGCGGCCATGCCGCGTTCGTGCCCGGTAATACCTGGAACAAGCCCGATTGGTCGAGCCCGGTGAAGGTGCTTACATTCCTTTTTGGGACAAAGCAGATCGGCATCAGTCTGGTGAACCACAAGGGGAAAAGCAATATGCCCGCGACCGCGCTGAAAACCAGCGTCCACGGCGCCTATGACGCTCTGACCCACAGTCTGCTGGCCGCACTGATGGCGTTTGCCGCCGACCAATCGAAGGGGCCCATGGCGTTGCTGCTGACGGAATCGCTGCTGCATTCCTGCCTGCGGCTGCTTAAAACTCCGCAGATGCATCCACCGCGCAAAGCGATTCGCACCTATGAAACCCTCTGCCTCTACGTCCAGGAGAATTTTCAAACCCCTATTACGCGAGAGAGCGTTGCCCGACACTTTGGCCTGGCGGCGAACCATGTATCGCGGGTCTTCAGAAGGGAAGGACTGATGCGATTCAACGATTACCTGAATCTGGTGCGAATCAATCGGGCAAAGTTTATGCTGCGAAACTATAACATCACCCTCAAAGAGGTGGCGGCGAATTGCGGATACAACGACATTGCCTATTTCTGCAGGATCTTTAAACGCATCTGCAAGGCCACGCCGACACAGTATCGTATAGAGATTGGGTCATTGAAGAATTGATTCATCGGATCATTGCACCTGCATATTTTCATCAATGCTCAAACTGGAGGCAGCTTCAGGATTGGGCGGGCCGGAATAGGTGGCTGTGATGCGGAAGCTGTTGTCGGTAAAGCTGACAGAGTAGGTGTAGGGGCCACGGTGGTTCTGGAAGACGGTCAGATCACCCGAGGCGTGCAAATCTTCGAGCGACGCGTAATGGTTTTCGCGCGCAAAAAATGCTCGCTCGGCCTGGGCCATGTGCAGCAGATCCATCTTGACTCCGGTGATATCTATCACCGCTCGTGGATTGCCGGTTCCCATGGAAGAGCTTTTCGTCTGCTGGGTGTAGATATACGCTCCCACTACCAGAACGATGAGCAATCCAATCAATCCTAATGAGCGTCCCATAAAGCCCTCCTGAATTCCTGAATTATGGCAGAAATCGGGGGAATTGAGTAATCGGGTAATTGCAAAACTAAGTCATCAATTCCTGAATCACTCTCTTGCCCTGTTCTTAATCCAGATCGGCGTCCCTATAAAACCAAAGCTCTTGCGAATCTGGTTTTCCAGAAAACGCTGATACGAAAAGTGCAGCTTAACATCGCGATCGGTGAACAGAATGAACGTCGGTGGGGCCACGGCAGCCTGGGTCATGTAGAGAATGCGTACGCGACGCGAGCTGGGAACCGAGGCGCGTTCGAAGTCTACGTGCTTCAAAAACCGGTTCATCTCGCCGGTGGTGATGCGTTTGCGCCGTTCGGCGGCAACTTTTTCGAGGGTGGAAAAGATTTTGTCTGTCCCAGAGCCTTCAGTGGCGGAGACAAACAAAATAGGAGCATAGCTCAGAAATTTGAGCACATCTCGCGACTGCTGCTCGAAGACATCGCGGTCGGCGGGGGGACGTCCATCTGTGCGTTTGGTTGTCAGCAGGTCCCATTTGTTGACGACAACAATTAAAGACCTGCCGCTCTCATGAGCATAGCCGGCAATGGTGGCGTCGGTTGCGGTCACGCCTTCGGCGGCATCCACCACCATAAGAGCGACATCCGCCGCTTCGAGATGTTTGCGCGCCATCACTACCGAGAGCTTTTCTGCCATCAACTTGGTCTTGCCCTTGCGACGAATGCCAGCGGTATCTATAAAACGGAAACGTTGGCCGTCGCGCTCTACGAGTTCATCTACTGCGTCGCGTGTAGTGCCGGGAATGGGTGAGACAATCGCGCGTGAGCTTCCCGTAAGCCGGTTGAGCAGAGTTGATTTCCCCACATTCGGCCGGCCAATGATGGCAACGTTGGTCTCGCGCGGGTCTTTGTTCTGTAGTTCAGGGTTCTGTAGTTCAGGGTCCCCTAATTCAGGGCTCTCGGGCTCTGATTCCTCATCCTTTGGTTCTTGATCCAGCACAGGCGGGGACGCCTGTGCCACACGAGTATCCGCCTGTACCTGTTTCGGCAGGGATTCCAAAACTGCATCCAACAGGTCGTCAAGTCCTACTCCATGCTCGGCAGAAACCGGAAACAAGTTCTTGATCCCCAGGCGGCGGAAGTTTTCTGCGGCGGGCTGCATCTTGGGGGTATCAATTTTGTTGACGGCAAGAAACAGGTTGGTTCCCGAGCGCAGCAACATGCGCGCCAGATCTATATCAGGCGCCGCCAGTTCGCTGCGGCCATCCACGACCAGAACCACCGCCTGTGCCTCTTCCAGCGCCGTCTTTGCCTGCTTAAGAATTTCAGAGGGAATCAATTCGTGATCGTCAGGAATGATGCCGCCGGTATCAATCACTCGCAGCCTGAAGCCGCGCCACTCGGTCTCGCCATAGAGGCGGTCGCGGGTGATGCCGGGCTCATCGCCAACGATGGCTCGGCGCGAGCCGATGATCCGGTTAAATAATGTGGATTTGCCTACGTTGGGCCGGCCAACAATGGCGAGGGTGGGAATACCGGGTTGCTGCAAATTGTAGTCAGGTTTTTTCAGAAAAAAAGCCTCGGGGCTCCGATTGCGATGCTGCGCAAGCAAAGAAGCTCTATTATAAGGGTGAGTGCGAAGCGAGCGCCGGAACCGCGCGAGCGAAGCGCGAGGGCGCAGCAGCAGATCCCGCAAAAGCGGAGCTGCGTTGCGGAGCCCTTAGATACTAAGATTCGGACCAGATTTATTTTGTCGGCTACGCCTCAATCCGCTCAAGCACCTTCTGCCGACCACTCAGCGGCAAAAACCGGGTACGAAGTTTCTCTGCACCAGTTTTTTGCCCCAGGAGGCTTGCTGGCCAGGACGCATCCGGCATACGAATTCCGCCGCGGACAGTTGCAGATGGCGCAGGCTGTAGAAGAAGCTTTGCGAGAAAAACGCCATCTGCTGGTTGAGGCGGGGACGGGGACGGGCAAGACGCTAGCCTATCTGGTTCCGGTGATCCGCTCCGGCAAGCGCGTGATTATTTCCACCGGAACAAAGAATTTGCAGGAGCAATTATTTTTTAAGGACGTTCCGTTTTTAGAGAAGCACTTCCCCGGTCTGCGGGTCTCCTATATGAAGGGCCGCAATAATTATCTTTGCCGGCAGAAGCTTTACGACCTGAATGAGCAGCCCGTCCTGAATGGACTGGAAGAGATCAACCAGTTTCGCGCGATTGCAAATTGGGAGAAGACAACCCTGAACGGCGACCGCGCCGAGATTGCCGACCTGCCGGAAAACAGCGCGCTCTGGCACAAACTCGATGCCCGCGCCGAAGCTTGTACCGGCTCCAAATGCCGCCAGTTCGACCGCTGTTTTATCACAGAGATGCACCGGCGAGCGATTGAAAGCAACATCATCATCGTAAACCATCATCTTTTTTTTGCTGATCTCGCCATCAAGCTCATGACCGAAGACGCGCCCGATGCCGGCATTTTGCCCGAGTATGGCTCGGTGATCTTTGATGAGGCGCACGAGCTGGAAGATGTGGCCGGCAGTTATTTTGGGATCACCGTCAGCAACCTGCGCTTCAACGATCTGGTGCGCGATGTTGAAACCACGCTTAAATTAAAGGGAGGGTTCCCGCCCGGGGTGCATTCTGCCACGCGCAGTCTGTTCGAGCGCGCACAGTTTTTCTTTTCACTCATACCGCAGGGCGAGGGCCGGTTCGCTTTTCAAAACCGGCGCGAATTCCTGGAAGAACATGGGGCTGAATACAACGGACTGCTGAAGACGCTCGAACGGTTGCAGGCTGAGCTCGAGCTTATCCCGGAAAAACCTGAAGAGGTTTTCAACTTCTCCCGGCGCACGCAGGAGTTGCGCATGCAGCTTGCGTTTCTTCTCGAATCCACCGACCGCAATACCGTCTTCTGGATCGAGCGTCGCGGAGGCGATGCGCCCGGCAGGCGTACGTCTGGGGGCGGAAGCAGAAATGTTTTTCTGCAGGCCACGCCGATTGACGTCTCGCAAATTTTGCGTGAACACCTGTTTTCTGGCCTGGAAACTGCCGTGCTCACCTCGGCGACCCTGGCGGTCAGCAATGGCTTTGACTATATCCGCAAGCGCCTGGGGCTGGAAAATGCGCGTGAAGTAGTTGTCCCTTCGCACTTTGATTATGCTTCGCAGGCGATTTTGTACACGCCTCCGGATTTGCCCGATCCGCGGACGGCGCAGTTTGTTCCGCGGGCGGCAGACTGCATCCGGCGCATGCTGGAAATTTCTCGCGGACGCGCTTTTTGTTTGTTCACCAGCTATGCCCAGATGCATCAGATTCACGACCGCCTGCTGGGAGAGCTCGATTTCCCTATGCTGATACAAGGTCGAGCGCCGCGCAACGCGCTGCTGGAAGAATTTCGCATGACACCAAATGCGGTCCTGTTCGCGACCTCATCTTTCTGGCAGGGAGTGGATGTGCAAGGAGAGCAACTGAGCTGCGTCATCATTGACCGGCTGCCGTTTGCCGTGCCCAACGATCCAGTGGTGGCGGCGCGTATTCGCGCGATTGATGCCGACGGTGGGAACGCCTTCTTCGACTACCAGGTACCCGCCGCCGTCATTTCGCTGAAGCAGGGATTCGGAAGGTTGATTCGTTCGCTGAAGGACCGCGGCGCGCTCGCGCTGCTGGATAATCGCATCACGAAGAAAGCCTATGGCAAGGTTTTTCTGGAGAGCCTGCCGAATTATCGCAAGACGAGTGACATCGGCGAGGTAGAAGCTTTCTTTCAAAACATGAACGAGCGCTGAGAGAGCTTTAGCCGTCTGAAATCGGCAGATGTATTTCGAGGATTAATCCACCTGTAGGACAATTCTTGGCCTGGATGCTGCCTCCATGCAGCTTTACCGCGCGCTCTGCGATGGTAAGACCCAGACCGACCCCTCCGGTTTGCCGTTCGCGGGAGGCATCCAGCCGGTAAAAGGGACGAAACAGGTTTTGCAGCTCGGCTTCCGGGACTCCCGGGCCGTGATCGCGAACCCGAATTACGACTTCAAGCGGAGGCGTGGAGTGGGTGCGCTCCGCGCTGACTTCCACCGTGCTCCCTTCGGCCGTGTAGCGAATGGCATTGCGCATGACGTTTTCGAGCGCACTGCGCAAGAGCTCGAAGTTGGCAGCGATGTTGTAATCGCGCGGCGCGTTGTACTGGATAGAGCAGTTGCGCATTTTGGCTTCGATCTCAACATCGGCAAGGATGGTATGCATCAGCTCCGTCAGGCTTACCGGGGACTTCGGCGGGGGCTCAGTCGCCGATTCCAGACGGGAGAGCGTCAAAAGGCGCTCAATCATCTCATTCAGGCGTTCAGTTTCTTTCTCCATGCGGTCGAGTGCAACCTGATTGCCGTTGTCGTTTTGGCGTGCCAGACCCAATGCCAGCACCAGCCGGGTCAGCGGAGACCGCAGCTCGTGTGAGATGTCGCGAATCAGGCGCTGTTGCGCTCCGATCAGGATTTCGAGGCGTTCAGCCATGTGATTGAAGTCGCCCACAAGTTGGCCGACTTCGTCTCCGCGCTTTCCCGTTTTGGCTGCGGCGCGGGCGCTGAGGTCTCCTTGTGCGATCTGCTGCGCCGCCGTACGCAGACGTGTAATAGGCGCCGTAAGATAACGTGCCAGCACGAAGCAAACCAGGCCCGAGATGGGAACCGCAATCATGAGGCGCTGGAGCGCAGCCCAGGTCCAGAGACGAATCTGGGGTGGGGGCAACATAACCACGAAACGATAAGCATCACCCTCCGCAGTAACAATGCGCTTGGCGGCAACTCGCGGCCGGTCGGCGGTTATGAATTCGACGCTCCCGGTCTGGGAAACACGATTGGCCGCCTCTTTAGCTTCTTTGGGTACCCCATTCGGAGGCTGACCACAAAGAGGGTTGCCGCTGTCATCGAGAAAATAGCTTTGCAGATGCGTGGTCTGCTCCAGGCTCTTCTGTTGCTGGCGCAGGCCTTCACAGCCCTGACTTTCATACGCTTGGGCAAAGGTGTAGGCATTGACCGTGGTTACACCGGTAAACATGTTGCGCCAGGATTCGTGTACCTCGGCCGAGCGCCGGGTTTCAGCGGTGAGCGCCAGAATTGTAATGATGAGAATCGTGCTTATCCAAAAGGAAAGGAAGATTTTGAAAAACAAGCTGCGCATGGTTTATCTTTCAGCAACCTTTTGCTCAGCCGCGGGCAAAGCATAAAGATAGCCGGCGCCACGAACCGTCTTGATGCGTTCGCCTCCGCTGACCATTTCGCCCAGTTTCTTGCGCAACTTGCTGATATGCACGTCAATACTGCGGTCAAATAAGTTCAGGTTCCGGCCAAGCACCTTCTGCGCCAACTCCTCGCGGGAGACGATTTTACCCGCCGAGCGCAGCAAGGCCTCCAGAAGGCTGAATTCCACCGAGGTAAGCTCAACCGCTTCGCCATTCCGGGTGGCCGCGCGCGAACCGAGATCGAGTTCAACGTCTCCGACCGACAGGCGCTCTCCTGACTCGGGAGAGCCTTTGCCATTCTGCGGACGGCGCAAAATTGCCCGCACGCGCGCCAGCAGTTCGCGAGGATTAAATGGCTTGGGGAGATAATCATCAGCGCCAATTTCAAGACCTACAATGCGATCAACGTCGTCACCGCGTGCGGTCAACAGCAGGACGCGTAAATCAGACGAGGTGCGCAGTTGCCGCAGCAGATCGAATCCATTCATGCCTGGCAGCATTACATCCAAAAGCAAAAGATCATGATCGCCGGAAAGAGCACGCTGCAAACCGCGCTCGCCGTTGTGGACAGCCTCTACGCTGAAACCTTCCGGGCGCAGGTATTCAGCAATCATGCTGCACAGCTCTACATCGTCATCAATAATGAGGACTCGTTCCATATGCTCTCTATATAGTTTAGTTCTACTGTAGCCAGAAGTCAGTCTGCGTAAATATTTGCAAAAATTTCTTTACACTTCTTTACACGGTCTCGCCCCTTCTTAACCATAGAGCGCTCGTGGCAAACGTCTTACTAAGTGAGCAGGAAAATTGGTGAGGGCAGAGCGGTTTTTTGGCCGCGGAGTTTTGGTGACCAAGTAGCCCTGCAGAAAAAAGGAGTCAATGAAAGTTATGAGTAAGAAACGTGTGATTATTATTTCCGTCATTCTGGTGGCGCTGCTCTTGACCGCAGCGGTCGCGCAAAATGTCGTGAAACATGAGCGCTATAAGAACGCGGCCATGATGTTCCCCTTTGGAGGCCATGCGGTCCAGTTCCTGACCGATTACCTGGACCTCAGCGATCAGCAGCGGACTGCGATCAAATCCATCCTGGAGCAGGAACGTACGCAAATGCAGCCGCTCTTGAGCAATGCAAGGCAACTGCATCAGCAGGTGGAAGCCCAGGCGCTTTCCGATAACTTCGATGCTAACCAGGTACGGGCCACGCTTGAGCAAAACAAAGAGAATCTCATCAACCTGGCTGTGGCAGCAGCCCGCACACAGAATGAGATCTACAAAGTCCTGACTCCGGAGCAGCGTACCAAGCTGGCAACGCTCCGCGAACGCCATCAAGAACACATGAAGAGATGGATGGACGAGCACAAGGAGCAGGAAAACAAAAACAACTAAGAGTTTTTCTCCCCGAAAGCACGAAGGGCGGGATTGCTGCTTGGGTCCCGCCCTTTGTGTTTATTCGCTCTTTTATGCCACCGGAGCTTTTGCGCGACGCTCTCGCTTTTCGGCACTGCTGCCGGCACGGTTGACCTTAAAGATCATCTTGCGCTCTTTACGATCGGCATCCACGAGCACGTGGTCGCCGTGCAGCACTTCGCCATCCAGAATCTTGAGCGCCAGCGGATCTTGAATCAGGCGCTGGATGGCCCGCTTCAGCGGACGCGCTCCATAGGTCGGATCATAACCTTCGCTGAAGAGCAGTTCGCGGGCGGCGTCAGTGAGTTCAATCGTCACCTTGCGGTCCGAAAGCAAGCGGCGCAGATCGTTCAGGCGTAGCTCCACAATGTGCGTAAGCTGCTCTTTCCCCAGCGGATTGAAGACAATAATGTCATCCACGCGGTTCAGGAACTCAGGCTTGAAGTGGGAGCGCAGTGCATCCATCACTTTTTCAGTGGCTTCGTAAAAATCCTCACGGTTGTCGGGCCGCACGGCTGCCAGATAGGTAGCGCCGAGGTTCGAGGTCATGATGATGACCGTGTTCTTGAAATCCACGGTTCGGCCCTGGCCGTCGGTCAGGCGGCCGTCATCCAGAATCTGCAGCAGCACATTGAAGACATCGGGATGCGCCTTTTCAATTTCATCGAACAGGACTACCGAATAAGGCCGGCGGCGCACCTGCTCGGTGAGCTGTCCACCTTCGTCGTAGCCGACGTAGCCGGGAGGCGCTCCGATCAGCCGCGAAACCGCGTGCTTTTCCATGTACTCGGACATATCAATGCGCACCAGTGCGTGTTCGTCATCGAAGAGAAATTCAGCCAACGCACGCGCCAGTTCGGTTTTTCCCACACCCGTTGGTCCCAGGAAAATAAACGAGCCGATAGGACGGTTGGGATCGCTCAGCCCCGCACGTGATCGGCGGACGGCATTGGCCACGCGCTCTAAAGCTGAATCCTGGCCGAGCACACGCTCGCGCAGACGGTTCTCCATCGCTACCAGCTTTTTTACTTCGCCCTCCAGCATCTTGGAAACAGGAATCCCCGTCCACTTGGAAACGATGCGGGCAATATCCTCTTCATCCACTTCTTCTTTCAACATGCGGGAGCGACGGGTGTTGCCATCCGTTTCGGCATTCAATTTGGCCAGTTCGGCCTCGGCCTGGCGCAACAGACCGTAACGGATCTCGGCCACGCGCTGCAGATTACCCTTGCGTTCTTCTGCCTGCTCTTCGAGCTTGAGCTGCTCGATGCGCTCCTTGAGCTGGCGCACTTTGGTGATCGCCGCCTTCTCCTCCAGCCAGCGGGCCTTGAGAGCATTGGCCTGTTCACGCACACCGGCCAGCTCTTTCTCAACCACGGCCAGACGTTCGCGCGAGTTGGGATCGTCTTCTTTCTTCAGGGCCTGCTTTTCGATTTCAAGCTGCGTGGCGCGGCGCTCAAGCTGATCAATTTCCGTTGGCATGGAATCAATCTGTATGCGCAACGATGCAGCCGCCTCGTCTACCAGATCAATGGCTTTATCGGGCAGGAAGCGATCGGTAATGTAACGGTGCGAGAGTGTGGCTGCGGCGACAATCGCGGAATCCTTAATGCGGACTCCGTGATGCACCTCGTAGCGCTCTTTCAATCCCCGCAGGATTGCGATGGTATCTTCGACGTTGGGCTCACCTACATATACAACCTGGAAGCGGCGTTCGAGCGCAGCATCTTTCTCGATGTATTTGCGGTATTCATTGAGCGTAGTCGCACCGATGGCGCGCAGCTCACCCCGGGCGAGCGGCGGCTTCAGCATATTGCTGGCGTCAATTGCGCCTTCGGCAGCGCCTGCGCCTACCAGCGTGTGCAGTTCGTCAATAAACAGGATGACCTGCCCTTGAGATTCCTCAATTTCTTTCAGCACGGCCTTGAGACGGTCTTCAAACTCGCCGCGGTACTTTGCTCCTGCGAGCATAGAGCCCAAATCGAGGGCGACGATACGCTTGGAGCGCAAAACCTCAGGCACGTCGCCGGAGATGATGCGCTGCGCCAATCCTTCTACGATGGCGGTCTTTCCTACTCCGGGTTCACCGATCAGCACGGGATTATTTTTTGTGCGGCGGGAGAGCACTTGGACAACACGGCGGACCTCTTCATCGCGTCCGATCACGGGATCGAGCTTGCCGCGGCGCGCCAGGTCGGTGAGATCACGAGCATAGCGCTGCAGGGCCTGGTACTTCGCCTCGGGGTTCTGGTCGGTAACCTTCTGACTGCCGCGCACCGTGGTCAGCGCCTTCAAAATCGAGTCGCGGGTCGCTCCCTGGGAGGCCAACAATTTGGCTGCTTCATCTTTTCCATCGGCGATGGCCAGCAGCAGATGCTCGGTAGAGACAAACTCATCTTTAAAACGTTCGGCTTCTTTGAAGGCGTTTTCCAACACCTTCGAGGCGTTAGCCGAGAGATTCGCCTGGGTAGCGCCTCCGCCCGACACTTTGGGCAAGCGTTCGATAAGAGCACGCGCATTCGCCTGAACGGCGGTTGAGCTCGCGCCGATCTTTTCCAGCACGGGCGGAACGATGCCTTCAGTATCTTCCACCAACGCCAGCAGCAAGTGCGCCGGTTGCAGTTCAGGGTTGCCGTGTTCGGAGGCAAGATCGTTGGCGCGCTGTACTGCTTCCTGCGCCTTCAATGTCAATTTGTCCCAACGAATAGCCATAATCCCTCCTTACTCTCAAACATCAACTATGAAATTAGAACTCACAGTTCTTCTAACAAGAAATCAGATGTACGCGGTACGACACAGGTGCAAAATTCATTAATCGTACTTCTCAAATCGTACTTTTCAAAATTGTATTTCGAATATAAAAAACAAGGGGAAATGGGGCCCTGTGGAACTGCCCATCTCCCCATTCGGGTACTGCAGTTGTGAGAATTACGCGGCTTGGATCTTCTTGCCGGCTTCGACTGTCTTGGGACCGATGCCTACCTTGATCTGCTTCGGCTTGGCTTCGGCGCGCTTGGCAAGCTGGATCTTCAAGATGCCGTTTTCATAGGTGGCGTTTACGTTCTCGGTATCCACCGTGTTGGGCAACGTGAAGGAACGCGCAAAAGCACCATAGCGGCGCTCAATGCGATGGAAGTTCTCTTCTTTTTCTTCTTTCTCGAAGTTACGCTCGCCCCGAACAGTCAAGGTGTTGTTTTCCAACTTGATGTCCAGATTCTTTTCCTCAATCCCGGGGACTTCCAGCTTCAGGGTGATGCTGTGCTCATCCTCATAGACATCAACCGGGGGCACGAAGGTGCCACTGGTCAACAATTCATCACTGCCTCGGCCATAGTCCTGGAAAATTCGGTTGATCTGGTTCTGAAAATTCGCTAAATCACGGAAAGGTTCAAAACGGGTCAGATATGCCATTTTAGTTTCCTCCTAAAATTTTGGGGTTCAAAGCTTAGGTTTAATAACCTACTAAGGCTTTAGACTCATACTTAGTCTAAAAGAATCATAAAATCTTAGTGTGTTATTGTCAATATAGACTTTAGCTTTACTTTCAATAATTTACATGAAAATAAGCGAGGCAATTTCTTACGTTTTACGGGTGTTTTGCCCAACAATGGCCCCACCTCTACCGTGATTCCAAAGAGTGAGGAAGCGTTGTCTTGCCGGTTGTGGAAAAAAAGAATTATCGTACGGTGCAGATCAGGCACTTCAGGTAATGGGTTTCGGGGATTCCCAGCACGATGGGATGGTCTTTTGATTGGGTGCGCATTTCGAGAAGGCAAAGGGTGCGGCCGGCATCAACCGCGGCGGCAGTCAGCATCTGACGAAAATCCTGTTCACTGACATGGTAGGAGCATGAACAGGTGACCAGGACTCCACCCGGGCGCAACATTTTCACCGCGCGCAGGTTGAGCTCTTTGTATCCCCGCAGCGCGGTTTCGAGATTGCGTTTGCTCTTGGCAAAGGCGGGTGGATCGAGAACAATCGTGTCATATTGCTTTCCAGAAGCGGAATAGTCTTTGAGAAGATCGAAGGCATTGGCTTCAATCCACTCGATCTCGGGTTGACCCTGGATGTGATTGAGTTTTTCGTTTTCCTCGGCTATTTCGAGCGCTGGGCGTGAGGTATCGAGCGCAGTCACTTCAGTACAAGCGCGGGCGAGATGCAGGGCGAAGCCACCCTGGTAGCAGAAGGCGTCAAGCGCTTTGCCGTGGGCATATTTTTCTGCGGCAGCGTAGTTTTCGCATTGGTCAAGGAAGGCGCCGGTTTTTTGTCCGCTGAGCGCGTCGTAATGAAAGTGGACACCGTTCAGTGTATATTGCGTCGAAGTTTTTTCGCCATGAAGCAAATGGTTTTCGGCCGGCGGTAACTGCTCGAGTTCGCGGATGTGCGGCTCGACTCTTTCCACAATATGCGCCACACCGCTGGAGGCGAGCTGGGTCTGCAGTTCCGCAACCATGGCCTGCTTGATCTCGGGGCGGTCCATGGCCTGGGTCTGGCTGTGCAGAGACAAGATATCGTTATAACGATCCACGATGATTCCGGGCAGACCATCAGCCTCGCTGAAGATGAGGCGGGCAGCGTTTGTGTCTTTTGCCTGAGGCAGCCATTGGCGGTACGCCAGCGCAGTGCGCACCCGCTGACGCAGCAATTCCAGTAATTGCTGCTGGGTTTGCAAACGCTCCCCCGTCAGTTTGCGTAAAGCGATTTGGGAAGAGCTGCTGTAGAGTGCGGTGCCCAGAAATTTGCCGCGTTCGTCTTCTATATGTACCAGGGCGCCGGGTTGAGTGGCGTCTTCAGAGATGATTTCAGAGCGATAGACCCACACGTGTCCCTCCCGCAGGCGGGACGCGGCTCTGCGCGAAATTATAACTTTGGCGTGGGCGGCGATAGGCTTCAGTGGTTTGCTTGTGGCTCTTGTGGCGTTTTCGGTTCGCTGGGCGCCGCTTGTTGCTCCTGTGACTCTTGAGCTCCCGGTGCTTGCTGCGCTTGTTGCCGATCCTGTGATTTTAGCAGCGCTGTCAATTCATCGCGGACTTTTGACGCTCGCGGGTCCGTCGGGGCTTCATCCAGGAATTGTTTATACTCGGCGGCAGCGGGGCTGGGCATATTTTTAGAGAGGTAAGCATGCGCTGCGATCAGATGGACTATGGCATAGTGTTCATGCGGCATGGCATGCAGCTTTTTGGCGCCTTCGATCGCTCCATCAAAGTTATTGAGCAACAGGTCCACTTGCGCGGTCAGCAGCAGCCCTTCCGGATTCATCGGGTCGGCTGTGCTTGCCTTGCCAAGCAAATCATCGGCATGCTTATAATCGTTATCCATGACCGCCATGCGGGCCAGATTAAAGTAGGCCGGCACAAAGTGGTCATTGAGGGCAAGGGTTTTTTCAAAGTCCTGGCGTGCCTTTTGCTTGTCTCCAGACTTGAACTCCAGCACCCCCTCGCCGAAGAAAGCTCCGGCATACGAAGGATAAATCTTGATTGCCTTATCAAAATGCTTGTGGGCCTCTTCCAAATCATTTTTTTGCAGCGCTTCGTTTCCCTTCTGGAACTCCTTGGCCGCAGCTCCCGGAACATTAAGGTCGGCTACGGAAACCGTACCCCCAGGTCCAGTGGGCGCATTCGAATTCGATGGCAGGCGATGTACGTTGACATATTCCATGTGGGTCATTTCACGGCCATCCACGGAGAAATACGACGACGTGGTTTCAGCAACATTGGCGCCTGTAATCCTCACCCGGTAATTGCCGGAGGTGACCTGGAATGTGGCGTCTCCGCGATCATCGGTGAAGGTCTGTCCTGTGGTCCCACCGTTGTTGTTGAGCAGGTCTACCTGCAGCATTCTTTCCGCAGGATGGTCATCTTCATAAGCGACGTGGATTTGTAGCTCACAAACGCTTGAACGGGCGCTGGGAAAATTGGAGCCACCGCGTTGCGGTAGTGCGCTCAAAGGTATCAGGCAGGCAAGAGAAATAACACTTAAACAACGGAACATATGCACTCCCTTCACCCGTGCAACCGCCGAACAGTTACGGACTGGCAGGGGCCTGGTCGGCTTCGATGGCGGCCTCTTCCCCTGGCTTGTCTGTCGGTTCAGACTTGGCCTTCCGCTTGCGAACTGGCTTGACCGGCGGAGGAGGAGGTTCGTGGGATGGATCGTAGAACAAGAAGCGGCTGCACGAATCACAAGTGATGATTTGGGCGTTGCTGCGGATTTCGTCGTATTTCTGCGGGCGCAGCATGACATTGCAACCCGAACATTTCTGGCCTATTGCTTCTGCCAGGGCCGTCTTGCGTACCGGCAAGATGCGGTCGTAGTGCTCCAGCACCTGCGCTGTAACCCCACTCCGCAGCTCCTGCCGTTTGGTCTGCCACTCCGCCAGTGCCTTTTCGTCCTGTTCGGTGCGGGCACGGGCTTCTATTTTTTCTTTTTCAATGAGGGCGCTTTGGGTCTTGAGCTCGGCTTCAGCCGACTTGAGATTCTTATCGTGAGATTCGGCCTCGACCATCGCAACCAGGATTTTTTCTTCATGGTCACGAATCTGTTTCTCGGCAAACTCGACTTCGTGCAGCAGCGCCTTATATTGCTCGTTGGTTTTTACATCCAGCGACTGCTCACGATACTTGGAGATTTTTTGCTGCAGCGACTGGATTTCTGATTCGAACCCGCGCTTGGCTGCATCGTTCTGCTTGATTTTGTTTTTTTCCTGCTCGATCTGGGCTTTGACGCTGACCAACTTGGTTTCAATTTCAGCCACCCGGCGCGGCAGGGTGGCTATTTCGTCATTGAGGCGCTGGATCTCACGATCAACGTCCTGCAGCGACTTCAGTCTTTCCAGCTCAGGATGCATAGAGTCCACGCATAGGAAGGTCTCTCTTATTCTAGCACCTTAGAGCAGCCGCGCTGCATTATTGCGAGTATCTCAGTTTGAATCGCGGCTATTTGCCCGGCGGCGAAATCTCGATCAGATTTGATCCAAGAGGTGATTCAGCCGTCGCTTCACATCTGGCCACTCCGCCGCCACGATCGAATAACGCACCGAGTCGCGAGCGATGTAGTCAGCAGCCATTCGATGGGCCCGGAGAATCCCTTCGAACTTCCCGCCGATGCGTTCCAGCGCAGCGCGGGAACGCTGGTTACGCGCGTCGGTGTGAAAGCAGACACGCAGCACCTGCCACGTTTCAAAGGCATAGGTCAGCATGAGCAGCTTGGCCTCGGTGTTGACCGCACTCCGGATTGCCGAGCGGGTCAGCCACGTGTAGCCGATCTCACAGGCGTCGGGCGTGCTGCGGCCATGCGACGGGTGGCCCGGCGGCCATGACCATCGCTCCAGGTTCCAGAAGCGTGTAGACCCGATAACGACCCCGTCATCCGCGCGGACAATCGCGAACGGCACCGCGCTGCCGGCGTCCTGCCAGGCCAGGGCGGTGTTGATGTAGCTGGTAGCCTCGACCTTGCCCTGCGGGACGGGACTCCACTGGTAGAGGGAGGGATCATCTGCCGAGGCCGAGGCTAAGCCCGCGACGTGGCGGTGGTCCAGCGGTTCGAGACGAATGTGCCTGCCTGACAGCGCAATACTTTCTGTTCCCACAGCTTTCATCATGCAATGAGTCTAGCCCAGCGTCGCACATTTTGCCGCAGCCCTCTTAGTCTCCTTACTGAACCGGAAATGTCAGTACCGCAAAGAGTCAGCGACAGCACAAAGGGACAGTTTTGCATTTTTGATGCGCGAAGAGCTATCAGGTTTCAGTCCGCCGATCCATTTCAGAAACGGCGTGATCGCAGATGGCAATGAGTGCTGGCCATCGTCAACCAGTGCGAACCGCTGAATCTGGTCTTCACGCTGAACTTCAGCATCTAGACTTTGCCCACCGGTCCTCAGTGCCCAGGCATTGGGCAGGGAATGCAGGTCTTCAAAACTTTTCTCACCAATAATGGAACGCAGCTCGTTCATTTGTGGTTCAGACAACGTACCTTCGTAAACCTCATTTCGTCCGCTCCCGGCGGGGCCATTGATCCTCTCCAGATGAAAGCGTCCGTCTTTGTAAACTTCAATGCATGTGTTTTTCATGTTCTCAGGCGCAAATCGCATCCATCTGGCACGAACCATGTAAGAGGCGTCGCTGTCTTTTTTGTCTTTCGCAGAGGGGCTACCCTGACTTTTCGCTAGACTGCAAGCAGCCATCAGAACAATCAATAAAAGAGCGCGGGGTTGGACAACAGGACGCATGAGTTTGTGCCTCATCTGTGAAGACATCACGTATCGGGCAAGTTTATCGTGGTGCAATCCCAGAAGCTACCCAATCTCGTGACATATTAAAGAGCTACTCAGCCGTGCCGAAAAGCGAGCGCTTGGCGTAAAATGGCCGTCCTATGCTGAAAGCGTTTGGTTTCTACTCTCTTCTTACATTGATGTTGATCTCTTCCGCGGTTGCGCAGAAGCCTTCCACTCAAAAACTGGTGTTGCCCTACTCGCCCAGCCTGGATGTTAAATCCATGGACAAGTCGGCCGACCCTTGCGTGGATTTTTATCAGTACTCCTGCGGTGGGTGGAAAAAGAATAATCCCATTCCGCCTGACCAGGTATCGTGGAGCGTTTACGGCAAGCTCTATCAGGACAACCTGAACTTTCTGCGCGGTATTCTGGAGCAGGCGTCATCGAGTTCAACGACGGGCAAAGCGCCGGCCGGTGCTGCTAACCAGAAGATCGGCAATTTCTATGCCGCCTGCGTGGATGAAGCCGCCGTCGAGAAGCGCGGACTGGCTCCGCTGCAGCCCGACCTCGATGCCATTGCCCGGGTAAAGTCCGCGCACGATCTGGCCCCGCTCGTGGCAAAGCTGCAGATGACCCTCGGCGGAGGCATTCTGTTTAACAGTGGATCACGCCAAGACCCCGACGACTCCGACCAGCAAATCGCCGCTCTCAACCAGGGCGGACTCGGCCTGCCCGACCGTGACTATTACATTAAAGACGACGCCAAGTCGAAAGAGACGCGCGAGCGTTACCTGCAACACGTGCAGAAGATCTTCGAGCTGCTGGGCGATAGCCCCGAGGCGGCCGGCAAGAACGCCCAAACCGTCATGCAGATCGAGACTTCGCTCGCCCGCGCTTCCATGACGCGGGTTGAGCGCCGCGATCCTTATAAGCAGAAGAACAAAATCAAGCTCGCCGATCTCGAGCAGCTCACGCCCAACTTCGACTGGAAGTCTTACATCCGCGAGTTGAAGCTGCCGGCGTTTGAAATTATCAACGTCGTGCCTCCGGCATTCTTCAAAGAGGTCAACGCCCGGCTCGCCGCCGAGCCCCTGGAGAACTGGAAGACCTACCTGCGCTTCCATCTCGCCAACGGATACGCTCCTTATCTCCCCTCGGCCTTCGTGCAAGAGAACTTCGAGTTCTACTCCAAATATCTGCGCGGGGCGAAGGAGCTGCAGCCGCGCTGGCGGCGCTGCGTGCAGTTCACCGACCGCGATCTCGGCGAAGCCCTTGGCCAGGCCTATGTCGCCCAGGTTTTTTCACCGGAGCTGAAGAAAAGCACGCAGGATATGGTGAAGCTCATCGAAGACGCCATGGAGCAGCGCATCCAGTCGCTCGACTGGATGAGCGCCGAAACCAAGCAGCAGGCCCTGGCCAAGCTGCACAGCATCCGCAACAAAGTCGGATATCCCGACAAGTGGCGCGACTACAGCTCGGTCGCGATCACGCGCAATGATTTTCTCGGCGACGTCGAGCGCGCCCTGGCCTTCGAAAACCGGCGCGACTACAACAAGATCGGCCAGCCCGTGGACCGCACCGAGTGGGGTATGACCCCGCCCACCGTCAACGCCTACTACAGCTCGCAAATGAACGATATCAATTTCCCCGCGGGCGTGCTGCAGCCTCCGCTCTACGACGCCAAAATTGACGACGCTCCCAATTACGGAAACACCGGGGGAACGATTGGCCACGAGCTGACCCACGGCTTCGACGACGAAGGAAGCAAGTTCGACGCCAAGGGCAACCTGAAAGACTGGTGGAGCAAAGATGATCGCCAGAAATTCGACGAGCGCACCAAGTGCGTCTCTGACCAGTATGCGCAATACGTGGTGGTTGATGATATCCACATCAACAGCAAGCTGACGCTGGGTGAAGACGTGGCCGACCTAGGCGGGGAAATTTTGGGCTACATCGCCTGGAAGGCCGCCACCAAAGGCAAGGACTTAGCGCCGGTAGAAGACCTCACTCCTGACCAGCGCTTCTTCGTGGGTTTCGCACAGTGGGCGTGTGCCAATGAGCGTCCGGAGAATTTGCGGGTGAACGCTTTGACCGACCCGCACTCGCCGCCCGAGTACCGCATCAACGGCGTGGTAGTCAACATGCCGGAGTTCTCGCAAGCGTTCTCGTGTAAAAAGGATCAGCCCATGGTGAAACCGCCAGATAAAGTTTGTAAGGTCTGGTAGATAAGAAGCTGTAAGGTCTAGTACGGCAAAATCTGATCCGCGAAAATCAGCGAAATCCGCGGTTTGCCTTAGTCCTTCGTGTTTAACCTTAGTGTCCTTTGTGGTTAACCTTTACGCGTCTTCCTCGAACTCTGGCTTGGGACCGAAAATGATACTGCCATCGGGCCGCCTTTGGAAGACTTTCTCTTCCTTGGCCTTGCTGGCGTGGGCCGCATTTCGCTGCTTGAAAACATACAGGCTGTTGGCCAGATAGCAGATCGTAGTGGCCACATACGGATCAATCTCCCCCCGCTGCACCTTGTGGATGGTCTCTTCCATCAGCTCTTCAAGCTGCGCCACCTCCTTCAGGGGCTTCACCGGCCCATCAGCCGGCAACACAATCTCCGCCCGCGCCCGCCGCCCCGCCGCTCCCCCCTGCCGCCGCGCGGCCGAGCGCTTCTGCTGCTGCTCCGGGTCATGAAAAAAACAATAAGCCTTGTCCTTCTGCGGCGTGGCCTTGCACTGGTCGCCGTTCTGAAACACATGCTGGCAGCGGCGCCCGCCGCCGAAAAGCTCCGTAATCTTCATCCTCAAGCACCCTCCTCGGCTGCCTGAGACTATGATGACCCAGATCGCGTGAAATGCACCGTCTTGATACCATAACGATACCGCCATATGATGGCACCATCCTGGCACCAAAAGCTTGACATTGTGAGGCTTCCTCGTTCGTGTGGCACAGCCGTCCCCGGCTGTGTCTTGCCGGTGTAAGGTTTTCGCCTGGTGTCCCTTAGTGTTTACGTTCGTGCCCGTAGCCTGCCCTGAGCGAAGCCGAAGGATGTTATCTCTTGCGAGAACGGCGGTAATACGACACACGAGCCCTGAAAGGGCGGCATTCGGTAGCCCAGAGCCTGTCCTGAGCGGAGTCGATGGAACGTAAGTCCTGGGTTGCCATAAAAATCTTTCCGCGCTGCCCTAGGCCAGCGCGCAGCAAAGCGGCGCTACAAGCTATAGCCAGATTGATTAGACTATCCAGGAGATCTTTAGTGCCAAAGTGGTATCAAAACCTTCCATTCCCCAACCTTGTGGATCATAATGGGGATCGAAAGTGTATCCGGCATTCAAGAATGCGCGGGATACAGCCGGCCCAGCGGCCTTTGTTTTTAGCCGCGGAGCCGCGATTGGTAATGCTCTTTGAAAATCCGTAGCGCCACCGGGCTTTAGCTGAGGGCTGAATGCTGAGCCTGCCCCCGGCTTGCCGTGGGTGCTGACTTCCGAATGCCAAGGCCCACGTTGCCAAAGCTAACAGAAAAGTAACTACCAACCCTAGTACACAAGCCTGAAGTCCCTTTCCACCTCTACTTACGTTTTCCCTAAGAAGCTGATTACGAAGGGCTTAAGGCTTGTACCCCCTACTGTACAAGGGTGGGGGCCCCCAGCCTACTTGACCCCGCACCGGAAATATTACCGTTTGAGTAACGGGCCGGCGTGGTCCTCTACCAAAACCCAGCTTTAAGCTGAATGCCGAATGCTGACTGCTCGCTACTCAATCGGAGTTGCCGGAAATTCCAGATCCATTCCCAACGGATCGGTGAAGCGGTTGGTCAGATTCACCAGGCCCACCAGAAGATCGAGTTCAACAATCTCGCCATCGTTGAAGTTCGGTTTGAGGACGGCGATGTCGCTGTCATTGATATCGTACGGCGTGCGCGTAAGTTTTTCGGCAAAGACCAGTGCGGCTTTTTCTTTTTCGGTAAAAGAAGACGGCGCTGGATTTTTGAGGGCTTTCCAATCGTCGGGTGTAAGGCCGGCTCGCTTCGACGAAGCGAGGTGGTGCTGCAGTCAATAGTGGCACTGGTTGATCATGGAAACGCGGATGTAGACCAGCTCGTACAGCCGGCGCTCCATGTGGCGGCCAACGCTGGAATAGAAGGCGAGAAAGTTCTTAAGTATGTCCGGGCGGTGGGCCAGGGCTTTTTGTATGCTACCCGGCTTGCCTTTCAGAACAGTGTCGTAAATTTCTTTTACTTCAGGTGGTGCCTGGTCGGGTTCGACGTAGCTGATGCGGGCCATGATGTCTCCAGTTCAGAATCAAAGATCAGGTGTCGCTATAATAAAACCTACGGCGCGCTTCACCTTGGTTTTCTCGAGTGTATCAGGAGCTTATTTCCTGACCAGGTTGAAGTGTTAACACAATGGGTGACACAAATGCGTGTTCTACTAACCATTGCCTTGTTGTGCCTGGCACAGCTATCCATCGCAGCGGCAAAGAAGCCGCGGAAAATCACAGAAAATGAATTGTGGAAAGAAATTGTAAAGACGAGCGGCTGCGAGTCGCTGGGAGCCTATATTCAGAATGTAATCTACTACGATTTTACCGGAGATGGCGAGGACGAAGCAGTTGTTGATGCCGGCACTTGCAATACCGGAACTGCCGGTCCTGATGTCCACTCAGTCTTCTCGCGAAACTCGAAGGGGCATCTGATTGAGCTAAAGATTGCTGAGATTGATCCAAAGAACTATGATGCGTTGTTTGGTAACCGAAACTTGAGATTGAGCGTCCAGCAAGGATTGCTGGTGGAAACCTTTTACGACGGGACCAGCCGGAAAAAGCCCCTGGTGGTTAAGTATAAGTGGAACGGCAAGAAGTTCCTTCCGGTATCGATTCAGAAGAGCCCGCGCTACAAAACGAGCTACGATTGCGACAAAGCGCAACAGGAAGTCGAACGGGCCACATGTTACGACCCCGCACTGGCAAAACTGGATGTGGAACTAAACAGGGTTTATCAATCGCTTCTCAAGAAATTATCACCTGCCGAAAAGGAAGACCTGCGAGCCGAGGAGCGAAAGTGGCTGGCGGACCGAGACAAGCGCTGCACGCTTTACAAAGACCCAACCGTGCCACAAGAGTGTTATGAGTCTAGAATCGATGAACTTGAAAAACGATTACCGCTCATGAAATAAAGCAATTTGGGGAAATGAAAAAACGCTCGTCATCTGTGTTGAAGATTCGTCCCGCTACCCGCAAAGATGCCTCTTTGATTGTGGAATTTATCCGCGCTCTGGCGGAATATGAGCGTGCACCAAAATCTGCCGTGGCCACCAGGCGGGATATCCTTCGCGACGGCTTCGGCCGCACTCCGAGGTTCCACGTAGTCATCGCTGAGTGGGAGCGCAAGCCGGTTGGCTTCGCTTTATGGTTTTATAACTACTCGACGTGGCTGGGGCGGCCGGGATTGTATCTGGAAGACCTCTTTGTGTATCCCGAATTTCGCGGCAAAGGAATTGGCAAAGCTTTGCTGGTCCACCTGGCAAAGCTCGCGGTAAAACAAAAATGCGGACGCTACCAGTGGCAAGTGCTCGACTGGAACACGCCTTCTATCAAGTTCTATGAATCGTTGGGGGCCGAGGTTATGAAGGAGTGGCTCGGCATGCGGGTGCAAGGTAAGGCCCTGAAAAAGCTGGCTAGCCTGTCGTGAAACGGTTCGCTCTCTCTGACCACAATCGAGGGTAGAATAGAGGCCGTTTTCGGAGCCCTGTTTTTCGGAGAGAAGACATGCCGAACCTATGCACTAAGTGCGGAGCGCCAGTCGTAGGCACGTTCTGTATGAAATGCGGCCAGCAAGTGCAGGCCCCCAACGCTCCATCTCCAGTTCAAAGTCAACCCGCGCCTGTTCAGAGTCAGCCTGCGCCGCCAGCTCCAGTTCAGAGCCCACCCGCGGCTCAAACCCCACCTGCAAAGCCAAAGGGCTCGGGTTGCGGAAAATTTCTGTTGATTGCTGGTTGCATCCTGCTGCTTTTGGTCGTACTCGCCGTGGCCGGAATTTTTTACGGAGTGCACTGGGCGAAGAATAAGATCACCGCCGTCACCGGTGGCATGACGGGCAACTCGCAATCCCAGGTGAAGGTGGAACAGGGCACTTCCTGCACGCTGCTTTCGCGAGAAGAGTTGCAGCAGGTGTTGGGAGTGACCATCGAAAAGAGCTCGGAAATTATGGAAGGCTCCGACCCCGGTTGCGCCTATTACACCAATCCTGAGGCGTTCGCTCAATTGCAGAAGATGGCGGTGGAGCAGGCGCGCAAACAGTCGGAAGAGGCATCCAAGCACCCGGCGCCGAAGACGGATAATCCGCTGGAGCTACTGAAAGACCCCAACCAAATGGAAGGCATGGTGAAGTCGCTTGGCCTCACGCAGCCCGATAAGGATGGAAAGGTGTTTTCTTTCACCGTGCAACGCAATGCCGGCAGCAGCGACTGGTCGGCAACTCGTGCCGCCACATCAGCCATTCCTGGCTTCGAAGATGTGCCCGACGTTGGCGATCACGCGATGATGGGCTCGTTTGGCCACACCTTCTATGTGCTCAAGGGCGACAGCATGATCCAAATGAATACGACCTACGTACCCGACGCGCGCACCCGCGGAGCGGATATCGGACGCAAGATCGTTTCTCACTTGTAGAGTTTCCTTCGCGTCTCATGCTTACAGAAAAAGCTCGCGCTGGATCTGTAGCCTTCCCGCGGTTACGAGCTCGTCACAGCAATAAGAATAGAATAGAAAAATGCGCATCAAGATCATCGGCGCCGGGCTGGCGGGCTGCGAGGCTGCGCTGCAATGCGCGCGTTTCGGGATCGCAGTAGACCTCTACGAGATGCGCCCGGTGCAAACCACGCCGGCACACCAGACAGCGGACTTTGGCGAGTTGGTTTGCTCCAATTCTCTGAAGTCAGAGAGCGAAAATACCGCCCCCTGGTTGCTCAAGCAGGAGTTGCGCCGCGCCGGCTCGCGTCTGCTGCAATGTGCCGATGCCGCCGCGGTTCCTGCCGGTCACGCGCTGGCGGTTGACCGAATTGCCTTTTCGCATGGCATCGCCGAGGCCGTTGCGCACGAGCCGTTGATCACGGTGCATCGCGAAGAAGTCATAAAGATTGATGAACAAGACGGCCTGACGATCATTGCCACGGGTCCGCTGACCTCGGCTCCTCTTTCGCAAGAGATCGCCCGCCTTACCGGCAGTGACCATCTTTCTTTTTATGATTCCATCAGCCCGATTGTTGAGGCCGAATCAATTGACGATTCACGGGTCTATCGCGCGGCACGCTATGACAAGGGCGATGCCGATTACATCAACTGTCCGTTTACGACGGAAGAGTACGACAGATTCTATGATGCGCTTATGGTAGCGCAGTCGGTTGAAGGCAAGGATTGGGAGAAGCTCAATTACTTCGAAGGCTGCCTGCCTATTGAAGAAACCGCCCGCCGGGGACGCGATACCCTGCGCTTTGGCCCGATGAAGCCGGTGGGACTCAAAGACCCGCGTACGGGAAAAATTCCCTACGCTGTGGTGCAGTTGCGCCAGGAGAACCAGCGCGCCGATTCCTACAACCTCGTCGGTTTTCAAAATCATTTGAAGTACGGTGAGCAAGCGCGCGTGCTTCGGCTGATTCCTGGCCTGGAAAACGCCCGCTTCCTGCGTTACGGGCAAATTCACCGCAATACTTACATCAACGCACCTGCACTGCTCTGCGCCTCGTTGCAGATGAAGGCATATCCGCGCGTGTTTTTTGCAGGACAGATCTGCGGCGTCGAAGGCTACGTGGAATCTATGGCTACAGGGCTGCTGGCGGGAATTTACGCGACCATGATGGCGGACCAACTGGGCGAAGCCTTTCCTCAAACGCCAGGCGCTGACTCTGATGCTTTGCCTCTGATTTCGCGTGCCACTGCGCTTGGATCGCTGACCCACTACATCACGCACGCCGAGGCGAAAAACTTTCAGCCGGCCAATATTACCTTCGATCTTCTGCCTCAGCTCGAAGAAAAGATTCGTGATCGCAAGTTACGCCACCAAAAAATCTGTGCGCACGCCTTGAGCGAATTCGGTACGTGGTGGAAGCGGGTAGTGGACAAATTACAGCCGGTCGCTGTTGCCGGTAAGGGACAATAGGATTTCCTCGTTGCTGCGCTCCCCTGGAATAACAATCTGATGCATTGTTGCGGCGTCTATCCTCATTTAATAAGAGAGAGCGGGAGTCTTTCCTAAATCGGCACTCTCGCCCAGTTGCCGTAACATAAAATCAGCCACATCAGGTCGCGAGATCTTGCGGCGAATGGAGACATCGGGTGCTCCGAGCCAACTGTGATATTTGCCTGTTGGCGGGCCGTTCGTCAGCGCACCCGGGCGAACGATCACCCAATCGAGGGTACTCTTCCTGATGATGGTCTCCTGCACTTCTTTGTCGGCAAACATGCTGCGAATAAATAATGGGATCAGAATGTAGTTGTAGAGAAAACCCAACTGTCCTTTGCTGTCGCCGACCCCGAGCGAGGACTCGCAGATGAACCGCCGGACACCAAGTTTTTCCATGGCGCGCACGATGTTCTTTGTGCCTTCTGACAGAGTGGTAGTCTTCTTCTGGACCAACAAGAGGGCCAACAGCGGGATACCAATTCGAACCAACCACATCAGAGGCCCCGACAAGCCTGCGGTCCGCGCCAAGACCTGGCATGCGATGATCACAAGAACAACTAGACCCACTTTTGGTCTTGTTCCCAGAGCGGAAACCACGGCGTCCTGGTTTTTGACTGCGGCTTCCACCGAGTCGTAGTCGAGGATGTTCCCCCGGGCAATCCGCAGGTTCTCATGTGTAATTTTGACCTTTGCAGGATCGCGAGCGAAAGCGGTAACCAAGTGGCCTTGCGCAAGCGCCTGTCGAACCAGCGCACGGCCGGTCCCGCCGGTAGCTCCAAAAACAAGCAGGTTCATAATTGTGTCATCCTTCCTGTTTTGTCGATTGTTGCTGGTTTGAATTTTTGGTGGCGTTCTCAAGTTTCGAGTCTTTGGGATTGTTTTTGCTAAGCAGATCCAGGCTTACGTCGCACCATTGCAGATAGGCCAGGGCGCGGTACTTTCCGAATTGTAGGGTCATTATCCAATACGGGAATCCGGGATGATGGCTAAGGTTTTTTTCGAGCTGCTTTTCAATTTGTTGATATTCCTGGAGTTGTGCTTGCATGGTCTGGCGAAAAGCTTCGATGTGACGGACGGACTCCTGGGGTGAAACCTGGTAGCCGAAGAATAGTTTGAGGAGCAATTCGCTGCGAGCGGGCTCGGGGCGCGGCTGATCCTTAAGCCAGTTTTCGACTTCAGTCTTGCCCTTAGTTGTAATGCGAAAGACGCGGCGTAGGCGCTCACCGTTGTTCTTTTCTTCTTCAGGAATGGCCAAACCTTCTTTCTGCAGAAGGCGGAGCGTGGGATAGATTTGTCCGTAACTTTCTTTCCAGAAATGACCAATGCTGCCGGCGGCAAACTGCTTGATGTCATAGCCGGACATGGGCTTTAGGCTCAACATGCTGAGGACTGCGTACTTGGTGGAGTTCGCGGTCTTCGCTTTCATATTACTATAAGATACGTATCTAATAGATATATGTCAAGAGGCAATGACCGGCTAACTACTCTCCAATTAGTTTTAGTAGGGTTCTTTACTTCAGCGTGCAACAGGCGATGGGAAGCGAGGATGAGCAGGTTGCCATGCTCGGGGCGCCCGTAACCCAGGTTGGCCCGTCATAGGGAGTGCCCGGGGGGCCCTCGGTCCAGCCATTGCAATCAGTGACGAAGGTTGAGTTGGTGGTCACAGGAACGAAGGTGCCGCTGGAGTACCAGACATTTGAAGGCAGACTAATACCAAGCTGAGCAGAGTGGACCATGTCCGTTGCTGTACACATGGTGGCTGCGGAAGAGTTGCATGCGGTCTGGCACAACAGGGCGGCGGCGCGGTAGCCACCCGAAAGAGATGTCACCTGTCCCGTCGTGGCAGCCGTAGAACCGCAGTATTGATTGGTAAGTGTGGGTGTAGCCTGTGCCGGAGGAGGAGCGACGGTCCGGATGCGTACTTCATCGATGCTGCCTTGAAAGGGATTTGTGCCACTGCCGTCGGCAGCACCTATAAAGAGAGCGTTGCTTGCAAACAGAGGACCCATGGTGCAAGGGGCTTCGGTTGTTATCCCATTGGCTTCGATCACAACTGTAAGACCGTTGTACCAGCCGCCCACGTGAGAATACGTACCGATAGGTAATACCGCAGGCGATTGCACACTGCAGCTTGCCGACGAAGTCACGGTGAAAACAGGGCTCCCGAACTGCAGTTTGAGCGCATAAACCCCAAATTTAGTGAGGATAGTCCTGGACGTATTTTGAGGGGCCTGAGGATTGATCCAGGCTTCCACCCAGACCTGAGGACTATCGGGTGTTCCGGTTGCCGTCACCACTCCACCGGAAAAGTTTATGGCTTTCCCGGTATGCCCGGCGGAGCCAACGGCGATGCCGGCAATAGGTGCATTGGCAGTGTTGTTGAATCCGGAGCTGTCGGCAAATGCGCTGCCGGAGGTTTCGTCAAATTCATAGTCGGCGGCCAAGACTCCCAGACTGTTTTTGGAAGCCGCATCCACGTAGGCTTTGGTCGCGGCTTGTAACGCTGTGCTGGGAGGCCCGCTCAGTTGCAGAGCGCCAATCAGCGTGCCTCCACTCAGAAGCAGATACGAGGCCAGCGAAGATGATGTTGCATAGCGTGCGTCGGTGTAGTTGGTATCGAGGGCAAGGGTGCCGCTGGTGGTAATTGGGTTGTTAACGGTGGCAGTCAATCCCGTGCCCGCAGTGATGCTTGTAACGCCGCTGCCGGGGAAAGTTTGATTATTGGCAAAGTTGATGAAGCCAGTGGAATCCACCGACAGAGTGCCGATATGAATGCCGTTCACGTCCTCGGAGATCAAGGAGTTCGTCAGCGTGAAGTTATTGGAAATTTTGGGGATGTGTCCTTGAGTGGCGCTGCTGCGAATGATGATCTGATAGAGCACCGGGCCATCGAGCACTTTGGAGCTTGGCGGGGTGCGCTGCCAGACCACTTGCGGGCGCAGCCGCGCCATTTCGGTCTGGGCTTCGCTCTGGGCCAGCGATTCAAGCGTGGAGCACAAACAGACAGTCAAAATCGCGACGGTGCGAGCAAGCAGCATAGGCCTGACTCCGGCAAGTTTTTATCGGGGGATAGTTGGATTCTATCGTAAAGCAGCGAATTGCATTGGCTTATTTTCGCCGCAGAACAGGCATGAATCACCCCAAACACAGAAGAGATCCCACGCCCGCACGTCCGCATGACAACCGACGAGGACATCAACGCTACTTCACAGCCAATTGTGCGCGACTTGACAAAAGAAATTCCTTTCTGGTAGAAACACCTCATGACATAGATTTACACTCCTTACGTTTACGTTTTCGTTCGGCAAGACCTTCCACTCGCTCAGCAAATAGTCCAGACTAATCACGCCGTGTTCCACATGGCGTCGTTGTATTTCCCTGAGCCAGGCACACCCAACATCATTGTGATCGGCGTTCCGAACCAGGAAGCACTGCGCCAGGCGCTTACTCGGCTGGAGCGTCACCAGATTCCGCACTACGCGTGGAGCGAGCCCGATTACGACTATGGGTTCACGGCGATTGCGACAGTTCCCCTGGACCAGAAACAGCGGGCGGTCTTATCAAACTATCGCTTATGGCGTTTTGCGGGAGGAGATGGGCAACCATCTTGCGGGGTAACACCTGACTCCCGCACCAGTTCTGTTGAAGCGGAATATCCTGAGAAAAGCAGCGCCTGAGACTGCCGATCTCGTGGTATTTCTGTGAAGCCGGGCCGTGGTAGCTCAGAGAAAGAGCATCAGGCTTTTCGTCTGAAGGTCGCAGGTTCAATTCCTGCCCACGGCACCAAATTTTAGAGGGCGCGTGTAGCTCAATCGTCAGAGCACTCAGTTCTAGCCTGAGGGGTTGCGAGTTCAAGTCTCGCCACGCGCTCCAATGCATATGAAGAAGCAACGGCTCACCGCGGATTTCACGGATCACGAGGATTTTAAGGAGAATCACTACCACAGAGACACAGCGAAAAACGATGACCCATTTTTTTCATCGAACTGTCGAAATTCGGCCCCTCATCCGTCGTACCTTGTTAATGGGGTAAAGGAGGCCCTGACTATGAAATATCTGCTGCTTATATACGGTGAAGAAGCCCAATGGGCAAATGTGAGTGACAAGGACAGATATGAAACGCATCCTGATTACCATTACCGCTATCTTGTGTCTTGCGTCAACTTGCCCAATGCCGAATCCATCGGGCAAATCGCCCTGGAGACGATTCACTGATCAACACATGCCATAATAAGCTGCCATGATAAAAGCGGGAAGCGGCCGGGTATTGATCATCGCTTTGCTTTTCTTGGTTGCATGCGTGACTGGGATTGCCTTACTTCTCACGCAGCCGGTGTGGGCGGTGCATCATGCATCGGCGGCACCGGCGGTTGATCCGGAGCGGCTGCGCAAGCATGTGACTGAACTTTCTGAAACTCTTGCGCCGCGCGATTACACGCACGTCGAGAACCTGGACCGGGCGGCGGCTTATATTCACGAACAATTTCGGCTGGCGGGAGGCGCGGTCAGCGAACAAGCCTTCGTGGTAGACAGCCAGCACTACCGCAACGTGATTGCCCGTTTTGGAAAGAACTCCGGTTCCAAGGACGCCGAGCGCATTGTGGTAGGCGCGCATTACGATGTGTGCGGACCGTTCCGGGGGCGGATGATAATGCCAGCGGCATTGCCGGACTGATTGAGCTGGCGTATCTGCTGGGCAAAGAGGAGTTGCAGACCCCGGTGGAGCTGGTGGCCTACACGCTGGAAGAGCCTCCTTTTTTCCGCACGGAGCAGATGGGCAGCGCGGTGCATGCCGAGTCGCTGGTGGAGGAGCACGCCAAGCTGCGTGCCATGCTGTGCCTGGAGATGATTGGCTACTTTAGCGATCAGCCTGATAGTCAGGATTATCCGCTGCCGGAGTTGAAGGCGCTCTATCCCAATAAGGGCAATTTCATAGCATTGGTTGGGACAATGCAGGAGATAGAATTACTGCGCCGGGTGAAGCGAGCCATGATGGCCACCAATGATCTGCCGTTGCGCTCCATCAATGCGCCCCGGAACCTGGTGGGCGTGGATTTCTCCGACCACCTGAATTACTGGAACCGCAGTTTCCCGGCGCTCATGATTACCGATACCGCGTTTTACCGCAACAAGAGATACCACCACCCCGAAGACGTGCTCAACACGCTCGATTTCAACCGCATGGCCAAAGTGGTGCAGCAGGTTTATACAGCCGTGATTGAGCTGGAGAAATAGTCAGTTAATAGACAGCTACGCAAGCTCCGCCTCTGCTGCTTCGACGCGAGGTCGAACTTCGCGGGTGCCGAGCACCGGATGCGTGGCCCGAAGCAGCACGGTACCAAGCTCTTGTTTCGCGCGAATCCAGATGGCGCCCGCGCTTCCCCAAACTCTATTACTTTACAATATAAAGTATTTTATATTGTGAGGTTGGAGGTTCCGAGCCAGCCTATTTCCTGGAGAGGGCTTCGACGATGCGGTCGAAGTCTTCGAGCGTGGCGTATTCGATGATGATTCTGCCCTTTCCTTTTCTGTCTTTGATGAATACGCGGACACCCAAGGCCTGCTCGAGTTCGCGTTCGGCGGCGCGGACGTTGGGATCCGCAGGACGAATTGTCTGGCCGTGTCCATTTTCGCTCGAGGGATTCTTGAGATTGAAGATCAGAGCTTCGGTTTGAATGGTCGAAAGATGCTTGCTGACAATCTCTTTGGCGATGCGCCTGATTTCTTCCTCTGAGTTCAACGTCAGCAGAAGTTTGGCGTGACTGAAAGTGAGCTCCTGGTTGTGCTTCAACTCCTCCTGCACTTCATGCGGCAGCTTGAGCAGGCGTATATAGTTGGCAATCGAGGTGCGATCTTTGCCGGTGCGCTGCGCCATCTGCTCCTGGGTGACATTGAACTCACGCGAGAGCCGGTCGAAAGCCTGGGCCTGCTCCATGGGACCCAGATCTTCGCGCTGCAAATTTTCAATGATAGTCAGCTCCAGCGCCTGCTGGTCACTGACTTGGCGGACTATGGCTGGAACGGTTTGCTTGCCGGCGCGCTGAGAAGCCAGCCAGCGGCGCTCGCCGGCGATGAGTTCGAAGCGTCCGTCACGAAGAGGACGCACGACGATCGGCTGCATCACACCATTCGCTTTGATGGAAGCGGCCAGCTCGTTGAGGGCGGCTTCATCCATACGTGCGCGGGTCTGGTAGCGGTTGCGGTCAATGTGCTCGATGCGGAGATCGCGAACGGCGTCGGCGGGGGCTTGGGCGGTCGCAGTGGCTCCCCGTGCGGCGGGCAGAAGGGTTTCGAGGCCGCGTCCTAGTGCTTTTCTTTTCTGTAAATTCATCTTCTTCATTCGGCTCCCAAACCGCCAAAATGTTCCTCGCGGAACATTTTTCATTAAAACAGACTTTGACGCCATTTCAAACAAAATGATACCAGTTCAAGAAACTCCAAGTTCCAAGGTGCTAGTTGCGAGTTTTTCGTACCTGCTTAAGGGGGCATTGTGACTGAAAAGTGTTCCGCGCGAAACACTTTTGGCGGTTCCCCCAGACCTGCCTAGACAGTTTTCGCTTTACGGAATATGAATTCTTTAAGACTTGTAACGTTTACTCGGAAACTGCCATTAGTTACTAGAGGGGGGATCTTGGTTGTTTCCCGGCCTGTTCAAAAGGGTCGCAGGGCGGGCCAGGATTCTCCCCTTTCTCCACCGGATATTCACAATCTAATCCCTCTCAGGCAAGCCGAATTTCAGGAAAAAAGTGTTCCGCGCGGAACACTTTTGCAGAGTTTGTCTTTGTAATCTTGTGCTGGCTGGCAAGCTACTTGTGGGCCGCCCGCAATTCTTCGACGAGCTGCTGAAACGCGAGGTCTGAATGCAGGCTTTCCAAGTTCGTGTCTTTCTCGATGGCGTCGGGGTTTTTCAGGCCGCGCTTGACGGCCTCGCGCAGGTCTTTGATGGCATGCTTTTTGTCACCTCTGGCGGCGTCGGTCTCCGCCAACAAAAGGGCCGGCCATGGCTCCCCCGGGCTGATATCGCCCATCAGCTCAAAGTAATATTCGGCCTGGGCGAAGCGTTTCTTTTCCAGTTGGGCCTGCCCCGCCTCAACTCCCTGCGCCCAAAGTTGATTGAAAGCCCGCAGCGCAACGAGACGTTTTTCTTCACTCTTTCCTTCAGTCTTTTTTTCACTTTGTGCATGGGCCGCTTGAGTTTTTAGTGCGGCCATTCCGTCAAGGATGACGCTGCGAAGGGACGGCTGCTGATCAAACTCGGCATCAGCCACACTGACAATTTTTTGGGAAATATCCTCAGTGATGGACTGCTGCTCGGCAATTTCTTCCTGCTCCTTCTTGAGCGCTTGCTTCAACTCCGGCGACTTCTTCAGTGATGCCAGCTTCTCCGCGTATTGACTTACATCTTTCAGTTCATTGAAATCGGAAGCCAAAGAGCGATAGGCAGCAAGCTCGGCGATGGCGTCGTGCCGTTGCTCTGCTTGTTCTGCTTCCTGCCGGGTCTGTGCAAACAAGCGGTCAATGAAAGCCGCGTCCCGAGGCTGCGTACCTGCTTGCATCGCCTTGAGCTGGATCCACTCGGTGGCTTCTTCAATCATCGCAGCCGGCGCCCACTGGTGTTCCCCAGGGAACACTTTTACCCTGTAGCCAGCACCGGCTTCTTCCTTCTTGCGTCTTAGTTCCATGATTTCGGGCCAATTAAAATCCTGGTCTCCAACCGCAACGAAGTAAACAAACGATCCCTTTTGTGAGGCGTCCACAGAAGCGGGATAACCAGCGCCGTGCGAGATGACCCCAGCGATCTCGCACTGGCTACAGCGCAGAGCCATGGAAGTTGCAACGCGCGCCCCACCAGAAAAGCCGGTTACATAGATCCGGTGTGGGTCGAGAGATAACCGTTCGTGCGTGTCTTGCCACATGCTGGAGATGGCTTTTGTCGTCTCTCCCGATGAGAAGTTTCGGGAGTTGTTGGAGCCAGCCACAATGAAGCCGTACTTTTCGGCGGCGTCCTTGTAAAGCTTGACCGGAGTCTTACCGTAAGCCAGCGGATCGAATGCATAGATAATCGGCCAGGTCTTGGCCGGGGTGTAGTTTGAAGGAAGATACAGGGCATAGCTCTGCGCCGGATCACTGGCACAGGCCACGCTGTCTATGGTCTCGCCGGCAGGAAGTGGTTTCGGTGATGCGTTGCTGGGCGTTTGTGAAGCCGCTGATAAAGCTAAAAGCCACGAGCCTAGAAGGACGGAAAGCTCAATACGGCCGCGGCGAAACAACCTCATCTCGTCTTCCCCTAACAACTCATGAAATTGTAACGGATGTCCTGAGAACCTTTTGTGGCAATAAAGTGTTCCGCGCGGAACACTTTTCAGTCAGTCCGCAGTCCTCAGGCTGGCGCACCGAACTCTCTAAATGTTCCTCGAGGAACACTCAAAAGCGAGCTCCCAAAGTCCAGCTTCCGAGTCAAAAAGTGTTCTCAAGGAACACTTTGCCGGTTCGGAAGAAGGGGGTAAAAGGCGCCAAAAATGTTCCTCAAAGAACATTATGGAGGGGTGAAGGGGGCCGGGGGTAACCCTAGTCCTTGTTAAAGAAGTGTTCCGCGCGGAACACTTTTTGGCCCTCAGACTCTGGGATTTCTTGGGAGGTTAGTCTACAGTCCCAGTTTCCAGGGGTTCGGGGGCTTCGGCCATGACCTGCTCCGCACGGCTGGGAGTCCGGTGGTGCTTGGGCATCCGGGACATGATCTCTTTGGCAAGCTTGATGTAGCATTCCGCTCCGCGGGAATGAACGTCATAGATGAGCACGGGTTTGCCGTGGCTGGGAGCTTCGGCCAGGCGCACGTTGCGGGGAATGGAGGTCCGCAAGAGCCGGTCTCCGAAAAACTTCTTCAACTCGCCCGCCACCTGTTGCGCCAGGTTGGTGCGCTCGTCATACATGGTCAGGACTACACCCTCAACCATAAGCTCGGGATTAAAATTCTGGCGGACTCGCTCCATAGTGTCTAAAAGTTCGCTGACACCTTCCAAAGCAAAGTACTCGGGCTGCATGGGAATCAAAACGGAATCCGCTGCGACCAGAGCGTTAAGCGTCAGCAGATCGAGGGCGGGAGGACAATCGAGGATGATGAACTCGAAATCCTGACGTATGCCTTCGAGCGCTTTGCGCAGGCGGAATTCACGTTGCTCTTGTGGAACCAACTCGATATTGGCGCCGATAAGATTCTTATGCGCGGGAATTACGCAGAGGCCCTCGGGATCAACTTTCTGCAAGGCCTCGCGGGCATCGGCCAATCCCATCAGCACATGGTAGGTGCTTACGCGATCGGGATCTTTGGCAAAGCCCAGCCCACTGCTGGAGTTGGATTGCGGGTCACAATCTACCAGCAACACCGGCACTTCGGCGGCAGCAAAGGAAGCGGCCAGATTGATGGCGGTGGTGGTCTTGCCGACTCCACCTTTCTGATTGGCTACTGCAATGATCCTACCCATGAATAGACCGCTGGAATTGCAGGGTATTGAAAAATTTGTAATCGCGCAAGTGGAACAGTAAAGCAGTTGCCAGTTCCCGGTCCACGGCACGCTGGGACAGGTTGCCAGTTTTCCCCACGAACGATTTGAGATGAATGAACCGCGGAGACGTAGAGGCGCGGAGAAACCAGAATCTTTAACGCGAGAGAAAACGCAGAGGCTAATGCGGTTTTCTTTTGTCCACCGAGAAAAAGGGAAAAGTGTTCCGCGCGGAACACTTTCAAGGCGTGAGCTTATATGTTTACTAGTAAGGTACTAGTAGCGTCGAATCTCCACCAGCAATGTTCATTTCAGGTAGATTCGTGGCCTTGAACAAGAATCCAGAAGAAAAACTGTGGGTGTATTCCACTATTACTATTTTGATTCTCTTTATCAAAGTTCCAAGCTTTTAGTCACACGCTACAAATTGCAGTGCAATTAGAGGCCAGACAGCATAATTTGAGGTTTGGCTCCACTGACGACTTCAAATACACGACCATGCCTGGACTTTCTTTCTTTCATAAATCTGCAGAATGGTTTCTCTCCCACCTGTTTACGATTTAGCTACACGGACCTACGGGTATGCATTTCGGCAGTAACTGATCTAGCTCCAAGTTCCAAACTCTCAGTTGTAGGCAGTTTTCGTTCCCTTGGTTGTAAATCCGAACTTTTCAGGTCGGGAATTGCGGATAATTCGTCATCGAAACTCCACCTGTTAATCAACGTGATTCTTATCCGGTTGGGAACTACTTGGCGCAATCTTCAGTTGTCAATCCTCAACTTTCCTATGAGGAGGACGCGGGAGTGGGAGAGTGGAAGCGGACGGGGCGTATCCCAAGCAAAAGCCGGCAGGAGCTCGTGAGCGGCTTCAATCTGGGCTGAGCCGATGAGCAAGGCTAAAAGTCCGCTTTGCGCGACCAGCTTGGCGGCGACTGGCAGGACAGATTCAAAGCGTTCGACGGCCCGCAAGGTCACCAGGCTGGTCTGGCCTGTCGCGGACTGGGCCAACTCTTCAGCGCGGCCGCTGAAGACAGCGATGTTTGTCAATTTGAGAATGCGGATTACTTCTTTCAGGAAAGTCGCTTTTTTGTTGTGGGATTCGATCAGCGTACCCTGCAGGTGTGGAGAATAAATTTTCAGGGGGATGCCGGGGAATCCGGCGCCTGAGCCCACGTCAATGAATTGATTTTCGGTCGAGGCTGCCGCCGCTGTGCGGACTTGTGCAAGGGATGATGCAAGAAAAAACGATTCACCGAAGTGGCGGCTGACGATCTCTTCCGGCTTACGCACTGAGGTGAGATTAGTTTTTTCATTCCACTTCAATAAGAGATCGAGATAGGCGCGGACCTGCTCGCTCTGGAGCGGGGTGAGCCCGGCAGGGGGGAGAAAGGGCGTCAGGTGAGAAGTGATGTCCATTGAGCAGCAGAAAGGCACTACTTACCGCGGATTCCACGGATCACGCGGATTCTAACAGCAGTTGTTTGGTTCTCAGTTTATTGCAGAACCGAAATTCTCGCGGCCAATGCTATCTGGGCTTAGGCCGGGGGGAACGGTTAGCGGTCACAACCGACGACACACTACCTGATGCGGTCAGGTTGCCAATATAGACAGCCTGGATATTGTGTTGTCCAACGGGGAGCTGGGCCGTGTAACTGGCCTGCCCGGAAGTCAGCGAGAGTGTAGGGCCAATTTGACGGGTCCCCTCCAAAAGCACAACCGAATCGGTATCAGTTCCGCCAGTCACATTGACAACGAAGTTTGCCTGTGAGGGTGCTCCGGCCACAAATCCAAAATAGATCGTGGCCGCACCTACACCATTCACCGTCAGTGCGGTGGTGCTGGCGCCTCCGGCATTGGACTCCACGACTTGGCTAAAGACGGACGAGGTGCTGGAAGCAAAGGTACTATCCCCTCCGTAGACCGCAGTGATCGCGTGGGGACCCGCGGTGAGAGCTGTGGTCGTGAAGGTCCAGATCCCGGGACCAGCCGGCGTCCCTGAGCCGAGGATGGCGTTTCCGTCCTTGAATGTCAGCGTGCCGGTTGGGGTGCCAGCAAAGAACGAGCTGACAGTGGCCGTAAAGGTCAGCGACTGACTGAAGCTGGAAGGATCTGTGCCCGCTGTCAAGGCCACGGTAGTGTTGCTTGTAGCCATGACTACCTGCGCGAGGGCCGGCGAAGCATTCTGAATAAAGTTAGGGTCGCCGGCATAGACGGCGGTAACGCTGTGCGTGCCTACGGCCAGAGAGGCAGTCGTGAAGCTGGCTTGAGCAGAGCCATCCAGTGCGATGGGTGGGCTCAAGATGAACGTCTGGTTCTGGAAATTGTCCTGGAAGCTCACTGTGCCGGTCGGAATGCCGGTGTATTGCGGATTAACAACGGCAGTGAAGGTCAACGACTGAGGATAGGTAGAAGGATTAGGGCCACTCGTAAGAGTCACGACGGGGCTGGTCGTAGCCCGATTCACAGTCTGGCTGAGTGCAGCAAAGCTACCCGTAAAACTGGCATTGCCGCCATAAGTGGCCCGAATCGCGTGCGAGCCCAGAGTCAGCGTAGAAGTGGAAAAGGTGGCTTGGCCGAAGTTGTCGAGCATGGCCGTGCCCAGGGTAGTTACATCGTCCGTGAATGTTACTACGCCACTGGGGATGCCAAAACCTGAGGTCACTGTAGCCGTAAAAATTAAAGGCTGGCCAAATACAGAAGGATTGGTGCTGGAAGAAAGATTGGTTATGGATGGCTCGGGCACGACCACGAATAGATATGCCGCGATGGCACCCGGGATGGGGCTGCTTTGGCCAAATCCGCTGCCGCCGGGTTGCGTGGAGTCCGCAAACTGCCCGTCAGTGGCGTAAGCATAGACGATGTGGATACCAGGCAGAAGTGGCACGGGAGCTGCACCGGTAAAATTGGGCGCTGAGCCAGAGGCCTTAAGCCAGGGCCCCTGCCACGTATCAAACTGGAAATATACGTTCTGCACCGCCGGCGCTGTTGGGTTGTAGGAGCTGCTGGTTGTGAAATTCAATTGGTTTCCCGCCGACGGAGTGATGGAGGTGGTCAGCGGAATGGGCAGGACTTGTTGCTCGGTCAGCACAGTCACGTTGGCGCTGCCGTTATTGGCAACATAAGTCTTGTTGCTCACCGGGTTCACGGCTACGGCATTGGGATTGGTTCCTGCATTGACCGTGCTGGCGGTGTTTGTGGCCCCGTCAATCACGGTCATAGTGTTATCGCCGTTGTTGGTTACGTAGATCTTGTTGCTCACCGGATCCACGGCTACAGCATCAGGATTAGTTCCTACATTAACAGTCACGGTGCCGTTCGTAACTCCATCAATTACATTCACGCCATTGCTGTTCTGATTGACCACATAAATTTTGTTGGCGACGGGATTGACCACCACAGCCACGGGCGCAGCCCCGACGTTGACTGACGCGGTCGCGTTGCTGTTGACTGCATCTATTAACGTCACGGTGTTGTCGCTGTTATTGGCCACATAAATCTTGTTGGTCACGGAATTGACGGCCAGGGCAGTAGGAGCCATTCCTACGCTGACTGTCGTGGTGGCATTGCTGTTGGCCGCGTCTATTACCGTCACAGTGTTGTCGCCGTTGTTGGTCACGTAGATCTTGTTACTGACAGGATTCACGGCCACTGCCGTGGGCAAGTTGCCCACGTTAACTGTCGTGGGCGTGTTCGCCGCCCCGTCAATTACGGTCACAGTGTTGTCCCCCTTGTTGGCCGTGTAGATCGTGTTGGTCACAGGATTCACAGCCACGGCAACAGGACCGACACCCGTGGCGACCGTCGTGGTGGCATTGCTGTTGGCCGCGTCTATTACCGTCACAGTGTTGTCGCCGTTGTTGGTCACGTAGATTTTGTTGCTTATCGCATTCACCGCTACGGCATTGGGATTGGTTCCCACACTGACGGTCGCGGGGCTGTTCGTGGCCCCGTCTATGACAGTAACATTATTGCTGTTCTGATTGACCACGTAGATCTTGTTGCTCCCCGCATTCACAGCTACGGCATTGGGATTGGTTCCCGCATTGACAGTCGCCGCGCCGTTCGTCGCCCCATCTACGACAGTCACGGTGTTGCCGCCGTTGTTGGCTGCATAGATCTTGTTGGTTACAGCATTGACGGCCACAGCCAGCGGCGTAGCTCCTACGTTAACCGTCGTGATGGCGTTGCTGTTGGCCGCGTCTATTATGCTGAGGGTGTAGATGCTGCTCAGGGTGCTTTTGTTAACGACGTAGATCCTGTTGGTCACCGGGTTCACGGCAAGGGCCACCGGTTGGAGTCCGACCGTTAACGGTGTTGTGGCATTGTTCACCCCGTTGATGATCGTGACGTGGTTGCTGGTGGGATTAGCGACATAAATCTGGTTGGTGACGGGGTTAATGGCCAGCGCGCTGGGGTTGAAGCCTGCGTTGACCGGGGTTGTAGCATTGCTGTTGTTCGCATCAATCACGGTCACGCTGTTGCTGCCGACGCTACCGAAGTTGGCTACATAAATCTGGTTGGTCACAGGGTTGACAGCCACGGCGCTAGGATTGGTTCCTACACTCACGGGCGTGGTGGTATTGCTGTTGCCTGCGTCTATTACAGTGACGGTATTGCTGCTGTTGTTGGTTACATAGATTTTGTTGGTGACCGGGTTGACGGCCACGGCATTAGGCGCGGTCCCTACGCTGACGGTAGCAGCGACCGTATTACTGCCCCCATCAATCACGCTCACGTTATTGCTACCGGAGTTGACCACGTAGATCTGGTTGCTCACCGGATTGACGGCGATGGCCGAGGGATTGGTTCCCACGTCCACCGTGACGGTGCTGTTGTCCGCGCCGTTAATTACAGTTACCTTGTTGTTGCCGCTGTCGGCCACATAGATTTTGTTGGTGACCGGGTTCAGGGCGATGGCCTTCGGAGTAGTCCCGGTGCCGACCGTCGTGATTGTGTTGGTGGCGCCGTCTATCACGGTCACGTTGTTGCTGCTGGCGTTAGCTATGTAGATCTTGTTGGTCACCGGGTTCAAGGCCACCGCGTCAGGCGCCGTCCCGACGTTGACTGTGGCGGTCACGGTTTCTCCACAAACGGGGATAGCCGCCAGGCACAGCAATACGACTGTAGTGGAGAGAAGAGACGGAAATCGCCGTCTGGGCGAATCTCGCCGCCAGAAGTTGGGGCTCCAAAGTTCACGCATGCACACAGGGCTCCTCAAATTAGCGCCGGGAGAGTTACCCGAATCTGGGCGGGCGCTCAAGATACACGGCCAACGGCTCGCTGCCAAAAACACAGCGACTCAATCCCTCGCTTCAAGCGATGGGATTTGGCCACAGAATCTCGGGGGGAAACTGTAAGAATATCAACAAAGCAGGGATACGTCGAGAAAAGAGTGATAAATAGTTTATAAAATTTCGGCCGTCCTAAATACCTAGGATAAACCTCTTAATTTCGCGTCGTGAAACTTCCACGGCTACTTTAATAAAAACTGTCTCAGTGGATGTGCAGCAAAGCACCCAGGGCTTCGTTGGCGAGATCCTCGGGCAAAAAACTGTGTCCAGACTTGTTCGATAAAGAAACTTGAGTGCTGTTCCAATTCAATTTCATATTGATATCCTGCTGATAAGCCAATCCATTTTCACCGCTTAACTTGATGGTATGAAGCGAGGAATCAAATTCTACAATCAAAGTTTCGGTGTTATCTTTGCGGCTGATTCTCAGCGTATTCCCAAGGGTCTTGTCGAACACAAGAACAGTATTGTTTCCTTGCTCGGTGTTAAATTCAGCACATTTCGACAACAAAGTAGCTGTGAAAAGGTCCCACGTATAAACCGACAAGTCATCCAGGCTTTGTTTATCCTGCACTATTTTGGCGGCGTTGTGCCGCTTAATTTCCTGCTGCTCGTTGAACTTTCGTGCTGCGTCTTTGGACCACTCCGACATGGCAATCTTTCCTTTCTTTCCTTACCCTCTCCCAACTGACTCCAAACTGAAGCGATAATCATGCGCCAGTTCGTGCTCTTGGGCAAGTGTTCGCATGCTTACAGTTCCATAGAAATTCCCGGTCAATTTCATTAATATAGAGTTTGCTCTCGCTCAGGGGCTTTATTTTAAGGATAGACAGCAATGGATCCAGGACAGGAAACACAAAGATGGCTTGCCTTTAAGCTGGACGTGAAGGTTGTAGGCCTGGCCATCAATAATAAAGAGTTCCTCGGCGATTCGCGGGTGGGTACGGTCAGTCCGAACGGTATTGGATTATTTCTCCCGGCGAATCTAAAGCTGAAAGACATGGCACAAATCAGGTTCACGCTTCCCAACAGCAGCGACATCATCAAGGCCAAGGCTTTGGTGCGCAGCCGCACCGGTTTCCGCTATGTGTTTGAGTTTTCAGAGCTTGGCGACGCCGACCGGGAGAAGATCCGCGTTGCCTGCATGGCGGAAGGGTCTAAGCCGTAACCGCAGTTGCCCAGTTCCCGGTTCCGAGTCTCTCCAGCTTTAACCCCCTACCTCAGGTTTAACAGAAATTTAATCTCCTAAGAACATTCCGGAAACACAAGAACCGTAGCATCTTGCCGTACTCGGATTTCGAATACGCGCAAATCGGAACCTTGCGCTTCACCAAAACTTGTTCCAACCAAAATTCTTGTGGAGGAAAAGTATGTTGTCCCAGAGGCCTGTCTCTTCTGTTCTAAAAAACGTGACTTGTAGCAGAGTGCTTCTTCTTCTCCTGGCCACGGCCATCCTGTGGAGCTTGCCCCAGTTTGCCCAAGCCCAGGGTACTTTGACCCCGATCCGGCACGTAGTCGTGATCTTCCAGGAAAACGTCTCGTTTGATCATTATTTTGCGACCTATCCGCATGCGTTGAACCCTGCCGGTGAGCCAAACTTCACAGCTTGGGCCAAGAATCCGCCGCCAGCGGTCAATGGGCTGTTGAGTGGCGGGCTGCTCATGCACAATCCCAATTCAGCACAACCCTTCCGCCTGGATCGCAGCCAGGCAGCAACCTGCGACATGGACCACAACTACACCGATGAACAGAAGGCCTTCGACGCCGGACTGATGGATAAATTTCCCGAGCATACCGGCGCGGGCACGAGCTGCTCTCCATCGCAGGTCATGGGCTACTTTGACGGAAACACGGTCACAGCGCTGTGGAATTATGCGGAACACTTCGCCATGAGCGACAACAGCTACAACACCACGTTTGGACCTTCCACTCCCGGTGCATTGAACCTGGTTTCCGGACAAACGCACGGTGTTGTTGTGGAAACCCTCCCTGGAATTGACACCATCGGTGGAAGCGTTATCGGTGATCCTCAACCGTTCTATGACGACTGCACCACCCGCGACTCAGTGGCCATGTTGAATACCAACAAGAACGTTGGCGATCTGCTCAACGCAAAGGGAATCACCTGGGGATGGTTCCAGGGCGGCTTCCGTCCCAGCAGCGTGGTCGCGGGTAAAGCGCACTGCGACACACTCCACATTGGAAGCGATGGCAACCCCAAGAAAGACTATATCCCGCACCACGAGCCCTTCCAGTACTACCTCTCTACTTCCAATCCTCACCACCTGCCGCCGAGTTCGGTAGAAGAAATCGGCGAGACCGATCAGGCCAATCATCAATACGACTTGGTTGACTTCTGGGCAGCGGCCGACTCTGGACATCTGCCCGCCGTCAGCTTCCTGAAGGCACGTGGATTCCAGGATGGACACGCCGGCTACTCCGATCCACTGGCAGAGCAAACCTTCATCGTTGAGACCATCAACCATCTGCAGAGCCTGGAGGCGTGGGAGCATACGGCAGTCATTATCGCGTATGACGACTCCGACGGCTGGTATGACCACGTGATGTCGCCTATCGTGAGCCAGTCCAGTACCAGTGCAGATGCACTCACGGGGCCCGGAACCTGCGGTTTCGCCGATGGATCCGTGTTCCAAGGCCGTTGCGGATACGGTCCGCGGCTGCCCTTGCTGGTCATTTCACCCTTCGCCAAGGTCAATTATGTTGACCACTCCATCAGCGACCAGAGCTCCATCCTGCGCCTGATCGAAGACAACTGGAAGCTGGGACGTATTGGCGATCAGTCGTTCGATGCGCGTGCGGGCTCATTGTTCAACATGTTTGATTTTCGCCATCACGATGATGATCACGCAAGAAAGCTGGGGCTTGATCCAGCGACCGGCGAAGTCGTGAGACACGACAGAGACGATGAGTAGCGATAGCTCCAAGTTGCAAGCTGCAAGAACGCGCCTCAGAACCTGTTGCCAGAGGAACCAGCTTGCTACGCGGACATGCTAAAGATGTTACGTTAGGTCTTCCCTTCGCCTAACGTGCGCAGGCCCGCCCTTCCTGACGGGGCGGGCTTTTTCCTTTAGTCAGCAGGTGTCAGTCCTCAGCCGTTAGGAATTCTCGATTCCCAGTTCTTAAAGCAATCAGCCCTTAAGGCAGCGATCACAAATCAATCGGTCGTAAGATTTTCCTTGCACCTTGCAGCTTGCACCTGTTCCTGTAAGATGATGTTCAAAATGAGCCCGAAGAACAGTGCAATCCTGTTAACGCAATGCCCAGAGCAAAAAGGGGTAGTGGCTGCGGTTGCCAACTTCATTTACAAGCATAACGGCAATATCCTGCACGCCGACGATCATCAGGACCCCGAACTCAGGATGTTCATGATGCGTGTGGAGTGGGAGCTGGAGGGCTTCGATTTCGAGCTGGATGAATTCGCCGCCCGTTTTGCACCAGTAGTCCAAAAATTCAAGATGCACTGGCAGGTGGCGCGTTCTGGCCACCGTCCGCGGGTTGCGATTTTGGTTTCCAAATCGGGACACTGCCTGGCAGACCTGCTGTACAGCCACCACATGGGCGAGCTGGCGTGTGAGATCCCGCTGATCATCAGCAACCATCCTAATACCCGGCGGCTGGCGGAGTTTTACCACATTCCCTTCCATGAGATACCGCACGCAAACGACCACCGCGAGAAGGCGGAAAGCACAGCGCTGAAGTTATTGCGGAAAGAGAAGATCGAACTGATTGTGCTGGCGCGTTACATGCAGATTCTCTCCAAAGATTTCATCGGCCACTACCCCAACCGGATCATCAATATCCATCATTCCTTCTTGCCGGCGTTTACCGGTGCCAAACCCTACCACCGCTCCTACGAGCGCGGCGTGAAGCTACTGGGCGCAACCAGCCATTACGTTACTGAGGCGCTGGACGAAGGCCCCATCATCGAACAGGATTTTATACGTGTTTCGCACCGCGACCAGCTTGAAGACCTCATCCGCAAAGGCGGTGATGTGGAACGCATTGTGCTCTCGCGCGCGGTGCGCTGGCACCTGGAAAACCGTGTGCTGGTCTACGGGAACAAGACGGTGGTCTTCGACTAGGAATGGTTCTCCATCTATAGAACCCTGGCGCAAAGAAAAGTTTCGCTGTCGAGAAACTTTTTTCTTCCGAATCAAACTATCAGCTTTTTTCTTTTCTGGGTCCTTTTCCTGCCGCAGAATCTACGCTCATCCTGAGCTATCCAATTCCAAAAACGGAAAGGTACTTTAGTAACTACGAGACTGCTGGCTGCTCCCATTTTGGGTCGCAACTTTTCAAATGCTGTGGGTTCATACCAAGTGAACGGTGACACAACCGTAAACGGAGGAAAAGAGAATATGCGACGCATCAACAAGCTGGCCCTGCTCACATTGGCCGGTGCATTAACGTTAGGAATCAACGCCTGGGGGCAAGCTGCCACAGGCACTACCGATACCCAAAACGATCGTAAGGACGCTCGTAAAGATACGAAAGACATCCACAACGACAGGAAAGACATCCGCAAGGACCAGCGCGATTTGAATAAGGACCGTCGCGATGTTCGCAAAGATCAAGAGGCCTGCAAGGACGGAAACAAGGCAGCTTGCAAAGATGCTTCCGGCGACCGCAAAGACATCCGCGGCGACAAGAAAGATATCCACAATGACAGAAAAGACGTTCACGCTGATCGGCGCGACCGGCGTCAGGATTGGCACGATGTACATCGTGATCGTCACGGCAAATAAGTTTGGTTCGTTGAGGTAGGGGGAGAAGAGGGACGAAAATTTCGTCCCTCTTTGCTTTTTTAATGGCGGAAGTGGCGCACGCCGGTGAAGACCATGGCGAGGCCCAGCCGATCAGCGGCTTCGATGACCTCGTGGTCGCGCACGGACCCTCCAGGCTGGACGATTGCGGTCGCGCCTGCCCTGGCAATTTCTTCTACGCCATCGGGGAAAGGGAAAAAAGCATCGGAGGCGGCAACTGTTCCCGCCAGGGGAAGCACTGCTTT
>Ga0210384_10000203_pt1 | contig 91434 bp, 82 predicted proteins | sample IncBWH2MmetaG_FD_160574 | JGI IMG/M metagenome (GOLD analysis project Ga0210384, IMG submission 160574) | Forest soil microbial communities from Barre Woods Harvard Forest LTER site, Petersham, Massachusetts, United States - Inc-BW-H-2-M | ecosystem: Environmental > Terrestrial > Soil >... | reverse complement strand
GACGTGATCGAATCCGTATCCGTGAAAGGTCCTTCGGCCACGATTAAGACGCATCACAACGTTGGCGGCTTGCCCAAAGACATGCCTTTCTCACTCATCGAACCGTTGCGCGATTTGTTCAAAGATGAGGTCCGCCAGATTGGCCGCGAGCTGGGTTTGCCGGAGGAAATCCTGGTGAAACATCCGTTTCCCGGGCCCGGTTTGGCGGTCCGGCTCCTCGGCGAAGTGTCGCGAGACAAGCTCGAAACTTTGCGTCTCGCCGATGCCATTGTCGTGGAAGAAATCCGCCGCGCGGGACTTTACGAAAAAGTTTGGCAGGCTTTCGCAGTTTTGCTCCCGGTGCGCAGCGTGGGGGTAATGGGAGATGGCAGGACGTACGCCGACACCATCGCTGTCCGCGTCGTCGATTCACTCGACGCAATGACAGCTGATTGGTCTCGCCTGCCCGCTGAAGTGCTGGCGCACATCTCGACCCGCGTGGTAAACGAAGTCCCCGGCGTAAACCGAGTCGTCTACGACATTAGCTCGAAACCGCCTGGCACCATTGAGTGGGAATAGGATGAAAACTCGCTAATTGTGGCCCGCCAAGAAGCCTCGCTTAGCGGCTCGCCATTTTCTGGGCCATGTAAAGCAACAGCCTGCGGTCGCCTTCACCTATGCGACCCATAAGCCGGCGGAAGCGGCCCAGCAAACGCGCCTCTTTCCCTGAACTCCCCCAGGCAATATCGTCGGCGGTCTTCCGTTTCGGAAGATTTGGCAGGACGGGCGGCTCCTCGCCGTCATAGAATAACTGGTAGAGCGGGACTTCCATAGCCCGCGCCAGCTTTTCTAGGGTCTCGATCGCCGGAACAGTGTGGCCGTTCTCGACGCGCGAGATGTAGCAGCGAAGCAGCCCAGTGCGCTTTTCGATGTCGCCCTGGGATAGTTTTTTTGTTTCACGGAGCAAACGGATGCGGTCACCGATTATCATGGCGGGTATTGTCACATGGACTAGTGACCCCCGCAAGTTCATTCTTGATCGCCATCGGATAATTCCGGCGTAACCGAAACGGAATGCCCAACGTCCCAAAAGGTGTGGCAGCCAGCGCTCCAGCGATTGAGCTACCCATCGCCCGCAGCAGCAAAGGCGAGGAAGATCGGGAGCTCGTCCGACTGGCCCAAAATGGTACAGAAGATGCTTACGAGGAGCTGATTCGCCGGCATCAACGTCGCGTTTCCGCCCTAGTCGGAAGCATTTTGCGCCGCCGAGAGGACATCGAAGATGTTGTGCAGCAGGTTTTCCTCAAAGTGTTTATTTCTCTCAAGCACTTCGACCTGCGTGCGGCATTTTCGACCTGGCTCTACAAGATCACGGTGAATGAATGCTGGGACTATCTGCGGAAGAAGAAGGTTCGCCCGCTGGTGTATGAGTCAGATTTGTCGGAAGAGCAGGTCTCCCGTCTCGATGGCATCGTCTCGGCAGACCGGCCTCCCGATAGCCCTGTGGAACGCGCGGAAGTGAAGGAATTGCTCGATTGGATGCTGGATAAATTGCCGGAACAAGACCGGCAATTGCTTGTGCTCAAGGAGATGGAAGGGTTTTCCGTTCATGAGCTGGCTGAAATCCTGGGACTCAACGTAAATACTGTGAAGGTTCGGTTGTTTCGTGCGCGCGGTCGATTAATCGATGTTTACCGCCGCCGCAGGGGTTCGGGTATCAGCCCAGACTCACTAACAGCGGCACGCCAAAGGAAGGCTTAGTTTCTATGATGAATAAATTCAAAGGCACGGCTTGTCGGAATTTCGAAGCGCTCCTCGAGGATCATCTCGAGGGTGACCCCGGAGGTCCGGATGCTGTGAAATTGTCGGAGCACCTCAAGAGTTGCGCGGGATGTCAGGCGGCTCTGGCTCTCGCCGTGGCTAGCTCGCGCTTGCTTGCCGCCGCCGAGCCCACGCCCGATCCCGGGCCGGGATTCACACGCGTGGTGATGGCGCATATTCGCACGCAACAGCAACATGCCGGCAATGAAAAGGGCATTTGGCTTCCGTTTGTCTCCGTGGCGTGGCGTTTCGCTGCCGTGGCCTCGCTGGCGATCGTTGCGCTCCTCACATTTGGCACCCGGACTCAGCCGGTCGCGCAGGAGAACCTCGCTCAACTGCGCTTGCAACAGGCGTACAACCTGGTCGCCGATCCCAACAATCCTCCCGAGACTCGCGATGAAATTTTGATGATGATGGCGGAAAACAATCATGGAAAACACTAAAACACGCCGTGAAGCAGTCGTGCTTGTGCTGGTGGTGTTCTTGCTGGGCGCATTATTGGGCGGCGTGGCTACGCATGTCTGGACGATTCACGCCTCGAATCAGCAGATGACGCCCCATGGGCGTGATCAGATCCTTGGCGAGATGACTCGCCAGCTGGAGTTCACGCCGGAACAATTGCATGTGGTGACGCAAATCGTGGACGAAACACACGGCCAGATCCGCGCTCTGTATGCCCCACTGGACGCGCAGCGCGAACAAATCCGGCAAGCCACACGCGAGCGAATTCGCGCTGTACTCACTCCTGAGCAGAAGCCCAAGTTCGAAGAATTCCTACGCCGGCTCGACGAACAGAGGAAAAAAGAAGAAGGGCGATAGCTACACGGGCCGCGCCCCTACCTATCGTCAGGTGGGGATTCTGCCTACCTCAAATCGCTCCGAATCGTCACTGGAATTGCCGCAGACCGGCCGCTAGAAGGGAATATCCTCGTCTGAAATCTCCGGTCCGTGGCCTGCTGCTTCATCCGGCATTGGCCCACCTTCTATATCAGGGTCTGCCGAGCGGCCTCCGCCCAAACCGCCGGTATGCGTTGCACCGCTGCTCGCTCCTGCCCCCGCTGCAGCTCCCTCGCTCCGACCTCCGAGCATGCGGAAATTACTGGCCACGATCTCGAAACTGGTTCGCTTCTGGCCCTCTTTGTCCTGCCATTCGCGCGATTGAATACGCCCCTCAATGTACACTAGCGAGCCTTTCTTTAGATATTGCTGGGCAATCTCGGCCTGCTTGCCCCACACCACAATCTTGTGCCATTCCGTGCGCTTCTGGCGCTCGCCGTTGCGATCCTTGTAAGTTTCATCCGTGGCCACAGAGAAATTTGCCACCGCCTGGCCGGCTCCGGTAAATCGCGTCTCGGGGTCGCGCCCCAACCGCCCCACCAATATCACTCTATTGACTGACATTTTCGTACCGCCTGTTCAGGAATTCTCCAGAGTCAGGCGAGTATAGCCGAAGTAGGGCACAGTAGAGCGGAAAAGAATCAATCCGCGGCCCGCAGCAGCGGCCGAGGCCTAGTGCTTCGCCGGCGGCTTGGCCGTGGTGGCTGTGGGCGCGCCCAGATCCTTCAGTCTTGCCTGTGCCTGTCGCGCTTCGTCCGTTCCGGGGAATCGTCGAATCACTTCGCGCAGGTCGCGCGTTCCCGAAGCCTTCTGTCCTAGCTTGACTTCCGCTTGGCCCTTCTTCAGCAACGCCGCCGCCAGCTTGTAGCTCTTCGGGTAGCTATACAGCACCATATCGTATTGCGTCACCGCGGTTTGAAAGTCTTCCTGCGCGTACGCAACTTCTCCAAGATAAAATTGCGCGTTCCCGGCGAGCGCGTTCGTCGGGAAATTTTTCAGATAATCGGAAAATTCCTGGCGTGCCAAATCGTAGTTGCCGCCAGTGAAATCGCGCAGCCCATTCTGATAAAGCGTGTCGGCGGAAATCGGCGCCACACTCGGAGCGGCTCCACTGGCGCCCGGGCCCGGTGTGGGCGCGCCGCCGGCTGGTGCATTGCCGGGAGCGGAAAGCCTGCCGTCGATCGTCTGCAGCAAGGCCTGCATATCGCTCATTTGCTGCGAAAGCTTTCCCACGCGCGCTTGCACGTCCTGCATGTTGTCCGAGAGACCCTGCGTCTGCGTGCTCATGGTGTCAATGCGGGCGCCTGTGTTGGCCTGCATCTCTTGAACGGCTTTCTGTACCACTCCCATCTGGTTGTTGAGCTGGTTGATGGAATCGAGCGACTGCTGAATCAGCGTCTTCAACGTCGCATTATTCGTGTCCATCGCGCTGCGCATGTCACGTTGTGCCTGGATTAATTGCTGCACCTGCTGCTGCAGCTCGATCATTTCTTTCGACACGGCGCCGGCCGGCGGGGGAGCAAGGATCGCTCCGCCCATCGCGGCCACCAGCAACACTCCTAATCCAAGCACAATCCATCTGGTGCGCAAAGGCATGCCTCCTTCCGCACGGCGCGGGGCGGCGCGTCAATTCGCTCCGCCGCCCCGCAACCGCGGGTTTCCATTAGTGAGCCATTACAAAGTGAGCCCGGCGATTCTGCTGCCAGCAGTCTTCGGTATGCTCGGTGCAGAACGGACGTTCTTTGCCCCAGCTCACTGTCTCCATCCGTCCAGCCGTGATGCCCAACGAGATCAGATAATTCTTCGCAGCTTGCGCGCGCCGCTCGCCAAGACCCAGGTTGTATTCCGTGGACCCGCGCTCGTCGCAGTGTCCTTCAATGGTTACCTTTACTTGCGGATAGGAGCGCAAAAATTCCGCGGTTCGCGTCAGTGCCTGCCTCGCGTCTTCGCGGATATCGGCCTTGTTGAAATCGTAGAACGCATCCTTGACGTTCTGCTCAAATAGTTCAGTCAAACCCGGCGGCGTTTTCTGCTGTTCGACCGCTGCCGCAGGCGACACGGTGACGCGCGCGGTGGCATTCGCGTTCCCGCCCGGTCCCGTCGCGGTAATGATATAGGTCGTCGACTTCGACGGCTGCACCGGCGTCCTCCCCTCCAGAGCCACTTTGCCCACTTCGGGTTCAATGTCGAGATCGGTTGCGTTCGTGGACGACCACGACAGAGTCACCGTGTCCCCGGCATTAACGGTCGTCGGAGACGCGTTCAGCGTCACCGTCGGCTGCGCTGCCGGTGGCGCGGGCGTTGACGCCGGAGCCTGCGTTGCCACCTGCTTCTTACACCCACCCGCATAAATCAAGAATCCAACCAGGCCTGCCAAGAATGCTAATTTCCGAAGATTACCTCTCATCATAGTTAGAAGCCTCCTGCAGCGTTCCCACGACGGCTTAAGCAGGAAACGCAGCGATAAAGTTGCTCAGTCATGGCCCAGATCTGCCACTCTGTTACTCGCCGTGCCTTGGGACGCAGCGAATTTCACAGCCTCTCGCCGCTGGCCGGTCCGTCCGCATGGCGCTGCTCGCGCCAACATCACTTCGGCGACCAGTTCGGCGACTCATTCTGTCCTTCAAACGTCACTTGTTTCGGCAGGCTCCCGTCCGCCAGCACGGTCCATATCTGCCTCGTCCCGTTTCGCGTGGACTCGAACACGATGTGCCGTCCGTCCGGCGCCCAGCTCGGACGCTCGTTCCGCCCTGCGTCGCGCGTCAGTTCCACGAGCTGACGGCTCACAATGTCCATGATATAGATATCGAAATTGCCGCTCGGTCGTCGCCAGCTAAATGCAAGCAATTGTCCATTTGGTGACCACGCCGGGTCCACCACGTATCCCATGTCCGGCATGTCCAGTTTCTCCACATTTGAGCCGTCGGAGTTCGCAAGATACAGCACCGGCTCGCCGCCGCGATCGCTCACAAATATGATCTGCTTGCCGGTTTTCGGATTCCACGCGGGCGAGGTGCTCACACCCGCCGAAAATGTCATCTTGTGCAGGTGGCTGCCGTCCGCATCGCTGATGTAAATTTGCGGGTCGCCGCCCTGGCTCGACATGAACGCGAGCTGCGCCCCATCGGGCGACCATGCCGGCGAGCTGTTGGTCCCGCGGTATCGCGGAAACGCGATCAGCCGGTCCGAAGCCGTGGAATAAATGCAGATTTGCGGTGAAGTGATTCCACGGTAAGGAACGTAGCATGTGAACGCGACCCTCGACGCGTCAGGCGACCAGCGTGGCGTGAGCGAAATAGATTTCAAGTGCGTCAACTGATGCTGGTTCGAGCCGTCATAATCCATAGCCCAGATTTCTTTGTTACCGCTCTTCGTGCTCACATATGCGATTTGAGTCTGCGCAATCCCCGGCAGCCCGCCGCTCAGCCGCGCGATGATGTCGTCCGCAAATTGGTGTGCGAGCCGCCTGGCGTCCGCATCGGTCGCAGCGCCGCGATAAATTTTCTGCAGCGCGAGCGGCGAGGTGGGATTGTGAACATCTGAAAGAAATCCGGAAGCCGCAAGTCCCGCGCCTTCGACGTTCAAATTACCATACGCCACCATATAAGCGTTCGATGGTTGAGCGCTCCACTCGAGGGCAACTAGCTCGCTCGGTTGTGTCGGCGCCTTCACCGGATAAAAACTCGGGCTCACCATTTCCAGAATTCCACAGTAATCCAGATCGTTCCACAGCACGTCGTGAAACGTCTTTTCAAGTGGGTCCGCGGCCGATGTCCGCGCTCCGAAATCCGGCACGGCCACGCGCGCTTTCGCCACTCCCAGCCCCGTCCCGGTTTTAAACCAATCCTGCGCCGAAGCCGGCCGCGCCTCGCTCAGTACAGTCAATAGAATGAATGCCGCGAGCATTACAGATTTTCGAGTCATATTATTTTCGTTTCATTTCCAACCGCTTTGGAAATTTCAAATTTGAGATTTCAAGTGCTTTCCTCTGTATCTTTGGGCCTCTGTGGTCAATCCTCCCACCTACCTCTTGAAATCAAACCAAAACTCCACGCTCACCTTCGACCCTGAATACTCATTCGGCAACCCTTGCAGCGGACTTGAGTCTCGGATCGCACGCACCGCCGAAGTATCCACCGATGAATTTCCACTCGATCGCGTGACCTGTATATTTGTCACCGTGCCATTCCGCAAGATGTCAAATGTCGCCACGATGCGTGGCGCGAACCGAACCGCCGGATCCACGCTCGCCTGAATCCAGTTTCCGCTGATTCGCCGCTGCACCGCTTCTACGTACCAAGGAAACCGCGCCCCGAAATTACCACCACCAACCCCGCTAAATCCCAACCCGCCTTGCGTACCCACTCCCATCGAAAACGACGTGTAGGGAACCGTCGGCGCGCCCCCGCCGCCATACGGCACGGCGTTCTCCGGGGGCGGCCTGGGATTCTCAAGCACTTTCGACGGCCGCGTGTTGTACTTCGACGGCTTGTTTCGGTCGAACTTTGGAATCGGGGTGGCATCGGGCGGCGGCTGTACTTTCTTCTCCGGCTCCGACTTGTACAACCCTTTCGACTCATCCACCACGCGGTTTTCCGTCTGTACCTCCGGGCGGGGCATCGGAACGCCCGGGACGCTGCCGACGAGGCCAACCGTGATCGCTCCGCCCGCCCCTCCCCACGATTCCCCGGGATTCGAGAGATACCCCGAAACCGCCATCAGCGTAAGCAGTCCCGCGTGCAGAACCAACGCAAAAATTAGCGGCGTTTTCAGACTGACTTCTTCTTGACTTGCAGCTATAGACGCCATCTCATTGCATCTTGGCCCGCTCGCTGAGCGGTTGCGTCACTACGCTGATGTTTTGTATCCCTGCCTGCCGCAACGTATCCACCACCGTGGCCCAACTACCAAACGGCACCGTCTCATCCGCGCGTACGTACACCGCCTGATGCTGCGGGTCGTGCGACTGCGTAAGCACTTGCTTGCCCAACTCGTGAATGTTCACTGGCTTGTCATTCAGATAAACGCGCTGTGAGCGGTCAATCGTCACCACCATCCGCACTTCCGTCAGTTCTTTCACGGTCTTCGTTTTCGGCACGTCCACTTCGATCCCCGATTGCAGTATGGGCGCGGTGATCATAAAAATAATCAGCAGCACCAACACCACATCGATAAACGGCACCATGTTAATGTCCGAGAGTGTGCTGCCGGTTTCGCGTTGGCTTTGTGGCATGTCGGCTCTTGTGTTTCAAGGCCTGAAAGGCTTTTTTGACATCCTTGCTTACTCACTCCGCTTCCTGAGTCCTATTCCGTCTCGACCTGTAGCTCAGGCCCGGCCCCGACCGTTCCTGTTGGGACTGCCCTGGCGCTCTTGCCAAGGCAAGGCACTATGGACTGTACATGGTTTCAATCTTCGCGACGAACTCTGCGGCAAACCCATCCATCCGCGCCGCCAGTCCGCGAATTCCGGATAAATAATGGTTGTATGCAATCACCGCGGGTATGGCAGCAAACAATCCCGCAGCAGTAGTGATCAACGCCTCAGCAATTCCAGGCGCCACCGCCCGCAGACTCGCCGTTCCCGCATCGCCAAGCCCCGCAAACGCATCCATCACGCCCCATACTGTCCCGAACAACCCGATAAAGGGTGACACCGAGCCCGTCGTCGCCAGCCACGACATCCATTTCTCCAGACGCCGCACTTCTTCTCCCGCGGCCACCTGCATCTCCACTCCCACCGCGCTCGGGTTTTTCAACCTCCCAGTCACGCCCGCTGAATTTCCGCGCGCCGTCGGCCCTCCAAGCTGGGCTTCAAGTTCACGGTATCCCGCTTGGTACACTGCAACCAGAGGTGTTCCCCCGGCACCCACCCGTAGCGTGTTCGGATCAGGCAGACCCCGCCCCGCCCGAAACATCTGCAGAAATTTCTTGGTTTGAGGTTCGATGCGTGAGAAGGCGCTCGATTTCTGGAAGATGATCGCCCAGGAGAAAACGGAGAGTATCAGCAGAAGGCACAGGACAACGCGTGCCACCCAGCCTGTTTGCTCGATCAGAGTCCCGAGCCGGCTGTCAATCAGCAGAAACGCCAATCCAGAAATAATATCCCCCAGAAAATTCCCGTTGCTGGACCAAAAATACCGTAGCACACGCCCCCACAGCGGTCAAACGAATCAACCCCTATCAATAACTCTGATGCTGCCTCTAACGACACGCTCCCACCCAGACAGCCAAGCGCTCCTAAGCGCCCTCAGGTGTGGTGTGGCAGACCTCGCAAGGAGAGTATTGGGCCGTAAGCGATTTAACGCAAAGAAATAGGCCTGGCCGCAGTGGTATCGGGCGCGCTGACCAGCCCGTTGTTCCCGGCAAAGCCGAGGATCGGGCCCGCAAGGCCGGTATCGACTGTGCCTGCGTCGTCAAAATCTGTTGTGAGATTCGTTATCGTTCCGCCGCTGCTGACCGTGAGGAAGCCGCCGGAGGAGATTGCGCCCCCGGTCGAATCAAAGCCGCTGACTCGGAACGCGAGGGCGGTCTTTGTGGTTGAGAGAATTTCTCCGCGTCCCTCGGCGTCTCGGCGGTAATTTTCCCTTGGAACCAGTATGCTAGAATCGAGTTTGATCATGAGTAGAGCATTCGACGTCGGCTTGGAATCACTCTCTGCGCTCGGGACGAATCTTGCCTCTGCTCTGATCCCCTTGCGCTCCCATGCGACTCCGCCGCGCAGCGAAGGCGCCAAGTCTTTCTTCATCGAGACATTCGGCTGCCAGATGAATGTTCACGACTCAGAGAAAATCTCAGGAGTTCTGCTTGGCCGCGGCTACCGTGCTGTTGAAACTCCGGCGCAGGCCGATCTCGTTCTCTACAACACTTGCAGCATCCGCGAACAGGCCGCGCAGAAAGTGTTCTCACGCCTGGGAGATTGGAAGACGACATCCAATGGAAAAATTATCGGCGTGCTCGGCTGCCTCGCTCAGCAAGAGGGAGAACAAATTTTTGAGCGCGCTCCGTGGGTCAGCCTGGTCTGTGGCTCGGCCAGCTACCGGCGCCTGCCCGACCTGATCGCCGAACTCGAATCCGGTGGCCGACGCGTTACCGGGCTCGATCTCGATACGGACGAAACATTCGAGACCGAAATCACGCGCCGTGACAATCCGTTCCGCGCCTACCTCACCATCATCGAAGGCTGCGACTACTCTTGCGCCTACTGCGTGGTCCCGCACACCCGCGGCCCGGAGCGCAGCCGTGCGAGCGATTCAGTTCTGGCCGAGGTGCGCCGGCTCGCCGACGCCGGCTACACCGAAATCCAGTTGCTAGGCCAAACGGTGAATTCCTATCGCGACCCGTCGCCTCGCAAATGGAATTTCTTGGATTTGCTTCAAGCGGTTGCCGCGGTGCCTGGAATCCGCCGCGTCCGATTCACCACGTCGCACCCGAATGATTTCACCCGCGAAATCGTCGAAGCGATCGACGCGAACCCGACGCTTTGCGACCACGTCCATCTACCCGTGCAGTCTGGATCCACACGCGTCCTCGGCGCCATGCGCCGCACCTACACTCGCGAAGACTATCTTCAAAAGATCGCATGGATTCGCGCCGCGCACCGGCCCATCAGCTTGACCACGGACATCATCATCGGCTTTCCCGGGGAAGGCGAAACAGACTTCGAAGAAACACTCTCACTCCTCGACGCCATTCAAAGCGACGGCGTCTTTGCCTTCAAATATTCGCCGCGACCTAACACTCCAGCACGCGATTGGCCCGATGCCGTCCCCGAGGAAGAGAAAGTAAAGCGCCTGGCGATTTTGCTGGAGCGTCAGCGGCAGATTCAGATTGCGAACAACGGATTGCTGGTCGGCAAAGAATACGAAGTGTTGGTGGACACTTATCACGCCGCGCGCAATCAATGGGCCGGGCGCACCACTAGCAACCGAATCGTAAATTTTACTTCGCCGCATTCGAGCCTTCTGGGACAATATGTTCAGGCTCGCATCACACGCGGCGGTCCGAATAGCTTGGTCGGTGAGCTGTTGCCCTGAAGTATCGGAGGCGGCCATGGAACTCGAGGTCAAGATCCGCGGGTTGATGATGGATCCTGTCACTAATATGCCTGTGGTCGTGTTGAAAGAAACCAGCGGCACCGGAATCCTGCCCATTTGGGTGGGGGTGTACGAAGCCAACGCCATCGCTTTAGAAATCGAGAAAGTTCAGACGCCGCGCCCCATGACCCATGACCTCCTGAAAAACGTGCTCACGGGCCTCAACGTCCATGTCCAGCGCGTCGTTGTCTCCGACCTAAGAGACGACACGTTTTACGCGCAAATCTGGATGGAGCGCGAGGGCCAGTTGATGTCGATTGACTCGCGCCCGAGTGACGCGCTCGCCCTTGCACTCCGCCTCGATTGCCCCATCTTCGTCGAGGACGAAGTGCTGAAGACCTCGCGCATGGCCAGCGCCATTTCCGAAAAAAGCTCGAATGAGGAGCTCCGCAAATGGCTCGAGGGTCTGAACGACGAGGACCTCGGCCGCTACAAGATGTGACCTCTAATAGGCGCCGCCGAGTCCACCGCCGAGTCGGGCGAAGGCTCCCTTCTCTGCGGCCCCAAGCGCTCAGCTTGGCCGCATTTTTCACTTGCAGTGGGGGTATGAGAATCGGTACAGTGTCCCTACTTGTGGTGTGACTGGGCTCGCAGGCCTCCATATATGGGCCTACGGTTGCCACGAGTGAGCGAGGGGCACAGCTTGACCTGCGTCCTGGCAGTGGCCAACCAAAAAGGCGGCGTCGGAAAGACCACCACTTCCATCAACCTTGCTGCCGCTCTCGCCATAAAGAAGAAAAAAACCTTACTGATTGATCTCGACCCACAGGCAAACGCCACGATCGCTTTCTTCGAATCCAGCGATGTGCAGGCCACCATGTACGACATCTTCGCCGAACATCCCACCGAGATGACGAAGATCATTCGCCCGACAAAGGACCCGAACCTCTCTGTCGCCCCTTCGCGGCTGCATCTGGCAAGGCTCGAGCAGCAGATGGCGGGACAATTCGACGCGCCCTTCAAACTGAAGGACGCGCTCGCGCCGATCCTGAAAGATTACGAATTCATTGTGATGGATACGCCGCCTGCACTCGGCATTCTCACTGTCAACGCGCTGGTGGCCTCTACACATCTGCTGGTTCCAATTCAGGCGGCGTACTTTGCAATCGAAGGTACCGACGATTTGCTCGAGACCTACGCGAGGATTCGCGCACGTCCTAATCCGGACTTGAAAGTGCTTGGCGTGGTGATCACGCTGTTTGACAAGCGCACAAATATTTCGCGCGACACGCACGAACAAATTCGCGCCGTCTTCGGCAACGCGCTTTTCAAGACGCGCATCAGTAAGAACGTCAGACTCGAAGAGAGCCCTGCGTACAAGGAAACTGTGTTCACCTATGCGCCAAAATCTTCCGGCGCTGAAGAATACAAAAAGCTTGCTCAGGAGGTATTGCAACGTGTCCAAGAGGATCGGGTTACCCGTCACTCTCAAGATGCGGCATGACGCGCATTACGTCGAGACGCTGACCAGCTTCAGCGGCGCGTCTGTGGGCCGCATGATTCCAACTGAAAAAATCCGTCCCAATCCGGACCAGCCCCGGAAAAATATCGGCGACATCCGCGAACTCACTGATTCGATCCGCGAGAAAGGCGTACTCGAGCCGCTCCTGGTGCGTTACATCCCGCGCGAAGATTCCTACTATATTATCTCCGGCGAGCGCAGATATCATGCTTCGAAGGCTGCGGGTTTGCACGAGCTACCATGCATCGAAAAAATCGCGGATGATGCGGAAACGCTTGAACTGGCACTGATCGAGAATCTTCAGCGCAAGGACCTCACCCCGTTTGAAGAAGCCGATGGTCTGCAGCGTCTGGCCGAGCATTTCGATTACACTCACGACGACATCGCGAAGAAAATCGGCCGGGCTCGATCCTCCGTGACCGAAACACTCTCTTTGCGATTGATTCCCGACTCGGTTCGTAAAGTCTGTCTCGAGAAGGGAATCGTATCTAAGTCGCTGCTACTGCAAGTAGCGCGCCAGCCCAATGAGAAAAAGATGCGCGAGATGACGCATCGCATCATGCACGGCGGCCTGACCCGTGACGAAGCCCGACGCGCGCGCAAAGAAGAAACCGAATCCGCGCCGCGCCCCCAGCCATTCGTGTTCAATTTCCAGCCTGAGGACGGCGCGTTTCGCCTACGGCTGGAATTCCGCAAGAGTCACGTCAGCCAGGAAGAATTGGCCGCCGTTTTGCGTGCGGTTCTGCGGCAGATCGAGTCTGGAACAGCAGCAAGTGCCGCAGGCGCCGGTTCAGGTTCCGGGTCGCTCCCGAGTCCGTTTTCCTCTTCGGCCGCCTGAGCAGTATGGACAGTCTCCATGCTCTCTGTGGGTCTCCGCGGCGGATTTGCGTTTCCTTCCATGGATCTAACACCGCTACAACTTGTGATTCTGGAACGCCTGCATGCGCGCGGATATGAGATCGTGGCGTTTCCCATGTACGCGAGCCATGTGGGAATTCGAAGGGGGAATTGCGCCGCGCTGCTGGCGGTGATCGCCTCCGGCGGGTTTGCGCTATTTGGCAGCGCTTCTTATCTGATTGGAGGCAATTTTGCAGTGCGTGTGAAGCGTGATGGTCGGGACTTGTTTGTGTGGAAAAAGGAAAAGCTAGAAGCGACAGCCGCCCGGCTGGCAGAATTGGAGGTCTTCGCGAACGCTTTATCCGATGCGTTGCTTCCCAGCGCCTAGCCGATCCGCTCAGCCTAAATTGATCTGGGCACGAACTCATCGCGGGGTTGAATTTCGCGCGCACATCAGCGCACACTATGCGGATGTCCAATTCACACGACGTGATTTGCATTGGCGCCGGGCCAACGGGCCTTGCCTGCGCCATCGATGCTAAGCGCGAAGGCATGCGCCCGCTGGTGATAGAAAAGGGTTGCCTGTGCAATTCGTTGTTCCACTATCCCATCAACATGGTTTTCTTCACCACGCCTGAGCGCATGGAAATCGGCGACCTACCGATGACTACAGCGGGGGGCAAGCCGACCCGCGTCGAAGCGTTGAAATACTACCGGCGTGCCGTGGAGCACTATGAAATCCAGGTGCGGCAATACGAGCGCGTGGATTCAATTTACGGTCATGACGGCGCGTTCATCGTGCAGACGCACGACGAGACCTCATGCATCCACGAATACCGAGCCAAGAAAATTATCCTTGCGACGGGCTTTTACGACACGCCTAACCGGCTCGACATCCCGGGCGAGGATCTACCGCACGTGTCGCATTATTTTCGTGAGGCCCATCCGTACTGGAGTCAAGACGTGGTGGTGATCGGAGGGAAAAATTCCGCGGCGGAAGCTGCGCTCGACCTGTTTCGCGCCGGCGCGCGCGTGACACTCGTCCACCGGGACGCAGAATTGGGTAAGCACTTGAAATACTGGGTTCGGCCGGACATTGAGAACCGTATCAGTTCTGGCGAAATTCGCGCAATGTTTCACACTCATGTAACGCGGATCGAGCCCGGCATTGTGTGGGTGGACAATGGAAAGGGCAATCAGACCATCCCGGCGGCGCAGGTGTTTGCCATGACCGGGTACCATCCGGATTTCGGATTTCTCGAAAAGCAGGGAATCAAGCTCGACCCGAAGTCACGCAGACCAGAGATCAATCCCGAAACGCTCGAGAGCAACGTGCCCAGTATTTACCTGGCGGGAGTAATCGTAGGCGGGATGCACACGGGCGAAATTTTCATCGAGAACGGTCGTTTCCATGGCCGGCAAATCATTGCAGCCATTGCAGGCAAAGGAAAGCTAGCCGAGAAGCCTCCCGTTTCGCCGCCCGGCGAGTGACTAGTCGTAATACTCGGCGCCCAAGTGGGTGATCAAATCCTCGCCCATCATCCAACGCAGCGTGTTCTTCAACTTCATGGATTGAATGAAGAGATCGTGCTCTGGGTAAAGTTCTTTGGCGCACATCGGCGACTTGAAATAAAAGCTGAGCCACTCCTGGATCCCGCGCATGCCCGCGCGCTTGGCCAAATCGAAAAACAATGCCAGATCGAGCACAATCGGAGCGGCCAAAATAGAATCGCGGCACAGAAAATCCACTTTGATCTGCATGGGATAGCCTAGCCATCCGAAAATATCGATGTTGTCCCAACCTTCTTTGTTGTCGCCGCGCGGCGGATAGTAGTTGATCCTCACTTTGTGGTGAATCTTACCGTACAGCTCGGGATAGAGCTTGGGCTGCAGGATGTATTCAAGCACGCCGAGCTTTGATTCTTCCTTGGTCTTGAACGAGGCGGGATCGTCGAGCACTTCGCCGTCGCGGTTGCCTAAAATATTTGTCGAGAACCAGCCGTTCATTCCCAACATGCGCGCTTTGAACCCCGGCGCCAGGACGGTCTTCATTAGCGTTTGGCCGGTCTTGAAATCTTTTCCGCCGATGGGCACCTGCTTGACCTTTGCATATTCCTCAAGCGCAGGGATATCAACGGTCAGATTGGGCGCGCCGTTGGCGAAGGGAACTGCTTCGCTGATGGCCGCATAGGCGTAGAGCATCGAGGGCGCGATCGAAGGGTGGTTTGTTTTCATGGCATTGACGAACGAATCCATGTCGCGGTGCACCTCTTCGGGCTTCAGGAAAACCTCGGTTGAGCCGCACCAGACCATCACCAGCCGGTCTGCTTTGCTCTTCTTTTTGAAGTCGCGGATGTCTTCGCGAATCTGCTCGGCCAGGTCAAACTTCGTCTTGCCCTTTTTCACATGCGTGCCTTGCAGATTTTTAACGTAGCTCTGATCGAAGGCGGCCTTCATGGGCTTGATGTTCTTGAGGAATTTCTGCGCTTTGGCGAGATCTTTTGCGTCGAGTACACCGGCTTTCGCTGCCGCCACATACGCGTCATCCGGAAAAACGTCCCAGCCGCCAAAAACGAGGTCGTCGAGTCTTGCCAGCGGTACAAATTCCCTGATGGTGGGGACACGATTTTCCGTCCGCTTGCCCAGACGGATGGTTCCCATCTGCGTCAGCGACCCCACGGGAACTGATTCGCCCCGCCTCACGAGTTCCACGCCCGCCATAAAAGTGGTGCTCACTGCGCCCATCCCCGGCGTCAGCACTCCGAGTTTTCCTTTTGGCGGAGTAATATTCACAGGCCTGCGCATTCTCTTTCCCCCTGCAATGTTCTGAAGATTATGGCCGCGACCGCGCTCCTAGCCGCGTGCCGGTTGGATTGCGAAAAAACTATCATGCTGCATTGCAGTAGGTTTTGCAATGCTTGCGAGCGGATTTAGAGCAGCTCGGATCGAGTGAAGTGGCAGGAGAACAAATTGAATTCACCGCACTGCGGCTCCGCTCGGGATCACACACAGGGACGCGGAGACCGCTGAGTTAGGAAGAAGAACAAATTGCGCGCAACTGAGCGCTTGAATTACCTGCGGGAGGCCTTATGGGACATTGCGGAATAGGAGTTCCTGCTCGGAGTGAGGAGCTGTCTATCGCTTGAGGCCGCCTTCACGCCTGGTGGCTGATACAACCACGTCAGACAAGCACAAAAAGCCCAGAACCGCCACCACCCCAATCATCACGTAAGCGACCATCGGAACCTCGCAATGCCCTCAGACACTTCCTATAAGGCAAGCTGGATACCAATCTTGTCAATATTGTAAGCCGTTCATTAGAAGGACTTTAGTTTGGAGAGTATGGAGGTCCGGGTGGGATTTGCAGCCACAGCGCCGCCCGCCGGCTACACTTGAGTGGAAAATCCTTGCAGGTGTCTTGAGAGTTCGAAGGGGGAAAGGCTTCACAACTTCTGCACGTGAATCGAGCCATCCCCCGAAGTGATTGAAACCGAGCCGCCGCCGCCATTCAATTTTCCGTGAATGGATGAACGGCTCAGCGAGCCGGAAACGCTGATAGGAACATCCAACGTGATGTGACCATCGCCGGTGTGCGCATCGAGGTCGGCCCTAAAATCTGCAGGCAGCGACAGATTGATGCGCCCGTCGCCCGAATGCAGCCGCCAACTATTCGCGACCTTCGAGCCACCCATCGCACGCGCTTCGATATTTCCGTCGCCTGTCTTCAGATCCAAGGTATCGAAACGCCCATCCACGGTAATGTGTCCGTCGCCGGTATTCACCGCCAGCGAGCCATCGAGGCCGGACGCAGTGATGTGGCCGTCGCCGGAATGCATTCTAAGATCGCCCTTCAATGCCATCGCGTTGACGCGACCATCCCCGGTATCAATCTGAATTCTGCCAGCCAGCGCCTGCGCGGAAACATTTCCGTCGCCAGTGTGGACATCGAGATCCAGGTCATGTGGGACGCGGAGATCGACGCGCAGGGAATGATGGCGCCCGCCCCAAAAGGACCAGTTGAAGTGGGGGAGTTTCACTTCGAGCGTGACGTGATCGCCCTCCTGATGTTCTTCAACGCGGACTTCGCTCGGAGCGATTTTGTATCCCTCGGCGGTGATGTGCGCGTCAATTTGGTTCTGATCTGCTGAGATGATGTTCACGTCGCCATCGTCTGTGCCCACGCGCAGATTGGCGCGGCCGCTGATTGTGTAGGACTTCGACCATTCATCGGCACGTGCCGGGGTGGCTGTAAATGCCGCAGTGAACAGTGACCCCGCCAGTATGACTCCAGACAGCAATCTTCGCGTCATGTATGTCGCTCCGTCCGGCATAGTCGGAATTGGCCGTGCGGGCCAGCGATCGAATCGCCTGCCGCGCGTCAAGCCCCACTCGCCGCAGTCAAATAGAGATACGAGGTCCAGCTTCATAAAGTTCCCCAGGAAGCGAGTTCCAGCCGGCCTAGGCCGATTTTCGTTTTGCGGCCTTATTTTTTGTAGTATTCACCTTCGCTGCGTGCGGCTTGGACCTCAGCGCAGCGAGAAAATGCTCGAGCGGCAGCGTGTTGACCACCTCTTTTTTCTCGATCCAGCCACGTCGCGCCGTTTCGACGCCGTATTTCATGTACTGCAGGTTCTCTGTCGTGTGCGAATCCGTCGAGATCACAATTTTTACCCCGCGCTCGCGGGCCATACGCAGGTGCACATCTTTCAGATCGAGGCGATCCGGGTAGGCATTGCACTCCATTGCCACGTCGTGTTTCTTGGCCGCGTCGAGGATTTTCTCCATGTCGAAATGAAACGGATCACGGCGCAACACGAGTCTCCCTGTCGGATGGGCGATGATTTGCGTGTAGGGATTTTCGATTGCTGCGAGCAAGCGGTCAGTCATCTCCGCGCTTTCTAGATTCATGTAGGAGTGCACGGATGCTACCACCACATCGAGCTGGGCGAGGATCTCGTTGTCGAGATCAAGCGAGCCGTCTTTCAAAATATCAACCTCAATACCCGCGAGAAGGCGAATTCCCGACACACGTTCTTGCGCCGCGCGAATTTTCTTGATCTGCTCGAGCGTGCGCTTCTCGTCCATTCCATTGGCCACGGTAACGGCTTTTGAATGGTCGGTCAGCGCGATGTACTCGTAGCCGAGCTTCTTTGCTGCCGCGCCCATTTCTTCGATCGTGTTTCTCCCGTCCGAGGCGGTGGTGTGCATCTGCAGGTCGCCACGAATGTCTTCGAGCTTCAACAGTTTCGGGAGCGTGCCTTTTTCAGCTGCTTCGATTTCTCCGGTCATCTCGCGCAATTCGGGTTCGATATATGCGAGCTTGAGTTTCGAGTAGATTTCTTCTTCGGTCTTGCGCGCCACGACCTTGCCGCCCTTCAGCGTGGTTAGTGCGTATTCGTTGAGCGTCCAACCCATCTCGTTAGCGCGGCCGCGTAAGGCCACATTGTGTTCTTTTGAGCCGGTGAAGTAGAGCAACGCCGCTCCGAAGCTGTCCTTCTCAAGGAGGCGCACGTCCACTTGAAGGCCGCTATCGAGCAGCACGCTGACTTTGTTTTCTCCGTGCGCGAGCGTTTGCTGGATTCTCGGATACTTCAATATGTGTGCCGCGACGGCGTCCACGTCCTTTTGTTTGTCGTGTTCCGGCCGCATGATCACGAGCAAATCGAGATCGCCCACGGTTTCTTTTCCGCGACGCAGCGAACCTGCGGGCGTCACCGATTCCACCGGCGTGCCTGCTTCCATAATAAACGTCGACAATGTATGCGCTGCTTCATCCGCCACGTTGATTAGGAACCGGCCAGACGAGCGTTTGAACAGGTCCGTGGCCTTCAGAATATTCTGCTCGCTTTTCTCGCCGAAGCCCTCGAGATCGCGAAGCTTTCCCTCGCGCGCGAGCTTTTCCACGCCCTCCACAGTCGCGACCTTGAATTTCTTCCACAGAAAGGCCACTTTCTTCGGACCGAGTGACTGCAGTTCCAGCAAATGGAGGATAGTCGCGGGATATTTCTTGAGTAGCTTCTGGCGCAGGCTGTAGTCGCCGGTTTTCAGCACCTCGCGGATGTGATCGGCCATGCCATCGCCCACGCCCGGCAGGGCCTTCAATTTTTTGTCGTCCTGCGCGAGAACCTCGATGCGCTCAGGCAGGCTGTCGAGAAGGTCTGCCACCCTCTCGTAGCTGCGATGACGGCCGATAATGGCGCCGTCAATTTCTAGCAAGTGTGCCGTCTCGCGCAGAATCTTTGCTACTTCCTTGTTGTCCATGGGTTTCCCCCCGCGCTTTAGAACGAAGATTCGCAGACGATTATAGTCGGACGCGGTTTCTCATGTCCAAATCTGCGAGCTAAGGATGCGACGTATGGATTTCGGAGGGCGGATGACTAGGCGATGGACCAGCCGGCGATCGTCAGCGCAATCAGCAGAAGAAGGACCCCGAGGCTGACCAGACTCAAGACTTTCCCATGGCCGAGGAGGGAATCGCGCGTTTCGGCATTGATGCACAGCAGTGTGATGACAAAAACCACGACACCCCATGCCAGTGAAGCGGGCAAGCCAGGATATCTGCTGATTGCGGTGAGGAAATTTCGAGGCGGCTGGTCGGTGGGCATCCACCAGGGAATGATCGGCGCAATTCCAGCCATCAGCGCGAGCGTTAGGAGTTTTCGCGTGACCCACCCCTTCACTCTAGGCCGAGAATCGCGCCACACGAGGAGGTCCCAAAGCAGAAGTCCCAGTGCCAGGGGAACCCACCCGTACAATGCGGTCTTCTGGTCGAACCAGGCCCAGGCGCGAAACAAAAATCGTGGGTGCTGGCCAGTAACCCTACTTGGCAGCAGAAATAATGCCACCAGGCGGTTGGCAGCCACGGCCACCATCAGCGTCACCAAGCTCGTCAACTGCAGCCAGTGGCGCGTGGACGCGGCCCCGCAGCGCGTGCACACCGACTGTCGTGGCAGAAAGTTCAACCCGCAACGCTCGCAGAACAATGGAGTCTCCGGAATACGTGCGATTCGAACCTGCTTTCGAATAGGCTACTCCGGTTGAGGCGCGAAAACTACTGTACTGAAGGTCAGGCGGAGAAGCGAAAAAGGACAGGGGCGAATGTTTGGCATTGAAACGCGGCTGGTCTTGCGCGGACGATTCCAAGGCCGGCAGGTCAGGGTCGCCGCCCTGGATGCGCAATAAATTTCGAATAGTATAAGATGCCGGCGACTGATTTGGCATCCGATATCTTCCCGGATCGAATCCATTGCTCCGCTACTTTCAGCGTGATCAGGCGCGCGGTGATTTTCTCGTCGTCTTCCGGTCGTGACTGACCTTTGATCAGGTCTTGGGCTATATAGATCACCATTCGCTCGGTAAGCAAGCCAGGGGAAGGAAAGATTTCCAGCATTTTCGTTAGGCGTCGTGCTGTGTAGCCGGCCTCCTCCTGCAATTCGCGACGCGCACCCAGTGCGAAGCTTTCGATGGGTTCTTTGTGGCCGGCCACCAGCTCCCAAAGGTAGCGTCCCGCGGCATACCTGAATTGGCGAATTACCAGGATTCGGCCATCGGGAAATACAGGGAGAACGACTACCGATCCGGGGTGCGTCACCAGTTCCCGCACCGCCTCGATGCCACTCGGCTCGACTACACGGTCACGCCGCACGCCGAATACGCGCCCACGAAACATCACCTTACTGCTGAGGACTTTCAGTTTTGTATATTTATTTGCCACCGCACTTCCCTCTGGGAGTTCGTCGGCGATTCTATCCCATCATCAGCGTTTGTCAGTGTTCGCCAGTGTTAATCTGCGGTTCCCACCGCTTTTGCTATACTTCGAGCGGTCTGAGACATGCCCATCAACACGGTAATCGTAGACGACGAACGCCCCGCGCGGGACGAACTCGCTTTTTTGCTGAAGGCGTTTCCCGACGTCAACATCATAGCGCAGGGCAAGAACGGCCTGGAAGCGCTCGCGCTGATTAAGGAGCACGATCCCGATCTTGTTTTTTTGGATGTACAGATGCCGGGACTAGACGGCTTCGGGGTGATCAAAAAGCTAGTTGAACGCAAGCTGCGCGTGCCGCAAATCGTTTTCGCCACTGCTTACGACAACTACGCCATTCAGGCGTTCGAAGTGAACGCAGTGGACTACGTGCTGAAACCGTTTGACAAGGCGCGCATCGGCAAAGCGATTCAGCGCGCGAAAAAGATGGTCGAAGCGAATACTTCGCCAGTAGAACGCCTGGAATCGCTGGTCGGCCAACTCTCGATCCCGGCCGCAAAATCTGCGCAGCCGGTAAAGCTACTGGTGAAATCCCAGTCGCGGATGTTCCTGGTGGACGCGGAAGACGTCATTTACGCCTCGATTCAGGATGGCGCCATCACGATATTCGCGCGCGACGCGGAAGGAGTTTCGAATTACCGGACGATCGAAGAATTGGCCGCGGGCCTGGACGCCGAAACTTTCTGGCGCGCGCACCGCTCCTATCTCGTCAACATCAACCACATCAAGGAAGTGGTGCCATGGTTCAAGTCGAGCTACATGCTGAAAATGAATGACAAGCGCGCGAGCGAAATCCCCGTTTCCCGCGCCCAGACGCGCCGCCTGCGAGAATTGCTGAAGCTTTAGCGTCCGCGTCACCGTGCTTTTGGCAGTCCATTTTCCCTCTTCCACTTTCCATTTTTTGTTCCTGCTGTGCTAGCATCCCTTGTTTACCTCTCACGAATGGATTTCACTCTCAGCAGCGACCAAATTCTCATTCGGGACACCGTCCGCCAGTTTATGGAAATGGAGATGCGCCCGATTGTCCGCGAGTACGAGGCGGAGAAGAAATTCCCGGCGGCGCAAATCAAGAAGCTCGGAGAATTGGGCTGTTGCGGCATGCTGATACCGGAACAATGGGGCGGCGCGGGCACGGACACGATCAGCTACGCATTAATGATTGAAGAAGTGGCGCGCGTGGACGCCTCGACGGCGGTCATACTCTCGGTTACGAACTCAGTGGCGGCCGCTCCGCTCCTGAAGCACGGCACCGAAGCGCAAAAGAACAAGTATCTCCAGCGCCTCGGGCACGGTGAAATTTTGGGCGCGTTTTGCCTCACGGAGCCCGGAGCCGGTTCTGACGCAGCAAGTATCCAGGCATCTGCCGTGCGGTCAGGCGATCATTATGTGCTGAACGGAACAAAGATCTGGGTAACGAACGGGGACGTTGCGGGTGTAAACGTCGTGTTTGCGAAGACGGACCCGAGTGCAGGCCCGCACGGCGTGACGGCATTCCTAGTCGAGCCCACTTCCCCGGGCTTTCGCATCAGCCGCCATGAAGATAAGATGGGTCTGCGCCTGTCACACTCGGTGGAAATTGTGTTTGAGGATTGCCGTGTGCCCGCTGAGAATCGTCTTGGTGAAGAGGGGCAGGGGCTGAAAATCGCGCTCGAAGCGCTCGATGGCGGCCGCGTGGGAATTGCTGCCCAGTCGGTAGGTCTGGCGCAGGGCGCTCTGGAAGCGGCCACGCGATACGCGAAGCAGCGCCGCACTTTCGGGAGACCCATCGCTGACTATCAGGCGATTCAGTGGATGCTTGCAGACATGGAGACGGAAATCGAAGCCGCCCGCGCGCTCACTCACCATGCCGCATGGGTTCGAGATATAGGCACGCAGCGACTGGGTCCATATTCGGCGCGCGCGAAACTGTACGCCAGCGAGATGGCCAATCGCGTGACCTATAAAGCAGTGCAAGTTCACGGCAGCCTGGGATACTCACGAGAAAGCGACGTCGAGCGCATGTACCGCGACGCCCGCGTGCTGACCATTTATGAGGGCACCAGCGAAATGCAGCGCATCGTGATCGCCCGCGATTTGCTTCGCGGCGCAGGAGGCCGCTAGTTTGGCGAAACGCAAGCGTGTGCTGAGCGGCATGCGCCCGACAGGGCGCCTCCATCTGGGGCATTATTTCGGCGCTCTCTCGAACTGGCTGAAGCTGCAGGAAGAGTATGATTGCTTCTTCTTCGTCGCGGATTGGCACGCGCTCACCACGCATTACGAGGACACTTCTTCGATCGCCGAGAGCACCCTGCAAGTGGCGACCGACTGGCTGGCCGTGGGGCTCGATCCCACAAAGTCCACGCTCTTTGTGCAGTCGAATATTCTCGAGCACGCCGAGCTTCATGTGCTGCTCTCGATGATCACGCCGCTCTCGTGGCTCGAACGCGTACCGACGTACAAAGAGCAGATTGACAATCTCAAGGAGCGCGACCTCGGCACGTACGGGTTCCTTGGCTACCCGCTGCTGCAGGCTGCCGACATAGTCATGTACGGCGATTCGAGACAGGAATTGCTGGTCCCCGTCGGCGAAGATCAAGCTCCGCATGTCGAGCTCACGCGCGAGATTGTTCGACGATTTGACACCCACTACGGCTTTGAGGTGAAGGAAGCGTTTTTTGCCCCCGCGAACCAGACCGCTCTGGAACAAACGCTTGATTCTGCCAGCGTGACTTTGCCCGTTATCAAAGTGCCGCTGCGCGGCGCGGAGAGGTCGGCGGCACTTTCGGCTCTGCTCAGAAAGCGGGCGTTGGAGATTGGCGTCGAGAACTTCTTCAAGCAGATACACAAGCACAAGAAGTTCTTCCGCGTGGAACCAGTTCTGCGCGAGCCGGCATACTTGCCGACAGAGACTCCCCGCCTCCCGGGCCTCGACGGACGGCGCATGGCAAAGAGCTATGGCAATGCCATCTGGCTGAGCGATCCCCCCGACGAGATCCGCGAAAAAGTCCGCAACATGATGACCGACCCGCAGCGCGTACGGCGCACTGATCCTGGACGGCCGGAAGTGTGTCCCGTGTTCGCGTATCACAATTTATTCTCGCTGCCTGAAACAATCACGAAGGTGGACCGCGATTGCCGTACTGCGGCGATCGGCTGCGTCGATTGCAAGAAACTGATGGCGGAAAACCTAGTCACCTGGATCGAGCCTGTTCAGACACGCCGCAAAGAATTTGAGGCCCATCCCGAGCAAGTTTGGGATATCCTCGACGCCGGCTCGAAGAAAGCGCACGCGGCCGCGAAACGCACCATGAGGCGCGTCCGCAACGCAATATTCAGGTGGGACGAGGCGCGCAAGCCGGCAAAGAAGGCCGTTAGGCAAGGTGGGAAAGAGGGGGCAGGGAATTAAGGATGGCGACACCCTATCGAATTAATTTGCCGGTTTACGAAGGCCCTCTCGATCTCCTGTTGGATCTGATTCGCAAGCAGGAGATGGACATTCACAACATCCCCATTGCCAAAGTGACTGAGCAATATCTCGACTACCTCCACCGCCTGGAAAAACTCGACATTGACGTTTCGGCTGACTTTATTTACATGGCTGCCACGCTGATCCACATCAAATCGAAAATGCTTTTGCCGGCCGATCCGCTGGCAGGCCCCGAAGGCCAAGAAGACCCGCGCGATGAGCTGGTCCACCGCCTGCTCGAGCACGAAAAATTCAAGAACGCCGCGCAACTGCTCTACCAAAAGCAACAGGTTGAGGGCCACGTCTGGTCGCATCCGGATAGATCCCTATACGGCGGCGACGACACCGATGGCGAGCTGGTCGTGTCACTCGTAGACTTGGTCAAAGTGTTTTCGCAGGTGCTCGAGCGCCGCAAGGAAATTCCCAAATTCGAGTTGCGTCACGATTCGGTGACCATCGCACAGATGATGGACCGCCTGCGCCAGCGCTTGATCGGCACGGAAGAGCCCGTATCATTGGTCGATTTTTTTGGCGCTTGCGAATCGCGCAATGCCATGATTGTCGCGCTCTTAGCAGTGCTCGAAATGGTGCGCATGCAGGCGGTGCTGCTGGTGCAGTCGGAGCTTTTCGCCGATATCCGCCTGCGCAAACACAAAATGTTCGACGCGGTTTTCGCCGGCCCCGATGCCATGTCGCAAATTGAGGAGCAATATCTATAACGATGACTCCACAAGAAATTCAAGCTTCACTCGAAGCCATCATTTACGCCGCGGACGAACCGGCGACGCTCGACCAAATCGCAAAAGCTCTGGGGATTGAGAAACCCGAAGCGCGCGCGGCGCTCGACTTACTCGTAGCCGCCTATCAGACGGACGATCGCGGCATCGAAGTCCGCAAAGTTGCACACGGCTGGAAGTTTTATACGAAAGCCCAGCATCATGACGCGGTGCGTAAATTCATCAAGAGCCTGCAGCCGCCGCTGCGTCTGACCATGCCTGCGCTCGAGACGCTCGCCGTGATCGCCTATAAGCAGCCAGCCACGGTCCCGGAGATCAACGAGATTCGCGGCGTCAACGTCGGTGGCGTGATCAAGACGCTTCTAGAGAAACACCTGATTACCACGGCCGGCCGCAAACCTGTAATTGGCCGCCCCATTCTTTACCGCACTTCGCGCCAGTTCTTGATGCGCTTCGGCCTCTCTGACCTTGAAGAATTGCCTAGTCTGAAAGAATTCGAACAGCTCGCGCAGGCCGCTCTTGGCTCAGATGAGGGCGTTGCGCCGATTGAGGCCGAAGCTCCCGGCGAAGCGGTTGCCGAGCCGGCCGCGTCTGTTGCCGAGACTCACGAACAGGTGACAAACTCCCCTGATGAGGAATCTGCGGCAGAGGGCTCGGAAGCTGCGCGCGCAGCCTCCGCCGGGGCAACTTCCTCCGACAAATCGTAGCGCCGCATTCGCTCCAGAAGCCTTTTTCCGCTAAGCTATACGTTCGCAATCGCGACACCTCGTTCAACTGAATGCTCGAGCGCCTTCAAAAAATAATCGCGCGCGCCGGCGTCGCCTCCCGCCGCCACGCGGAGGAGCTCATTTCCTCCGGGCACGTCTCCGTCAACGGCCGCACCGTGACGGAGCTTGGGACGAAAGCCGACGAGTCTCGTGACCACATTAAAGTCTCCGGCAAACTTTTGCGCCCGGAAAGGGATCGCATTTATCTCCTGCTGCACAAGCCTCCGGAGGTGGTTTCTACCATGAGCGATCCGGAGGGCCGCCTCGCGGTGCGCGATCTCCTGCACGGTGTTTCCGCGCGCGTGTTCCCCGTTGGTCGCCTTGAATATCACTCTTCGGGTTTGGTCTTTCTTACGAACGACGGCGACCTGGCAAACCGCGTCCTGCATGCGCATCATCTGCCGCAGACATATCAAATGAAACTAAAATCGCTGCTTACGTTTGAAGAAATCGCCGCGCTATCGAAAGCCACCGGAGCACTGATCACGCGCTTGCGCGGCAAGAATACGCCCTGGTACGAGATGACTCTCACTGATGCCAGCCGCGATGTGCTGCGAAAGAAACTATTTCAGACCAAGCATCTGGTTGAAAAAATGAAGCGCGTGCGGATCGGCAATCTGGCACTTGAGCGCCTCGCCCCCGGCCAACATCGCGAGCTTTCGCCCGCAGAGGTTGCTGCTTTCTCGCGAACGCTTGAGCGCGGCACCGCTGCCCCGACCGTCGTGGCAGCACCGACACCGCGCGCGGCCATCAAGCGATCATTCTGCAATCCGAATCGAATGCGTGGCAAACAAATAGCCCCCAGGGAATCCCGATGAGGGTCTGCAACGCATGACTCGACTGATTCACGAACTTGTACCCGACTATATTCGCGAACTAGCCCCCTACGTTCCCGGAAAACCAATTGAGGAGGTGGAGCGAGAATTGAAAACTCACGCCGTCAAACTCGCTTCGAACGAAAATCCATTGGGGCCTTCTCCGCTCGCGATCGCGGCGGCGCAAAAGGCTCTGGCCAACGCAAACCGATATCCCGACGGCAGCGGGTACTACCTGCGGGAGGCGCTGTCAAAGAAACACTCGATCCCGGCGGACAACATACTTCTAGGCGGCGGCTCAACCGAGCTCATTGACCTCTCGGCGCGCCTGGTGTTGAGGCCGGGAGATTGCGGTGTTACCTCGTACGGGTCGTTTCCGCTCTATCACATCGCGGTGCGCGCTACCGGTGCACGCTTTCTTGAAATTCCCATGCGCGACTACACGTTTGATCTTCCGGCAATCGCGCGGGATTTACCGATTGAGACGAAGTTGATTTTCATCGCCAACCCTAATAATCCGACCGGCACGATGTTCACCGCCGACGATTTTGATGTCTTCCTGAAGCTGGTGCCCGAGCACGTCCTGGTGGTGCTTGATGAAGCCTACTGCGACTATGTGGAGCGGACGAATTACTCACGGTCGATCGAAATCGTGCGACGAGGGCGCAATCTGCTGGTGCTCCGCACATTCTCGAAATCGTATGGTCTGGCGGGGTTAAGGGTTGGCTACGGAATCGGCCCAGCCAACTTCCTGAACGAGATGAACAAGATACGCGGACCCTTCAACACTTCGGGCGTCGCTCAAGCCGCGGCGTTGGCCGCGCTTGATGATTCCGAGCATGTGCGCCGCTCCGTCGAATCAAACCGTGCCGGACTCACACAGTTCGAGGCAGGACTGAAGAAACTCAACATCAAGCCAGTGCCATCAGTCGCAAATTTTATCTTGATTAATTTTGACTCGGACGCAGACGCGGTGGCTGCCGAATTGCTGAAGCGCGGCGTGATTGTGCGTCCGATGCGGTGGATGGGTTTCCCCAATGCGATTCGCGTCTCAGTGGGCACGAAGGCAGAAAATGAAGAGTTCCTGCAGGCGCTCGCGGAGCTGCATGGGACGGCCGTGTACAAATCGAATCTGGGTGCGAAGAGGAAGGACGGATGAGCGTCAGTGATGGCCCACACGGCCATAGGAGTCATTCGCACGCGGCCCCCTCAGGCGATTCTACCGCGGAACTGCTCAAGACCAGCACGACCATAGCCGTCGTGGGGCTCTCCAACCGGCGCACGCGCCCGAGCTACGGCGTAGCCGAGTATCTGATCTCCGCGGGCTACCGCATCATCCCTGTGAACCCGCAAGTAGCGGAAGTGCTGGGCCAGGAGAGCTACGCGCGGCTCGAAGATGTTCCCGAGCGCGTGGACATCGTAGACATTTTTCGCCGCTCTGAATTCGTGCCGGAAATCGTGGAGTCTTCGATTCGTATCGGCGCCCGTGCGGTCTGGATGCAAGAAGGTGTCGCGCATCCGCAAGCCGCCGAACGAGCTCACCGCGCCGGACTTTTCGTAATCATGAACACTTGCATTTCCAAAGAACACGCCCGGGTGGCATCTTTGAAGAAAGGGTGAATCGGCCTGGGGTTACAGCAGTGGATATAACTTCAGGATTCTTCTTCCCGGGTCAGTTATGACAATCGAATCCCCGTCGGGCGTGATCTTGAAATCGTGGATCAGCAAATCATGCAGGATGGGCCGAAAACTGCCATCCGTCAGCCCGATCCAGACCAGGTCGCCCGATTTTTCCTCCGGGCCGTGTTTCAATAGCACGTGGCGTTCATCGCGTGTGAATTCGAACCGGCCAATTCCAGCTCGCACACGCACGGGCGCCTGGGGTCTCGCCGTATCCACCACCGTGATAGTGTCTCCATTTTCGAAATATCCAACATGCTTGCCGGAAGAGGAGACAATCAGCTTGCCGAAGAAATCCTCCAGCCGGGATATCTCGCGGACCGTTTCATGCACCAGGTCGAGCTGCACCAGCGCGAGTCTCCCCGAGATGCTCAAATTCCGCCCGATCGCGAACGCCTGATTTCTTTTCGTGTCCCAGGTCACGACGTCGAATGTGTGCCCCTCAAACAATTCGCTACTTTTTCCATCCGAAGGGCGCACGCGCATGATTTTGTACGGCCCGACACCCGACAGGTACACGACCGACTGGCCATCCGCGAGCCACGCGCCGTTCCAAGCATCCTCTATGAATCGCGACTTCGATCCTGCGACTTTGAGCTCCTGTCCATTCTCATCGAGTAGCGCGATTTGTTTCCCGCCCGTCACTTCCGAGGTGTCTTCTGTCGAAATGACCTGAATATTCATGTTCATGGCGATGCGCTGCCCGTCAGGCGACCACGCCAGTGAATCCACCACATACGTTGTGGGCGGCGGCACGGGCATGAATTTGTCCCCCTCGACGATGCGCTTTTTCCCCCCGCCAGGCGTGACCACCCAAATGTCGTCGCGCTCGATCACGACCTTCTTGATGCGCTTCATCCGCGGCACAGCGCATACGATTTTGTTGTCTTGCGACACTGCAAATGTCGCCACGTCTTCCTCCAACACCATCCGTGGTTTTTCCTGAGAACGCGCGATGCCCGCCACTGTGAGGATCAGGAAGAGCGCAGCCACCAGGGCAGGGAATTCACCGGCCCTCCTCCCGTCCCGCCGGCAGCTCGTCGGCTGATGCTTTCCAATGTTCAATGAAATTACTTCGGCCGTGTGGATCGAATCAAATCCCCTCAAGTCGGAATCTCCGCAGTCACGCTCACGCTCCAGCCTTTTTGTGAATCTTTCGAATTTCTTCGAGCCGCTGCCGCATGCGCGCTTCAAATCCCTGATCGGTCGGCTTGTAGTAGGTGCGGCCTTTTAGGCTCTCGGGCAAACAAGTCATGTCCGTCACTTTTTCTTCGACATCGTGTGCGTACTGATAGCCCTTGCCGTAGCCGATGTTGCCCATCAGGCCGGTCACCGCATTTCTTAGATGCAGCGGGACCGGCTCTGCAATGGTATCCTGCAAATCTTTTTGCACCGCGCCGTAAGCGGTATACACCGCATTTGATTTTGGCGCGAGCGACAAATACACGGCCGCCTGCCCAAGCGCCAGATATCCCTCCGGCGGCCCAAGAAAAACGAATGCCTCTTTTGCCGCAAGCGTCACCGCAAGTGCTCCCGGCTCAGCGATCCCGATGTCCTCGCTGGCCATGCGCACCATGCGTCGCGCCAAGTACAAAGGATCTTCGCCAGATTCGAGCATCCGCGCAAGCCAATAGAGAGCTGCGTCCGGATCGGAATTGCGCACCGATTTGTGCAGTGCGGAGATGAGATTGAAATGCTCCTCGCCGGCTTTATCGTAAGGCAGGAGTTTTTTCTGCAGCACGTCCGCGAGCCTTGCTTCAGTGACCGCGCGACGCCCGCTTGCCTCCGGCGCCGTGCCCAGCACCAACGCCTCCAGCGTGTTGTAAGCCGCGCGCGCGTCGCCATTCGCTAGCACTGCGATGCGGTCGAGGATCTGATCGCTGATCTCGACGTGTTCCTTTTCCAGCCCGCGTTCCTTGTTTTTGAGCGCACGACGGAGCAGCTCAACGATTTGCTGTTGCGTCAGCGCTCCCAGCACGTACACCTTCATGCGCGAGAGCAGCGGCGCGATCACCTCAAAGGAAGGATTCTCGGTGGTAGCTCCGATCAGCAGGATGTTCCCGGCCTCGACATGCGGCAGAAACGCATCCTGCTGAGCGCGATTGAAGCGGTGAACCTCGTCCACAAATACAATCGTGCGCCGCGCGTACCGCCGCGCTCGCTCCGCTTGGTTCATAACTTCCTTGATTTCCTTGATGCCTGCGAGCACCGCGCTGAAAGGTATGAACTCCGAGCGCGTACTCCGGGCAATAATCCGCGCGAGTGTGGTTTTCCCGCATCCGGGAGGACCCCAGAGAAGCATGGAGCTCAAGTCGTCGCGCTCAATCTGGATCCGTAGCGGTTTCCCCGACCCCAGCAAATCTTCCTGGCCGATAAATTCATCGAGAGTCTGCGGGCGCATGCGGTCGGCCAGTGGCCGGCCCGCCTGCGGCTCTTCTTCCGCCGGAAGCGCTTGAAACAGTCCCATTAATTTGCCTTCCTCTGGCGTGCCGCTTCAAACAACACCACCGACGCAGCCACGCCCGCATTCAAGGACTCGACTGTCTCGCTCATGGGAATCGAAATCATCGCATCCGCAGCGTGCACCACCTCCGGCGGCAGCCCCGAGCCTTCGCTGCCGATGAATATCGCGGTGGGATCCCGAAAATCAGTGCCCCGATCAAGCTTCCTGCTCCGAGCGCGGCCGGATAGTGAGTCTGTGGCAAGAATCTTCACCTGGGCCATCTTCAACTGCGCGAGCAGCACTGGAACCGCAATCCCGCGCAGCAAGGGCAAACGAAGCGCGGAGCCGGCAGAGGCTCTCAATGCCTTCGGCGACCAAGGATCCGCGCTCCCGCGCGCCGCAACCACTCCTGTCGCCCCAAACGCTTCCGCCGATCGCACAATGGTGCCAACGTTACCGGGGTCCTGCACTCCGGCCATCACCAATACGAGCGGTGCAATCTGGCGCATTTTCCGCGCCCCGCGCAGCACATCGTCAAATTCCCACGCAGGTTGGCGAAAGAGCCCCGCCACGCCCTGTGGCGCCTCAGTTCCCGCAACACTCGCGAATAATTTGTCGGTGGTCCGCAAAACCTGGGACCGCGGAATTCCAGCCTCACTTTCAGTCGCCGCGCGCAAAATCTGGTCAATCTCCCGCTCGCCTGTATCGCTCACGAGCAACGCCTCCGCTACGAGCCCCGACCGCACCGCCTCCTCAATCAGCTTCGGGCCCTCGACGCCGATCAGCTCGCCTTCTGCCGGCCCGGTTCCACTCAGCGCCGCCCGAAACTTCTTCAGCCACCTATTGTCCCGGCTGGTGATTAGGTCTGAATAAGCGTCCGGTTCGCGCGAGGACGGTGCTCGCCCCGGCCTGCTAAGCTCCGCAGCGCCCGAACGCCTATGCTTGCCCGTTGATTCGCGTTCAGCCATCCTGCAAGCCTAACAAACGCCTGTCACCTCGTAAACCAACGGTCAGACTCTTTACCGCATCTCCCGACAGGATCTCTCAATCTCGCTACCCCTGGGTCCTTCGCCTTGCTTACTCTCTGTCCGCTGTGATAGCTTCGCGATGAGTCAGGGGCGTAACCCGCCGCGAGCAAAAATTTGCCGGTCGAAGTCCTTAAAATTTCAGCGGAAGCCCCGGAGCAGAGGGTCGTTGACTATTCCGCGAGCTTCATAGGGCGCGGCTGCGTCGTGGGGATTCCCACCGACACTTTCTACGGGCTCGCCGCCGACCCCTTCAACCTCGCCTCCATCGAGGAAGTATTCCGGATCAAGGGGCGCCCGGAAACCAAAGCGCTCCCAATCCTGATCAATTCGATCGAGCAGTCCGTCACGCTGATCCGCGATGTTCCCGACGTCTTTCTTACGCTCGCGCATAAGTTCTGGCCGGGGGCCCTCACGCTGGTCGTTGAAGCTACGCACCGCCTTCCACTTAAAGTTACAGGGAACACGGGACGCGTGGCATTGCGATGGCCCGATTCGCGCATCACATCCGCGCTGATCGAAGCCGTTGGCGGCCCGGTCACCGGGACCAGCGCCAATCTTTCAGGCTTTCCTTCCTGCACCAACGCGCAGCAAATCATGAAACAGCTCGGCGACCGCCTCCCTCTGATTCTCGATTCTGGCGACACCGGCGCGATCCTGGCCTCGACTATCGTCCGCATCACCGGTAATGACTGGACCATCGTGCGCGAAGGCGCCGTCCCAGAATCCGAAATCCACGCCGCCCTCCACCGATAGCGCGGATTGCTGTGCTAGACTCGCGATTTGTCAAACTGCAATTCTTTGGCCGCTCGAAATAACTACGCGACCCCTGAGAAAGGGACCACGAGGATGTTCAAGATTCCATGCTCGACCCCCTCGCGCCCGATTCGACTTTTGACCGCTCTGGCGCTGGGAATCTCTTTGCTGTTTAACTCCGGCGCTTCCGCGGCGAATCATCCGCTCGACCCGCTCAGTCAGGAAGAAATTGTTGCGACTATCGAGGTGCTGAAAGCAGCAGGCAAAGTGACCGCCGCGAGCCGCTACATGTACATAGCCCTGAGCGAGCCCCCGAAAGACATAGTGCTGAAGTTCAAGGCAGGCATGCCCTTCACTCGCCAGGCCATGGTGCTCGTGCGCGAACATGCGACGAAAGATTCCTTTGAAGCTGTTGTGAACCTGGACGCCAAGAAACTGGTCTCCTGGGCGGAATTAAAAAACTTGCAACCAGCTTTCCCGGATGACGATGAATTAACCACCATGCGAAAGGCGCTGCGCGCGGATCCACAGTGGCAAGCGACTCTCACGCGTCGCGGCATCACGAATTTTGACGAAGTGATGATTGATCCCTGGCCCGTTGGTTATTACGGAATTCCCGATGAAATCGGCGGCCGCTTCGCGAACGCGGTCCCCTATCTCAAGGCGCATAACACGGTGAATTATTACGCGCACCCCATCGAGGGCTTGCGCGCCATGGTGGATTTGGACACCGGCAAGGTCATAAAGGTGTTTGACACGGGCAATGTCCCCATCGCCAAAGCGAACGCCGACCTCGACATGTATTCCATCGGCCATCAGCGTGCGGCACCAAATGCACTACAAATTCAGCAGCCGGAGGGTCCGAGCTTTTTGGTAAATGGCAATTGGGTGCGCTGGCAGAATTGGAATTTTCATTTCAGCCTCGACCCGCGGGAAGGATTGGTTTTGCAAACCGTTGGGTACGAGGACGGCGGCAGGGTGCGTTCCATTCTGTATCGCGGGTCCGTCTCGGAGATGGTTGTCCCATACGCGGATCCGGGGCCCAATTGGTATTTCCGCAACGTGTTCGACGAAGGCGAGGTTGGTCTTGGCTGGCTGACTGTTTCGCAGGAACCCCTCGCCGATTGCCCGCCTCAGACTGTATTTGTTGACGCCGTGCTCGCCGATGAATTTGGAAAGCCCTTTGCGATTCCCCGCGCCATCGCCTTATACGAGCGCGACGGCGGCCTTCTCTGGAAGCACGCCGACTCCGACTCGCACAAGAATGAGTCGCGCCGCGCCCGTGAGCTCGTGCTTTCGTCCATCGCTACCATCGGAAATTACGATTATGGCTTCAACTGGGTCTTCCATCAGGACGGTACCCTCGAGATGGAGGTGTTGCTCACAGGCATCATGGTACCGAAGGGCACCGCAGCCACAAGAATTCCCGACCACGACGGCCCGAGCCACGAACATCTAGTTGCGCCCAATGTAGCGGCCGTCCACCACCAGCATTTTCTTTCCTTCCGGCTCGATCTGGATGTGGACGGCGCAGCAGGAAACAGCGTCGTCGAAATGAACACGGAAGCAATGGCGCAGACCGACACCAATCGTTACGGACGCGAGTTTGTGATGAGCGAAACAATTCTCGCGACTGAGAAGGATGCAATTCGCCAGCTCAATCTGGCCTCGAATCGCAGTTGGAAGGTAATCAACTCCGGCGTGCACAACGCGCTGGGTGGTTCCGTCGGCTATGCGCTCGTCCCGGGGGAAAATTCGACACCCTTCAGTTCCCCGGACTCCTGGGCGCGCAAGAGGGCCGGTTTCACCAGCGCGCCTTTCTGGGTCACACCCTACGATCCATCTGAAATGCACGCCGCTGGCGAGTATCCCAATCAAAGCCCGGGCGGGGAAGGCCTTCCGAAGTGGACCGCCGCAAATCGCTCGATCGAAAACCAGGATGTCGTCCTATGGTACACCATGGGCCTTACACATATCCCGCGCCCCGAAGAATGGCCGGTGATGCCGGTGCACAAGGCCGGATTCAAGCTTGTCCCCGTCGGCTTCTTCGCGCGCAATCCTGCTCTGGACGTGCCCAAGCCGCAGTAATCGTCGCGGCTATTTCGGCTCCAGAATCAACGGCAGACCGTTCTTAGTGTTGCCGATCAGCACGACTTTGGAGTTTGTGCTGGTCGCCAGTCGCTCGGTGGCTTCGATGCCTTTCCATTCAAGCAATTGCTGGCTGATGCCCTGGGATACAGTCTGCTGAAAATCGCGAATGCCTTGCGCTTCAATGCGCTTGCGGTCCGCTTCCTGCTTCTCCTTTTGCAGCACGAAAGCCATGCGCAGTGCATCCTGCTCCGCCTGCTGCTTTGCTTCGATGGAGGACTTCAGCATCTGCGGCAGCTGAATGTCGCGCAGCAAAATATTCTGCACCTCGATGCCTTTGCCGGCCAACTGGCTGGCCAGCTCCGTGTAAATCTGCAGCGCCACCTGCTCGCGCCCACCGGTGTAGAGAGCGTTCGCGCTATGCGACGCCGTCACCGAGCGAATGGACGACCGCAGCGTGGGTTCCACCACCACTTCCACGAAATTCGGCCCAATCTTTTGAAACACGTCCGAAGCTTTTTCAGGGTTCAACCGGAAGAGCAGGGAAGTATCGAGCGTCATCACCAGGCCTTCATCCGACGGCACGCTGGCCGTCTCTTTCAATTCCTGCGTGCGGATGGACATAGTGTTGTTCGCTTTGAACGGGTTCACGAAATGCGTTCCCTCCGGCAGCACGTCGCCGGTCACGCGCCCGAACAGCGTGAGTACTCCAACGTGTCCTGCCGGCACGTAGGCCACCGAGGCATAAATCATGATTAGCACCAGCGCGAGGATTAACACGCCACTGAGCCCGCGCGGCAGAAAGCTTCGCATCCGTGCAGCGTAGGCCTGAAATTCATCGTCTCCATGTCCCTGTTGAAAAGCAGTCATCTGTCCCCTCCGATTAAAAGATCGCGCACCTGTAGTTTTGCGCAGGGCCATTCTACATAGTTTCAAGGGGGATCAGCGGCAGAGCGTCACGGCACAGGCGAGGGGTCTTTGCTTGACGTTTCTCGGCGTTTTCAGTGTCTCTGCGGCGCGGTTCTTGCTCTGTCTTGCTTTCAACTCTTCCTTTCCACTGTGAGCCGTCAACCGCATCAATTCAATCGAACGCGGGCGAGAAACTCATAATCCCCGCCCGGAGGAATATCAATGCCCGTCAGCCGCGCGCGATGTACGCACACATTGTCCGGGTACCATAGATTGATGTAAGGCTCGTCCTCGGCGACGATCTTCTGCACTTCCGAAAGGATGGCCTTGCGCTTTTCGCGGTCCATCTCGACGCGCGCCAGATCGAGTAGGGCATCGAGCTGCGCATTGCGGTAATGCCCGCGATTCGCGCCATCCGGCGGAAATTTCTTCGAACTGAACACGTACTCGAACATGTCGGGATCGTTATTCCCGCCAACCCAGCGCTGCGTGTACAACTGAAAACTGCCGCGCGTGATGTCGGAATAAAACGTCGCAAACTCGAGCGACTTCAGCTCCAGCGCCACTCCCACGCGCTTCCATTGGTCCGCCAGCACCGCGGCATAGAGCCGCGTGGACTCGTCGGTAGAGGTCTTGAGGGTGAGCCGAATGCGCACACCATCCACACCACGCGGAAACCCCGCCACGTCGAGGAGTTGCTCCGCGCGTGAAGGATCGTAATCGAACTGACGCACATTCGGATCGAACGCCCAGTGATTCGGCGGCAGCAGACTTGATCCAGCACGCGCCTGCCCCCGCAGCAAATATCGAATGATTGCGTCGCGATCGGTAGCATAGGCCAGCGCCTGTCGCACTTCGCGGTGCGTCAGCACCGGATCGTCGAAATTGAACGCTACGTAAGCGAGCGGCGTCCCGGGGTGCACGTCTGCGACGATCCCATGCTCTTTTCCGAGTGATGCGACCATGTCGGGAGTCAACGAATTGATTTCCGCATCCGCTGACCCTTTGCGCAGCTCGAGCGCGCGCACAATCGCATCCGGCACGATCCGAAACCGTATCCTTTCGATCGTTCCCTTCGCTGTCGCATTCCCGAAGTACTCTGGATTGCGCGCGAGCACAATCTCCTCGTCCGTCTTCATGCTTACAAACCTGAACGGCCCCGTTCCATTCGGGTGTTGGGCCGTTTCTGGTCCTGACCCTTGAGGCACAATCCCTACTCCAGGCCGCGTTAGGTTCCATAGGAAAGATGCAAACGGCTCGCGCAAATGAAACACCACCGTGTGGGCATCGGGCGCTTCAACCGAAGACACCATGCGAAACGCTCCGCGCTTCGCCGTCTTCACCGCACCCGTCATGATCGAATCGAATGTGAACTTCACGTCAGCCGAGGTGAGTGCACGTCCATCATGAAATTTCACCCCCGGACGCAGATGGAACACATATTGGAGCCCGTTCATACTTTCCCACCGCTCCGCGAGATCAGGAACAATGTCCATGTGCTCGTCATGCGCCACCAGGCTCGAAAACATCAGTCCATCCAAGTGCGCCGAAAACGCATCGGTCCCGATCCGCGGGTCCAGATTCGTGGGCGTCGCTTCGATGAGAAACGTGACCGTCCCTGGTTCATTTAACTTGCCAGGAGAGCCGCATCCCTGAATTGCAAGACAGGAAACTACAGCGAGCAGAGAAATGGAAGCGTATCGCAAACCTCGGCACTTCCTCATATTTGTTGCTTTGAGTTCATTCGCAGTCTCGTGCGCTCATTTTCTGGCCTGCTTTACATTCCCACGGCGCTGGCCATGCACCAACTTTCCGAGTACCGTTGCATGCGTTGCCCCTGTTGCTGACGGCAGGCTGTTTGTACGCCCATGATAGGCCTCATAGGCCAGCACAGCAAAGGCAAGCGCTTCTTTCGCCTCCGAAGGGACGCTGAATTTGTCTACAGGAATCAACTCAACGCCCGGCAGCTCAGCAGCCAGTTGCGCAATCATCAAGGGATTCCGGGCGCCGCCTCCGGACACGATTAATTCATCCACGCGCGCCCGCGGGAAAATAAATCTGTGGAAAGCGTCGGCAACCGAGAGGGAAGTGGCGAGCGTTGCAGTGCGCACGATGTCCTCCGGTCGCGAGCGGTGCCGGTGGCCCCAGGCAAGGATCGTCTCGGCGTAAGCCTGTCCAAATTGTTCCCGGCCAGCGGTTTTCGGCGGCGCCTTCTGCAGATATGACTCGCGCATCATTTTCTTGAGCAGCACGGGGATCATTACTCCTCGGAGCGCCATGCAGGCGTCCCGGTCGTAGTGCCGCCGACCACGCGTGAACGATTCCACTAGCGCGTCCACGAGCATGTTTCCCGGGCCAGTATCGAATGCAAATACATCTTGCGGACGCGCGCCCGCTGGAATTATGGTGACATTCGCAATCCCGCCAATATTCAGCGCCACCCGGCCACGCTTCGCGTGCCGGTAAAATAAATAATCCACGAAAGGAACCAGCGGTGCGCCCTGTCCGCCAGCTGCCATTTCCGCGGGCCGAAAATCCGCGATCGTCGTCACTCCCGTTCGCTCCGCAATAATGCTGGGCTCGCCAATCTGAAGAGTGGAAGCGACGCGACGCGTCCCGCGCTCTCGCGACGCGATCCCTTGATGAAAAATAGTTTGCCCGTGCGACCCGATCAAATCTATTTTCGCCATCGCCAGTCGCCACTGGCGGCAAGCCGCGAGCGCGGCGTGCGCTAGAACTTCCCCGACTACAAAGTTGAGCCGGCTGATTTCCTTCGCTGTGGTGGGGCCGCCATTGGCAATGCGCAAGATGGCTTCCCTCACCGGGATTGGAAATGAAACGTGGTGATGGTGCTCGAACTTCACCGAAATGCAAGGTGGCTCGCCGGAAAGCCGCGCGAGCACCACGTCAATTCCATCCGCCGAAGTCCCCGACATCATCCCAATCACGCGCATCAGGCGCTCACTCCAGTTGCCTCTGCATAGCCGCCAGCAAATTCAGCGCCTCAAGCGGTGTCAACTTGTCGAGATTCGCTCGCCGGAGCGAATTGAGCACCGACTCATCGATCGCTGCAAAGGATTTTTGTTTCGCCTTGTCTGCAGCGGCTCCGGACAATGCTCCCGGCGACAATTCCTCCGTCAGCTTTTCTTCACTCTCCTCATGCCGACGCAAAATCTCCCTGGCCCTCGAAATCACACTGTTCGGCATGCCAGCAAGCCGCGCGACCTCAATTCCGTAGCTTTTATCCGCGCTCCCCGGCTCAACGCGGCGCAGGAATACAATTTCGCTGCCAGCTTCCTCGACTGTCACATGCACGTTCTTCACGCCCGACAGCAATTGTTCAAGCTCCGTCAGCTCGTGATAGTGCGTGGCGAAAAGTGTCCTCGGACGCGCCCCCGCGTGAAGCGATTCGACGACTGCCCAGGCAATCGAGAGTCCATCAAATGTCGAGGTACCCCGGCCCACTTCATCGAGCAGCACCAGGCTCGCCGCTGTCGCTGTATTCAGGATCGCAGCGACCTCGCTCATTTCCACCAGGAAAGTTGAACGCCCTCTGGCCAGATTATCCGATGCGCCAATGCGTGTGAAAATTCTGTCGAGCAGCGGAAGTTTCGCTTGCGTTGCGGGAACGAACGAACCCATCTGCGCCATTACTGAGATCAGCGCCGCCTGCCGCAGATACGTTGACTTCCCCCCCATGTTCGGCCCGGTAATGATCAGCAGAAATTGCGAAGCATCGTCGAGGTACAAATCGTTGGGTACAAACCGCTCGCCGCGCTCCTCCACAAGCTTCTCAATCACCGGATGCCTGCCGCCGGCAATCATCAGGACGCCCCGCCCTTTGGCGCCTGTACACTCGGAAAACTCGGGCCGCGCATAATTCCGGGAAGCTGCGAGGCGCGCAAAATTCACGAGCACATCTGTCTGCGCAATCGCCGCGGCCGCTTTTCGCAGCCGCGCCGCTTGACGCGCAATCGCCTCGCGCATCTCGACGTACAGGCGGTGCTCAATTTCGAGCACGCGTTCTTCCGCGGAGAGCACCTTGCGCTCGTATTCTTTCAGCTCGCTCGAGGTAAAACGCTCCGCGTTCACCAGCGTTTGTTTGCGTTCGTAATCCACCGGAGCCAGAGGCAGATTCGGCTTCGAAATTTCAATGTAGTATCCGAAAACCTGGTTGTAGCGAATCTTGAGCGACGCGATCCCCGTCCGTTTCCGCTCACGCTCTTCCATCCCGGCAATGATCTGCCGGCCCTGCTTCATGATGTCGCGGAGTTCATCTAACTCCGCGTTGAAACCGCGGCGAATCACGCCCGCCTCATTTCCCATCGCCGGGGGATCATCCGCGATCCCGCGTGCAATCATTTCGCGCATATCGGCCATCTCGTCCATCTGTTCCCGCAGTGCGGCTAGCCGCTCGCCTCCGGCCGCTGTGTGCTCAACCGCAGCCGCAAGATGCGCTCGCACGGCAGGGATCTTCGCAAAAGACGCCCTCAGCGCCAGCAAATCCCGCGCGGTCGCAACCCCCAGCGTTACGCGGCTCGTAAGCCGCTCGATATCCAGAATCCCCTCAAGCTCCTTGCGAATCTCCTCGCGGGCCACCGTTTGAGATTTCAATGCCGAGACGGCATCCAGCCGCCCCTCGATTTCCGCCAGCAGAATTTCCGGCCGCAGCACCCACCCGCGCAGCAGGCGCGCACCCATGCCGGTCGCCGTCTCATCAATCGCGTTGAGCAAGGTAGCCCGCTCGTCATCGCGCGCGGCCGGCTCGACCAATTCGAGGTTTCGCATCGTGACAGCATCGAGAATCAACGCGTCATGTTGTTCGTAGTAAACGATCCTGTCGAGATGCTCAAGCCCCGCTCCCGATGGCCGCAGCGACGGAATCTTCGCGGCGTCTTCCGGCCTTCGCGCGGCAATGGCCGATGTCTCGCGCAAGTAATGAACAAGCGCCCCGGCAGCCGCTGTTGCCTGCGCGTGCTCATTCAATCCAAATCCTCCCAAGCCGGCCACGCGGAAATGCTCTTCAAGCAATCGTGTGGCGTGATTCCTCTCAAAAATCCAATCATCGAGGCGCGTCTCAACAGCGCCCGATCCATCAGGTTCGGCAGTCGCTGTAACAGGGAAGAGCGTTGCGGGCTTCGGAAGCAGAATCTCGCGTGGGCGCAAAATCCCCAATTCGTCTCGCAGCCGTGCCTCGGCTTTCTCGCCCCTAAATTCCGTGGCGCGAAATTCACCGGTCGAAAGATCCACATAAGCAAGCCCAATCGTCAATTCTGCGCCTCGGCCAGAAGGCCTGCCCCCGACACTTGCCACCGCTCCTGCACCCAGGCTCCTGGCCACCGCCGCCAGAAAATTATTCTCCTTCGCATCCACGGTTCCGGATGCCGTGCCCGGCGTGAGCACGCGAATCACTTCTCGCCGCACGATCTTTTTTCCCGGCCCGGGCGCTTCCATCTGCTCGCAGATAGCCACCTTGTGCCCCGCGCGAATCAATCGAGCGATGTAATTCTCCGCCGCGTGATAAGGGACTCCGCACATCGGCACCGCTAGTCCCTTTTCTTTATTGCGAGCCGTGAGGGTGATCTGAAGGATGCGCGACGCCAGCACGGCGTCGTCGTAGAACAGCTCGTAGAAATCGCCCAACCGGAACAGCAGCAGCGCCCCGGGGTGCTGTTTCTTCACCGCGTGATACTGCTGCATCAGTGGGGTTGTCGGCTCGGCCATGTTTGCGCGTGCTTGCTCGGCAGTGAAAGCGATTATGATGGCTCACTCGCAGGTTTGGCAACAAAGTTCCTCGGCTCATGGCTTTCTCTGCGGCCTCGGCGTCTCTACGTTGAGCTTCGCCTTCTTTTGTTGGTATCTTCCGCGTTTGGGCCAAAGCTATACTCGAACGGCCCTATGACCCGCGCTACCAATCGCGAAATCGAGATCAAACTGCGGATCCTTGACCTGCCTGCGCTGCTGCAAGGTCTCGGCCGCATCCGCGCCTCGTTTCAGGGCCGCGTCTTTGAGCAAAACACGATCTACGACACGCCCGACTCCGGCTTTCGCAAAACTGGACGCCTGCTCCGTCTGCGGCTAGAAACTCCAGCGTCTCTAGACACATGGAAGCCGGGCGTCCGCCCCAAATCGCACCCCCAGAGGGCGATCCTCACCGCCAAAGCCCCACCCGATCCCAACAGCCGGGCATCCAGCCCCTCGCATTACAAGGAGCGCCTCGAGCGCGAGGTAGTGGTCAGCGACCCGAGACAGTGGCCCCGCATGCTGAGATCTTTGGGGGTTCACCCCAGCTTCGTTTACGAGAAGTTTCGGGCCACATTCACGCTCCCGGGGCTTCACCTGGAAGTCGATGAAACTCCCGCGGGCACATTCCTCGAACTCGAAGGTTCGCCCCGCAGGATCGATCGCGCGGCCCGCGCACTCGGTTTCTCATCTGGCGACTGCTTCCGCGGGACCTATTGGGACGTTTATGCCGCCGATTGCCGCCGCCGCGGTCTTCCTTTAGAAAATATGGTCTTTCGCGCGTAAAAATCGCGTGAAAACCTCACTCTTCGCTTGACAAACTTTCCTTCTCCTTTTAACTAGAGTGTTCGCTTTACTGTTTTGGATTCAATGGACTTTTCGTCTAATTCGGAACCCGGCAGTAACCGGCCCTCCTCGCTCGGCCCCTGCAAGGGCGAGCCTGGGTCATTCGGGAACGCCCGGCAGGGGCGCAAGACCTGCCCAGAATTGTTCCATCACTGCTCCTGGCTGGCCGCCTGGAGCAGGGAGGCGCGGCTCGGCTTGCGGTGATTCCAAGGCGATTTCACATGCCCGTGGCCGGCCGCAGAGCACCGGCTTCGGGCGTTTTTTTTTGCATGCGAGCGGTTTGCAAGGAGTTTCACTATGATCCATGCCACAGAAATCATCGGCGCCGACACGTATGACTCCCTCGGCAATTTCGTAGGCCGTGTGAAAGAGATCTTCGTCGAACCTGCAGACCAGGCTAACCGCATCTCGCGCCTCCTCCTAAGCCGCGGGCAGTACCGCCCGCTGGTGGCGCGTTACGACCAGATAGCGACTGTCCAGCCCGGCCGTGTCAGCTTGACCACCGACGAATCTGCTCTGGAGCTCTACCACCCGAACGAAGCATGGCTCGCCGTGCAGAAGGATCTGCTCGACCAGCAGATCATCGACACAAACGGGCGCAAAGTTGTGCGGGTCAATGACATTGATCTCACCGAGCACTGCATCAACGGCAATACCGAGCTGCGCATCACGCAAGTGGACGTTGGGTTGGCCGGGGCCGTACGTCGGCTATTGCAAGGTGTGGTGCCACCGATGGCAATCCGCCGCCTCCAGGCCAAGCTTCCGCCGCGGACCATCCGGTGGGAGTTCGTCAACTTGATTGAGTCCGACCCGTTGCGCCGCGTGAAGCTACGCATGTCGAGCGACAAGCTCGCCCTATTGCATCCTGCCGACTTGGCCGAAATCATGGAGGAGCTCTCGCCGGCTGAGCGGCAGGGCATCATTGATTCGCTCGATGAGGAGACTGCCGCCGAAGCCATCGCCGAGCTCGACAAGCGCCTACAGACGCAAGTCCTCGAAAAGTTGAACCCTGAAAAGGCTGCGGACATCCTCGAGGAAATGAGCCCCGACGAAGCCGCCGACTTAATCGCCAGCCTGCCGCCCGACACTTCGAAAGAAGTGATGGACGAAATGGAACATCGCGAGGCTACCGAAGTCGAAGCACTGATGAAGTTCGACGAGAACACGGCCGGCGGCATGATGAACACGGAGATGGTAGTCGTCGGTGAAGACGCGACACGCGGAGAAGTGGTGGACTTTATCCGCTTCAACGACATATCTGCCGACCAGCTCGACAACGTCGTGCTCATCAACCGCGACTCCGCGCTCGCGGGCACGGTCCCGATCGCGCGGCTGCTGTTGGCCAGGCCCGAACAACGCCTCGATGAAATCAAATTCGAACCGCTTCTCTCCGTCCGCGCAGACACGGACCAGAAGGAAGTCTTCGAGTTGTTCGATAAATATAATCTGCGCAGCTTGGCGGTCGTGGATGCAGCGAGCCGGCCGCTGGGCGCGATCACGGTCGACGACATCGTCAGCCGAATGCACGCGAAGTTGTAGCGCGGGCGTCCTGATTGCCCACAACACGCTCTGCCAGGCTTCTTGATCTTGTAACGGGAAGCGATATGCGCATGAATACTTGGTCCACAATCGAGCGCACTTTCGCCGAGATGAAGGTCCGCGGCAAGGATGTCTCCCGCCGCATGCGCCCATACCGCCGACGCATGGCCCTATTCCTTGCTGTGGTTGGCCCGGGGCTGATCACATCCAATGTGGACAACGATGCGGGCGGCATCACCGTTTATACCACCGCGGGCGCACAATTCGGCTATACGCTGCTTTGGTCGCTGATTCCCATGACTATCGCGCTTTACGTCAGCGAAGAGATGTGCGCGCGCATGGGCGTGGTCACGGGCAAGGGACTCTCCGACCTGATCCGCGAGGAATTCGGTTTCCGCTCGACATTTTTCGTGATGATTGCTGCGCTCGCCGTGGACCTCGGCAACACGGTCGCGGAATTCGCCGGCGTCGCTGCCGCCGCTGAAGCGTTGCACATCAGCAAATACATTGCCGTGCCGCTGGCGGCGATAGCTGTCTGGTTGCTGGTGGTCTACGGCACCTATCGCGGCGTCGAAAAAATATTCCTTGTCGCTTGTGGCTTCTATCTCTCCTACGTCCTTTCAGCGTTTCTGGCGAAGCCCGATTGGCTGCTGGCCGCAAAAGAGACCGTGGCGCCCTCTTTTCACTTGCAGGCGCCGTATCTGCTGATGCTGACGGCGCTGATCGGCACTACCATCGCGCCCTGGCAGTTCTTCTATCTGCAAGCGGGATTCGTCGAAAAAAAGGTAGGGCCGCGCCAATACAAGCACGCCAAGTGGGACGTGTTGGTAGGCAGCGTCTCCTGCATGGTCATCGTGTTCTTCATCATCGTGTGCTGCGCAGCCACGCTCAACGCTAAAGGCCTGACCTCGATCAACGACGCTGGCGAGGCGGCCAAAGCTCTGGTTCCACTGGCAGGTAAGTGGGCCGCCGGTCTGTTTGCTTTCGGTTTGCTCAACGCATCGCTGTTTGCTGCCTCCATCCTGCCCCTCTCGACCGCGCATGTAATCTGCGAGGGCCTAGGGTTTGAAGCTGGAATTGACCACAAGTTCAAGGAAGCCCCGGCGTTTTATTCGCTGTACACCGGCTTGATCGTGGTCGGCGCTGGAATCATCCTGATTCCCAAAGCGCCACTGTTCAGGATCCTGGTCCTCTCACAGGTAGCCAATGGCGTGTGGCTGCCGGTGGTGCTGATTTTCATTCTGCTCCTGATCCGTCGCCGCGACTTGATGGGCGACTACGTGAACACGCTCGCATTCAACATAGTGGCATGGACAGTCAGCATCGTGGTCATCATCCTTACGGTGGTCCTGGTGTACGCGACCCTAACGCAACCCGGCGCTGCGGGCCTCGGCGGTTAGGGAAAAAACCAGGCAGGGGGTAAGTTCCGCAAACGACTCGCGAGTCTGTTCAACTTGCGGCCATAACCTCGGCCGGCGCGGCTCTATCTTCTGTGTCGTCGCGCTGCTCGGCGGGTCTTGAGGGCCGGCAAGCGCTCGCGGACGAGCTCGCCGAGGCTATGGCCACGGGCCTCAATATACTTGATCACCAAAGCCATGATCCCGATGGCGTGGACGGGAGCGTCGAAGAAAACGCTTCTCCACAACGCGAGTTGAACGGCAACATACCAAACGACCACGCCGACGACTGCACAGATCACCAAGTCATACTCTGCAGGTAGTAGCCAGAAAAGCCCGTAAAGAACAACCAGCCATGCGATGAGAAAGGCGACATTTCCCACGGGGCCAATGGGTCGGAGGTAGCGGCCATCCAAAAGTGACTCGATGTAGTTCGCCTGGAGATAGACTCCAGCGATGTCGCGCCCAAGCAGTTGGTGTCTGTCACGCCCCTCAACATCGTCGCCGATGAGAACGACCTGGCCGCGCACATCCGCATCGGGCGAGGCGTAGGCCGCGCAGCTAACGGAGAAAAGGGACTCGATATCAGTTTTGTCCTTGCCGGAACATAAGAAGCTCAATGCCTTGGCGTGAGAAAAACTACGGGGGTCGATGAAACTGGTATAGGGATGTTGGCTGTTGTCTCGCATGTCGTTCAGTTTGGACTCATCCTTCAAATTGTTATCGGTCAAAGCTGCCGCTGAGTAAGAGAGAGTCCCGACAAAATCATTTTTCGGTTCTTCGTTGGCGTTGAAGGCGTCATCGCTCTCATAGACATACCAATTTACCGGTATTCTGCGAGGATCTGCATTGAGCCGGATGAGACCAGGGGTGACCGCCGGCTGGTTTGGCGCGCCACTCGCCGAAGGGAACTTGGCACCAAACTCCGGCGACGAGCTTCAAACCAGGCATGATTTCTTGGGCTCGCCCGGAGGAACGTGGGTTGCGGCCCCTACGACTATGGGAATCCGCGAGGACTGAGCTGCCTGAATCAGTTCCGTCGTGCCCGGATCCTTTTGGGGGCAGGACTTCGCGCCGAAGAATTTATCGAAGACGATGGTGGAGGCTCCGAGTTCCTCGAGGCGGCCCACCAATCGTGCCAAATACTGGCGCTGAACACACACATTATTGAGAACAAGGGCTGGGTCGGAGCGGTCGGTAACAGGAACGACCCTCACGCGGCGACTGCGAACAGTTCGATACCCGCCTTTTACAAGCTCATCGTATTTCTCGGCGGATACCCCTGCGTCGCCATGCTCCAGCAGGTCACATTTGTCGCCTGCGGGCGGGCGCTCATGGAGTAATTCAGCGTAAACGGCGGCGCAGAGCAGGATCAGAAGCCATATAGGATTCAAGACAAGTTTGGTGCGGTTTGACATCAGGACACTTGTGATCGAGTTTCGATCACCGCGGCGAACGTACCGAAATCGCGGCAACCTCGCAACTGATTTCTCTTCGGCGATCCGTCCACATGCGCTGGGAAGTTTCGGTTCAGACGTACTCCTGCAAATCGTGAAAAATACTCTGACAGGCAAGTAACGCCAGTCTATAAGACGCCGCAACCTACGAGGGAGAATTCAGAGTCACTGGCCGGTACCAAATTCGTCAGAACGAGGTTGAATGCGAATAGGGAGGGCAGCTTGAAACAGCGCAAGATTATTTGGATTGCCTTGGTCCTGTTTGCGGCGCTGGCCGCTTTCTTTCTGTATTCGGGTCGCTTAAGCTGGCCCCCGCGTGATGACCGAGTTGGTTCGGTGGCACCCGCTACTGATTCTAGTCCAGTGCGCTCAGCGCCGCCAACCAGCCCTCCAGCAACGGCGCCTGCGCGCGACCCGGCCAAGAGGGTGGCACGCCCGGCCAAAAGCCGCAAAACCGCCCGTAGCGAAGATCGGTGCCTTTTCTCCCCAAGGAGTTGTTGGATGTTTGAGCGGCGAGCACGAGGATTACTCCCCCTCAACGTGGCGTCCCTTATCTTGCCAGCCGCAGGAGCGCCCAGAAATCTAGCGGGGGCCTGCCGGACGCATTCGATTGAAATTTCTGGTGACTCCGCGCCACAAGAACAGTCCACTGCAAAACCGGGCAAGGAAAAACCAGGTGGCGAAGGCGGGACCGCGGGAAAAGAAAAGCCCGGTAGTGAAGGGGGCACGGCAGGGATGACGGGTGCGACTCCAAGCAAGAGATCCCGGAACACGGCATCCACCAAGTTGAGTTCTGGTGCAACCAGGAGTGCCCCGGGAGGCAAGACCACGGCAACGGGCAACCCTGGTGCGACGGGAAGTGCCAAGGGAGGCGGTACCACATCTGGGGGCAAGGCTGGCGCAACAGAAGGGAAGAAGCCTGCTGCCAGGCCAGGGAGTCCGAACAAGGCCGCAGGAAACGCAAACAAGTCTAACCCGTTAAGAGTGGCCGACAGCGGCAAGCCCGGCCATCAGGGCGGTACGGCTGATTTTGAGACGGCAGGCACCGAGGGCGGAACTCCGGGCAAGTCAACGGGAAGCGTGAGCGGAGTAAAATCCACCACGCAGTCCGACAATAACAAACCTGCGCCGAGATAGCGCTGAAGAGCTACCCATCCAAGCGCCGTCGCGAAGCTTCCAGGGCGCGCAGCTCACGCACAATAACAAGCGAATAGGGCTAGTCGGGCGCGGGCGAGGGCGCCGTCCCGGGGGAAATTGTTAGTGGATTGGGAGCTTGGCGTATTCGGACTTGGCGGCGATTAGGATTGGGATGTCGGGGTCGGCATCCTTCCAAAGGGCGAAGAAATCCTGGTAGGCCACGCGGGTTTTGGCCGTGTCTCTTTGTAAGGCATAAGCGCGGGCTATGCCGAGGCGAGCGAGAGCGCCGATTGGTTCAAGTACCACAACGCCTCGGTGATCTAGGATTTTCTGAAACTCACGGGCTGCTTCGCCCCCCTGACTGGACGCCAAGTACGCTTGTCCTCGTACCCACACGGGATAAAGTGCAGGCGATATGACAGCACCTCCTTGCTGCCCCAGTTCATACCGAGCAGCAGATTGGAGCAGATCAACCGCCTTCGAGGAATCCCGACGGGTCAGGGCGAGTTGGGCGCGGATGGTAGGAAGATAAATGAATTGCACTACGGTGTCGTCAGGGAAGCGCTTATTGAAATTGTCTGCAAGTGTTTGCGCTCTAGTTGCGTCCCCAGCGACCGCGAGCGCCAATGCTGCCAAGAACTGCGCGTCCCGGCCATTCGAAAGACGCTGTGCAGCAGACGCACGCTCCTGAGCTGGACTAGAACTTCCGAAAAGAGCCTCTCGCAACGCCGCCTGGCCTTCATATTCCGCTGCGGTTTCATTCTCTTCGGCGCGCTCGGCCGATGCGACCGCCTGCCGCGAGAAATCGCGCGCCTTGCGAAGCTGCCCGCCATAAGCCGCCCTCTCGGCCTCGAACGCGAGCATGACGTCTTCCACGCCAGGCTTGCCCGCAGACCAGGCAATCTGCTGCGCCATCCCCGCCGGATCGTTCCGCAAAAAGGCCAGCTGATACAGAGTGAAGCGCAGATAGCCTGAATCAAGCTTCTTTGCCTGTGCTTCCTCGGCCACCGCGCGCGCTTCTTCGAAACGGTTCAGGGTAATGAACGTGCTTATCAGGTTGGAGTAATTCAGACCGCTAGGGTTGAGCCGGAATGCCTCCTGTACGCTGGGTAGCCCTTTTTCGTACTCACCCAAATTCCCGTAAATCACACCCAGGTTGGTGGGAACTGTTTCCTCCCGTGGATAGCTCTGGGCCCAAAGTTCCAGGATTTGGCGGGCTTTGTCCAAGTCGCCAGTCGCCATAGTGTAGTAATGCGAATCGATATAAAATCTCTCCCGTTCACTGACGCGGTCTCTGAGCTCATATGCCTTCTTGGCATTTACCGCGGCCAAGCCGGGTTCGCCAATATTCGTGTAGCCCGTGGCAAGCGTGGCATAGGCCATAGCGAAGTTGGGATCGAGTTTAATGGCGCGTTGAAGGACTGGGATGGTGCCTGTGAAATCATTTGCGCCTGACATCTTTCGAGCCAGGCTATAGGCCTGCAAAGCTTCCAGCGAAGATGTGGACGCCTCCTGAACAGGCGTTTCGAATTTCTTCACTGTGCTGAGAGATTCGCCGAGCTTGCTGCGCATGTCCGAGGCAGCTTTGCCGAGTGCGTCCAAAACATGATTCTTGTCCGCGCCCTCTGCTTCCGTGCTGGCTAGCGACTCGCCGTTGGCGCAGTTCATCGCTTTCAGGATGATGGTGTATGTAGTTCCAATCTGTGCGATCGAGCCATTGAGCATGGCGGCGCTTGCCGTGCGCTGGCAGATTTCGCGGGAAATCTCGGGAGTCAGCCGCGCGTCGGGCGATTGTCCCATCATTTTTAGCGTTTGTTGGACGCGTTCGTCCGAGATTAAGCTCAAGTAAGGCGATTGCTCTAATTGAACTGCCAGCCCCTGCCTTAAGGTCCCGTCGAATACGGGATCGCCCGTAGTATTGGTGAAATCGGCGAGGACGATGGTGTCCTTTTCAGTGAGTTTTGCGAAATGTCGCGTTCGCCAGTAGAAGCCTCCAGCGATGAGCGCGGCAGCAACGAGAGCCGCGGGCGCGATTCTTTTCCATGGAATGTTGGCACGAGGTTGGGCAGGTTCGGGCTCGGCAGCGGGCACGGCAGGGGCGCGCCGCCCGGAGGACTTCCGTGCCGAAGCAGCGCTGACCGGTCCTGAGGATTTCGCCGGAGTTTCCTCTTCGTCCAAGGGTTGAACTGCCGTCCGGCCGGAGTCTGTGTCCCGCTTCAGGCGCTTCAAATCGCTACCCAAGTCAGCAGCGTGTTGATAGCGTAGATCGCGATCTTTCTCCAGCGCTTTGCTGATGATTTCCTCGAGCTTCGGCGGAAGATCAGGATTCAGCCTGACTGGCGCAACCGGAGCGCGATTCAGAATCCCATCGGTAATGACCCCGGAACTATCGCCTCGGAACGGCAATGTGCCCGTGGCCATTTCATACAGCACCACACCAAAGGAAAAGATGTCCGTGCGCGCATCGAGTTCCTTCGCGCGCACCTGCTCCGGCGACATGTATGCAACCGTGCCGAGCGCGGTCCCCGGGCTGGTGAGATCGGCGTCCGTGACTCCGTGAGTGGTCGAACCCTCGGAGGCCACACCGACTTTGTTCGAGCTGGTGACCTTCGCCAAACCGAAATCCAGAATCTTGGCGTGCCCGCGCTTGGTGACGAAAATGTTGGCCGGCTTGATGTCGCGGTGAACGATTCGTTCGGAGTGAGCGGCGTCAAGAGCATCCGCCACTTCGATCCCGATCTCAAGCAGGCGGTCCATCTCCATGGGCTTGCCGGTGATGATGTGCTTGAGCGTGGCCCCGTCGAGATACTCCATCACTATGAATGGGTGGCCGTCCTGCTGGCTAATCTCATAAATCGTGCAGATGTTCGGATGATTCAAGGCGGAAGCGGCGCGCGCTTCGCGGCGGAATCGCTCGAGCGCTTGCGTGTCACTGGCTACATCGTCTGGCAGAAATTTCAGTGCGACGAACCGGCCGAGCTCAGTGTCTTCTGCTTTATAAACAACGCCCATGCCTCCGCCGCCGAGTTTCTCGATGACGCGGTAATGCGAAATGATGCGGCCGATCGGCGACTGGGGTTCCGGCATGAGTGGCGCTCATATTAGGACGCAGGGATTGGCAAGTCAACGCAGAGGCTCGGAATACGGGAAGAGATGATCGCCTGTGTGCTCCGGTATTCACGTCGAGGCGATTGCTGTATGAATCGCATGGCAAAGGTACGGTCTTTGCAATCCGATTTTTTGGTAGGTGGTTCGGGTGAAGTTTGCTCGTAGCAGCACAACAAGGACTGGGGTGTTGCACTTGTCACTTCTGGGCGCTCGTGCTACTTTCGCCCGCGGAGAATCCCCGAGCGACCGCCAGTGAAAGCAAGCGAACTCTTGAAGCCCACCAATCGCGAGGAAGCGGAGCTACTCGAAAAACTCGACCTGAAGCGCCTGCCCGAGCACCTCGCCGTCATCATGGACGGCAACGGACGTTGGGCCGAGCGCCGTCATCTGCCGCGAGTGGCGGGGCACCGGGCGGGTGTGAAGGCGGCCCGTGAAGTGATTGAAACATGCGCACGCCTTAAGCTGCCGTATCTCACTCTCTACGCCTTCTCGCTCGAGAACTGGCGCCGCCCGCAGGCCGAAGTGGATTTTTTGATGCGGCTATTGCGCGAATATCTGAAGCGCGAGCTTCCCTCGATTCACAAGAACAATATCCGGCTGCTGGTTATCGGACGCTCAGCCGACCTGCCTGACGCGGTGCGCAGGGACATCGAGCACGGCATGCGCCTGACCGGGCGCAATACGGGCATGAAGCTGGTCGTGGCTCTGAATTACGGAGGGCGCGCGGAACTTGTGGACGCTTTCAATGCACTGCTCGATCGCGTCCGCGCCGATGGGCTTTCCGCTTTTCACGCGGACGAGCAAACCATCTCCGAAAATCTCTATACCGCGGGACTGCCCGATCCCGATCTGCTGATACGGACCAGCGGAGAAATGCGCGTGAGCAATTTCCTGCTCTGGCAGATCGCGTATGCGGAAATTTATGTGACCGAAACGCTCTGGCCGGACTTTTCGCGCGCGCGTCTGCTGGAATCACTGGTGGATTATCAGAGTCGCGAGCGGCGCTACGGCGGCCTGGGCGGCTCGCGTGGGCGGCCAAGCTCAGCCGCACGTGCGAAAACTTCCGACGCATCGGGACGAGGTTGACGGGAAATGTTGCTGCGCATCCTGACCGCCGTAGTGCTGATCCCGCTCGTCGTGGCATTGGTGTGGTGGGCCCCTGCCGCCGTAACCGCCGCGGCAGCTGCTTTGGTAGCAATTCTCGCGCTGGTCGAATTTTTTGAGCTCGCCGAACGCGTGGGCCTGCGCGCCTTTCGCAAGTGGACCATGTTCTCCGCCGCGCTGCTTTTCTATGCGCAATACTCACTGGGGCTGGTGGAGACGCACACGCTGAGCGGGGGAGTGTCCATCGTGCGCGACGCCGCCGGGGGTGTTGTCTCGATCGAAGCGGTGCTGCTCGTTTTTGCGTTCGGGTGCGTTTCGATTGGGATGGCAAGGCGCCAGCCGGTGGCAGACGTGCTTCCCTCGATGGCGGCCAGCGCAGCTGGCTTTGTTTTCGTGGCTTTTCCGTTCAGCTATCTTCTCAGGCTCAACGAAATCGAGCGCGTCGGGCGTGAGCTTATACTGTTCACGATGTGTTTGATCTGGGCGGGCGACATGCTCGCATATTTCGTGGGCCGCTCCCTTGGACGCATTCCCATGGCGCCAGCGTTGAGCCCGAAAAAGACATGGGAGGGAGCGCTGGGCAATATGATTGCGTCGCTGCTGGTGGGCGTGCTGTTCGCGCGCTGGATGCAGATGGATGCGCTTACGCTGATCATGATCGCCGCCCTTGGAAATATTGCGGGACAGATGGGCGACCTGATCGAATCCGCATTCAAGCGCGGAGCAGCGGTGAAGGATTCCGGCACGCTTGTTCCTGGACACGGCGGCGTGCTCGACCGGATTGACAGCTTAATTCTCGCTGCGCCGGTTGTATGGGCCGCGTATCAGTGGCTGGGAAGGCAATAAAGTAAGCGCGAGTTTCCTGACGAAAGTCTTCGGCCCACCGGCGGCGTTGGTTGTGCTCGGCGGCGTTCCTGGCGTGGGCGGAGTGCCTTACAGCGGGCACGGCGGCCTGGTGTGGCCGCTGCTTCCTCTCTGCCTTCCGTATATCGTCCTGGTGCTCGCCTTCAATAATCTGGAAAATGCCTGCCGGAGGAAGATCTAAGGGAACTGCGACGGCAATCGCAGGCTCCTGGCATCACGTGCTGCTGGCATATCCCCTGGGACGATTGAGCGAGCGCAACATTCATTCCACAATTGGGCTCCGTCTGCTGCCCGGCACGATTTTCAAAGAGGCGACATTTCCGGTGGGAAGTGTGCGGCCGCCGCATTACACAGGCGAGGAGGAAGAGAATCCGGATCTTTATCGCGAGCACCACCGAGAGCGCTGAGTCGCTCGGAAAATTATTGCTTGTCCGGCGCGACTGTGGCTGGGCTTGGTGAATTTTCCGGTCTTGCCGAGGCCCTCGGCCCCGCCTCGAATGAAGAATTGTGCATGTTGAGAATACGCCAGCGGCCGTCGCCTTTGCGACACATAGACATGCCGTGGCCGATGCGGTGCTCGATGGGCGTGTCGAGCGCGTAATCGTAGGAATACCACAACGCGTCGCCGAATATGTGGGCTTCTCGTAGCGTCGTAACGTACTGCGACTGGGGGGCGTACTTGAAGAAACGATCCTGCATGTAGGCAATCACTTGTTGCCGGCCAACGAATTCGCCGTGAGGCGTGTACATCACCACTTCCGGATCGAGGCACTTCTCGAACTCGGCGGCGTCACCCTTGTTGAAGGCCACCATGCAAGGTTCCATCGAGTCCTCCATAGCCGCGTAGATGGAGCGCACGTCAGCGGTGTCGCCGCCCATGGACGCTACGCGCCGCTTCAAATCAATCATAACGCCCATCTTGTCGAGCACGTCCATGCCGAGGATGCCGTCAATTGGGCCACCGCAAGCCGCGCCGATGGGGCTCAAATCAATCGCGGGCAGCTTTAAATCGTGCAGTGCGTGTTTCCCAATCGTAAGCTCAGGCAGCGAAACTTCGCGTGCACTAGTGGCCGCAGTCCCGGTCCAGGAAGCGATGTGGACCTCCTTGGAGTGCCCACCTGCAAACGATTTCAAATTCAGCAGGGTCGTGGCCGCCGTATCCAACAGGAAGTGCATGTCCTTTCCTGAGACGTGGACCTTCACCACCGGCAAGCGATCGCAACGCTCAATCGGAATCTCGTCTTTGGTGGCGGAATCCTGGGCGAAAACCGAAGCGGAAAGCCCGAAGCAAGTGAGGAAGATCACGGCTTTCGCAAACCCTTGCATCCGTGAACGTTGGATCATGAAGGCGCACCCCCGACCCGACAGTTTTTGCGATGTGCGGTTGATCGGATGCCAGGGATTCGGGCCACGGTTCAGGAAAAATGCGCGAGGACTTGCTAAGAGGTACTCAGGTTCGCAAATTCCCGCAAACACCTATAAAATGCCAAGCGACGCCCCGATGAAGCGCATCTCCATCCTCGGTTCCACCGGTTCGATTGGCCGCCAATGCATGGCCGTGGTTGACGCATTGCCGGGTCGCTTCGAAATCGTTGCGATGGCTGCAGGGTCGAACATCGCACTGGCCGCCGAACAAGCCGCTCGTTACCGTCCGAGAATTGTCTCCGTCGGTACCGAAGCTTTCGCGAAACAGCTTTGCGAAGCACTCAGGAAGGCGCGCGGCCGCGAAAAGAGCGTGCGACAGCCCGAGGTTCTTTTTGGCGCGGAAGGTCTCGACCGCGTCGCCACACATCCGGACGCAGAGACTGTTGTGTCGGCCGCCGTAGGCGTCGTGGGGCTGCCCGCGACATACAAGGCGATCGAGGCAGGGAAGGACATCGCACTGGCGAATAAGGAGGTCCTCGTCGCGGCCGGAGAAGTGGTGATGACTGCGGTGAAACGCCACGGCGTCGCGCTGCTCCCTGTCGACAGCGAGCACAACGCCATTCATCAGTGCCTGCGCGCCGGACAGGGCAGAGAAGTGAAGCGCCTGGTGCTCACCGCCTCGGGCGGGCCGTTCCGCAAAACGCCCACATCGCGCCTCACAAAGGTGACGCCGAAACAAGCACTGGCGCATCCAAATTGGAAGATGGGCCAGCGGATCACCATTGATTCCGCCACGCTCATGAACAAGGGTTTTGAAGTGATCGAGGCGCGCTGGCTCTTTGGGATGGAAGCGGACCGCATCCAGGTGGTGATTCATCCGCAGTCCACGATTCACTCCATGGTTGAATTTGTGGATGGTTCGATTCTGGCACAACTAGGCCCAACAGATATGCGTATGCCCATCCAATATGCGCTAACCTATCCGGAGCGGGTGTCATCTAACGGTTGTGCGCTCGATTGGACGACGCTACGGAAGCTCGAGTTCGCGGAAGTGCCGGCGCGGAAATTTCCGTGCCTTAGGCTGGCAAAAGAGGCGCTGCGGCAGGGTGGGGCATGGCCGTGTGCTTTGAATGCAGCCGACGAAATCGCAGTCGCTGCGTTTCTTGAGCGGCGGCTGCCGTTCACGGGAATTGCGGTGGTGATCGAGCGGGTACTCGAGCGCACGCCGCGAACCGCGATGCGCAGCATTGACGATGTGCTGGCCGCCGATGCGGAAGCGCGCCGGCTGGCCCGCGAAGCTGTCGCGCAGAAAATGTAGTGCGCGTGATTCGAAGCGCGGATTTTCTTTCATACTAGAGGGCTCATGGTAAATCTACAAAACGCGGTGATCGCAATCTTTTCAGTCACGATTGTCCTCGGGATCATGATTTTCGTCCACGAGTGGGGACATTTCATCGCCGCCAAACTTGCCGGAGTGCGCGTGGAAATCTTCTCGCTTGGTTTCGGCACGCGACTTTTCGGCGTAAAGCGTGGCGACACCGATTACCGCATCAGTGCCCTGCCATTCGGGGGATATGTGCGCATGGCGGGCGACAATCCGGTCGAAGAACGCAGCGGCGCGCCCGATGAGTTTCTGTCGAAGCCCCGTTGGGTGCGCGTCCTTATCGCCGTTGCCGGCCCGGCGATGAACATTCTCCTCGCGTTTGCGATTTTCTGGGGAATTTTCTGGCTGGTGGGCGTTCCTACACCCTCCTACCTCCGCCAGGCCCCTGATGTTGTCGCCGTCCCGCATAGCGTCGTTTCCGGGATTCAGCCCGGCGACCGCATCATCGAAGTGAATGGTGTGAAAACGCCCACATGGGAGCAGGTTCTCGCGGAAGTCAGCAAGGCAAAGCCCGGTGAGACGGTTTCGATCACGGCACTGCGCAATGGGGCGCAGAACGCCTCCACCGTCAAAGTTCCAGCGAAGCCGGATGTTTTTGCGCTGGTCGGGTATCCCGCAATGGTGCCTCTGGTCGACGAAGTCGCAATTGGATTCCCTGCGGAGAAGGCGGGGCTGAAGCCGGGCGATCTCGTGATCTCGATGAATAGCAAGCCCGTGGTCACCTGGCCGCAGCTTGTCGAAGGCGTGCATCAATCCGGCGGTCAGCCCATCCAGTTTGCTGTCCGGCACGATGGCATTGATCTCCCGCTCACCATCACGCCCATGCAAGGGATGGATCCCGAAGGCGGCTCGGTTTGGCAGATTGGTGTCTCGCCGCGCACAAAGGACGATTACCAGCGCCAAGGATTCACGGTCTCGGCAAAAGACGCCGGCGTCGCCACTGTCAGTGGCATGCGGCAGATACTGGGTGTTCTCGAGGGCCTGTTCACTGGAAAGGTCTCCATCCGCGAACTGCAAGGAGTGGTCGGCATCGCGCGCGAATCTGGACGAGCCGCGAAAGGCGGGCCCATACGCCTGATCGAGTTGATGGCCATCATCAGCCTGAACCTCGGCCTGCTGAACTTGCTCCCGATTCCTATCCTCGACGGCGGTCACGTACTGCTGCTGGCCATCGAAGGTGTGATGCGGCGCGATCTGAGTATCGCAGTGAAGGAGCGCTTCGTGCAGGTCGGCCTGGTCTTCTTGCTGGGAATTTTTGCTTTCGTGATGTACAGCGACATCTTGAAGCTGATTCAACACCATTGATTGCGCGTAATCTCGCTCTCCGGATTCTGTATTCTGAAGGGCGTCCGCCGCGGTGGACGCCCTTTTTGCTATAATGCGGTTTTGAGAGCATGCCATGTCCGCCACTCCCGCTCATCGCGTTTCTACTGGTGAACGCATCAATGTTCACGAGCCGCCCGGGCATCTTCAGCGCGAGCTGAGTGCGCGCGGAATTCGCCTGACGCGGCAGCGTCGCGTGCTGCTGCAGGTGATGGAAAAAGCGCAGCGGCATTTGGATGCGGGCGAAATCCTCGACCGCGCGCAAAAGATGGACGCGAACATTACCCGAGTGACCGTCTATCGAACCATTGATTTGCTCAAGCGCCATGGCCTGATAGACGAGCTCGACCTCCTCCATCTGCGCGGCGACCGCCATTTCTACGAGAGCCACGGCCCCCGCGATCACATCCACGTGGCCTGCTTACGATGCGGCAAAGTCCGAGAAGTAGAAAGCCAGCTCTACGAAGAACTCAAAAAGCAAATCTCGCAGGACTGTGGCATCGAAATCACGGTCAGCCGGACAGAAATCGGCGGTATTTGCGAGGATTGTAGGAAAAAGAGCGATTCGTAGTTCGTGAGTTGTTGAAGTGCCGTCAGGGGATCTGTGAGCGCTCGTCTGATTTATCAGCGCTCAGTCGTGTTTATCTGTGGTTCCAATAGTCCGAAAGTATTCCCGAGCACGCTCGATGTCCTTCAGCACCTGCTCCTTAAGCGCTTCTGACGAGGGGAACTTCTGTTCATCTCTCAGTCGTGTCTGAAAGCAAACTTCCATGCGCCCTCCGATCAGACTCTCCCGGAAGTCGAAGAGGTGTGATTCGATGGCAAGGCGCGTTCCGTTGAACGTCGGGCGCATGCCGATGTTCGTTGCTGAATTGTAAGTCTTGCCTTCGACGACCGTTTGCGTCGCGTATACTCCGTCTTTCGGCAGGCATTCTTGCTCGGTCGCAAGATTCAGCGTCGGCACAATTAGTTTTCGACCTTGCCCCGTGCCCGGGCGAATTTCCCCCTCAAGCTCAAAAGGCCGCCCCAGTAACCGCGCTGCTTGTTCGACGCGACCTTCCCGCAAGGCTTCGCGCACCGCGGAACTCGACACCACCATCCCATCGACGACCACTGGGGGAACTACTTGCACCTCGAATCTCCAGCGTTTTCCAAGTTCTTCGAGCAGTTTTACGTCGCCCATCTGGCGGTTACCAAACCTGAAATTGCCGCCGACCATCACGGCCCGCGCCTGCAAGACATTTACAAGATAGCCCCACACAAAATCCTCTGCGCTAACCTTCGCAAGCTCAGCGTCAAATCGCAGCACGAGCGCTGCGTCCATCCCTGCCGCCTCAAATCCTTCGAGCCGCTGCTCGATCGTTGTGAGCATCGCCGGCCGTGCGTGCGGCCTCAGCACACGAGACGGATGTGGATAGAAGGTCAGAACCGTGGTCATTAAATCCTGAGCGCGCGCCCGCATAAGCACACCGCTCAGAATTTTCTGGTGACCCAAATGAACGCCGTCGAAATTTCCGATGGTCACTACCGTCGGCTTTCGCGATTGACCGAATCGCTCGACCCATTCCGGCGGCGAATTCAAGATTGCGAGCGCCATCACACTTCCACCTCGAAGGTCAGTCCGTCATACGCCAACCGCACATTTTCCGGTAGCTTTGCGTTCGCTTCAGCATGGCCCAGGTCGTGGCAGATATGCGTGAACCACGCGCGCTTCGGCTTCAATTCCTTGACCAGTTTCAGCGACTGGGCAACTGTCGAATGCATGGGGTGCGGCACATAGCGCAGCGCGTCGAGAATGAAATGATCGAGGCTACTGAGAAGCATCTTCGATGCTTCGGGCACGGAGCTGAAATCGGTCAGATAAGCGGTATTGCCGAAACGATACCCGAGCACATCGGTCGTCCCGTGCCTGGCGGCCACAGGAGTAAATTTCAGACCGAAAAGCTCAAACGGACCTTCGATGGTGTGGAGATCTACTCCCGGCAGAGAGCTTTCCGTCGGCGCGGGATCAAAAATGTATGCGAATGTGCGCTGAAGAATGCGCAACGTGCCCGCTGAGCCGTAGATCGGCACGGGCCCTTTCTGCCTCAGATTATAGGGGCGTATATCGTCGAGCCCGAGTATGTGATCGGCATGCGCGTGCGTAAAGAGGACGGCGTCGAGCCGGTCAAGATGCGCGCGCATGGCCTGAAATCGAAAATCCGGCGTAGTGTCAATCACCACATTATGCCCGCCGTACGAGAGCAGGACCGAAGGTCGCGTGCGTTTGTCGAGCGGATTCTTTGATTCGCACACCGCGCAGTGGCACGCAAGCGTGGGCACGCCCATCGAGGTGCCCGATCCTAGAACTGTCAGTTGGAGCGAGGCCATGAATTCAAAGGAAGGATGCTAAGCGCTCGTGTATGCTCGCAGCCGCGGCGAGCCGGTCACTTCTTTTGCCCCGCCTTCTTGGCCATCGTTTCCGACGCGGCCTTCGAAATTTCCATGAATGTGAGTTTCAGGCTGCCGAGCACTTCGATCAGCAAATCGTCGTCTGCCTTTGAGAGATTTCCGCGCGTCTTCTCGCGCAGCGTATCGAGCATGTCAATCACCTCGCGGGCCCCTTCCAAATCCACGAAAGGCTGGCCGGTTCGGGGGTCGGCCATGCCGCCGAGCATCGCCGCGGCATTGCGCGTGAGAAAATCCACCAGCATCTGGAAACTACGTGACGATTCAGACGATTCAGCCGTTTCCGGCGCGGCTGACGATGGATGTGATGAACCGGGAGCAATAATCGTACTGCTTGCCTGCGGGTTCTCAACTTTGGAACTACCTTGAGCAATCGCAGGCGCCTTGGCCTGCGTTTTCGATGGGGGTGCGCTTGCGGCTTTCTTCGCCGCCTCTTCCTCGCGCTTCTCTTGTTCGATCACATCCTGGCGCAGTTCGCCCTCCTCGGTGAAATGTCGGCGGTCTATGACCTTGAATGTCTGTTCGGGTTTCGGATCAGCCACTTGAAGTGTCCTTTTCGTGTGCCTTGTTATTGTGCCTCAGAAGTTTAGCACCGGGCTCACCGCGTCACAAGCCGCGGCAAACCGTTGGCCCTCCGGACGTCACTCGACGCGTCATTTTCCAGCCACATTCAGCGTTTCCATTTCTCCGCGATTTCTTGGAGCCTTCTGCGTCTTGGCGGTGTCGCATTTCTCTCTCTTCACTTGTCACTCTTCACTCTGCCGTGTAGATTGACGTGTTGCTCAGGATCGGGAGGACCACACTTGTCCGCGCGCCATATCAAAGTTAAAAATCCACGGCCGAAGCCGCGGCACACCGCATCGTCTCCCGCTCCCCGCCCTCGCCCTGCCGGCGCCGCAGGAAAATCATTCGAAAGGCTCGTGGCTTTGCAGGCCCGCTTGCGCGCTCCAGGCGGCTGCCCCTGGGACCGCGAGCAAACCCACGAATCGCTGCGCAAATTCCTGGTCGAGGAAACCTACGAAGTCCTCGACGCCATGGAGTCAGGCGACACCCGTGAATTCTCCAGTGAGCTGGGCGACCTCCTGCTGCAAGTCATTTTTCATGCCGCCCTGGCAGAAGAAGCCGGCCGCTTCACAATCTCGGATGTGATTCAAGCTATCCACAACAAGCTGGTGCGCCGCCATCCCCACGTCTTCGGAAGAGTGAGAGCTGAGACGTCCTCTGAGGTGCTCAAGAACTGGGAGCAGCTCAAAGCCGAGGAGCGCGCCGGAGCAGGGCAGGCCGCCGCTGCAAATGGCGAGTCTGAATCAATTCTCTCTGGCATCTCGCGCTCACTACCCGCAGTGCTTGAGGCCTACCAACTCACCCGTCGCGCCTCACACATCGGCTTCGACTGGCAGGACCTTGAGGGAATCCTCAACAAGCTCGAGGAAGAGAAGCGGGAACTGCTCAGCTCCCTCCCTGCCCAGGGACGCGGACCTCAAACAGGTCTGAGTCGCGCTGCACCGCGCCACGCCGAATCGAACGCCAAGCTTGAAGAGGAAGCCGGAGACCTGCTCTTTGCTGCCGTGAATATCGCGCGTTTCCTCGACGTGGACCCCGAAATCGCATTAAAGAAAGCCAATCGGAAGTTCAAGCAACGCTTTAACTGGATGGAATCTGCCGCCAAGCGCGAGGGCAGCCGGTTCGCCGACCTCCCGCGCGCTCGTATGGAAGAATTGTGGAACGAAGCAAAATCCCTGAAATCTGCAAACAGGCATTAGCCGGCACGATGCCCGCCGAAATCGAAATCCGACACTGCCACTCGCTTGCCGAGTATGACGAGTGCGTGCGCCTGGAGCGCGACACATGGGGCGAGCACCTCACCGTGCCGGCGGCCATCTTCGTTGTCGCGCACCACTCCGGCGGTCAGGTGCTGGGCGCTTTCGCGGAAGGGAGAATCGTCGGATTCACCATGGCTCTTGCCGGTTTTCGTGCTCAACAGCCCTTTCTGCATTCACACATGACGGCCGTGGTACCTGCATACCAGAATCGCGGCGTCGGGCGGAGGCTGAAGCTTTTCCAGCGACAGGAGGCGCTCAAGCGCGGCATCCGCCTGGTCGAGTGGACATTCGACCCACTCGAACTCAAGAACGCTCATTTCAATATCGCCCGACTGGGTGCCGTGGCGCGCCGCTACATTCCGGATTGTTACGGCCTCACCAGCAGTCCGCTACACGCCGGTCTGCCCACTGACCGCCTGGTCGCCGAATGGTGGCTCGATTCCGAGCGTGTGCGCGGTATCCTGAGCGATCACCCTTCGCCGGCGAAGACCGAAGCTGCCCGCATATCTCTCCCGTCCAATATCACCGAGGTCAAGATGAACGACCGCGCCGGAGGCGCACGAATCCAATCCGCGGCGCGCGCGCAATTCGAGCAATGGTTCAGCAAAGGCTATGTTGCTACCGGTATAAGAAATCGAGGTGACTCGACCGATTATCTCCTCGAGCCCTGGCCCTCTATCGCGGGCTTAATGCTCGCTGAATCAGGCGGGGACTGAACAGGCCACCAGCATATGCGCGTTCAGAAAATCACACTCCGGGAAATTCACCTGCCGCTGGTTGAGCCGTTTGAAACCAGCTTTGACACCACCACCCTGCGCCGCATCCTGCTCATCGAAGCTGATGTGGAGGGGGTCACTGGCTGGGGCGAATCCACCGCGGGCGAAAATCCGTATTATAGCTACGAGACCGTCGAGACCGCCTGGCACATCTTGCGCGATTATCTCTGGCCGCTCCTGAAGGGCAGGGAATTCTCGAATGCCGACGAGGTGTTCGACCTGTGCGCTCGCGTCCGGGGACACAACATGGCCAAGGCCGGCTTGGAAATCGCCATTTGGGACGCGGAGGCGAAGCTTAAGGGCGTGCCTCTCGCGAAACTTCTCGGCGGCACGCGAGAGGAGATTTCCTGCGGCGTCTCGATCGGCATCCAGCCAACCATCGAGCAGCTTATCGCCAAGGTAGAGAAAGAACTTGCGGCCGGCTACCAGCGCATCAAAATCAAGATCAAGCCCGGCTGGGACGTTGAGCCGGTGCGCGCGTTACGCGAGCGATTTCCGCGCATCCGCTTGATGGTAGACGCCAATTCCATCTACACCTTCGCGGACACCGCCCACCTGAAGCAACTGGACGCCTTTTACCTGATCATGATTGAGCAGCCGCTTGGCTGTGACGACCTCTATTCTCACGTCGAACTTCAGCGCCAACTCGATACGCCCATCTGCCTCGATGAATGCATTCACGATATCGAGCATGCCCGCGCCGCGATTGAAACGCGCGCCTGCGGCATCATCAATATAAAACTTGGGCGCGTCGGCGGACATGCTGCGGCCAGGCGCATCCATGATTTGTGCCAATCGAAATCAATCCCTGTGTGGTGTGGCGGAATGCTCGAGTCCGGAATCGGCCGTGCGCACAACATCGCCATGTCCACGCTGCCAAATTTTTCTTTGCCGGGTGACGTGTCGGCGAGCCGACGTTACTGGCAGGCTGATATTATTCAACCAGAGGTTGAAGTTTCGAGTCAGGGAACCATTCTCGTTCCGGAAGCTCCTGGCATCGGATACACGCCGTGCATCGATCGCATCGAATCACTCACTTGCCGCCGCGAGGTCCTCGAGTAAAACTTGAACCCTGCTCCCACCCGAACTTCCAGCTCTAGTTCGTATCGCCCGAGTCAGTTTCTCCTCGTGCTAGCGCTCGGCGTGATGTTTCTCCTGTGGTCCTTCAATTACCTGGCGGGAAAAATCGCGTTGCGCCATCTGCCGCCTTTCACGCTGGCCGTGTTCCGGATCGATTTGGCGGCGCTGGTGATCCTGCCTTTTTACCTGCTGCGCCGCAACCAGTCGCCTGTTCGAGCACGCGACGTTTGGACGCTCTCCTATCTGGGAATTCTTCTGGTCATCAACCAAGTGTTTTTCACGGTCGGTTTGGGCTACACCACAGCCGGGCACTCTTCGATGATTTTGGCCACCGGGCCGATCATCGTGCTGCTGTTTGCGCGCGCCTTGAAGCTCGAGGCTCTTACGACCGGGAAAATTCTTGGTATGGTCATCGCATTCACCGGCGTGACTATCCTAGCCACGGAGCAGGGCCTGAACCTGCGCCACTCGGCGACCCTCGCGGGCGACTTGCTCACGCTCGTTGGCACCACCTCATTCTCGGTGTACGCCGTCGTTGGCAAGAAATTCGCGCGTCAATACGATTCCATAACCATGAACACTTTCAATCTGCTTGCAGGTGCGCTGCTCCTGCTTCCAGTGTCCATCCGTCAGGCGGCGAATCTCGATTGGGGAAGTGTGGGCTGGGCGGGTTGGGCGGGTCTGGTGTACATGGCTGCGATAAGTTCCGCTGCCGCATACACGCTTTTCTATTGGGTGCTGCGGTATATGGATGCGTCGCGCGTGGCGGCCGTGAATTACCTGCAGCCTCTAGGAGCGATTTTGGTAGCCGCGGCCTTCCTGGATGAGATGCCCACTCGTAATCTAATGCTCGGCGGGGCGTTGATTCTTCTTGGTGTTTATCTCGCGGAGCGGAGAGCGGGCTAATAACGCGAGGCCAGAAAGGCCGTCGCGTGCTCGGCCGCAGAATAAAATTCTGTTTAGATTGCGACTAGAAGCCGCGTACTTCTGAAGCGCAGGCGAAGCTGGAATTCAACCGATGATCCAGAACCGCCGCTGCGTACCTCGAGCAAGCCACCAATTCGCTTTTGGCCCAGCGGGACACACCTGCGAAGCGTTTCGCGCAAATGGCATCGAGGGCCCGAATCACCCGGTAGTAAATGCTCACTTCCCGGAGCCACAGATTCCGTTCCTGCGACGCAGGCGACAATTGTTCCGAGGTGCGCACCAGAAGGTCAAAATCATTCGCGCTAATGGCCGCGTCCGCAATGCCCGTAGCGGCTTGCACGTAGTCTGAAAGCGGCTGCGTGGCAACGGTCATCCACATGGATCTCCATTGCGCGACCGCGAACTGTGCGAGCGCCACAACCGACAACACGAATATGAGAGCTGCGATCATTCCTAGCCTCTGTGGGTCATTCTGGGGCACACCCTGTCCGGGCACAATAGAGCATGGGTACTACGCCGGAAGTGCCCTATAATTTGACGGTTTCTCGTTTTCCAGCACACCGCCAGAGCCGTGCCCCCTCAAGCGCGCGCCTATCTGCTGAACAACGTCCAGTGTCTATGTAGGAACGGGAAGTTTATGCAGAATTGACTGCGCCACAAAAATAAAGATAACCTTTACGGCAGTTTAACCTCGGCCCCAGCAACTAGCAGAACTCATGAGCAAATTCGATCCACGCATGGCCAGAGTGGAATCAGACCCTCGCCGGGGTGAATACGTCCAGCGTCTCCGCGAGCTGCAAAGGCGCGAATGGTGGACCTGGGGAAGTTCCGTTTTGGTTATGCTCCTTCTCACCGGCGCAATCGCTTCGCTCGCTTTTCCCGCCATTTTTGACGAGAAGCGAATTGGCATGGGATCAGGCGTGCTGCAATCCATTTCAGGCCTGCTGAGTTTGATTGTGCTGTTTGGCTGCTATCTGACTTACGAAAAGCATCTGATTAATCGGCTGAGACTTGAACTTGCCGAAAAGCAAATGCACTCTACGCAGTGGCGCAATCTTGCTCTCGTGGACCCCCTCACCGGGCTCTACAATCGCCGGTTTGCCGAGCGCACTCTGAAAGCGGAGATGGCTCGAGCGCAGCGAAAGCGATATCCCCTCACGCTGGTCTTGTTTGACCTCAACAATTTCAAACAGATCAACGACCGCTTCGGGCATGCCGCGGGCGACATGGTTTTACGGGAATTCGCGGAACGCCTCACGAAAGCGGTGCGCGAGGCCGACATTGCTGCGCGGCTCGGCGGCGACGAATTCATGCTGCTGCTGACCGAGTGCAATTCCTCCCGCGTCGAGACCGTGCTGCAACGCCTGAAGTCCATCGAAGTAGAAGTATCGGGGCAGCGCGTTCCAATTGAGTACGCGGTCGGCTGGCAAGAGTATCAGCATAGCCACTCGCCACAGGATTTGATGAAGGAAGCGGATAAGGCGCTGTACGCGCACAAGCAAGCAGGCAGGGAACTGCCCGTCCTCCAGCTAAAGTAGCGAACTGCGCAATGATAGGATCCTAGTCTCGCGCCAGCGTGCCCGTTTGAGCAAACCGAAAGGCCCTTCGCGCGTGCCGCAAACCGGCATTTGTGGCTGCGGCATTGTTTCCAGATCTCGCAGACACGGGTCGACCCGCGCTTGCTGAAACGGGATTCTCGCGTCCGCTGGCACTAGGAGTCGCCCCCGATTCATCATCCGAGTCGCGTGGAACGAGAACAAGCAAAAACGCGCGTGGATCTCCGTTTTCTAGCGCACCGAATCCTCCGATTTCGCTACGTTCATTTATCTGGAAGGCGAAATGCAATCGCGGTCCGGAGCCCGCTAGTAGGCTAGCGATTCCTCGGGTGGTTTATGGCGCGTCGGTCAAGGCGCTAAATTTACCGGTCAGTGCCGTCAGGCGGAACTCGTCGCAGGAGGCGAACCAGAGCAGTTGACTCCCTTCACTTCCGACCCAATCGTGGATTACGCTTTCTCTCCGGACGGACGCCGGCTGACTTTCATTCGCGGCTACGTTTCGAGCGACGTCGTCCTCCGCAGCAAATTCCGTTGAGGATAATCAGAAATCTCGCGAGATCGGGACGATTTGTCCCGTTCACAAGTGGGCGCTCTCGGTATCTTTCCTACGATTCGGCTCGGCCCTTGCGCAAATTGGTCACGGCGTGTGAGGTATCAACCAGCGCAGGATATACATGCCAGAAATCGCCCCGAACCTCCGTAAATTCGACGCCCACTTTCCGCTTCCGCCGCTTTGACTCGACATACACCACTCGGCATTCCCGTTCTTCGTCTGTGAATCCATGCACCAGCAGCAGCGTTTGTCCGCGCTTCACACGCGCAGCGATTGGCAGCAATCCACCATGAACGCTGACGGATTTTGTTTCAGTGAAATCCCGAAACGGTTGATTATCGAGAGTTCGGCCGTAGACCCGTACCGGAATACTGAGAGGGAGGCGCTTGCTTCGTCGATTTTTTGCCTGCGTCGATCCTGCTGCTGATGGCTCCGTCATCCTGTAGAATTTAATCCTCTCTCGCGTTACGGGCAATAGTACTCGCGCACAAGGGCCACTCGGCCAACCCCATATGCCCCTTCGGCCTGGTGGAGTTGGGGCATCAGTGGTTCTGCAATTAGCCGCGCCGAAATGCTTCGCGCCCATCTGCATCTCCCGTGCGACAATAACTGCCAGTGCTTGACAGATGATCTTGCCCTACCACATTATCGCGGCATCCAGTCCGCCCGCGGCCAAAGCCCTTTCCCGCTGGGTCTATCACCTCGGCGGCCTGGGGTTCATTCCCCTGGGGCTACTAGACAGTTCCGTAATCCCCGTCCCCGGCAGCATGGACATACTTACCATCGTGCTTTCCGCGCGAAATCAGCAGCTGTGGTTTTATTTCGCCCTTATGGCAACCGTCGGTTCGGTGCTGGGCGGATATGTAACTTACCGGATTGCTCGCAAAGGGGGAGCAGCAGCGATGGAGCGCCGCTTTGCACCGGCCAGAATCGCGAAGGTCAACAATCTTTTCAAGCGCTGGGGCTTTGCAGCTATCGCTATTCCCGCGCTGCTGCCACCCCCAATGCCTTTGGTTCCATTCGTGTGCGCGGCTGGAGCCACGCAATATCCCGCGGGAAGATTTATTGCCGCGATGGCCTTGGGTCGAATCGTCCGATACTCCGCGCTTGCCCTGTTGGCGGTTCACTATGGACGCCCAATGCGGGCCTTCATCGCAAGAAATGGACATCCGGTCGTGCTCTTGGCCATTGGGGTAGTTGCCCTGGTGGCCGCAATCTACATCCTCCTGTTGGGTGGCAAACGTAATCGGAAGCGCCCCGCGTAAGTTTTCTCGGCGTTCGCTACATCTGGGCCGTGGGCAGTTTCGAGCCTTTGTAGGTTTGGGTCCAGGAGCTCCTTTCTGCTCGCGTTGACACACTTTGACCCCCATGTTAGTTTGCGCCACGACCATGAGAGAAAGCCCCGCCTCGGCCTCCTCAAGCAAACACATCGCCATCATCCCCGGTGACGGTATCGGCAAGGAAGTCATTCCTGAAGCGGTCAAGGTTCTGAAAGCTGCCGCAGCAGCAGGGAGGAGTGAAGTCGCGCTCACTGAATTCGACTGGGGCTCCGACCGCTACCTGCGCGATGGCACGACGCTCCCACCCGATGCTGTCGAAATGTTTCAGCGCGATTTCGACGCCATACTCCTTGGTGCCATGGGCGACCCGCGCGTCCCTACCAACATCCACGCTGCCGAAATTCTTCTCGGCCTGCGCTTCAAGTTAGATCTCTACGTGAACGCGCGCCCCTGCGTGCTCTTCGATAAGCAGCTCACCCCGCTCAAAGGCCGCACAGAGAGAGACGTCAATTTCGTGGTGTTCCGGGAAAATACCGAAGGCCTATACGTAGGCATGGGCGGCTTCTTCAAGAAGGGCACTGCCGACGAAGTAGCAATGCAGGAAGATCTCAACACGCGCAAAGGCGTCGAGCGCATCATCCGCTACGCCTTCGAATTCGCACGCCACCAAGGCAAGAAACGTGTGTGCATGAGCGACAAATCGAACGCGCTGACCTTCGGCCACGACCTCTGGCAGCGCGTCTTCAAACTGGTCCGTGCAGAGTACCCGGAGATTGAAGCCTCGCACCAGTACATTGATAACCTGCTTATGCAAATGGTGCGCGACCCGTCCCAGTTCGACGTCATCGTTACCAGCAATCTGTTTGGCGATATCGCCAGCGACATGGGCGCTGCCCTCGCGGGCGGCCTCGGGCTGGCTCCATCCGGGAATATTCATCCCGGCAGAGTCTCGTTATTCGAACCCGTCCACGGCTCCGCGCCCAACATCGCGGGAAAAAACATGGCCAATCCCATGGGCGCGGTTCTAGCGGCGGGGATGATGTTCGCCCATCTCGGCTGGGCTAACGAGGCGCAGGCGATCCATGAGGCAGTGCGCGCCGCAATACGTGAAGGGAAGACACCCGCAGAACTCGGCGGCTCGCTAGGGACACGCGAAGTTGGCGACTGGCTTGCAAACGCCGTCAGCAAATCCGGCGTGCCTCGATCCAATTGAGGCTTAGGGGGTGGTCTGCGGAATTTAGTCCCTGCGTGTCAGTCCGGGAGGTTTATCTGGTGTGACGCAAAGGGATCAATTCGCGAAATGGGGAGTCCCGGGCCACTGGTTTCAGCAAAAACGCGCCGCTATTCGCTGAAACTTTTGACTTTAAACCCTTGAGTTTCGCCCGCATCTTCAAGCTCCATCATAGATGACGGCCCGGCGACCCCTCATGCCCAGAGCTAACACCGCTCCCAATGCGAACCCGCCGATATGTGCCCACCAGGCCACCCCGCCAGAGGCGGCCGCTCCCGTCGCACCTAGTGAACCCACTCCGCTCAGGAATTGCACGAAGAACCACAGTCCGATGAAGATCATCGCCGGAATGCGCGCCGTGAAGAAGAAGACAAACAGCGGCACAAGCGTAAGTATCCTAGAGTAAGGAAAGAGGACAATATATGCGCCCAGAACTCCAGAGATCGCGCCGCTCGCGCCGATCGATGGGACGGGCGAGCCCCAACTGAAAAGCACCTGCGCTACCCCCGACGCAATTCCGCAAACCAAATAAAACCCAAGGTAGACAACCGGCCCCAGCCGGTCTTCAACGTTTCCGCCAAAAATCCACAAGAACCACATGTTCCCCAAAATGTGCAGCCACCCCCCATGAAGAAAGATGCAAGTAAACAACGGTTCGAGAGCATTACCCAAGCCCACGCGATCACTCCCCGCGAGCGCCATCTGTATTTTCGCGGGCACCAGTCCGTAGGTATTGATGAATGCATCCGCGGCCCTGGGCGGCAACCCGATCTGGTAGAAGAAGACAAGCGCGTTGGCAACGATCAAGAGAATCGTGACAATCGGCACTGACCGTCGGGGGCTCATGTCTTTCAGCGGAATCATTTCGTGTGCCTCAATCTCGGCCGCAATGTATTGAATTGCTTGGCGCTCTCTACTTCTCGGCTGTTGAAATTTTCCCGCCTCGCTGCGCCCTGACCTTGGTGTCAACCAGTTCAGAAGCAGCCCACGCAGCCGTGGCCAACGCCTTTGAAGTAAACACCCGTTCAGAACGAACACCGCACCGCCGCAAAGTGCCAATCTCTCGAATCGTCGCGATTCTCCCCCGCGCTCCAATGGCGGTGCAGTTCAGCGCTGCAGCCGCACAGCTGAATTCAAGCGTTTCTTCAAGTCCCATACCTCGCACCAGCCCATAAAGAAATGCCCCGTGAAAAATATCTCCGGCACCAGTGGTGTCCACAGCCTTCACGCGGAAGCCGGGACAAAGAACGAATCGTGCACCATCCCACGCTACTACGCCAAGCGCACCAAGAGTCGTCGCCATCAAGTGACACTTGAATTTCGCTAAAATCTTCGGAAGTGAATTCAACAAATCGCGCTCGCCGGTCAGTCTCTCTGGAAAATCCTTTGAAGTGATGGCAAAATCAACATATTGAAGTAATACTTCAACTCCCGGGTAGCGATTATCAAAATCGCCTACGACCGGAATATTTTCATCCGCAGCCCATCGTGCCGCCTTCGTCGCGGCTCTCGTGTCGTGTCCATCCACGAGCAGCGCTTTCGCTCCCAAAATCCACTCGCGCCGAAGATCGCTCGGCCTCAGGCCAATCTTAGCATCTCGCCTCCAAAGTACAGTCCGTTCGCCGGTCTCCTCGTCCACCAAGATGAATGCGCTCTGGCTCATACCTTCCGGTACTCTGATCCAGTGAGCTTCCACGCCTTCGCGCGCCATCTCCTCGCGCTGGAATCTTCCCGCAGCGTCATCCCCGATTTTTCCTACATATCGTGTGCGCAACCCCCAACGCCTGCATGCAACCATTGCGCTTGCCACCTGACCGCCCGCCTTCACCGCTGTCGAGACAATTTCCACCTTCGAGTCACGAGCAGGGAAGTGCGGCACCAGAATAATTGTATCCGTGGCGTTGAGTCCAACACCGACAGCGTCCATACGTAATGCTCTTTGCTCGGCGGCCAGTTTCAATCTCCTGGAAGCACATCGACCCCAGTTGACTCTATCCAACGACGGCCGTTTATCAAGCGCGAATTCCTCCGGGTCTTCGTTTATCATTTGCGTGGCACACTTTGCTGTGATAGAAATTTTTGTTTCCGGCGCGCGGTGGTCGGCGCGCCGACACCTCATGCCAATCCACGAATCCGAGGCCATCGTCCTGCAGAGTTATGCGCTTGGGGAAGCCGACCGCATCGTCAGTTTTCTCTCGCGCAATCTGGGGCGCGTGCGCGGCGTCGCTGCCGGTGCTCGCCGCACCAAGAGCCGCTTTGGGTCGACTCTCGAACGCCTCTCGCATATTCGCATCTGGTTCTTTGAACGTGAGAATCGCGACCTCGTCCGCATCAATCAGTGCGAATTGATCGAATCCTTCATCGGCGCCTTCGGGGACTACGCCTCCGGCATCGCCCTCGGCTTGTTCAGCGAAATTACCGAAGCCGTGCTACCGGACCATGAAGCTTCGGATCCCAACTTCCGCTTGCTGCTTTTAGCCGCGCAAACCATCAAACGTACAGGAAAGCCCGAAGTCCCCATGGCCTACTTCCTGTTGTGGACTGTCAAACTAGGCGGATGGTTGCCGCCACTTGATTCTTGCGCCAGCTGCGGCAGTGCACTGGCTCGAACAGAGCCGGCATATTTCCTGCGCAGCGCATCCGCACTCGCGTGCAAAAAGTGCTACAAACCTGGCACGCGAGTGATCTCTTCCGGAGCATTGGCCGCCGCTAGAATCATATTGGCCGAACGCCTCGACCGCCTCGCCGAAGAAAGTATTCCTCCGCATGCTGCACGCGAGCTGAGCGATGTTATGCTCGATGTGATCGAACATCAAATTGACCGCAAGCTAAAATCCCGCGGACTCCTGGAGCCGAGGGCTTGAAACCAAGATTCCAAATTGACAAGCTTAGATCGGCAGCAGCAAAGGGTCTAGCGTTCCAAGATCTTCTACTGAAACTTGAAGAATACTGGACGCGTCACGATTGCATTCTTCAACAACCCTACGATGTTGAAGTCGGTGCGGGAACCATGCACCCTGAGACTTTCCTTCGTGTCCTCGGGCCGGAGCCCTATCGCGTGGTATACGCCCAACCCAGTCGCCGCCCCGCCGATGGCCGCTACGGTGAAAATCCCAATCGTCTTTACAAGCATACTCAGCTTCAAGTGATACTTAAGCCTTCGCCCGCAGATGTGCAGGCGTTGTATCTCGAAAGCCTCGCCGTGATCGGAATCAATCTCAAGGAACATGATATCAAGTTCGAAGAAGACAACTGGGAATCGCCCACCCTAGGCGCCTGGGGACTTGGATGGCAGGTAATGCTCGATGGTCTCGAGATCACACAGTTCACTTACTTCCAGCAATCAGGCGGCATGGACCTCGATCCCATCTCCGTTGAGCTCACCTACGGCCTCGATCGCATCGCTGCCTATCTCCAAGGCGTGGACAACGTCTTCGATGTAAGGTGGTCCGCGACGAAAAGCTATGGCCAAGTGCGCCTGATCGAAGAGCAGCAGTTCTCGGCCTACAACTTCGAGTACGCCGATCCAATTTCCACGCGCAAGCAGTTTGACCTTTATGAGGCCGAAGCGGCCCGGCTTCTTGCAGCTTATGCGAGTTTGAAAGGTGAAGCGCGTAGCCGATTTCCCATTCTGCCGGCTTACGATCTCTGCCTGAAGTGCTCGCACCTCTTCAATATTCTCGACGCGCGCGGCGCCATCTCCGTTACCGAACGTGCCACCATCATCGGCCGCGTTCGCAAGCTGGCCATTCGTGTTGCAGTCGCATGGCTCGAACAACGCACAGCGCACTCTCAACAAGCCGCCGGGGTGAGCGCATGAGATCGCGCGAGAAAAACAGCGCCTCGAAGCGTCCAGCGCAGGCACCGGCAGGAAAGTCCCGTGGGGATTTCCTTCTTGAAATCGGCTGCGAGGAAATCCCTGCCGGAATGATTTTTAAGGCATCGCAAGAGCTTAAAGCCCTACTTCAAAAATATCTTTCCACTCATGGTTTGATTGAACCCTCGAATGCCGCCATTGCCATCGAAGCGTTCGGTGCTCCCCGCCGTCTTACTGCGATCGCGCGCGGTGTGCTGCTGAAGCAGCAAGAGGTCACACGCGAAGTAGTAGGTCCGCCGAAATCGGTAGCCTTCGATAATGTCGGCGAGCCGACTCGGGCCGCGATGAGTTTTGCTGAGAAGCAGGGGGTCCCGGTCTCGAAGCTCGCCATAGTGAAGACGCCGAAAGGCGAATACCTGGCTACCAGTCAGGTGATCAAAGGAAAACCCGCGCGCGAGATTCTCGCGGAAATCCTGCCCCAGGTGATTCAGGAAATTTCCTGGCCGCGTTCCATGTACTGGACCGGTGCGCAGGGCCCGCGCTTTATCCGCCCCATTCGATGGATTGTCGCGCTGCTCGACGGCAGCGTGGTTCCGTTTTCCTTCGCAGGTGTCGAAGCAGGGAATCGCACCGAGGGCCATCGCTTCCTCGGCATGAGGAGTATCCCACTTAGAAATCTTCACGACTACGAACCAAAGCTGAGGAGCAATTTTGTAATCGCCCGTCAGGAGACACGCCGCAAGAAAATCGAATCCGAAATCGCGGTATTCGAAAGACGCAAGGGATTGCGTTCACATGAAGATAAAGCGTTACTTGAACTCATTACTTACCTCAATGAGTTTCCGACGGTAATCTCCGGGGATTTCGATGCCGCATTCCTCGCCTTGCCGGAAGAAATCCTGATCACTGTGATGCGCGGTCACCAAAAATATATCGGCCTCGAATCTCGAAGTGGAGACCTCGTTCCCCATTTCCTCGCGGTCATCAACCTTGCGAGTGACCCGAGGGGTCACGTTCGCGAGGGACACGAGCGCGTGCTGCGCGCGAGATTTGCCGACGCGCAATTCTTCTGGAAGACGGATCAGAAATGTCGGCTCGCCGACTACCTGCCGAAGCTCGCTTCGGTGACTTATGAATCGCGCCTGGGCAGCTACGCCGATAAAGTGGAACGGATCCGAACCATCGCGCGCTGGCTTGCCGAGCAATGGTTCAGCGCTGGCGTTGCTCACGCCGATGTGGCCGGATCCGACCGCGCAGCCGAACTTGCGAAATGTGACTTGGTCACAGAGATGGTTCGAGAGTTCCCCGAGTTGCAAGGAATCGTCGGCGGACTCTACGCGCGCGCACAAGGCGAGACTGAAGACATCTCCTGGGCCGTCTATGATCATTACAAGCCGATCGGCCTCGATGAGCCACTCCCGCGCAATCTCACTGGGTGCGCGGTATCGCTTGCTGACAAACTCGATTCGGTCGTCGCATGCTTCGCCGTCGGCGCCATCCCCACAGGTTCGAGCGATCCATTCGCTTTGCGCCGCGCTGCACTGGGCATCATCAAGATTATCCTTGACTCGAAACTCCCCATGTCAATTTCAGCCGCAGTGTCGGCTGCAGCCAATGCGCTCAAGGAATACGCGCCACGCATCACCGTCCCCGAGGCAGTCGAGAGGCAGGTGCTCGATTTCCTTCTTGAGCGCGCGCGTTTTATCCTGCGAGAGCGACGCGGTTTCGCCTATGACGAAATCAACGCCGCATTCGCCGCCGGGGCTGATGACCTAGTAGACGCAATCGACCGCATCGCTGCAGTGCAGGCAATTCGGAACACCAAGAATTTCCTGCCCCTCGCCACCGCCTTCAAGCGCATTCGTAACATCCTTGAGAAATCGGCCGTGGCAGGTGACAAAGGTCAGCTCGCTGTGAAGCAAGAGCTGCTGCATGAACCAGCCGAGCGCGAGCTTTACGCGGCGGCTCAAAAGATTCGAGAGGAGTCTACGCGCAAGAGACGCGAGCGAAAATATCGTGCCGCCCTGGAGACCATCGCCCAGTTACGCCCGGTCGTGGATCACTTCTTCGATAAAGTTCTAGTGATGGTTGAGGAAGAAGAGTTACGTAAGAATCGCATCGCACTGCTCGCAACCTTGCTGCGCGAGTTTTCAACCATCGCGGATTTCTCCGAGTTGGGCGGAGAAGATCCGAAAGAGGTGACGCGCGTAGCGGCAAAGGCGTAGTCAGTTGAAAGTCATCAATCACTTGAGATATCGGCGCGCCGACATTTTCGTGATGAGCAAATTTAGCGAATGAACTTATTCGAGGATAAACATGAAATACGTCTATTTCTTCGGCGCTGGAAAGGCAGATGGCAAAGGCGAAATGAAAGATGTTCTCGGCGGCAAGGGCGCGGGCCTCGCTGAGATGACGCGCATCGGCCTCCCCGTTCCTGCCGGCTTCACCATCAGCACGGAAGCGTGCGATTATTATTTCAAGCACGGTCGCAAGTACCCGAGTCCGCTCCGCGCCGAAGTCTCTAAGAACCTCAAGCATCTCGAGAATCTCACTCAGAAGAAACTTGGCGATGCGAAGGACCCTTTGCTGGTCAGTGTGCGCTCCGGATCCGCGCGCTCCATGCCCGGGATGATGGAGACCATTCTTAACCTTGGCCTGAACGGTAAGTCCGTCGAAGCTCTAGCGCGCTCCACGCAGAACCCTCGCTTCGCCTATGACGCCTACCGCCGCTTCGTGCAAATGTATTCAACCGTTGTGATCGGCCTCTCAAAAGAGGACCTTGAAGACCGCCTCCGCGCACTCAAGAATTCACTTAAAGTGAAGGATGATACCGATGTCCCGGCCGAGGGCTGGCGGCATCTTGCCGCTGAATACAAAGCTCATTACAAGCAGAAGACCGGCAAGCCGTTTCCTGAAGACCCCGAAGAGCAGCTCTGGGGCGCGATTGGCGCGGTATTCGAGTCCTGGATGGGAGAGAAGGCCGTCACTTATCGCCGGGTAGAGAGAATCACCGGCCTTCTAGGCACCGCAGTCAATGTTGTGCAGATGGTTTTCGGCAACACAGGCGACAATTCCGGCACCGGTGTGTGCTTCACGCGCGATCCTTCCACGGGTGAGAAGACATTTTTCGGCGACTTTCTCATCAACGCGCAGGGCGAAGATGTCGTCGCTGGCATCCGTACGCCCTTGCACTTGAAGGAAATGGCCAAGCTGATGCCAAAAGTCTATCGCCAACTTGAAGGGGTGCGTGAAAAACTCGAGAAGCATTACCGCGATATGCAGGACATGGAGTTCACCGTCGAGAACGGCAAGCTATACATGCTGCAAACGCGCACAGGCAAGCGTTCGCCGGCGGCTGCATTCCAGATAGCCGTGGACATGAAGAACGAGGGCTTAATCAAACCTGAAGAAGCACTTGAACGAATCAAAGGCGAGGACGTCGAACGGCTTTTCTACCCCATCCTTGATCCCACGCTCCCGCGCCAGGAATTCGCGAGCCGCAGAATCACCACGGGCATCAACGCCGTGCCCGGTGCAGCCGTTGGCAAGGCCGTCTTCACCGCAGGCGACGCGGAGGCCTGGGCAGCGCGCGGCGAGCGCGTGATTCTGGTGCGCCGCGAAACCAGCCCTGAGGATGTAGGAGGCATGTTCGTGGCGCAGGGTATTCTGACGGCCACAGGTGGAAAGACCAGCCACGCCGCTGTGGTCGCGCGCGGCTGGGGCAAATGCTGCATCGTTGGCGCCGAGAAACTCGAGATAAACGCCGAGAAAAAGCAGTTGAAGTCGAATGGCCGCACGATCAACGAGGGTGAGTGGATCACGCTCGATGGCGGTGATGGCTCAGTGTACACAGGTGAAATCGCGCTGGTGCGTCCTGAGCCGCCGAAGGCTTTTGCCACACTGATGAAATGGGCGGACTCAGTTCGCAGAATCGGCGTGCGCGCCAATGCCGACACGCCGCACGATGCGAGGGTGGCGCTGGAAATGGGTGCCGAGGGCATCGGTCTGTGCCGCACGGAGCACATGTTCTTCAAAGATTTCGAGCACCCAGAGAAAAGCATCGACCGGCAGCAGGCCATCCAGGAAATGATCCTCGCAGATACGGTCGAGAACCGCCGTAAAGCTCTCGACAAACTCCTGCCGTTCCAGCGGCGCGACTTCATCGGTCTTTTCGAAGTGATGAGTGGGCTGCCTGTGGTGATCCGCCTGCTCGATCCTCCGCTGCACGAGTTCTTGCCGAAAGATCCGGCCAAGCAAGAAGCGCTCGCGAAAAGCCTGGGCATCACGCGAGACGCAATTCTGCGTCGCATGGAGCAGTTGAAGGAAGCGAACCCCATGCTCGGCCTGCGCGGGTGCCGCCTGTGCATCATTTATCCGGAGATACTTGAGATGCAGGTACGCGCGATCATTGAAGCTGCCATTGATTGTCAGAATCGGGGCATTAAAGTCATACCTGAAATCATGCACCCGCTCACGCTGGATAAGAAAGAAATGAAAATCCTGGATGACGCCACTCGCCGCGTCGCTGATAATTTAATTTCGAAAGCTCAAGTGAAGCTTCATTATTTCGTTGGGACCATGATCGAACTACCGCGCGCGGCCCTGCTCGCCGACGAAATCGCTGAGATCGCCGAATTCTTCTCCTTCGGCACGAACGATCTCACGCAAACCACCATGGGGCTCTCCCGCGACGATGCCGGCCGCTTCCTGCCTGAGTATGTGGACGAGCGAAAAGCCGCTATCCTTCCCGCCGACCCGTTCCAATCAATCGATATCCCGGGTGTAGGCATGCTCGTCGAATGGGGTATCAGGCGGGGCCGGGCGACTCGCCCAAAACTCGAAGTCGGAATCTGCGGTGAGCATGGCGGCGAAGCGGAGAGCGTCAAATTCTGCCACCGCGTGGGCATGGACTACGTCAGCGCCACGCCGTTCTGCGTCCCAATCGCGCGCCTGGCTGCGGCTCAGGCGGTGATCGAAGAAAAGAAACACAAGCGGAAGTAACTACAGCGCGCCGTCAACGCTCTCCTGGCGCTAGGAGCACCGGCCATTCGAACACTCGACTCGCGCCCGTTGATCATCGGGATCTGCGGAGGCACTGGCTCCGGCAAGACGACTATCACCAGCAGCATCATCGAGGCGCTTTCTGAGAAAAATGTCATCGTGCTCGAGCAAGATAATTACTACAAGGGCTTTGCCGAACTTCCCTTCGCCGAACGAGTCAAGCTGAATTTCGACCATCCCGATTCGATGGACACGCCTCTGCTCGCTGAGCATGTCCGCCGCCTGCGCGAAGGCCAAAGCATCGAGCGCCCCACCTACGATTTCGCAAATTTCCGCCGCATGGATGAAACCGTGCGCATCGCCCCACGCTCCTCCATAATCCTCGAGGGCATTTTGATCTTCGAAAATAAGGCGTTGCGTGACTTAATGGACATCAGGATTTTCGTGGATACCGACGCTGACGTCCGCTTCATTCGCCGCCTCGAGCGTGACATCCGCGACCGCGGCCGCACCATGGAAATGGTCGTCCGGCAGTACCTGACCACCGTTCGCCCCATGCACATGGAATTTGTCGAGCCCTCCAAGCGCTATGCAGACGTGATCATACCCGAGGGCGGCTACAACGAAGTTGGTATTGACTTGGTGATCCAGAAAATCCGCTCGCTTGTTCCGCGCTGAACGCTGGCGCGCCGACAACTCGACCGAAGGGTGAAGGATGCGTCGTTCTTCAACTCTTAAACAATCACTCTAACTTAGGGAATTCCGAGTTTGGCGCACAGCGTTTAAGAAGAAACTAGGTCGGCATTTTGAGTGTGAAGTAAACCGCAAGAAAGCTGAAGATGGCATCCGGTGCCCAACCAGCAAGCAGCGGTGGCAATTGTCCAACCGAGCCCATGGCTTCAAACAATGCCGCCGTGACCCAATAAACCAACCCAATTCCAACCGCGACTGCCAGCCCACCAATCGCTCCCCGCGTTCCAACCAGGAACGCGAACGGTGCGCCGAGAAAAACAATAATCGCAGCGATCAGCGGGAAGGCGAATTTCTTTTGCCACTGCACGGAGAGACGGGAAGTGTCGAACCCCGCCTGCCTCAGACTGGCGATGTACTGTCCCAGTTGCCGCCAGTTCATCTGGTACGACTGGCGAACCTCGCGTCGGAAATAGCTGGGCGGCTCGGTAAGCTCAGGAAGGGAAGTCACGCTGAAAGGAGCATACCGCTTTACCTGTCCGCCCTGGAAATCTCGGACCCAGCCGCCCGCAAGCGCCCAGGTATTCTGCGTCGGCTCCCAGGTGGCGCGCGTAGCGAAAATTCGCCGGCGAATTTGGAAGCTGTCAGGATCGAGCTCAAACACATTCAATCCCCCGAATATCTGGTGATCGGGATCGAAGACCGCGTAATTATAAATTTTGTCGCCCTCGCCGAATATCCACTGCCGCGCCGGCTGAAAATAAGTTTGCGCGGGACGTCCCTTGATCTGGTTCCGCAGCGCATCCTGTCGCTGATTGGCGTAGGGAAGGAACGTGTCATCGAGCAGGAACATGCCACCCGCAATCAAGCACCCTGCAAGCGTCACTGGGAGCACCAGGCGATAGAGACTGATACCGCTTGCTTTGCAGGCGATCACTTCATTGTTCTTCGCGAGTACCGCCAGGGTAACCAGCGTAGCCATCAGCGTAGCCAGTGGCGCGAGTTGATAGATCATCAGGGGGATGAGGTACCGGAAAAAATCGGCTACCATCATGAACGGCACGTGGTTTTTCGCAATGTCGCCAAGCAAATCGAACAACGTAAAAGCATCGAAGATCAGCACGAATCCCGCGAGCAGTACGCAAAAATGATAGAAAAAGTGCTTCAGTAGATACAGATCGATCAGCATCGGGAAGCCCACGGCCGTACCCGCCCCCATCGCCTGAGGAATTCCAATGGGGTTCCCTGGACGCGTAATCGTACCGCTCAAAGTGGTCGGGACGGGCGCTGCTTCGGATTCTAATCGCTGCGCCTTGCTGTACCGCGAAAAAAGCGGCTCGATCCTGGCGATCAATGCGTTCGGCTTGCGAATGTTTTCGACGCGGCGCAGAAAGAAAAGTCCGATGAGCCCCGCTGCAATGTTTGCGGCCCACACCCCCGCCCACGGAGCCACGGCACCCTGTTGCGCCATGCGCAGGCCGGTGACGAACAAGAAATAATATCCGCTGATGAGCACCAACGTCAGGATCATCCCGGTGGCGCGCCCTCCGCGCCGCGGCCGCACGCCAACGGGAACGCCGAGCAGCGCAAAGACAAGGCATGCGGCAGGGAAGGCCAGCCGGCGATTGAGTTCCACGCCAGAATCACGGTGGCCGCGCCCGCCTTCTCCCAGCAGTGTAGCCATGGATTTTTCTGAGAGCGTCAACTCGGGAGGCTTAGCGCCCGGAATCGTGCTGGAAATATCAATGGGAATATCACTCTGGCCGAAAGTGGTCACGCTATAACGGTCAGGCTGGTGCAAATCATATTCATGCGTGCTGCCGGAGCCCAGATGAAGGTCCAGCCGGTCTTTCTCACCCTCTGCCCCTGGCGCGGCCACGAGCGTTGCATCTTGAGCAATCGTAATCGCTGACCCGGGCGCGCCACCCGTGGATACCAGGAATACACCGCGCCAGTGAGTGGCAGCGGCTTCCACGTCTTGCACGTATAATACGAATCCGGGGAAGCGCTCGTCGAACACTCGCGGTTGCACCGCGAACGGTGCTTGCGACGATACCAACGCCCCCTCCAGTCCATGGAGCGTGCGGATGGATACGGGGCTGAGCCAGAATGTCATGATCGAAGTGACCACCGCAGTGCCCAAAGCCAAGATGCCGATCGGCAGCAGCAGCCGCCGCATGCTAACGCCCGAAGCATGCAACGCCACAATTTCGCTGTCGGCCGAGAGTCGCCCCAGACCAATCAATACTCCCACGAGCATGGACATCGGCAGTGTGAAGCCCAGAACAGGCGGGAGTGCGCAGAGGAAAAGAAGCGCCACGGTACCTGTGCCGCTGGAATGCCGAACGATCAAATCCATCAGACGCACAAGTTGCGGCACGAAGAAAACGAAAGTGAAGACAGCGAGACCCAGTATCGAATGCGACCCTACTTCGCGGGCAATATATCTATCGAGCAGGCGCATATTTGCGCGTGAACATTCTAGCATGGGCGCTTGTTTGCAACCGTTGCCCCGCGACGTCTGCGCCAGCTGCTTCACCCGAAAGGCATCCCACCGTTGAGCCGCGTAAACCTGGTCATCCTCTGGCATATGCACCAGCCGCAGTATCGCGATCCGGCCACAGGCCGTTACATGCTTCCGTGGACCCGCTTGCACGCGCTGAAGGACTACTGGGGCATGGTCAAAGTGCTGGGTGAATTTCCCGGCGTGCACGCCACCGTGAATTTCGTTCCTCTGCTGGCCGCGCAGATCGAAGAGTACGCCAGCGGCATTTTCAGCGAGCCTTGGTTCGACATCGCTTTCACGCCCGCCACGGCGCTCACGCCCGACCAAAAGCGCGAGGCGCTCGAGCGCGCATTCCAAGTGAACGACAATTTCCTGATGCGGTGGCCGCGCTTCAATGAGCTCCGCTCGCAGGTCCGCTCGGGCGGAGCGCAAGCCGCCGTCGCACACTTCGGCGTGCAGGAATGGCGCGATTTGCAGGTGCTCTCGCAGATCGCCTGGATGGACGAAGAATATCTAGCGAAAGACCCGGTCGTCAACGAACTCTCGCGTAAGGGCGGCAACTACACAGAGGATGACAAGGCTGCGCTCCGCGCAAAACAGCTCGAGCTGCTCGCCGCCGTCCTCCCAGAATATCGCCTGGCGTCCGAGCGCGGCCAAATCGAAATTTCCACTACGCCCTATTACCATCCGATACTACCGCTCCTGTGTGATACGGATGTCGCACGGATTTCAAATCCCCGTACGCCCCTACCGCATCCGCCCTTCCAATATCCGCAGGATGCGCGCGAGCAGCTCGTGCGATCGCGCGATTTTCATCAACGCGTTTTCGGCAAGCCGCCCGCGGGCCTATGGCCGTCAGAAGGTTCCGTCTCTGATCAGGCGCTTGAAATTGCGGCCGACCTGGGCTTCCAATGGTTCGCGACAGACGAAGGCGTCTTGGGGCGCACACGCAACATCGGCTTCTGGCGCGACGCGTCGGGCTATCCCGAGAACGGGCCGGAGCTGTATTCGCCCTGGCGGCTTGAGCGCAACGGCCGCTCCATGACCGGATTTTTCCGCGATCACTATTTGTCTGACTTGGTCGGCTTCGTTTACAGCCGCATGGGCGCCGAAGCCGCCGCCGAGGATTTGCACCGCCGCATCCGCATGATTGGTGAACGCGAGCCGGAAGGGAAGACCGCCACGGTCAGCCTGATCCTGGATGGCGAAAACGCATGGGAATTCTACGCCGAGAATGGCCGCGATTTTCTTCGCCGGTTCTACCGCCGCATTGAGCAGGATCCGGACATCCGGCCACTCACGGTGAGTGAAGCGATCCTCCCCGCGCCCGACGCGCCGCGCCTCGAAGGAATTTTCCCTGCTTCGTGGATCAGTGCCAATTTCGACGTCTGGATTGGCCACGCCGAAGACGTCCGCGCGTGGGACTTGCTCCGCGATGCGCGCGAAGCATACGAGCGCGCTGTGCAACGCTCTGAGTCGCTCCCGTCCAAGGATGGGACGCCGCTCGCTCGGGCCTATGAGGCCGTGCTCGCCGCAGAAGGCAGCGACTGGTGCTGGTGGTACGGCCCAGAGCATGGCTCCGCCAACGATGCCGAATTCGATGAGCTCTACCGCAAGCACCTTACCGAGATCTATACCGCGCTCGGTGAGCATGTCCCCAATGCCCTGGCCATCCCGATCAAACGCGCAGCCGACCACGCGCGCCGCGAATTGCCTTCCGCATTCGTGCGAGCCGTTGTGGACGGCCGCGAGACCACCTACTTCGAATGGCTCGGCGCGGGCTTGTACTCGACCGAGCGGCGCAGCAGCACCATGCACGGCCACAGCGATGTGCTCGGCGACATGTACTATGGATTTAGCCCGCAGCATTTTTACTTGCGGGTGGATCCGATTGCTGAAGCCATCAAGGATTTCCCCGATTTCCAGTTGCGCATCACCATGTGGGATTCGCGCGAAACCCGCATCACGTTGCGCGTCGAAAAATCAAAGCTCGTTCAATGCGTGGTGGAACAAGGGGGCGCCTGCCTGTTGCATCCGGAAGCGCTGGTCTCGACGGCTTACGGCAAAATCATCGAGGCCAGCCTTGCGCGCGAACTATTCGATTTGCAGGACCGCCGTGAGTTGCTGCTTGGAGTCGCCCTCTGGGAAGGCGGGCTCCCGGTGGATGTCCTCCCCACGGAAGGAATGCTCTCTATCGCGCTCGGCGAAGAAAATTTCGCCTGGTAGCTGTGCTGGCGTGACGGTTTTCCGCATTCTTTTACGCAATGCTCTATGTAAGGGGACGTTTGGGAGCCCGGCCGGAGTGCACCGCGCGCCGTGGTTACTGCTGCCGCGGCTCCCAACGTCAATTCACTCGGACAAACCGCCATTGCGGGATACTCCGCACACTACCTCTCTGGTTCCCGGGGCAACCGTCCGCTTTTGGCCTCCGGCCTCAGATTGGAGAAAAAGCAACCGTCCATCACCCGCCGCGACCTCTGCGTGCCCGCAATTGCCTTCTCATCGGACCAGTGTACGATGTCTCGCTTAGAATTCACGTAGTGTGCGCTTGGTTCCCACGCACCGCAGGAGGGCAAATGCATCTACCCGATGCACCCATCGCTGATGAAGGGTTCTACTTCACCCATTTCTTAACCGTGAAAGATCAGGGAAAATCCCGTGAATTCCACGTCGACATCTTGGGCGGAAAAGTAGTGGCCTTGGAAAATCCCTGTTACATCAAACTCGCCAACTCCTGGAGCATTCTCAACTCCGGTGGCGGTCCGACGCCCGACAAGCCCGAAGTCTTTCTCGAAACGCCGCAGAACCTCAAACGCGTGAACAGCTTCGCCAACCTGCGGGTCGCCGACATTTGGGCCTGCTACCAGCAGGGGAGCGAGAAGGGAGCCCATTTCCTCACCGAGCCGCTCGACAACCACGGCTACGAGTGGCGCTGCTATCTGCGCGATCCGGCTGACTACCTCGTCGAGGCCGGCCAGTACACCGCCAAAGGGCGCACTCACTTGATCACCCAGCCCTCATGAACGAGCGGACACCCTGCACCGGTCCAGGAGAAAAGGAGCGCCCATGACCCCGGTCACCACTCTCTCGACCAAGCAGCCCAACGCACCGCTCGCTTTCCTGTACGGCGGCTTCATCTGCGGCTGCATGGACATCACCGCCGCCCTGGTAGTCTACGGCTCCGTCTACGGCGTGAAACCGCTTCGTCTGCTGCAAGGGATCGCCGGGGGCCTACTCGGCCCGCGCACCTTCGAAGGCGGCATCATCACAGCCGTGCTCGGCCTCTTCTGCCACTTCCTCATTGCGTTTTCGGCCGCGGCTACTTATGTCCTTGTCAGCCGCTCGGTCCCCGCGCTCCTCGAGCATCCTTTCCTGTTTGGCCCTCTCTACGGCATCGCTGTGTACTTCTTCATGAACCGGGTCGTAGTTCAACTCTCGAACGCCACAAAATATCCGTTCTCGCTCCAGCTTATGTTGATCGGCGTAGTCATCCACATCAGCTGCGTCGGCACACCGATCGCCCTTGCGGCCCGCCGCTTCCTCCTATTGCGCGGTTGATCTCCCACCTTGCGGCTCCATCGTGCGTTTGGTGGAGATGTTCGTACTCTTCGAAAGGGTATAGAGAACCTAACGGCCAGACGGATACTCAACTTGCGACGGAATTCGGGAGGCCCAAAAACAAGAATTGAGATTTGAAATGGCTCTGTTCAAGGCACCATTTCAAATCTCAATTTGGAAGGTGGCTTACTCTGCCCTAGTGGCGTGGATCCTGCTCCTGCGTCGCAACCGAGCGCCCACGATCCCCACCAATCCAGAACTTAGCAGCAACATGCCGGCGGGTTCGGGAGTGGTGACGGGCGATGAGTTGGCGATGTTTAGAGTGCCAATGGCTTCCGTGAAGCTGAAATCGTTGAAGGCGGTGTAGGTCCCGAGAGATGTAATTGGCGTATTGAAGTCGGCAGTTGCCCCTGAGAAAACGCAGCTTGGGGCGGCCGCGAAATTCAGAAGCATTTCAATGTCGGTGAGCGCAGACGGCGTCTCCACGGAAACAGAGCTGGCCGTGCATCCCGCGAAGCCGATCCCAAGCGTGTCCGTAAATGAAGTGATGCCCGTTGTGGTAGAAGTCAAGATCGCGGGGACGGTGAATTGCAGATTCACCGAGAAGGCTGGGATGTCGTCCTCTTCCACGTTTAACGTGTAAACATTGTCAGCTCTCAGCAGCCTTGGATAAACCAAACAAAGACCAATCATCAGCAAAGCCATACGTAGGCGCATGGAATTCTCCCTACTGTTGCACGCTGCAACATTCCGGCCAAAATGATTGTCTGAAAACAAAACACTTACGGGCTCAGAGCCGGGTGGAAGCTGTCCTGTTCATGAATTGTCTTGCCCATTCTGGAACTTTTTCTACTCATCATGGGCAAGTCGTCCGGCCCGCGAGTAGGCGCAACCACTGTCCGACCGCCGCTCCATGACCTTGAATGTGCCACCGACGACGGCGGCGTTGGTTAATCCGCCATGCAATTCTGTTTTGCCCGCAACGGCAGAGTCCTCATCCGGGAGCAGCTTGTAGCGCTAGTGGTCCTCGGCATCCTCCGCAGAGACCTTGCTCAGGTCCCGCGGTTGCCCAGCCTGCGGGACTTCGCGCGGCGCTTCTGACTTCACGCAAACACATTCAGCTCGGCATACCGACAATTGCAAAAGGAACACTTGGTCGAATTCCGCCATGGCAGCAGCGTGTATACCCGAAAGCGCGCGTCGGGAGCCCTTCCGGCTTCGACACTCGCCTTCGATCAACTGATTGCCAACCTGGCTCGTTCAGCCCGGGAGCTCGGAGCCGCGCTGCCCGCTGTCTATTCACGTCTCCAACAATACCGACTCGCACTTGGCTCCCCGGTCCAAGGCCCTGCTCGCCGACCTCCGCAGTCGCGGCGGCCACCCAGCATAACGCACAGCCAAATTCCCACCGCTCCGAGCTCTTCTGCCATTCACCATTTAACCGATGTGTTTGTATAGCAGACTGCCGGCCGCGGAAATAACACTGTCCGGCATTCGCGAGAAAATCGGCTTCGCCATCCGGGCAAATATTGCTCTCCACTCCGCTCCTGCCCCGTTCGTTGTGGTTTTCGTGGAGGGTAAACTTGTGTACCGATAGTATTTCAGCAGGGATGGAATTGCGCCCCAGCGATTCTTGAAGGTGATCAGCCCGGTGTTTTCGCGGTCGGAACGCCCAAAGTCGAAGCTGCGCAGCCCTTCAAACTTGGCCTCCTGGATCGAGGACCAAAGAAGAAGGTGCATGCCCCCCAGTTGGTGAAATCTGGCATCGGAGCAACCATATTTGTATACGAGCGTGTCCTTGTGCCGGATCGTCATAATACTCGCGATTGGAAGAGTCCCCTTGTATGCGACGCGAATCTTCAGCGGCTGGCCAAAATACTCAATCAAGTTTCGATGCCAGGTCCGCGGTGGCGGAGGCAAACCGTGCCGCCGGCGAGTGAGCAGGAGGAGACGATAAAAATCGCCGAGTAATGACTCCGAGCGCCCTTCCTTGTAGGTCAATCCCTCGCGCTCTGCGCGACGAATTTTCCGCTGCGTCGAGTCGCCGTGCAAATTGCTTTGTAGTGTATGGATGTCTGGGCTGAGATCCAGTGAGTGGAGGTAGTAGCTTCCTGTCGGTCGCAAATGGACATACCCATCAAGCATGTGAACAGGCCGGAGTTCCACGGAATTCCATTTCCCGGTCCGGAGTTGCTGTTCGAGAGAGGACAGCAGGAATACCAACTTTGAGGGGTGATTCACTAACGGTTCGCAGTGGTCGGAGAATGGCAATGACACCAGGCGCTGGCCCGTAGCCCAGCTTTTCACGCGGTTGAAAACGATGCCATCCTCCAAATCCCTGCCCGGAGGCGAGCTGGTATAGGCAATCGGCTGGTATCCATAGGTCCGGTGCAGGGCTTCGAGCCAGGGGATCGAATGGAAAACGGATGCGTGGGGATGTTTCTCGACGAACTCCCCCCACCGTGGATCCTGAAGAGGGTCGATGGCATAGAGACGGGCAGGGGATCTAAGAACCACAGCGAGGCGCTCGGGGCAGGGGGTCAGCTCTCGGGGCTCGAGTTTAGTCCACGGCATTGCGGCTGCGTCCGTGGCCTGTTGAGCGCGCCTTGCCATTGTTCCTGCGGACGTATCGCCTGCTCCGTTGCCCGAAGCTCTCCCATTGCCGCCACTTTGGTGGGGATTGAAGGCTGGACTTAGTAGCCTCTCGCGGGCTTGGAGCTTCGCTGCCCGATCAAGGAGATACTCAAATTGCCAGCCGTTAATGGCGAACCCACGAACCCGTTGTGCAGGCATCACGGTTCCTTTCATCATCCGACTCCCGCACCCTCATGCCGCGCGGGCCTCGGCGAATAAGTGTATCCATTGTTTGAATCGCAGCGGGAATCAGGTGTATGCCTGAGAACTGGGAAGCGTGATACTGCACGAGTTCAAGCCTGCAAGAAAGGCCAAAAGTCGACCGCATCGAGCACTTGCGCTCTCCACCCGCTAATGCCATGTGGAATGCGGAAGCTTGTCAGCTTATGGGAACGATGAGAGCAGCCGGGAGGCACCTCCCATCATCAACCTCTCTGCTCGCAACTCAGCCAAAATAGGAATCGCGCTAACTCATTCAAAACAAAGGATCGGGGGCATTTTTAATTGCAACTTTTCTCGGGGCCCCGGAATGAGCAATACTGAATCGCTTCTGACCTGTCGCGAATCCCCATTCACCGCTTACCGCCCCTATGATACTTTCCTTTGGGGCGCAAAACAGAACTGGAGGAATTCCAAGCATGCTTAGGAAGTCGCTATGTGCACCGGTATCCGGCGCACTATTCATCGCCCTCTGCGGATTCGTCGCTCTGCCTTTCTTGGCGCACGCAGCATCCGACGCACACTTCGACGGCGAAACCTGGTGGGGCTACGTAAAAGTTCTCGCCGACGACAAGATGGAAGGTCGTGAGACCGGCAGCGCCGGCCTCCGCGCCGCCGAGGCCTACATCGTCGAGCAATTGAAAACCGCAGGCGTCGAGCCCGCAGGCATAAATGGCGACTACTACCAGCCCGTCCATTTCGAGTCGCGGCTGATCATCGAAAAAGACTCCAGTGCCGCGCTCGTCCGCGACGGGAAATCCGAGGCACTAACTCTCGGCGAAGATTGCTACTTTAGCACACGTGTAGATTTGGTCTCCACAGTCGAAGCCCCGCTCGTGTTCGTCGGCTACGGCCTTACTATCCCCGAGAAAAACTACGACGACTTTGCAGGCCTCGACCTGAAAGGCAAAATCGCTGTTTCCATGCAAGGCTCGCCGGCCGAAATGCCCGGCGCTCTGGCTTCACACTATCAATCTACCCGGGAAAAGTGGCGGGCCCTGCAAAATGCCGGAGCCATTGGCGCTGTCTCACTGCCAAATCCCGCGGCCATGGACATTCCCTGGTCACGCCAGGCGCTCAACCGAACGCACGTAAGTATGGAACTGACCGAACTCCCGCTCCAGGATAACGCGGGCCAGCAGTTTGGTATGGTCTTCAACCCGGCGAAGGCCGATAAATTATTCGCGGGCTCGGCCCACACATTCGCCGAAATCGCCGCGCTGGCAAGAGACCGCAAGCCGTTGCCTCGTTTCTCTCTCAGTGTCTCGATCAAAGCGAAGACCCATGTAGAAAAGAAGGACGTCTTGTCCGCAAACGTTATCGCAAGAGTGCCGGGCAGCGATCCCGCGCTCAAGAACGAATATGTGATCCTCTCGGCGCACATTGATCACCTCGGAATCGGTGAGCCAATCAACGGAGACCAGATTTATAACGGCGCCATGGATAACGCTTCAGGCTCTGCTGTGTTGCTCGACGTAGCTCGCTCGCTCAAACAGTCGCCCGAACACCTGAAGCGTTCGCTTCTGTTCGTCTTTGTCACCGGGGAAGAGAAGGGCCTGTTGGGCTCGAAATATTTCACCGCTTTTCCCACAGTTCCCGCAAATTCCATGGTCGCCAACATCAATATTGATATGTTTCTCCCCATCGTTCCGTTGAGGGTCCTCACCGTGTACGGTCTGCAGGAATCGGACTTGGGCGACATCGTCACGGAAGTCGCCAAGGCGCGAGGCATCCGCGTGCAGCCCGATCCAGAGCCGGTGCGAAATTCTTTTATCCGTAGCGATCAGTACAATTTCATCCGTCACGGAATTCCCGCCCTGGCCATGAAGGTTGGCTACGAGCCGGGAACCGCCGAACAGAAACTTTTCAAAGATTGGCTCACCCAGCGTTACCACGCGCCTTCGGATGACCTGGACCAACCGGTTGATCTCTCCGCCGCCGCCGGATACGAAGAAATTATCCGCGGCCTGATGGTCGCCGTCGCCAACGACGCCACCCGTCCGCACTGGAAGCAAGACAGCTTCTTCCGCCGCTACGCCACCACGGCAGGGAACTAGTGCGCCCGAAAACTTGGCTTCGCGCTGCGCTCGCCGTCACAATCACGGCAGCGGCGGGCCCACCCGTTTTTGCGCAAAAAGCGCCCTCAAAAAAGAAATCGACCACCCCATGGCAAGATTGCGGCCACGGCGTATCTGCCCATCTCTCGATGCCAATCGCCGCCCAAGGCGTCCTGCTCGAAGTGGAGTTGCTCAGCGCCGCGCCGCTCGCACACCTCAAAGCGGATTGGGACGGACATGAACTTCCATTTTGGCAGGATTCCGCCGGCAAAAACCATCAGCGCGCTCTCCTCGGCGTAGACCTCGAACATGAATCCGGAAATAACAATCTCGAATTGAGCGCTCAGTTGCCTGCAAACGAAACCTTCGCATGTAGCCTGAATGTTCGGGTGAACCTCGGAAAGTTTCCCGTCGAGAAACTGACCGTGGAAAAGAAATTCGTCGAGCCGAACCCAGAGGAAGTCGCCCGCGCAAATCACGAGCGCCAGCATCTCAAGGAAATCTTCGCCACTGTGACTCCCAACCGATTGTGGACGGGGAGTTTTCGCTTACCGCTCGACGGCACGCGCAGCGCGAAGAATTTTGGCCGCCGCCGCGTGTTAAACGGCGTGCCGGGCTCACTTCATAGCGGTGTTGATTTCCCTGCGCTTGCCGGCACGCCGGTACACGCAGCGCAGCGCGGCCGCGTGGTTCTGGCCGAAGGATTATTCTTCTCCGGCAACACCGTGGTGATTGATCATGGTCTGGGCGTGTACACGTTTTACGGGCACATGAGATCGACCTCCGCCGTCCCCGGCGACATAGTCGAAAAAGGCTCTCTGCTCGGGGAGGTTGGCGCCACCGGCCGCGTTACCGGTCCGCATCTCCACTGGGGCCTAACCGTGAACCAAGCGCGCGTGAACCCGCTGCAGATTTTGTCTCTGCCACTATCTTAACGTGCGCCTCTAGGTTCACTTCCGTTGAACGCCGCTCCCAACAGATCGATCATCAGTCGCACAGCGGTTTGCGCCGTGCGACCGCTCGGATCACGGTAAGGATTCACTTCTACCACGTCGAACCCCACCAAATGCCCTTTGCCCGCCACGCCCATCAGCAACTCGTCAATCTCCGCAAAACTCAGCCCGTCCGGCTCGAGCGTTCCTGTCCCGGGCGCGAGCGTGGGGTCCATTACGTCCACATCGAAGGAGATGTAAATTTCGCCGAGTTGCGGGATCTGCGCGAGCGCCCATTGGACGCCGCGGCGATGGATTTGCTCGGAGGTGGTGATCGAGGTGTGCAGCTTTCGAGCGTTGCCGACCGATTCGGGATCGTTGGCCAACCCGCGCATCCCGATCTGGATGATGCTCTTCACCTGAGGAAGCTGGCCAACGCGGTTCACCCACGAAGCGTGGTCGAGATTGCCGGGGGCGCCGTTCCAGGTGTCGAGGTGTGCGTCGAAGTGAATGACTGTCAAAGAAGTGTCGTAGGAGCGGATGACTGGAAACGTGATGCTGTGGTCGCCGCCGAGTACGATTGGAAACGCCTTCTTCGAGAGGATGGTCCGCACAGCCGCAGTGATCTTATCGTCGGTTTGCGCCGGAACAGTAGGGAAGACTTCGACGTCGCCAACGTCTGCCCAGTGCTTGCCTTTGAGCACGGTCCGATCGCCGTCAATATAGTAAAAGCCGTCGGTCAGATCGTGGTTATACTCCTGCGAGTTTTCGCGCAGGTCACGCGGCCCGTAGCGCTCGCCTGGCTGGCCCCAAGTGCCTTCGTCGAAGGGCACCCCGAGCACAGCAAAGTCAGCATGGAGTGTATCGAGACTCGCGACGTACGGTGCGCCCAAAAACGTGCGCACCCCGACATACGTGGGCACCGCTTGCGCGTGCGAGTTCGGCGCAGAGAGAAGCGCTGCAAGAGTGGCGAGGGTTGCGGGAAATATCTTCAACACGATGGCGCCTCCAAAACCAGAGATCTTCTCGAACGATCCGGAGGATTGTAATTCTTCCTGCCGAATACAGCGAACAGGATTCTCTGCAGGCCGTAGGACACTATTCCGGGGCGGAATTGCCGCCAGAAGTTCTGCCGTGAGCGCGCCATCGAAACAACCGCACTTCTTTGCTCCGGAGAATTGTGCAGCTCGTCGACAAAGGTCGGATGTAGGTTTCTTGTTGGCACCCGGTGCAGCAGAGGCCGAGCCTGCTCAGGGTATGAAATTCTGCCGGTGAAACCCACTGCAATACCGCAAAGAGACCCACGGCTTAAGCCCATACCGCTCTCATCTCACCAGCCTCCAATGAGACCGGGAAACGATATCTCCCGCGGCACACCTCAACTAGCCCAAGAGGATTCCCATCATTGCCCCCACAATAAACATAATATTCATTAGCGGCTTAATTGATTTGGGAATTGCATCGAATTTCGAGCATTTTGCGTTTTGTGGGCACTGGTGTGGGGGGCGCATAAAGTTGCGAGTCGACTCGGCGGAGGTAAGCTCCCTGGGCCTGTTGGTTGAAGGGAGCATGGTGGCGAAACCTCCGGGATGTGTTGGGGGTAGGGGCGGTCGCGACCCTG
>Ga0210384_10000202_pt1 | contig 91542 bp, 77 predicted proteins | sample IncBWH2MmetaG_FD_160574 | JGI IMG/M metagenome (GOLD analysis project Ga0210384, IMG submission 160574) | Forest soil microbial communities from Barre Woods Harvard Forest LTER site, Petersham, Massachusetts, United States - Inc-BW-H-2-M | ecosystem: Environmental > Terrestrial > Soil >... | reverse complement strand
TGCGAATCACGTCCTCCTGTGCATCCGAAAGAATCGGAAACGTGTAGCCCTGCGACCGACGCAGGTTTTCGGAATCCTCGGGAGAATCCACACTGATGGCCATCACTCGAATTTTCCTTGCATCGAACTCCGGCAGCGCCTGCTCGAAACTCCGTAACTCGGAGTTGCAGAACGGTCACCAATATCCACGGTAGAAAATCAAAATCACGCCGGCTGCCTTGGCCGCGCTGGTCGCGGCGCGGGTGGTACTCTCTGGAGTGAAGGGAGAATTCAACGCAGCCGTTAAACTCACTGGATGGTTCTGCGAATCCGGCAGCGTGAAATCTGGCGCCATCTGGCCCACCTGCGGCGCGCCGTGCGAAGCGGGCAGCACATGCCGCGCGCCGATAAAAATGCCGTAGAGGAAAAATCCGCTGAATGCCAACGCTAGCACAGCGAGGACACTGCCGAAAATTTTCCCGCGAAACAGGTCTGCGTGCCGGAATGCGCGCACAAGGCCCAAGGCGATCAACACCAACCCGAGCGCGATCATCGGCAGGTTGGCCCACGGAAAATCGCGAAGCGCCGGGAAGCGAACGAAAAACAGCGGATAGCTAATCACTCCCAGGACAACCAGCGACGCGCCGGCCCACACTGCCCAGTTCCAGTTTCGTTTCATCGCTAAGGCCTCTCCCCGCTCCACTGCAAGTACGACTTCCGATTTACCTGCCCAGGGAGCGCGAATTTGAAACTCGTGCCCCTGAGTCTAGCCGAGCATGCTATTTCGTGGGAAGTCTTTCGCGGGCGCGGTCGAGAGCCGCCAGTCGTGATTGAGTTCTCCGAGAGAGCGGGTGAAGACGTAGACGTTCTACGAAAACCCTTAATCCTGAATCCTGCAGACACAGAAGGCCAAAGCCCGAGAAACGCGGTGCATTCCACTGGTCGATGCAATCAGTCGCGCAAGGCGCGGGCTGGATCAGTGCGGGTGGCGCGCCAGGCGGGCCGGAAACATGCCGCCAACGCGGCAACGGTCATTACCACGAACGCCGAAGCGAACGCTAGGGGGTCGCGTGGGCTCACCTTGTAGAGCAGGTAGCCGAGCAAACGCGTCGAAGCCAGCGCCACCACTGCGCCCAGGACCATGCCGCCGGCCGCCAATGCCAGGCCGTGCGATATGACCAGCCGCAACAGATCCGATGCGCGGGCACCCAGCGCCATGCGCAGGCCCATTTCGTGGGTGCTTTGCGAAACGCTGCAGGACATCACGGCATAGAGTCCGACGGTGGCCAACAGCAAGGCCAAGCCGCCTAGAACACCGAGCAGCGTCACTGCGACGCGCTGAGGTGCTGTGGAGCGGTCCATCTGCTCCTGGAGGCTGATTACTTCGTAGGGGGCGAGATTGGCGTCGAGCGCGTGCACTTCGCGGGCCAGGGCGGTCGCGACGGTCTCCGCGGGCAGGCGCGTTCGAATATTCAAATCGGCTCCGACCGAAAAATTCTGGCGCAGAGGGACATAGAAAAACGGCTTGGGATTTTCCCGAACGCTTTGGTACTTGGAAACTTTGGCCACGCCAACCACTTGCCTCCACTCACCCTTTACCTGAAGGCGCTTGCCGATGGGATCGCTACCACGCCAATATTGCGCGGCCATAACGTCATTGACTACGGCGACGAGAGCTGCCGTTTCGTTATCGGCGCGGGTAAATTCTCGGCCGGACAGCAGCGGGATTCCAATGGTCGCGAAATAGCCAGGGTCGACTTCGTTGTATTCGATGGCGGGTTGCTCGTCGGGCGGGGCTTGATAGCCGTCGACGGCGATGGGAGAGGAGGAAAAACTGCCGTAGTCCAGCGGCGTGGACCGCGCAAAGGCCGTCGATTCGACGCCGGGGAGCGCCTGAACGCGCTCGATCAGTTCGTCTTGAAAATTCTTGGCGTGTTGCGGATCGTAGCCCGCGCTTCGCAAGTCGACGGCAGTGATCAGCACACCCAGCGTGGAAAAGCCTGGGTTGGCGCTGCGAATTTGCTGCAGGCTCTGCAACAGAAGACCCGCTGCGACCAATAAGAGGAAACTGAGCGACACCTGGACAACCACAAGACCCGAGCGAAGCCACGACTTTCCGTGGCCGCCGCCGATAACACCGGCCATTTCGGATTTCAGCGCGCCAGCAAGATCGATTTTGCCGGTCTGAATCGCGGGAACCAGCCCGAGCAGAACGGTGCAGCTGAGGCAAACGCCGGCACTGAGCGCGAGCACGCGCCAGTCGATTTCGCCGGGAAGCGTCATGGCCACGCCGCCGCGCGCCGGAAAAAGCAAAACCAGCGCGTGACGGCACCAGTGCGCGACGAGAAGTCCGCCAGTCGCGGCTAGCGCCGACAGGATGAGGCCCTCGGTGATCAGTTGCTGCAACAGCCGGCCTTGGTTGGCTCCAACTGCCACCCGAACGGTCATTTCGTGGCGGCGGGCGAAAGACCTGACCAGCAACAGATTGCCGACGTTGGCGCAAGCAATCAGCAGAACGAAGACGACCACAGCGAGCATGATGCCGAGTGTCGGAAGAAGAGTGTGGGCATTATTGAAGGGCGTTTGCCACAGGGGCCACAGCTGGATACCGCGGCCGCGGTTCGATGCGGGGTAGTCCGTCTCCAGTCGTTTCGCAATGGCCGACATTTCTTGCTGGGCTTGCTCGAGGGTCACGCCGGGCTTGAGTCGTATGTAAGCTTCGATCCAACGCGCGCCGCGATCTTCGAGTTTGTAGCCGCCGGCCTCAAAGGTTTCTTCCATCGACGCCGGAACCCAGAACTGCATGCCCCAGCCCACGAAGGTCCCAAGAAAGCCCTCTGGTGCGACGCCAACGATAGTGTGCTCCGTGCCGTTCAGGCGCTGGGTCTTGCCAATGATGGCGGGGTCGCCCTTGAAGCGCCCCTTCCATAGCTGGTAACTGATGACCGTCACCGGATGGGCGTTGCGTCCCGTGTCTTCGCCGGGCTCGAAAGCGCGCCCAAGAATGGGATGGACCCCGATGGCATCAAAATAATTCGCCGACACGATGCTCCCGGTGGTGCGCTCCGCGCGGTCGCCAAGGCTGAGCGTGGTGCCCGTAATTTTGGTCACGATAAAAGAGTCAATCAGCGTGGAACTCTTCTGCAAGTCGAGCAGGTCAGGCCAGGAAATATAGGTATGGCCAACCTCGCCGCGGGCGGTTCCGGTGATGGCTAGAAGTCTTTCCTGGTCGGCTACGAGCGGGTAGGGACGGAACAGGATTCCCTCGATCCAACTGAAAACGGCGGCGTTGGCGCCGATCCCCAAGGTCAGGCAAAGGATCGCCAAGATGGAAAATCCCGGAGCGCGGCGGAGCATGCGAAAACCGAAGCGCAGGTCTTGCAAAGCGGTCTCGATCATGGGTAGTCCTCTCTGGTCGCGGTACAGCTCCTTGGTTTGCTCGACCCCGCCGAGACCCCGAAAGGCTTCGCGGCGGGCGTCTTCGGGGGTCATGCCTTTTTCCAGGTTTAGCTCCACGGCCATCTCCAGGTGCGAGCGCAGTTCCGCGGCGAGTTCGTCTTCGAGACGGCGGCGCCGAAAGAGTGCGGCAAGCCGGTGGATCAGTACGCGGCAAAGTTCGCGCATAGGCTAGCTGGTCCCCAACACCCGGTTGATCATGGCCGACATGCGATCCCAGCTCTCCGCTTCCTCGACGAGTTGCTTCCGTCCGACGCGGGTCAGGGAGTAATACTTGGCCTTGCGGTTGTTCTCTGAAATACCCCACTTGGACGCGATCCAGCCGCGTTGCTCCAGGCGCAGCAGAGCTGGATACAGCGTTCCCTGGTTCAATTGCAGCAGGTCTTCGGAAACCTGCTGGATGCGCACGGCGATTCCGAAGCCGTGCATCGGTCCCATGGAATCAAGGGTCTTCAGGACCAACAGGTCCAGGGTTCCCTGCAGGACTTCGCTTTTGGAAGCAGGCATAGGCTCCTTTAGATGATCAACAGGAGTCTAGCATATTCGTGTTGATCGTCAACAGGAGTTTGCGGCAGGGCCTTCGTACTGTCGTGGTTTTCCAAAGACAGCACCACAGCGGCGCCTTGGAATGGCGACACGCCAGCGATCAGAAACGGCCGGTTCAAAAGTGGAAAATCAGATCGCTCGCCACAGTAAGCTGATTGTGCCGCCGGCCTTGGTCGTAAGCTTTCTGATCCCAGGCACGCTCGAAACGCAATTCCGGACGTATCTGGAGCGTTGTGCCAATCCAATGGCACCACGCGAACGCACTCTCCGAATATCTGGTCGCGAAGCCCGTGCGCTGGCCTTTCTTGTCGTCGAGAAAATCACTGCGAAACGACAGAAAGTCATGCGATGAGAGCTCCTTCTGCAGAAAATTAACCACGGCATATTCGGGAGCAGTGCAACGCTGTTGCCCGGTCAGGCAGTACGCTCCATTGGCGCCCGTTTCCGGCTTAATCGCGCCTCCCAGGGCAGGCACGTCGCGCTCATACATATACCAGGCTTCCGTTGCCATATGCGCGGTCTTCGAGAACTTGTGATACCAGGTAGCGTCATACTGCTGCAAATTGTTGTACGCGTACTTGCCATCATTGATGCCGTTGGCGCAGATGTAGACATTGTCATCCGCCGACGCGGTTGTATAGCTCAGGCAGCCGGTAGCGGAAGGCTTCGCATCTGGCGTCCACAAGGCAACATCGTGGCCGCCAGTAATCCCGAGTTGTACCACCCACTGGTCGCTGAGCTTAATCGTTGCCATCAGACCTGTGTCGGTAAACGGGTCAATCGCATAAAGTAGCGAGTGGCTGAAGATGTAATTGTTAGGCGCTAGTTGGGCCTCGATCCCGGGCACGGAGATGAAGCGACCTAGCCTCAGATTCATACCCTGCGCAACCTGCGGAACGTAAATATCGACATATTCCAGGGTAGGATCAAAACCATATTGACGACGATCGTTGAGTAACTGACCGCTCAAGTATCCCTTCGCGATGGTAAAACGATAGTCCGTGCCGTAGAGGGCCGTAAGGTGGTAGCCCCAGTCGATATGATCGCGTTGCACTGAGTCCGGCAAGCGCTCGGCATAGAGCACAAATTGGTTCATCGCAAAACGATTGGAGTAGACATCGTTGGCCTCTGGCTCGTTGCGATGTGCGGAGGTGCTGAAGTTTAGCGTCGGATCGAACCATCCATACACCTTGGTCCGGCTGTTGGCCTGGTTGATGGCGGTCGCAAGAGGGTAGCTGTTCGTATCTGGCTCGCCAATTACCGGCGAACCACCGTACGACCAATCGGCATTGGGGAACGGTGGCGAATCCAGCGGCGACGGAAGCCCCCTCCGTGCTGGAGAAGGCGAGGAGGCAGTCGTCCCCGACCAGTCGCGGCGGTAAAACTCGGCCCAGCGGGCAAGGAAGCCCTTGGTCTCGGGAATGTGCGGTTTCGGAGCGTCCGGTAACGGAGAGGTCTCTTTATCCACCTGTTGTGCCAGACAGAGACTGCCCGACAAGAACGCGACGCCTACGAATAAAGCGAAGAATTGGCAAGGCCGCAAGTGATTGATTCGACCCATGAAGTGTGGAGCCAGTCAAGTCTACACGGTCTGCCTCCAATCCTCGCTCGTTGGCGCTTTCGAATGTCTACGATGACCTATCGTTCGCGAGCGTTGATTCCAACGGAACACCGCTCTGGCTGGGGTCTGATGGAGTACAGCCGGACAGATTGGTTCTCTTGGGGGCGAAGTATTGCCGATCAACTGATTTGAAGGTGTTGCATCGACCGGTTGAGCTGGCAGCGCTTATCCGGCATTTGAGTTCCGAGGAATGGCGATAGCAGACGAGGAACCCCTTTGGGCAAGCGAATCGATGCGGCTGCGACGCCGCCCTCGAACTAGAAGTATAGTATCGCCCATCAATGTTCGGTCCATATTCACGAACTGGAGGTGATCATGTCTCATCCCGGCCGGCGTGAGTTCCTCAAGGACTCGGTGGCTCTCGCCTTGGGGTCGGCCGCTCTAGAGAGTACTTTACTAGCGTCTGATCGATTGGCGGAGCGCGCGTACCCCCAGCAACCAAGCGCCGAATTGTTCCCAGGTTTCAAGCGCGAGCAAGTCACAACATCGGGCGCTACGATCAACGTTGTTCATGGCGGCAAAGGCTCGCCTGTGCTGCTTCTACATGGCATCCCGGAAACCCATGTACTGTGGCGCAAGGTCGCACCGTCGCTGGCACAGCACTACTATTTGGTGATCGCCGATCTCCGCGGTTATGGCGACAGCAGCAAGCCTTCGGGTGGGGAAGATCACGCCGGATACTCGAAGCGCGCTATGGCGCAGGACCAAGTGGAAGTGATGAAACATCTGGGATTCTCGAAATTTGCCGTCGTGGGACACGATCGCGGAGGGCGCACCGCTCATCGCCTGGCTCTCGACTATCCGGACCTGCTCACCAAGTTGGTTATACTCGACATCGTACCGACCTACACCCTGTACCAGAACGTCACAAAAGAGTTAGCAACGGTCCTGTTCCACTGGTTTCTTCTGGTGCAGCCGTTTCCCTATCCCGAGACGCTGGTCGGAAACAGCGCTGAGTATTTTCTGAGGAGCATGTTGCAGAAACTTGGCGGCGAGCCACTCAGCGAACAGATCCCGGATTGGGTGGGCGCCGCAGCCTACCGTGAATATCTGCGCTGCTTTCGCGAGCCTGCGGCAATCCGGGCCATGTGCGAAGATTACCGCGCTGCCGCTTCCATCGATTTGGTCCACGACGGCGCGGACCAAAACAAAAAGATCCAGTGCCCGCTTCTCGTCTTGTGGTCTGAAAAGGGGCCATTCCATCGGTTGTACAACGTCCTGCAAACCTGGCAAGACCGGGCTATCCAGGCGAAAGGCAAGCCGCTCCCTACCGGCCATTTCCTGCCGGAGCAGCTTCCGGGGGAATTGACTGAAGAGCTGAAAGAGTTTCTGGGCGCCTGAGCGAACCTCGGACCCGGAATAATTTCGGATTGCCGGTTATATGGTGAAGGGGATAGAGTGCCGCCGGGTGATTTCTGGAGGCAAGGCATGAAAGCGTCTTTGCTTTATCGAATCGCTTCTGTTCTGCTGCTGCTTTTTGCCATCGGACATACACTTGGGTTTCGCCAGACCAATCCGGAATGGGGAGTAGGCGCGCTTATTGACTCCATGCGGGCCATTCATTTCGATGCGCAAGGGTTTAGCCGGACTTATTGGGACTTCTTTAGCGCGTTCGGGCTTTTTTTCTCGGTGTTTCTTTTGTTCGCCGCGGTATTGGCGTGGCAGTTGGGCGGCCTTCCAACGGAGATTTTTGCGCGCATGCGCGGCACTGCGTGGGCGCTGGCCATTTGCTTTGCCGCGGTCACCGCTTTGAGCCTGAAATACGCCTTCACCACGCCTATCGTTTTCTCGACCGTGATCACGATGTGTTTGATTGCAGCGGCAGGGCTTCCAGCGAAGAAACCAGTCTGAGCCGCTGTTGCGTGTGTTCTGAATTTTATTTCTTTTGGGTGACACCGGCCTAAGTCTTTCCGCGATTTTTGGCGAGTTCCGTAGTAGTGAAACGGTTGTCCAGGTCACGTAGGTGCCGCTTCTCTCGCGCTCTAGGAGACACCATGGCTACCCGCACTCTCCTCACCGGCTTGAGAATCCTGGCGGTGTGTCTTCTGTTTGCGGTCTGCTTTGCTGTGGGCGGTATGCTTTCCGGACTCGACAAGATCGTTCAGCCAACGGTCCCGCAGATACCCGAAAACTTTCTTCGTAGCTTTCTAATTTTTACAGTCTGTGTTGGCAGCACTCTCTCCTATCTCATCCTCAGATCGCGCTGGCATGGGTGGCTGCTCGCCGGTACTGTCTTCGTAAGCATGTACGGCGTCTCGACCGTCGCCAGTCAGCTCGACTCCGTTGCCTTCCTCTCCGACAAATTGCCTCAAGGAATGATTCGGGCCATTTTCGTCCAAGGCGCGATTGCTGCCGCTTTGTTCGCGCCTATGGCGGTCCTGGCGCTCGGCAGGTGGCGCGCTGGGTCGCTTGGCGCAGGTGTGCCGCCTGCGGCCCCGCTGAAGCTGGCTTCGATCCTGCCGCGGATTGCCATCCTCGTCGCGGCCTTCGTCTTCCTGTACATGTTCTTCGGCTACTACGTCGCTTGGAGAAACCCCGAACTGCAGCGCTTCTACGGGGGGCCGGAACTGGCAACCTTCTGGGCGGCATGGAGGCGCAACTGGGCAAGCCTGCGCTGGATTTACGCCCTTACCGCGTTCCGGGGTTTCCTCTACATCGCGTGTTTGTACCCGCTGGTTCGGATGCTGCGCGTTTCCCGGCGGGAGTCGGCTTTGGCGGCGGCACTCTTTTCGGCTTGTTGGACAACCGCCTTGCTGTTGCCGAATCCGTTGATGCCCGGGAGTGTTGCGCGCAGCCATTTTTGGGAGACGCTGGGCTTCAGCTTGGTCTTCGGCGCCCTCGCGGGCTGGCTTTTGTGCCTGACCGCTCCCGCGCCGCAAGTGGAACCGACCTAATAGCCAGATTGGTAGGCTTCGAAGCTATAGCCTAAGGATCATTTCACTTGGGCGGATGACGCGAAGGCCCCTGTCTTTAGAAGGCAACGCGCTAGCCTATGAGGTTGCGGCCTTTTGCGCGCAGGTGTCCGCCTCAAAGATCTGCCGCAGTTCGCACTCACCCTCGCCGACGACTTGTAGGAAGTCCCTGGCCAATTGGATGGCCTCCTGTTTGGAGTTTGCCCGAAGGATGGCGAACCCGCCGACAACTTCCTTGGCTTCTGTAAAAGGCCCATCGGTCACCGTCACCTTGCCGTCGGTGTTGCGAACGCGTGCCCCCAAAGCCGTGGGCAGGCAGCCTTCGGTAGCGAGCAGCCAGCCAGCCTTGAAGCCCTCCTCTACCAGTTTGCCCATTTTGGCCATTTCCTCCTGCGAGGGGGGAGTGTTTCTCTCCACCGACTTATAAATGCTTAGGAATTTCATAGTGTTCTCCTTATTTTGAGTTCGGAGCCGCGGTGCGAACCGGTCGACCTGCCATAGCCTGTCAAACGCCCAGCCCGGAAAGCCTGGCCCCTACTAGCACGTCGAACGACGCTCTTCGAAATCGACAAGTCAAATGTACCCGCCTGATGGGAATGGTACCCGAGGGAAGCAGTCCAGGGCCTCGGGCAAATAGCACTTATACCCTGAAATCCGGGACCGGGCTCTATGTCAATCCAGCCCAAACGACTATTCTGAAGTGTGACTGAAAATCCAGACATACTGCCCGAGACCCCGCCTCGGAAAGGCTTTCTCCGATCCTTCGTTCGATGGTTTTTCATCGGCGCGGCGCTTCTTTGGTCGCTTGCCGTGCTGATCCTTGTGGCTGCCCGGTGGATCGACCCACCGATCACCGCGGTGCACATGGAGCGCCGCTTGCAGGCATGGATTCACCACACGCCGTATCACGAACGATACGAATTCGTTCCGCTGAGCCAAATCTCGCCCGATTTCCAGCACGCGGTCATCGCCGCGGAAGACGGGAGCTTCTACCAGCACCACGGGTTCGATTGGCACGCGATGCAAATCGCCGCTGAAGACGATATGGAAGGGGGCCGCATTCGCGGAGGGTCCACCCTTACGCAGCAACTGGTAAAGAACCTCTTCTTCGGAACCGGACGCTCGATCCTCCGCAAGGGTGCCGAGTTCACGCTTGTCCCGGTGGCCGAACTGGTCCTCGGCAAGCGGCGCATTCTGGAACTGTATCTCAATGTGGTCGAATGGGGCCCTGGTGTATATGGTGCGGAGTCGGCGAGCCGTTACTACTACCGGAGCTCGGCCCGCAGTATCGACCGGGAACAAGCGGCACGACTCGCCGCAATTCTGCCGTTGCCCCTGAAGCGACGGCCCGATCACATGAATCGCTATAGCGGACTAATCCTAGAACGGATGCGCCAAATGGGCTGGTAATCGCGCATCACTGACCGATCAAGACGTCCGGTTATGCGACTTCCCAGGCGCTAACAGATGTTGTGGTATTAGAATCCAGCTACGGGAAACGTCCCGACTGGGACGTTTGAAGAAATGCAGATTCGCGATTTCAAGGGAGTTGGCCTTGAAGAATTCATCGTTCAGAAGGCGTATGAACGACGTTTTGGATGTCGGGATACATTTTGGATCATTCGAAAATTTCCTCGGATCGATTTCTTCACACGTTCCTGTCCCGGGTTTCCCAACAATATTGGAGCATTATAGGTTCTCTTGAATGAAGCGGGGGCTGAGGTGCACGTCGAGTTGTATCAATGGCGAATCGCCAATCGCCTTGAAGCTGTGGATCTCGCCGGCCTTGATGACAAAGATGTCTCCCGCGCCGCCCTCGAACGTCTTGCCATTGACCGTCCATGCTCCGCGACCCTCACGAATGAACTGGATCTCGTCGTAAGGATGCCGATGCGGACCCGGTCCCGAACCGGGCTTGCCATGGAACAGGAACACCGAAACGCCGGTGTCGCCCTGCTCAGCTCCAACAAACTCATATGAACTACCAACAAAGGGCAGGTTCTCTTGACGCACGTGATGCATGCTGATGATCCTCCTGGTGGAATTGGATGAGTGTGGCCCAAGAAACCGTACGCCCTTTTCCCATTCACCAACTCGGGGCGTGCCTGTGATTTTTGCTGCCCAAGTCCCGACGGAATCCTCCGTTTCCTGACTTGCCGCGATCCATTGGCGCCGTGTGGGCCGCTGCGTCTGGCTGGGCTATTGTCCCGCTGGAACATTGTGCCGAGTACCTTAGATGTACGTCGGACATCCATGTTGAAATGTTGTATCCCAGCAAACGAGGCTCCAGCGGCTACTTAGCGGGGACCTCCAAGTCCGAATATGTACCTATTCTCCCCTTTGGATTTCGTGTCGTCCGTGGACGACCGTGTAGTGACCTATGTCAACAGCTTCGTACATCGAAGCTGGACGGCGGACTATCTTATCCGCTCGGTAAGCGAAGCCACGTTGTTTAAAGGCGGCGTGGTCATCACGGCGTACTGGTGGGCATGGTTTCGGGCACCAGAAAACTGCGCCGAACCGGGAAGTCGGAATCCACGAGAAACCCTCCTTTACACGCTATTGATATGCGTTCCCGCATTGCTGATCGCTCGGTTGATGGCGCTATTGCTGCCGTTCCGGCCGCGACCGATATACAACCCGGGGTTGCATCTCAAGCTCGCCTTCACGCTGGCCCCTAACATTCTTGAGCCTTGGAGTTCTTTCCCGAGCGATCACGCAGTATTGTTTTTTGCTTTAGCGACCGGATTTTATCTGGTTTCGCGGCGGATCGGCTGGCTGATGTATATGTATACGACGGTGTGGATTGCGCTGCCACGACTATACCTTGGCATTCACTACCCATCGGACCTTTTAGTCGGAGCTTTCCTCGGGGTGGCTTTTGCTTCGACTGTCCAGATCGCGGCGCTACGCCGTATGATTAACTGGCCCGGGCAACGCTTGCTGGAGTACTCGCCGGGATTGTTCTACGCCATTCTTCTTCACCTCAGCATTCAAACGGCCCTTTTGTACGACCCCTTGCGCCATTTGGCCCGCTCCGCCCTGGGGGCATTTCGCATCCTCGCTGGCCGCCTGTAACATATGCCATTGCGATTGGTAGCTATGCTCCGCATCCGTTCGCGGATTATTCCTGAGACCACCCGCAGTCTCATTTGACTGTCTGAGCCACCACCGTATAATCGATGGTGCCGCGGCTATCACCCGCTGGGACCAACGGGACTTCCATCGTGCAGTGGCCACTCCTATATCCGGCACTTCTCGCGGCGCACACTGCGTCTCTCGGCCAATATTGGCACAAGCTCACTGACCCAACCTTTAGAGGGATTTACCACGCCAATTCCTTCGATTTGGCCATGATGATTCCCTACTTTCTCGTTTTGTTCGTCCTGGCGACTTACGGGCTGCACCGTTATTGGCTGGTCTACGATTACTACACCTACGCGAAGAACGTCCCGGGACCGCCGCCGGAGCCCACCCACTGGCCCCGGGTCACCGTCCAGTTGCCCATTTTCAACGAGCGATACGTCATCGAGCGGCTCGTCGAGGCCATTTCCCGCTTTGACTATCCCCGCGAGTTTCTTGACGTGCAGGTGCTCGACGATTCCACTGACGAGACCCAGCAAGTCGCCCGCGACTGCGTGGACCGCTTCGCCGCGCAGGGCATGCCCGTCGTGTACATTCACCGCGCCAATCGCGAAGGTTACAAAGCCGGGGCCCTGGAAAACGGCTTGAAGACTTCGCGCGGCGAATTCGTGGCCATTTTTGACGCCGACTTCATTCCCGAGCCCGATTTTCTCCGCCGGACCATCCCGTATTTTCAAAACAGGGAAATCGGCATGGTGCAGGCGCGCTGGACGTATCTCAACCGGGACTATTCCCTGCTCACGCAAGTCGAGACGATTCTGCTGGACGGCCACTTCGTTGTCGAGCACGGCGCGCGCTCCCGCCGCGGCACCTGCTTCAATTTCAACGGCACTGCGGGCGTCTGGCGGCGTCAGGCCATCGACGACGCCGGCGGCTGGCAGCACGATACGCTCACCGAAGACACCGACCTGTCTTACCGCGCGCAGCTTTTTGGCTGGAAATTTTTGTACCTTCCGAACGTCGAGTGCGCTTCCGAGCTGCCCGTGGACATGAACGGCTTCAAAGCGCAGCAAGCCCGCTGGGCCAAGGGCCTGATGCAGACGGCCAAGAAAATCCTGCCTCGAGTCTTCGCTTCCAACGTGCCCTGGCACGTCAAGGCAGAGGCCTTCTTCCATCTCACCGCTAACATCAGCTACCCGCTTATGGTGCTGCTCTCGACCATGCTGCTGCCCGCCATGATCGTGCGGTTCTATCAAGGTTGGTTCCAGATGCTGGTTATCGACCTGCCGCTGTTTCTGGCTTCGACGTGTTCCATCTCCAGTTTTTACCTGGTGGCACAGAAAGAGCTGAGGCCAAAGAGTTGGTGGCGCACTTTTCTGTACATGCCCTTCGTCATGGCCACGGGAATCGGAATTTCCGTGCGGAACGCTCAGGCAGTGATCGAAGCCATCGTCGGTAAGAAAAGCGAGTTCGCCAGGACCCCCAAGTACAAAATCGAAGGCAAGAGCGGGTCCTTCGTGAAGAAATCCTATCGAAACAAAGCGGGCTGGATGCCCTACGCGGAAGTCCTTCTGGGCGTCTACTTCGCTTTCACAGTCCTCTACGCCATTCTCAATGAAAATTACGCTACGGTGCCCTTCCTGCTGCTGTTCGTCTGGGGCTACCTCTACACGGGATTTATGTCGCTGGGCCAGGCTTACTTCGCGCATCTCCGATTTGGCGTGGAAGCTCCCGAAATGCGTCCGGCGGCTTCCGGCGCCCCCGGCTTCTGAAATAAAAAGTCCGGGAATTGCGGGACGGGGCAGACCGCAATTCCCGGGAGCGCTGCGTCACGCAATACAAACTGGTTAGAGGGCCGTCGCGCCCGAGGCCGATGAATACGAACCACTCTGCGGCGACATCTCCAGCCGGCGTTCGCGCTTGGTGGCAGCCATGGCGTACAACACGATCAGGCCGACGCCAGCCATCAGGATCAGCACCATCGTCCCGTCCACGATCGTCAAGCGCGCCAAGTCCGCTTCCTGCTTGGTCTCTTGACCGCTCCAGAGCGATTGGCTAGCGGAGGCGGCGGCGTCCGTCTTGTTAGCCACGGCAGAGCTTTGCGCCACGTGGCCGGCCGCAACCTTGGCGACGTGCGGCGTGCCCGGGTTGACGTCAAAAGCGGTGGGGTCCATGTCCTGTTGGGCGTGGGCGGAACTAGCGAGTAGCAGCGCTGCTCCCAACCCCATCAGCATCACTTGCATCCGAATTACTTTCCGGAGTTTCATGAACCCCTCCACTTTCCAGCTTTGTCATTTAACTGCGCTTGCCTAACAGGATTGCAATCTCTGTGCCACGGCCATCCCGGCATCGCCATTCTCCGCGCGCATTCCTGAAGCTATTGAATTTAAATCACTTGAGCGACGTCGATGGCTTCAGCGAGAATCGAAGCACAAGTGTATTCCTGAGGTTTTGCTAACCCCTCGGATAGTCGGCCTATCTGTTCGGATAGATGGGCGGTGGGCCCGCGGCAAGGGTCCTGCTACTCGAAGGTAATCAGTACGATTTCCGGAATCGATCCTAGCCGCAGTGGAGGACCCCAGGTCCCCGCGCCGCTCGAGGTGTAGACCAGCATCTTGCCGATGCGGTTCAGCCCGTAGACGAATTGGCGGTAAATGCGCGAAGCGATCCACGTATACGGGACAAATTGCCCCAGATGGGTGTGCCCGGAAACCTGTAAGCCGATTCCCGCGGCTTCGGCCACACCTACTTGGTCCGGTGCATGCGTCAACAACACGCTTGCCCGCGTGCGGTCCACACCAATGGCTTCCAGCACCGAGCGAAAATGCCCGGCGTGCGTGGCATGCCGGTAGGGCACCCCCACGATCTGCAACCCATCGACGTCAGCCTTTTCATTGTCGAGCACCCGCGCGCCCGTACCGCGAACCGCTTCTAGATACTTGGCCGGGTCGGCGAACTCTTCGTGATTCCCTTCCACGAAGAAGACGCCCAGGGGTGGCCGTAACTTCAGCAATGGCGCCGCCGCTCGCTCGGCGTTCACGGCAGTCCCGTCATAGAGATCGCCCGCAATCAGCACCATGTCCGGCTTCCATTTGGCAATCGACGCCACGATTCGCCGCGCAAAGCCGGCGTTTCTGACGTGTCCAAGGTGCAGATCGCTGACCAACGCGGCAACCCGCCCGCGCCAGGACTCCGGCAGATTCGGCAATTTGACGGTGATGCGCCGCACACGGGTCCAGGCGGCATTAATCACGCCAGCTGCGCTTACGAACGCAGCCAGGCCAAAGAGGGAGGCAGCAAGCGCCCGCCCATCGACGCTGACCCCTGCAAGGCGGGCAGCGCCGTAAACCCCCCAGCACAAGCAAGCCGCAAAGAAGAGGAAGCTCAGCGTGCCGAGCCATACCGCGGAGACCGTGTAAAACCAGCGCACCAAAAAATTGTGGTAACGAAAGGCCAAAACCGATGCTGCAACGAAACTCACCGACAACGCCGCCAGGGTCCATTGCAACGCCGAGATTCCGGGAGGATCGGGCGCCCGCCAAAAGAAATCCCAGGTCTGGTAGAGAAACACGTGTCCCAGGATCAAAACAACCTGAAAGACGCCAATAAACACAGCCAATCGGACTCGCATTCACTATTGGATGCCTCAAACGGGAGATCGCCTACAACCTATCTTCCCCGCAACACATTTAGATCCTTAAACTTATCGATTTTTCAGCGTTTGCCGGGGAGGGGCTCGTTTATCCTGAGTTTCGATGGGCCCCAGCGTCCGCACGGGCACAAGGTGACCGCCCAGCCCGGTTTGTGTACTCCTCGCTGAGTCCGTCAAACCGTTCGCAAATCGACATGGGCGCGCCAAAAATCGCCCAAATCGTCTACAATCCTCCCCGCCATTGTGGTGGCGAGGTGAACGAATGAGTGGTCGCCCTATCCGGCGGTCGACGTATCTGTTTGTGCTGGCAACATTTCTCCCGGCTTGTCTGAGCCTATGCTGCGCGGACGCCGCAAACGCCCAGCAACGCCGGGAGCGCGAGCCCAACAGCGTCTACGCCGAACGTCGCGCCAAGCTCGCGGAGCAGATCGACGGCCCGGTCGTCCTCTGGGGGCTCACTGGCCGCGAAGAATTCTCGCAAGCCTACGTCTTTGCGCAGGAAGAGAACTTCTACTACCTGACCGGGCACAACGAAGAAGGCGCGGCGCTCCTCATTTTGCCGACCGGCAAGCAGGCCGGTGCTCCGCCGGGCGGGAACAAACCCGATACCTGGGACGGGCCGCGTGAAATCCTGTTTCTCCCCGCTAAAGATCCCGCCAAGGAAAAGTGGAATGGCGTCCGGATGTCCCCGGCCGATCCTGGCATCGAGGCGCGGACCGGCTTCGCCGCGGTAAAGCCCTTCGCCCAGCTGCGAGCTGCCGTTGAGAAACTTGGCAAAATTTACGCGAACACCTGGACCATCCAGCCGTACGACACCGAACTCGGCGGCTACCCGCATGAAAAAGAAGTCGTCGACTGGCTCATGCTCGCCACGCCCCAAGTAAAACTAAAGGACATTCGCCAGCAAATCTACGCGCTGCGCCAGATGAAATCCCAGGGCGAAATTGCTTTCTTGAAGCAGGCCATCGAGCTTTCCGTCGACTCCCATCTTGCAGCCATGGGCATGATGCGTCCCGGCCTCTACGAGTATCAGATAGCCGCGAAAATGGTGGAGGTTCATGCCATGGGCGGCTCGGAAGCCGAAGGTTACGCCCCGATCGTCGGCGCGGGGACCAATTCCACCGCGCTGCACTACGACAAGCTTTCCCGCAAGATCGAAGACGGCGACATCGTGGTTCTCGACGTGGGCGCGCAATATGCCGGATATTCCGCGGACATCACGCGCACGCTTCCCGCCAACGGCAAATTCACGCCGCGCCAGCGCGAAATCTACGAGATCGTCCTGGGCGCGCAGAACGCCGCGCTCGCCGCGCTCAAGCCGGGCATGAACATGTGCAAGAAAGGCGACAATAGCGTCTACAAAATTTCCTACGACTACATCAATTCGCACGGCAAAGACTTGCACGGCAAATCCCTCGGGCAGTACTACATCCACGGCCTGGGCCACAACATCGGCCTGGACGTCCACGATCCCGGCGAATACTGCAAGCCGCTCGAGCCGGGCATGGTGGTCACCATGGAGCCAGGCATCTACATCCCCGAAGAAAACCTCGGCGTGCGCATCGAAGACGACGTGCTCATCACTGCCAGCGGCTACAAACTGCTCAGCGAGCGCCTTCCCCGAAACCCCGACGAAATCGAAAAAATCATGGCTGAAGCTGCCAGACAACGCGCCAGGGAAAGCCGGAAGGGCGACGATTAGAGGCTTGCGGCAAAATGACGACCCTGGCCGCCAAAAAACCTTGCTGTTTTCAAGCCTTTCGGTGGAAAATTGAAGCAATGAAACGCAAAGAAAAAAACCTGACGAGAGACGAAGCTATCCAGAAGCTCGCAGCCATTACCGGCGAAATCCTTTCGAAGTACTTCCCTGAAGAAAGAGCGCGAAAAATTAGCGATTGCCGCGAATTCATCACTTCCTTGAAGACCTGCGATTGACCGCCTGGAACCCGGGCCTTTATACTGTTGGTTCGCGCTGGACACGAATTTCCGGCTAGCGTGCCTCGAGTCATTCCGCGAATGTACCAGCGGGCTGTGGTCCGTTCGCCGGAATTTCCGAAATCAGCAATCACACAGGGAGCGCCGGCCGCTCGGCGGTCGCACGAAACTATGAGCAGCGTCAAAGCCACACAACTTCGCCCCGGCATGGTGGTCCAGCACGAGGGGCAACTTTTCACGGTGTTCAGCGTCGATCACCGCACGCCGGGCAACAAGCGGGGTTCCATGCAAACGCGCATGAAGAACCTCAAGTCCGGGATCATGATCGACTACCGGTTCCGCGCCGAAGAATTCGTGGACCGCGCCATTCTCGATGAAGTGGAATTCGAGTACCTGTACAACGAGGGCGACGATTTCCACTTCATGAACACGCAAACCTACGAGCAGATGCAACTCACCCGGGAAGAACTCGGCGAGACCGTCTATTACCTGGTCCCCAATACCGTGGTGAAAGTGGAGTTTTACGAGGACAAGCCCATCGGCGTGGACCTGCCGGACACCATGGATCTCAAGGTCATCCAAACCGAGCCTACCCTGCAAAAGGCCACGGCCAGCGCGGTGGGCAAGCCGGCGACTCTTGAAACCGGCCTGGTGGTCCAAGTACCTCCCTTCGTCAACGAAGGAGACCGCATCCGGGTGGACACCTCGGAAGCCCGGTACGTGCAGCGCGTGGAATAGTTGGTGAGAATTGCTGTCCTAAGTTTGGCTTGGTTGAGGTAGAATTCAGTTCCCGCCTCCGCAGCTGGATGCGACGCAAGTTGGATCCAGATAGAGGCATTTGGCGCCCCGGTTACGGCCGGGGCGCTTTTATTTTTTCCCGGCGGAACCCGCCGCGGATTTCTCGCCAATTTTTTCAGGCGCCTTTTCACCGAAGACGCGCGCGAAGATCGCATCCACATGGCGCAACTGCCGCTGCAAATCGAAAGTGTGTGCTAGCGCTTTTTCGTCCAGATACTTGGTGACGCGTGTATCGGCGGCCACCCGCGCGCGGAAACTGGTATCCGTCTCCCACGCGGCCATGGCGTTCTCTTGTACGGCTTTGTACGCGTCGTCGCGCGGCATGCCCTTTTCCACCAGATCCTGCAGCAACTGCCCCGAGTACACCAGGCCTTGCGTGGAGTCCAGATTGCGCAGCATGCGCTCCGGAAACACTCGCATGTCACGGACGATAGCGATCATCTTGGCCAGCATGTAGTCGATCAGAATGGTGGAATCCGGCAGAATGATGCGCTCCACCGAACTGTGCGAGATGTCGCGCTCGTGCCACAGGGCCACGTTCTCGTAGGCGGCGACCATGTTCGAGCGCACCAGCCGCGCCAGGCCGCAAATCTGCTCGGAGGTAACCGGGTTGCGTTTGTGAGGCATGGCTGAACTGCCACGCTGCTCTCCGCCGAACGGCTCCTCGGCTTCACGGACCTCAGTTCGTTGCAGATGGCGAATTTCCAGTGCGATCTTTTCCAGCGTCGCCGCAATCAGCGCCAGAGTGCTGAGATAGTGCGCGTGGCGATCGCGCTGAATGACTTGCGAGGTCACCGGCGCGACGTTTAGTCCCAAGCGCTGGCAGATGCGTTCTTCTACGTCCGGGCCGAGGTGCGAAGCATTGCCGACAGCGCCGGAAATTTTTCCGACGGCCAACTGTGCCACCGCATCGCGAAAGCGCTCTTGATTACGCTGATTTTCCGCGAACCAGTTGGCGATTTTCAAGCCAAACGTAATGGGCTCGGCGTGGATACCGTGCGTGCGGCCAATCTGCGGCGTATAACGAAATTCCTGCGCCCGCTGGCCGAGCACTTCGCCGAATTTGGCGAGTGCAGCTTCGATGAGCCGGGAAGCGTCGCGGATAAGCAGCGCCTGCGCGGTGTCCACCACGTCGTTGGAGGTCATGCCGTAGTGAAGCCAGCGCGCCGCGGCAGGATCGCCGATGGATTCCCCAACGGCCATGGTGAACGCGATGACGTCGTGCTTTACGCGAGCCTCAAGTTCATTGATCCGGGCCACATCGACCTTGGCGCGCGCCCGGATGGCCGCCGCGGCGTCCTGGGGCACCGCGCCGGCTTCGGCAAGCGTCGCCGTGGCAGCCAGTTCAACGTCCAGCCACCGAGCGAACTTGCTGGCATCGCTCCACACCCGGCCCATTTCTTCCCGCGTATAACGTGGAATCAATTTCGCTTCCTTTGGAGTGCGGCGGCTCGGCGCCGCCTTTACGGTCTCGACCTAGCCCACCTTGTTGCGAACATTGCTCAGTTGCCCGCAGATTGCATCTCAAAGGCGGGACCCAGCTCCCGCACTCCATATCGGATTCGACCGCCAAATCCTTTGTAATGATACGGTATTTCCGCACGGCACGCGAACCACCGCCGTAGTCCCAGGAGGATGGACCGAGATCCTGGGTACCAATCCGAACCTAACCGCGAGCACGAAAACCTGTCTAATGAAGCGGATGAGCCCAAGCGTCGAGACCCCTGGGGACAACGACGCCCTCGCCGTCGAGCGCACGCTTGCCGGCGATCGCGAGGCTTTCCGCGTTCTGGTCGAGCGGCACAGCACCAGCGTGTTCCGCCTGGCCTACCGTATGACCGGAAACCAGCACGACGCCGAGGAAGTCGTTCAGGAGGCTTTTCTGCGCGCGTATCAGAAGCTTCGCCAGTTCGACGGCCGGGCCAATTTCGGGACCTGGGTCTACCGCATCGCTTCAAACTACGCGATCGACCAGATGCGCCAACGCCGCAGCGAGGAAGCCAAGCGCGAGCCTGTGGGCAGGGCCGGAGCCGACGGCGTGGAACTCGATCCGGCAGCGTTGGTGGCGGATGCGGCGCCTTCTCCGGAGCGGCTGGCGCAGAGTGGCGAATTGGCTGCGCAGATGCGGCACGCTCTGAGCTTGTTGACTCCCGCGGAGCGCACCGCTTTCGTGATGCGCCACTGGGGCGGATCAGGAATCGAGGAAATCGCCGAGGCGTTGAAATCCAGTTCCAGCGCAGCGAAGAACACCGTCTTTCGATCGGTGCAGAAGTTGCGGCAGGCGCTGGCGCCGTTTGTCGAGCCGCGCGGGCAAGCCAAAGCAATGGGAACGGAACTATGAAACATCCGAACGAGGAAGAGTTGATCGCGTATCACGATGGCGAGGTTTTCCAGCGCGAAGCCATCGCCGGCCACGTGGCAGGCTGCGCGGAGTGCCACGCGGAACTGGAGCGCATCGATGCGGTTCTTGCGGCCCTCAATACGATGACGGTTCCCGATCCTGGAGACGACTACGGACGCCAGGTTTGGCAGCAGATCGCGCCGCGGCTGCGCGATAGGAAGGCGCACTGGTGGGACTTTTTCCTGGTTGCGCCAAATGCGGCGAATTGGCTGGAGCCGCGGCGCTGGGCTGCGGTCGGGGCCATAGCGGGATTGGTGATCGTGGCGTTTCTAGCGGGCAGGTTCACCAGGCGCGGCGGTCCGGAGCCGATTGCTACGGATGCGAGTCAAGTCCGCGAGCGAGTCCTGATTTTGGCGGTCGGCGAACATTTGGGGCGCGCGGAAATGATTTTGGTCGAGCTAGCGAACGCGCAGCCGAAGAACGCCAGTCAAAAACAGGTGAATATTTCGGCGGAACAGCGGCGCGCGGAAAACCTACTGGAAGAAAACCGCTTGTACCGCCAGACAGCGCTCAAAGAAGGCGACACCGCGTTGGCCAACGTGCTGGACGAACTGGAGCGCGTGCTTCTCGATGTGGCCCACAGTCCGCAAGAGGTTACCCCCGCGCAACTCAAGGGCATCCGGCAGCGGATCGAAGCGCGTGGAATTTTGTTCAAAGTGCGCGTGGTCGACAGCGAACTGCAAAGGCGCGGGGAATCGGCGAAGCCTTCTCCGGCGCCGAGTACTTCGCAGAAGAACGAAAGGAACAAGGTATGACGATCGAAAACTCATCTCGATGGACGCGCAAGGGCTGGCTCTTCGCCGCGCTGCTGTTGGCGATACCGGCATTCGCGCCGCACGGAGCCACTACTGCACAAACGCGAAACAGCCAATCGCCAGCCGGGACAGAGGACCAGGAAGACAGCGCGCAAGATCAGCAGGATCGCGAGCAAGAAAAACGCGATCGCGAACAAGAGGCTCAGGACCGCGAAGAAGAGAAGCGCGACCGGGAGCAGGAAGCCCGCGACCGCGAACAGGAAAAAGCGGAGCGCCTGGAAGAGCTATATGACGACGGGCGCGAGGCCCTAGACGAAGAGCGTTACGACCAAGCCGAAGAGAAATTCAGCGAGCTGGCACAGACAAAAGGCTCGCAGACCGATGCCGCACTGTATTGGAAGGCTTACGCGGAAAACCGCCTGGGCAAGAAGGACGCCGCGCTGGCAACGATCGCCAACTTGAAGCAGCGTTTCCCGCAAAGCCGCTGGCAGAAAGATGCCGGCGCGCTAGAAATCGAGGTGCGGCAGCGCACCGGACAGCCCTCGCGGCCCGAATCGCAGAGCGATGACGAGCTGAAAATTCTGGCGATCCAGGGCCTGATGAACAGCGACCCCGAGCGGGCCATGCCCCTGCTGGAAAAAGTCTTGAGCGGAACGGGTACGCCACGAGAAAAATCCAAGGCGTTGTTTGTGATCGCCCAAAGCGGATCGCCCGAAGCACAACAAATTCTGGTTCGAGTCGCCAAAGGAGAGAGCAATCCCGACCTCCAGCGCAAAGCCATCGAGTATCTGGGCATCTTTGGCGGCGTGCACGGCGGCATTCGCGGTGGGGTGCGGGGTGGCGTCGAAGGCGGTGTGGGTGGGCCCAAGTCCGCGGGCGGCGCGCTGCAAGACATCTATGCATCGACCACGGATGAATCCATCAAGCACGCTATCTTGCGCAGCTACATGATTTCCGGGGACAAAGACGATTTGTTTGCCGCAGCGAAGAGCGAAAAGGATGTGGAGCTGCGGCGAGAGGCCATCCGGCAGCTTGGCCTTCTTCATGGCGTCAGCGAACTGCAACAGCTCTATCAAAAAGAAACCTCGACGGAGGTGCGCCGGGAACTCTTGCAGGCATTTTTCCTGGCGGGTGACGCAGGGCGCCTCGTCGAAGCCGCGAACGGAGAGAAGGATGCAGATCTCCGCCGCACCGCCATACGCAACCTCGGGCTGATCAATTCCAGCGAATCGTCCAAAGCGCTGCAAGCGATCTATGGGAAGGAAACGGATCGCGCGGCGAGAGAGGAAGTGCTCAACGCCTACTTTCTGCAGGGAAACGCCGTAGCGCTAGTGGCCATTGCCCGCAGCGAGAAAGACGCGGAACTGAAGAAGACGGCAGTGTCCAAGCTGGCTCTGATGCATTCCAAAGAAGCAACCGACTATCTGATGGAGATTCTCCAGAAGTGAGGTGGAGCATGAAGACGCGCAGAATCATATCTATGATTGGAAGCGCTCTGGCGGCGATGCTTCTGGTGGCACCGCTTCTCCTTGCGCAGGATGAAGGTCCCCGCCCGCCGCGCATCGAGAACGCCCGAGTGGAAAAGCGCACTTTGACGGAACCTCTCGCGACTGAAATGGCAAAGTTGGCCGAGCCATCAGCGCAGCCGCGGTGGATCGGCTATGCCGTGGCTCGAATCCCGGGTGATCGAGAGATGTGCTGCGAAAACTACCAGGGCCCGCATGGAAATTCAGGATGCGGAACGTGCCGGCTCGAAGGTAGCGACCATGGCATCAGCATGAGATCCAACAACGATACGGTGAAACTCGAAGGCCCGCAGAATATCGTGATTTTATTTCGCGCTGAGAACAAGCGAGTCATGAAGATTCGCGTGGTTTCCGAAGGGTGTGCGCTGGACGCGGGAGGGCTCTCCTTGGTCTGGCTCACGGGCGTGAAACCCGCGGAAAGCGTGGCCCTGCTTAGCGGTTATGTGCGCGGCGCAGACCTCGAAGACCGGCACGGCGATGACGTAAGCCACGGAGCGCTGGCGGCCATCGCCATGCATGGCGACCCCGCTGCCGACGGCGCGCTGGAATCTTTCGCTCAACCGCAACAACCCGAATCCCTGCGCCGGCAAACCGCTTTTTGGCTGGGCCAGGCTCGCGGCAAAACAGGCTTTATGGTGCTGCAGAAAATGGCGAAGGGCGATCCCAGCTCCGAAGTGCGCGCTCAAGTGGCCTTCGCGCTGTCGGTCAGCCGCGAACCGGGAGCGCTGGACGAAATGATCCGCATGGCGAAACAAGATGAAAACGCGCGCGTGCGCGGCCAAGCGCTCTTCTGGCTGGCGCAGAAAGCCGGGCACAAAGCTGTAGGTACACTCACCGGGGCGATCGACAACGACCCCGACACCGAGGTGAAAAAAAAGGCGGTGTTCGCGTTGAGCCAGCTTCCGAAAGACGAAGGCGTACCGAAATTGATCCTGGTGGCGGAGACCAACCGCAATCGAGAGGTCCGCAAGCAGGCCATGTTCTGGCTGGGACAATCGAACGACCCGCGAGCGCTCGCGTTTTTTGAGAAAGTGCTGGCGCAATGAATCGCGAGATACTCCACGCTTACAAGGGAAAGAGAATCAACCGCTGAGACGCAGAGTTAGCGCAGAGAAGAATTCGGCACCACTGGAGCAATTGCAAGTTAACGCAACAGGTCTTCGAGCTGGACGCGGGCTTCGGTTTTAGAGTCGCGGTACTTTACGATCACGGCGGCTTGCAGCGAGATGCCGTACTTTTTGCCCAGCGGGTGCGCGACCGCTCGCGATCCAGGAACGACGATGGCTTCTTCGGGAATCACCAAAGGCTCGGTCTCCGACGCCGTGTACACCGCATCCTTCACTAAATCGTAGACCGGGATGGAACGATTCAGGATCGTGCCGGTACCTAAAACGGCGCGGCGTTTCACAACCGTGCCTTCGTACACGCCGGAATTGCCGCCGACCAAAACCTCGTCTTCAATCACCACAGGTAGCGCTCCCACGGGTTCGAGCACTCCGCCGATCTGACTCGCGGCGGAAATGTGACAGTTGCGGCCGATTTGCGCACAACTCCCCACCAGCGCGTGAGAGTCGATCATCGTCCCTTCGCCGACGTATGCGCCCACGTTGACAAACATCGGCGGCATGCACACCACGCCGCGGCCAATGTAGGTGCCGTCGCGAATGCTGGAGCCGCCGGGAACGATGCGCACACCATCGGCAACGCCGATCGCCCTGACCGGATAAGTCGACTTGTCGATAAAAGGCTGCCGCACCTCGTCGACTGACATATCCACGATCGCGCCCATGCGAAACCCGAGTAGGATTCCCTTCTTCACCCAGGCATTCGCGCGCCAACCGGTCGCCGCCGCGGATTCAGGCTCCGCCGCGCGAATTTCCCCGCGATTCAGCGCGCCCTTGAATTCGCCGAAAAGCCGAAAGTGTTCTTCCGTGTATTGCGCCGGCGGTTCATCGAAGAGCCGCTCAATTTGCGACGGCAGCATGCACTCTCTCGACCATCCCCAGCGCCACCAGCACGCCGCGAATGCGCTCTTGATTTTCCGCCTTGGGCGGAACCAGCGGCAGCCGCCACGCCGCCTCGAGCAAACCCATCTCCGCCATCGCCGCCTTCACGGGAATCGGATTCGATTCCACAAAATTTACTTCCATCAAAGGATGGTAGCGGCGATGCACTTCGCGCGCCCCGGCAAAATCACCATGGTTGGCCAGCCTCGTAAGCTGCGCCATCTCCGCCGGAATTTCATTGGACACCACGGAAATCACCCCGCGTCCGCCCAGCGCAATCAAAGGCAGAGTGATGGCGTCGTCACCCGAAAGAACAATGAAGTCGTCCGGAACGATATTGAGAATCGCGGCCATCTGCGAAATGCTGCCCGACGCTTCCTTGATCCCCACGATATTCTCAATTCCCGCGAGTCTCTTGACCGTCGCCGGTTCGATATTCACGCCAGTCCGTCCCTGCACGCTGTACAGAACGATGGGCAACGCCACTGCCGCGGCAATCGCGCGATAGTGCTGATACAAACCTTCCTGCGTCGGCTTGTTGTAGTAAGGCGTGACCGACAGAATGCCGTCCGCGCCGATGGCCGCGAGTTCCCGCGCCAGCGTAATCACTTCGGCGGTGTTGTATCCGCCGGCCCCGGCCAGCACCGGCACCTTGCCCTTGGCCACTTCCACGGTGATCTCCACCACGCGCAAATGTTCTTCGTGCGTAAGCGTCGGGCTCTCGCCGGTGGTGCCGCAAGGAACCAAAAAATCGATCCCTGCGTCGATTTGCCGGCGGATCAAATTCCGCAGCGCCGGTTCATCCAGCGAACCATCGCCCCGGAAAGGTGTAACCATTGCCGTGCCGCATCCTGTAAACATTTTCTTGCTCCTTATAAAATCTTCGGCGTTAGCTTTCTAGCTCGCCGAGGATCTCTCGAAATTCAAATAAACCTTTTTTCCCGGCCACCCAGCGCGCCGCCCGCAGCGCTCCCCGTGCAAATCCCTCGCGGCTCCGAGCCGTGTGGCGCAGCGTGATGGTGTCCGCCGCGGAATCAAAACCAATTTCATGCGTGCCGGGATGCGCTCCCGCGCGGTTCGCGCTAAGACTGATCGGCCGCCCGTACCCCGCAACGCACATCTCCTCCGCCAACTTGCGCAACGTGCCAGACGGCGCATCTTTCTTCGCTGCGTGGTGAATCTCCCAGCCCCATGCGTCGTATTCCCGCTGCTTGGCGAAAAGCGCCGCAGTATGTGCCACGGCCTGCAGAAAAAGATTCACGCCGACCGAAAAATTCGGCGCCCAAACCAGCCCGGTCCCGTTCTGCGCCACCGCCTGCCGCGCCGCGGGCAACTGCTCGAGCCATCCGGTAGTTCCCACCGCCGCGTTCACTCCCGCAGCCGCAAGCTGGCGGATGTTTTCCGCGGCCGCGGCCGGCGTCGAAAATTCCACGGCCACATCCACGCCGCGCAGCAGCGCGAGCGTCAACCCCGCCCCGTCGGCGTTGTTCCGACTATCGAACTGCGCGCGCACGTCGAAGCCATATTCGGGCGCAAGCTGTTCGATCAGCCGACCCATCTTTCCGTACCCGACTATGGCAAGTCCCAGCGTCATGCGCTCACCCGACCGGACGCCAAGAGCTTCGTAACCATCTGCGCATAAATCTCCACCGCTTCCGACAATTCCTTCTTCGCGATGCGCTCTTCCGCCGTGTGCGCCACGTGAATGCTCCCCGGACCTATCAAGAATGGTTTGCCCCACGCTTCGCCAAAAGTAGGAATGTCGGTAGTGAAAGCCACCACCGTAGTTGGCAAGCCGTCGAAGCCCGCCAAGCGATGCGCCGGCGTGTGCAGCACTTCGCGAGCCTCCGCGCGTCCAGCCACAGCAGCAGCAACACCCGCGCGCAGCGCCGCGGGATCGCCCACGGTTCGGAACATAATCTCCGCGTGCGCTTCGTCGGCCACCACGTTCGGCGCCCGCCCGCCGGAAATCGTGCCGATATTCAAAGTGGTCGGGCCGAGCAGCGCTTCTTGCGGCAGCGGAATCTCTCGAATCTCGCGCAGCACATCGAGCAAGGTATGTATCGCGGAGTGGCCCAGCTCGGGATAAGCAGAATGCGCCAGCTTCCCGCGCGCGGTAACTTCGTAGCGCAGCGCTCCTTTGGAGCCAATCGCCAGGCGATTTTCGGTCGGTTCACCGTTAATCAAAAATCGCGACCCGCGCGGCGTAGCCGCCGCAGCCTTGGCCCCGGCGCTGTTGCGCTCTTCCCCCACCACAAACAGCAAGCCGAAATTCCGCATCCCGGCCGCCAGCAGCTTCTCCGCCGCCGCAATCATCGCCGCAATAATGCCCTTGGCATCGCACGCCCCGCGTCCCCAAAGAAATTCCGCGTCTTCGCGCGAGGCAAAGAACGGCGGCACAGTATCCATGTGCGTCGAAAGCGTCACCACCGGATCGCCCCAAGCCGCGAAAATGTTGTCGCGTCCCGGCTCCGCGGGAATCCGCTCCAGCCGCCCGGTGGAATGCCGAGCGATCCCGGCAAGGCGGTCAAACAAAAAGTCGCCAACCAACTTCTCATTGTTGGTCACCGACTCGATGTCGACCAGCTCCCGTGTTAGCTCAAAGAGATTCATATCCACCAACTATGGAGTGCGGGACTCAGGTCCCGCTTTGCGCACTCACACTCGCCCAGCCGCAGCCGCAAAAAGCCCAGGCCGAGCCGCTTCCCTAGCGCGTAACGAAACAGCGCTGTACGCCACAAAAACGCCTCAATCAATTTTCAGGAGGAAACGCAAAGAAAGGAAGGAACCACGAGGAAACCGCTCGGGCCGCCGCCTCTCGATAGCGCTTCATCCCGATAACAGGATGACAGTGGACAGGCCTTAGACCTGACCCCCAACCGCTGCGGTGTCAGCTACCGCGGCGATTTCGGCGGACAACTTGTGGCTCTCGACCTGACCGGCCCATTTACCAGCGGCCTCACCGGTCTACAAGCGGCCCCTTTTCGCTCAGGCGATCCGAAGCTGATCGGAACAGCTCGCCCGGCTACTCATGGCCTCCGCACCTCTACCAAGAACAAAAGGAGTTTAGGACAGCATGGCCGGAGTGTCAATGCATGTGTTTTGGCCTGTTTATTTCAGATAGGAACGCGCTTCGGTTTCTCGTTGCGTGATCCCCTGATATCCTTGATCATCTTTCACCTGTCGCACCGGACCAACTCATGGACATAAATCTTTTCTTCGCCCTTCTCGGCGGCCTGCTCGTCCTCGCCTTCGTCGCCAACCGCCTGGTGCGCTTCACCCGCGTCCCCGACGTCATCATCCTGATGGCCACGGGCGTGGTCATCGGCCCGGTGCTCCATTGGGTTAATCCTGACATCTTCCGCGGCGCCTCACACGGCTTTGGCTCTCTCGCGCTGATCCTCATCCTTTTCGAGGGTGGCCTCGATCTGAAGCTTCGCGAAATCCTCAAGCACTTCGGCTCGGGTTTCTTTCTGTCGCTCTTCAGCTATGTTCTTTGCATGTCAGCAGTCGCCACCGTTTGCCGCCTGGCGCTGCATTTTTCGACCCTCAACGCGCTCTTGATCGGCGCGGTTCTGGGCTGCATCAGCAGTGCCATCCTCTTGCCGGTGCTGCAGCAGGTGCATTTGCGGCGCGAAGTAAAAGTAACGCTGCTCGTCGAAGCGTCGTTCGGCGATGCCCTGGCCGTTCTAGCGGTGACCACTTTGCTGGACGTCGCCGCAGGCGGCAGCGCTGATCCACGCAGGGTGGCGTGGGTCCTGGGCTCCAGCTTAGTCCTAGCGGTGACCGCAGGCATTCTTGCGGGAATGCTCTGGTCCTACCTGCTCCCTGTTCTATCGGAAGAGCGTTTCTGGCATGTCCTGACCTTCGCCGCCTTACTCCTGGTCTATTCCGGCGTCCATTTCATGAAAGGCAATGACCTCGTTTCGGTCTTGGTCTTCGGCCTCACGCTCACGAATTTCCAGGCGGTTCGCAAGCGCCTGCACTTTGACGAATTCGCCGGCTCCGACTGGTTCCACGAAACGCCCGTCAAAGGCCAGGACGGCAGCGCGCCCAATCATCCCAACGCGCAGATGCTCACATTTCATGGAGAATTGGCTTTTCTTCTGCGCACGTTTTTCTTCGTGCTGCTCGGCACGCTCGTCAACTACGCGGAAATGCGAAAAAACACCCTGCTCGCTCTCTTGTGTTTCGCCGCGATCTTGGTAGCACGTGTAGTTGCGGTGCAAGCGGGCCGGTTGGCCTGGCGTTCCTTTTCCCCACTGGAGCGCGAACTAATGGTCTGGTTCGTCCCCCGCGGCCTGATCACCGCGGTCCTCGGCATCGAAGTACTCGAAGCCCGTGGCGCGGACTTCGCCTTTCTACCGTCGCTGGCCTTCGCCTTAGTCGTCCTCACCAACCTCGTGCTTCTGGTCGGCACCGTCCGCGCCCGAAATCTACCGCCTCCCGAACCAGAAGCAGTCAAGGCCGAACCCGAACTCGCCACGTAACAGGCGCAAGCCCACCAAGAGAAGTCCAGTGCATGGACTTCAGCATGGCATAGGCTTCAGCCTGTGCACCTCCAGCAAAGGTACACTTTCAGCAGCGGCTTCTTGGCCGCTGAGTGAAAAATGTAGGGGCGCGCTTTAGCGCGTCCCTCCCATCTCTTAGGGTCATTCTTTAGGAGGTCGGGGCTTCCAGCCCCGACGTTGCGAGTCACGAAAACGAGGGCTTCAGCCCCTGAAGCAAGCCCTTAGCTCCGCACCAATTACGAGACGCCCGCCTTCTACAGCTCAAGCGTCTTGAGCGGCGCACCCTGCTGCGCCACCAGCAGTTCGCCGTGGAAAGCGCACTCCGCCGGGCGGCGGCCCAGCGCCTCTTCGGCGGAAAGCCGCGCTAGATCGGGATTGTTGTTTTCTTGCGAGAGGTGCGCGAGGACCAGATACCGCGCCCGCGCGTCGAAGCCATCAGGATCGGCCAAATATTCACTGACAGCATGATTGGAAAGATGCCCGGTGCGGCTAAGCACTCGCTGCTTCACCACCCACGGATACGGCCCGACCTTCAGCATGTCCAGGTCGTGGTTCGACTCTAGCATCAAGCAATCCGCCTCGCGCAGATGCACTTTCACCAGCTCCGGCATGTAACCAAGATCGGTGACCAGAGCCATTTTTACGCCATCGGCCCGGAAGGTGAAACCGATAGGATCGGCGGCGTCATGAGGAATGGCGAAGGCGTGAATTTCAATATCCCCCACGCAAAAACGCTGCCCCGCGTGAATGGTCTCCACACCGCGCAGGCGTTTTTCCAGCCGCTCCGGCAAGGCGCGATGCAGCGCGTCCATCGTTTGTTCCGTGACGTACAGCGGCGCCTTCCACAGGCCCAGCATCTGCGGCAAACCGTTGCAGTGGTCGCTATGTTCGTGGGTAATCAGGATGCCGTCGAGGTGCTCGACGTCTTTTTCGATGGCTGCCAGACGCGCCAAAGTTTCGCGTTTGCCGAGTCCGGCATCGATGAGGAGGCGGGTATTCTGTGTCTCGAGTAAGGTGATGTTGCCCGAGCTGCCGGACGCCAGAATGGATACCCGCAAGCCGATCGCTTCCCCCTCAGTACCGCGAAGCAATTTCCAGAATCATGGCAGAGCGCTGAACGCTCGTCAACGTAGAATCACCAATGTTGCCAGCAAACTTAGCAGGCCAGGCGGGAGCGGTCGAGGGTGAAGCCGTTGAGGGGGCCTAGCACCGTTACCGCGATTTGCTCTTGGCGGAAGAATTCTTGGGCGATGGACTGGACTTCTTCGCGGGTGACGGTTTCGATGCCGGCCAGGATTTCGTCGAGCGAGTAGAAGCGCCGGAAGTACAGTTCCTGGCGGGCTAGGTTGGACATGCGCGCGCTGGTGGATTCCAGCGACAGCATCAGCGAGCCTTTGAGATGGTTCTTGGCGCGCAGCAGCTCTTCTTCGGTGACCAGCGCTTCCTTCAGATCGCGGAATTCCTTGATCACCAGGTCGATCACCTGGCCGACCGTTTCTTTGGCGGTGCCGGCGTAGATGGTCATCATGCCGGCATCGGAGTACGGCGTGAGCTCGCTAAAAACGGCGTAGGCCAGGCCCTGTTTTTCGCGGATGTTCTGGAACAGCCGCGAAGACATGCCGCCACCGAGCAGATTGTTCATCACCGCGACCGCGAAGCGGCGCTCGTGCGCCAGCGGCACCGACGGCACACCCAGGCAGACGTGCACTTGCTCCAGGTCGCGCTTGGCTTCCAGATGAATCGGCGCGTTGGTGGACGGCGCGGCGTGCCCTTCCACCTCGCCTGCGGGCTTTAGGCCGCCGAATTCGCGCTCCACCAGCTCCAAGACCCGTTCGTGGCCGACGTTCCCTGCGGCTGAAATCACCAGGCGATCCGGCGCGAACCAGCGCTGAAAGCGTTTCCGCAGCGCATCGCGATTGAATTGCCGCACCGTTTCCGGCGTACCCAAGATCGGACGGCCCAGCGGATGCTCCGGCCAGAAGCCGCGGGTGAAAATCTCGTGCAGCAGATATTCCGGGTTGTCCAGGTCCATCTTGATTTCTTCGAGGACCACCTGGCGCTCTTTGCGAACGTCTTCAGAGTCGAATTTGGGGCGCAGCACCAGGTCGGCGATCACGTCGAAAGCGATGGGCAAATGCTCGTCGAGAACTTTGGCGTTGAAGCAGATCTGTTCCTTGGAGGTGAAGGCGTCCAGCATGCCGCCGACGGAATCCATTTCGCGGGCGATGGCTTCGGCGGAGCGGCGCTCGGTGCCCTTGAAAACCATGTGCTCCATGAAATGGGCGAGGCCGTTTTCTTCCGGGACTTCGCGGCGGGAGCCGTTGCGAATCCACACGCCAACGGAAACCGAGCGGACGTGGGACATGGTCTCGGTAAGCACCACCAGGCCGTTGGGCAGGACATGCTTCTGGATGTCGCGCGCTTCGGTGGCCATCCTAAGATTGTGACACAGGCACGTAGAAAGGAGAAAACTATCGGCGCGGCTGTAATACTAAGGGGCGTCAGAGTCAGGCGTCGGTTGGTCGGTGGTCGCAAAACTCAAGCGCGTGCAACTGTAGCGGCCGCCGACCGTGGCGGGCGCCTTTGCCTTGGCTCGGCCCTTCGCGGAGCCAGTCTACGCTGGGAGTTACAGCAGCCTTTCAGCCGGATTCAGCTTGCCGTACTCGCTGGTGTAGTGCAGTGGAACGTCGGAATAGGTTCCCTTTTCGCGCTGATAGACTTCGCAAGTATCGAAGGGTTTGGAATACACGTGGACGCTGACGGCACGCTGCTGGAACTCCGCAAGATTGAGCACCTGATGCACGGGTTCGAGCGGGTTGACGTGGACGGGATGGGCAGCGTCCATTTCGTAGACTTCGGTTGGGGCGATATGACAGGTGCCGCGGGCGGCGTCGCGAGCGCCCACATGGAAATTCTGGATGCGCAGCCGGCCGATGGGAGCGGACATCCAGCAATTCTGGTCGCGATGATTGTGGACCCGGCTGGCCTGGCCGATTTCCCAGCAGATGGTCATGCACTCGAAGACGTCGTTCTTAAAGATGAGATTGCGGGTGTAGCTGCCTTTGGAGAAGAACAGATACTTGTCGAGAGTCTCGGGGAGCACGGCGTGGTTGAGGATGTAGCCTTGCACGTTTTCGAGCGTGAAGTTGCGCTCGGGGATGGCGGCGAGGCCTTTCACCCAGTCGGTGATGGTCATGCGGTCCGTGGTCGCTTGCTTGCTCATGCTGCGCCTCCGAAGGGCAATCCGGAGAAAGCGAGGATTGTCGAAGAATTATAGCGCGGTTTGCGGCGGAAAGAAGCGGAGCGGCGAAGCAATGAAGTAAGGAAGTAAAGAGGCCAGAAACGCGGTAATCTGTACCTTCTGGTGAATGGCGCGTGGCGCGCGAAGGACTTACGACGGATGGAACTCCTAGGTAAATCGAAAGAAGAGCTGCGCGAATTTTGTAAATCGCTGGGGGAGCCTGCGTTTCGCGGCGGGCAGATTTATCACGCGCTGTACCGCGAGCGAAAGTTCGACGTGGCGCCGATGACCAACCTGCCGGCGGCGTTTCGTGAGCGCTTGGCGCGGGAGGCGGAGGTCACGCTGCCGGTGGTGCGGCAGAAGTATGCTTCGACAGATGGATCGGTGCGGTATTTGTTTTCACTGCCGAGTGGCGAGGCTTCGGAGAAGAACGGATTCACCACAGAGGTCGCGGAGGGCACAGAGAAGAACGCCGAGAAGAAACGCCGTATACGGCCCGCGTCAGTGGAAGCGGTGTTCATGCCCAGCGAGCGGCGGCAGACCATTTGCGTTTCCACGCAGGCGGGTTGCGCGGTAGATTGCCAGTTCTGCCTGACAGCGCAGCTTGGGTTGATCCGCAATTTGACGGCTGGCGAGATTTTGGCGCAAGTGCTGCTGCCGCTGGAGGAACACAAGGGGGACTTGGGGCCGCAATTCACCCAGGGCCCCACGGGCAAGCAGACCAACATCGTGCTGATGGGCCAAGGCGAGCCGCTGTTGAACTTCGATGCGGTCATGGCGGCGATGCGCATTTTGCTCGATCCCGAAGGCGTGGGGATTTCCCCGAAGAACGTGACCATCTCGACCAGCGGCATCGTCCCGGGCATCGAGCGGCTGGCGCAGGAAAAGGTCCGGCCCAAGCTGGCGATTTCCTTGAACGCCTCAAGCGACGAGCAGCGCAGCGCGCTGATGCCCATCAACAAAAAATATCCGCTGTTCGCGCTGCTGCAAGCCTGCAAAAACTATCCGCTGCGTCCCTGGGAGCACCTGATGTTTGAGTACGTGATGCTCGGCGGGGTCAACGATACGCCGGAGGACGCGCGGCGCGTGGCCCGGCTGCTGGCGCCAATCAAGGCGGCGAAGGTCAACCTGATTCCCTGGAATCCGGGCGAATTGCCGTACCGGGAATCTCCACCGGACGCGATTGGAGAGTTTCAAAAGATTCTGATCGACCGCGGCATACTGACATTCGTGAGGTATTCGCGAGGCCGCGATGTAATGGCCGCCTGCGGCCAATTGGCGCTCAGAGAAGCGAGTAGCTCCCCATTGCTCGTTCTCGGTTGAGCCTCGATCCCGGGTCAAGCTACGACTTTCGGCTTCTACCCCCACTCCACTGTTTTTTGTCAATGCCGACTACGCTTAGGAGGCGGCCACTGCGGGGGCCTTCTTTGCGGTAACTGAAGAGGAGATCAGGGTGGCAAGCGGTGCACAGGCCGCTGATTTGGATGTTTTGGGGACGCATGCCGGCTTCGAGGAGCTGCGAGCGGTTGGCTTTGCTGAGGTCCAGGCGGACCTTGTTGGGGGGTGGCTGGTGGCCCGGGGGCATCATGTTCAGCCATTGCAGGGGGTTGGGCTCGTCGCCGGTGCGGAGTTCGTCGAAGAATTCAGGGGCGTTTGGGAATTGCGCGGTGAAGGCCGCGGCGACTTCGGTGCCGACTTCGTAGCAGCAGCCGCCGATGGTGGGGCCGATAGCTGCCAGCAGGTCCTGGGGGCGGGAGCCGAACTGCATTTGCAGCTGGCCGATGGTTTTTTCGACGATGCGCTGCAAGGTGCCGCGCCAACCCGCGTGGATGGCGGCTACGACCCGCTTTTTGGGATCGACGATCAGGACCGGGGCACAGTCGGCGGTGCGGATGCCTAGGAGCAGGCCCGGGCGATTGGTGACCGAGGCGTCGCCTTTGCACTGCTCGGCCGGGCCGGAATCGAAGGTGCGGACTACGTCCGAGTGGATCTGATGCAGGGAAACCAGCGTTAGATCGGAAGCGCCCAGGGAGGACTGGAACCTCCGCTTGTTTTCCTCGACGTTTTCGCGGGAGTCCCATTCTACGGCGCCTAGATTCAACACCTTCTCGCCTTTGGCATCGCTTACACCACCTGGGCGGGTGCTGAAGCCGTGGATTAGCCAGGGGAGTTTTAGGAGCGCAGGAACCTGCAGGACGCGGACGCCGCGGAGTGTGCGCTCCGACCAGGGGTGCTTTGTGTCCGGGGCCTTGGAGGGTTTGCGCTTGCGGGGACTTGGCTTTGTTTTCGCTGGGGGCATGAGTCTGTCAGTATAATCGCAGATTGCGCGGGGGACGTGTTTGCGGCTGGGGCGGTTGCTGGGGACAGGACTTCTTAGCCGGTGTTGAAGAAAGCGCCCGCCTCGGAAATCGGGCCGCTACAGGTGCTTGCGTTTCGCGGGTTGCTGACGGGTGGTGTTGAGATTCGTTGGCGCTGTAAGAGCGATGGCGAGGGCGGCGACTGCGGTTCAGTGGTGGTTTTGTGGCAGGGGGCACAGACAGGAGTGTCTGTGCTACACCGGCGGGATTCGGGGGTAGCTTGATTGTTGGGTTGGGCGTGGACATTGCGGAAGTGGGGCGGATTAAGGCGGCCATCGAACGGCACGGCCAGGTTTTCTTGCGGCGAGTGTATACGCCGCGGGAAATCGAATATTGCGAACGGTTCAAGAACAAGTTTGAGCGGTATGCGGGGCGCTTTGCGGCGAAAGAAGCGGCTATGAAGGCGCTTGGCACTGGCTGGGCGCGGGGCGTGCGTTGGGTGGATGTGGAAGTGGTGCGCCAAAAGGGCGGGCGGCCTACGATGGCGCTGGCTGGGGAAGCGGGGAAGGTGGCGGAGCAGCTGGGGGTGAAGAACATTGCGCTGAGTATTACCCACACGGAGACGCAGGCGCTGGCGCAGGTGATTTTCGAGGGTTGAAGGCTATGGATAATTTCCCGGAGTTTATGAAGCGGGCGGCGAATCGGATCGCTACAAGCAGTCAGGCGACTCCGGGAGTGGAAGGTTACGTTTTTGACGGAGTGGATGGGAGCCAGATGGCGTTTTGGACTTGCCCGGAGACGGCGGCGTCTGGAGAGCACGTTCACGACTACGACGAATACATGATTGTGGTGCAAGGCTGCTACACCTTGCTCGTCGACGGCGACCGGATTCCCGTGAAGGCCGGTGAGGAATTCTTCATTCCGCGTGGCGTCGTGCACGCCGGCGAAGTTGCGGCTGGGACACGGACGATTCATGCGTTTGGCGGACATCGAGCCGACCGGATTCGCGGATAGCGCGGCTTCAGCGGTGAAAGCGGCGCCTGAGCGCCGCACTCCAAATTACTTCACGACCAGGAATGAACCAAGGGCTAGGGCGTCGATGCCGGCGCAGTAGAAGCTGCGGACGGCTTCACGAGGGTTGGAGACTAGCGGTTCGCCGAAGAGATTGAACGAGGTGTTGACCAGGACCGGGGCAGGGGCGGCTTCGCCGAATTTGTGGAGCAGGCGCCAGAAACCGGGGTTGGAATTTTTCTCAACCGTGTGGACGCGGACTTCGCGGCCGTTGAAGGCGAATTGTTCGAGGCCGGCCACGGGATTTTTCAACGTGGCAAGAGAGGCCATGAAGCGGCAGTTGGGGGAGGCATCGAAGAATTCGGCGGCGCGCTCCGCGGGAATGGAGAGCGCGAAGGGATGGAAGTCTTCGCGGTGCTTGATGTACTGATTGACGTTGTCGATGACGTATTCGGAAAAAGGAGAGGCCAGGATGCTTCGATTGCCGAGGGCGCGATGACCGAATTCGGTGCGGCCCTGGCACCAGGCCACAATCTTGTCGTGCTGGAGCAGCTTGGCGGCCTCCGCGACCAGGTGATCTTCGCCGGACAGGTATTTGTAGATGATTTTGCAGTTGTCGAGGACGGCCTTGATGGTCTGCGAGTTGAGATCCGGCCCGAGCGACAGCGTGGTCATGGCCGCGCGGCCGGATTTGCCCGTGTGCTTCTTGCGCGCTAGGAACGCGGCGCCCAGCGCCGTGCCGGCGTTGCCGGAAACCGGCTGAACGTGCACGTGCTGGAAGGTGCTGCGAGTCTCCAGGGCGCGGACCAGCAAAACGTTGAGAAACACGCCTCCCGCGACGCATAGGGACTCCACTCCGGTCTGCGCCTGAAAACGGTGGGCCATTTCGAGAACGGTTTCTTCCAAAAAGAGCTGGGCGCTGCGGGCTAAAGCGGCGCAAACCGCGGGGTCGCCGCGAAATTTTTCGCGATGAATCTTCAACTCGCGATAAAACTGCGGAGAGAACGTGCCTCGCTCGTCGGGACCTGCGGCGAAATAGCGGCGGTCGAGTATGGGCAAGCCGTGGGAATCGCGACGGAACACTTTTCGAAACGCCGGAAGATATTCGGGCTGGCCCTGCCGGCCGAGCCATTGGATTTTGTGCTCATCGCGGTTCGGCCGGAGCCCGAGCAGCGCGGTGATGCGCGAGTAAAACCAGCCCAGGGAATCCGGGAAGTTCATGGCGCGCAGCGGACGAATTTCGTCGCCTTCGCCGAGGAAGATCTGCCCACAGCGTGAGCCCGAGCCACCGTCGAGCGTCAGAATCAAGGCGCGATCGAATTCCGAAGCATAAAAAGTGCTGGCGGCGTGGCACAAGTGATGCTCGAACTGCTGCAACTTCACGGCCCCGCTTAAGTGCTGGCGCAGCTGGCGAATCGCTGCCGACTTGCGCGAGTCTTTGGCGGATTTGCGCCTGCGATTGGCCCAAAACTGGGAGCCCAGGCCAGATTCGCGTAGGCGGGCTTCTTGCGGGAGGTCGGCGAGCGCGGCGAGTTTGAGGTCGGAGACGCCCGCGCCTTGCTGTTCCAGGCAGCGGATCATGGCCAGGCGGGGGAAATTGTCGGCCCCGACGGAGCGATTTAGTTTTTCTTCCTCGACCGCGCCGAGGATGCCGTCCGCGTTCAGCAACGCCGCGGCGGAGTTGTGGTCGAGGCTAGCGACTCCAAGAAAGAGCATAGAGAGAGCTTCTCACTCCGATCGCTGAGATTGCGCGGCAAAAGCATCCATGATTTCCGGCACGGCATGAAGATAAGACGCGCCGCCGGAAGTTGCGAGAATCGAAATCATTTGATTGGGTGGCCATTTGCCCGGCACTCGTACATGCAGATAGTTGCTGGAGATGGCCGGAGTCCAATCGGCTGAGCTTTCCCCGGAGGTGTGGCGGAGAGTGAGGACGTTTAGTGACTGGCCGGACTGCGCGCGGTAGAACGCAGCAGATTTGCTTTCGCCGAGGGCCCGGAGTTCGCGGGCGCGACGTTTGATGGTGGCGGGGGGGACCTCATCGGAGAGAGCGGCGGCGCGGGTGCCGGGGCGCTTGGAGAAGGAAAAAGCATGGAGGTAAGTGAACGGGAGGCGGTCGATGAAAGCCAGGGTGGCGGCGTGGTCGGCTTCGGTTTCGCCGGGAAAGCCGGCGATGACGTCGGCGCCGATGGCGGCTTGCGGGAGATGCTCACGGATCAGCTCGACGCGGCGGGCGTAGTGCTCGGCGCGATACCAGCGGTGCATGGCGGCGAGGATGCGGTCGGAACCGGACTGCAGCGGCATGTGGAAATGCTGGGCGACGCGCTCGGTGGAGGCGAACAGCGCGATCAAATCTTGAGTGACGTCGAGCGGCTCGATGGAGCTGATGCGCAGGCGCTCGACAGGGGTTTGGTCGAGGACTTCGCGTAGGAGATCGGGAAATTCGACGCGCGGGGAGAGGTCGCGGCCGTAGGTGCCGAGATTTATGCCGCTTAGCACGATTTCGCGATAGCCGGTTTCGCTGAGGCGCTGAATTTCTTCGATGACTTTATGCGGCGGGAGGCTGCGGCTCTTTCCGCGAACGAACGGGATGACGCAGTAGGAGCAGCGGCTGTTGCAGCCATCTTGAATTTTCAGGGTGGGGCGGGTGTGATTTGCTTCGCCGCCGAGAACCGGGGCGGCGAGGAAGGAGGTTTGCGCGAAGATGTCTCCGGTGAGAATTTTGGCGGGGGCGCGCTCGAGAGACAAGAGATCCGCGTTGAAGGGCATCGCGGAACCGAGGGCCACGGCGGGAACGAAGCCGTCAGCGTGCTGAGGCGCCGCTATGCTGGGCGCGAGCGTGTCGATGAGCTGCGGAATTTGCGGTTTGTGGGAGTTGCCGACGACCCAGGAGACGCCGGGGAGCGCGGCGAGTTCTTCGGGAGCGCGCTGGGCGTAGCAGCCGGTGACGATGACGCGGGCGGCTGGATTTTGCGCGTGGATTTTGCGGATGGCGTCGCGGGCTTGCGCGTCGGCGGCCGCGGTGACTGTGCAGGTGTTTACAACCACCACGTCGGCGGTGGCTGGTTCGGGCGCGGCGGTGCAGCCACGGTCGAGGAGTTGGCGTTCGAGGGCGGCGCCGTCGGCTTGCGTGGCGCGGCAGCCGAATTGTTCGATGTGGAAAGTCGTCATCTACGCAGCAATCGCAAGGACAAGAATTCACCACAGAGCGCGCAGAGAGCACAGAGCGGAAAAAGATCGAGCAACGGCAGCGGTCCGGCGCGTCTGCGGCCTGCTTATGATAGCTGCTTCGGAAGTTTGCGGGAAGCCGGACATCCGACGAGACTTGGGAACAGCAGCACGCTGCCTTTACTCGCTGGACGTTGCGCCGCTACAATCCTTGCCCACATGGCTCGCCAACGTTATAACCCCGCCGCGCTGAAGGATCCAAAACTTTCGGTGGTCATTCCGGTTTACAACGAAAAGTCCACCATCGATGAGATTTTGCGGCGGGTGCTGGACACCGAGATTCGCAAAGAAGTGATCGTGGTCGATGACTGCTCGACCGATGGGACCCGGCAAATCCTGGAAGCGATGGCGGCGCTGCAAGCCAAGGGAGAAGCCACCGCGCCGCCGCAAGATGGCGCGGATGCCATCGAGCTGCGCGATTTGCGATTTTTCTTTCAGACGCAGAATCAGGGTAAGGGAGCGGCGCTGCGGCGCGGGTTCGCGGAAGCTACCGGCGATATCGTGTTGGTGCAGGACGCGGACCTGGAATACGACCCGCGCGACTACGACAAGCTTCTGGAGCCCATCCTGGAGGGCCGGGCGGACGTGGTCTACGGGTCACGGTTTCTCGGCGGGCCGCAGCGGGTGCACTATTTCTGGCACTACGTGGCGAACACTATCCTCACGCTGCTTTCGGATATTTCGACGAACCTGAAGCTGACGGACATGGAGACCTGCTACAAGGTGTTTCGTAAGGAAGTGTTGAAGGGCATTCGGATTCGTTCGGACCGGTTTGGGTTTGAGCCGGAGATCACCGCCAAGATCGCCAAGGGCAACTGGCGGATCTATGAGGTGCCCATTACTTATGCGGGGCGGACGTATGAAGAGGGGAAGAAAATTACCTGGAAGGACGGGGTGCAGGCATTGTGGTGCATCATTCGATTTACTTTTTCCGATTGAGTTTAGGGCGTTAAGAAGAGCGATTCCTCATGGGCTTAAGCCGGCTGACACTCGAGCTCTTCCGCCCCGGCTAGGCAGTTGCGGAGAAATGCAAGGACGGCCGGTGTTCGGCGGCAAGAGGCGTGCCAGCGTGGACGCCGGGCGGGGCAAGCCCCGGCCCCTACAAGGGATGCTTCGGATCCGATTAGGGCTGGGCCATGCGGCGCTGGAACGTTAGCAGGATCAGGTCTGCGCGGCGGCGCACGCCGAACTTGCTGAGCAGATTGGAGACGTGGAACTTGACGGTGCGCTCGGCGATGTTCAGTTTGCTGGCGATTTCTTTGTTGGAGAGATTCTCGAGCAGCGAATCGAGCACTTCCTGTTCGCGGCGGCTGAGATTGGTGACCGCATCGGTCTTGAGGCGGCGCCCCTGGCTGGTAAGAATGGAATCCACGAAGCCGGACAGCACCGAGCGCGGAACCCAGAAACCGCCTGCAGCCACCAGCGGCAAGGCCCGAGTCAACTGCTCGCGGGCTTCCACGTAGGTCAGCAGGCCCTTCACACCCAAACGGAGAAGCGAAAAGCTGTTGGCGTCGGTGTGTTGTTCTCCGACGACGATGAGGCGCGCCTCGGGAAAGCGCTCCAGAAGATTGGCGAGCAGCGCGCCCGTCGCGGGCTTGGCGGCGTGAGCGTCCACGACGTAGACCTGGGCGGGAGGCGCGTCGAGATTGCGCAGATCCGGCGCCAGGGTGGACTCCAAATGCTTGACCACCACCTTGAATTGCGGCTTGGCCAGAATGCGTTCGAACTCGCTCAGCACCAAGGGGTGCGGGGAGAGTATACAAACAGTTAGCTTGGAGGACGTGCGCTTGGTAGCCACCGTTGTCCCAGCGTATTGAATACTGCCCGTTCGGGCAAGGCTCATCGTCATTCCTGTATTCGAACTGTTACGTGACGTCTACGACGCTTTCCAGACGCCTTCCGGGCGGCGCTTATGGATCGCCACCCGACACTGTTTCCGCAGTATACCTTCGAGTTTTGCGGTCTCGATGCAGCTTATTCGCCATTGGAGCTAAAAAAGCACTAGTTCAATGGAAGGGCGTTCGGTTCCGCGGGGAACCTGCGTAAAATAGACTCGTGCCGGGAAACCCGCCTTCCGTGCACGGATCTCCCAATCTTCAGCGAACGCGATAAGGAGCTGTGAATTCCGAGCAGATGCGTAATCTAACCGAATCTGCGAAGGCCCTGCGAGAGCTGCTATCCCAGCGCATCCTGGTGCTGGACGGGGCCATGGGCACCATGCTGCAGCAGCGGCAGTTGACTGCTGAGGACTTCGGCGGAGCTGCGCTTGAGGGTTGCAACGAAAATCTGGTGCGCACCCGGCCGGATGTGGTGTTGGATATCCACCGGAAGTATTTCGAGGCCGGCTCCGACATCGTGGAAACGAATAGCTTCGGCGGCGCGTCGATCGTGCTCGCGGAGTATGGGCTATCGGCGGACGCACTCGAATTGAACCGGCGGGCAGCGGAATTGGCCAGGCAGGCGGCGGACGAGGCCAGCACCTCCGCGAGGCCGCGGTTTGTGGCCGGCTCGATGGGGCCGACGACCAAGGCGATTACCGTCACCGGCGGAGTGACTTTCGACCAGCTACGCGAAACTTACTACGTGCAAGCGAAAGGGTTGGTGGAAGGCGGCTCGGACCTGTTGCTGGTGGAGACTTGCCAGGACACGCGCAACATCAAGGCCGCACTGCTGGCGATCCAGAGGCTTTCCAAAGAGATCGGCGCGCAAGTGCCGGTGATCATTTCCGTGACCATCGAGGCCATGGGGTCGATGCTGGCGGGGCAAACCGTGGAGGCCATGTGGGCTTCGCTGCGGCATGCCAAGCCGTTGGCCTTTGGCATGAATTGCGCCACTGGGCCGGAGTTCATGACCGACCATATCCGTACGCTGAGCCAGCTTACCGGCGAGTTCGTTTCCTGCTATCCAAACGCGGGGCTGCCGGATGAGGAAGGCAAGTATCTGGAAAGCCCGACGTCCCTGGCGGCGCAGCTAGAGAAATTTGTGGACCATGGCTGGCTGAACGTGGTTGGCGGATGCTGCGGCACGACCGAGCAGCACATTCGCGCCATCGCCCAAATGGTGGAAACCAAGAAGCCTCGCCGACGGCCGGCGGAAGCGCATCGCGCGATTTATTCCGGCATCGAGACCATCGAAGCAGAGGACAGCACGCGGCCCCTGCTGGTGGGCGAGCGGACCAACGTAATCGGGTCGCGGCTCTTCAAAAACCTCGTGGCCGAGGAAAAGTGGGAAGAGGCCAGCGAGATCGCCCGGCGGCAGGTTCGCGGGGGCGCGCATGTCGTGGATGTGTGCCTGCAAAGCACCGAGCGCGACGAGAAAAACGACATTCCGCCGTTTTACGAAAAGCTGATCCGCAAGGTAAAAGCGCCGGTGATGATCGACACCACCGATCCGGCGGCGGTGGTGCAAGCGCTGACCTACTGCCAAGGCAAAGCGATCATCAATTCGATCAACCTCGAGGATGGCGAAGAAAAATTCGAGAAGATCGTGCCGTTCGCGCACGATTTTGGCGCCGCGGTGGTGTGCGGATGCATCGACGAAGACAAGCTGCAGGCGCAGGCGTTCACACGGGAGCGCAAGCTAGCCATCGCGCAACGCAGCTACAAGCTGCTGACGGAAAAGTACGGCCTGGCGCCCGAGGATATCATTTTCGATCCGCTGGTCTTCCCTTGCGCGACCGGCGACGAAAATTACATTGGCGGCGCGGTTGAGACCGTGGAGGGTATCCGGCTGATCAAGCAGGCGCTGCCGGATGTGCGCACCATCCTAGGAATTTCGAACGTGTCGTTCGGGCTGCCACCGGGCGCGCGCGAAGTGGTCAATTCGGTTTTTCTGTACTACTGCACCAAGGCCGGCCTGGATCTGGCCATCGTCAATACCGAAAAACTGGAGCGCTTCGCCTCGATTCCAGAGCATGAGCGGCGGCTGGCGGAGAATTTGCTCTTCTCGCACCCGCCGGCCGAGGCACCCGCAAATTCCGCGGAGGGCGCGCGGGCGGCGCTGCTGCGCGGCGTTCCCGCAGACTGGCGCCAGCAAAACAAAGAACAGCGCGCCGCGGTCAATCAGTTTCATATTGCCGCGATTACCGAGCATTTTCGCACCGCCAAGAAAAAGGAAAAGGCGCGTGCGGAGGACATTCCACTCGATCAACGGATATCCAACTACATCATCGAAGGAACCCGCGATGGCTTGGTCGAGGACCTGGATCGCAAGCGCGCCGAAGGCGCCCCGCCGCTGGACATCGTGAACGGTCCGCTGATGGCGGGAATGGCCGAAGTGGGACGCCTGTTCAACGCCAACGAACTGATCGTCGCGGAAGTGCTGCAATCGGCGGAAGCCATGAAGGCCGCGGTGAGCCACCTGGAGCAGTTCATGGAAAAGGCGGACACCGCGAAGCGCGGCCGAGTGGTACTGGCGACGGTGAAGGGCGACGTGCATGACATCGGAAAGAACCTCGTCGAAATTATTTTGAAGAACAACGGCTACGACGTGGTGAATCTGGGGATCAAGGTCCCGCCGGACGAATTGATCAAGGCCTACCTGGAACACAAGCCCGACGCCATCGGTCTTTCGGGCCTCCTGGTGAAAAGCGCGCAGCAGATGGTGATCACCGCGAGCGACCTGCGCGAGGCCGGAATCGTGATACCCCTGCTGGTCGGAGGAGCGGCACTTTCCGCCAAATTTACAGAGCAGAAAATCGCGCCGAGCTACGGCCAAGCGGTATGTTATGCGAAAGATGCGATGACCGGGCTGCGCTTGATGAACGAGCTGATGGACCCAGCCACCCGCGAGGCCATCTTGCGCGACCATACGACGACCGGCGGCAACGGCTTCGGCGTCTCCACCACCGTCACGGTAACCGAGATTCCCACGGTAGCTCGCTCGCCCAAGGTGCGCGCCGACCTGCCGATTCCCAGCGTGCCGTATCTCGACAATAAGATCCGGCTGGTTCCGGACCTGCGGGAAATCTGGGGCTACATCAACCCATTCATGCTCTTCGGGCGGCATCTGGGGTTTCGCGGCGATTTCGAAAAACAGTTCGCGGCGCGCGATCCCAAGGCCGTCGAGCTCTTTGAAAGCATGGAAGAAGTGAAGAACGAGGCGGCCACGTTCATGAAAGTCCGCGCCGTCTGGCAGTTCTTTGAAACCGAGCCGGAAGGCAACGTGTTGCACTTGTTCGCGCCGGGTGGATCGCAGCCGCTGCACACCTTTCGATTCAAGCGGCAGCGGGCGGGAGATTTTCTGTGCCTGAGCGACTACGTTTTGCCGCCGCAAAACGGGAAACGCGATCACCTGGCGTTGTTCGTGGTGACCGCGGGCGAAGGCGTGCGCGAGCGTTCCGAAAAAGCCAAGAACGAAGGCTATTATTTCAAGTCCCACGGCCTGCAAGCGCTGGCCATCGAGAGCGCGGAAGCCTGCGCGGAGTGGCTGCATAGGCGCATTCGCGAAGACTGGGGCTTCCCGGACCCGCCGGAAATGACCATGGCGCGGCGGTTCACCTCCAGATATCGCGGGAAGCGCTACAGCTTTGGCTATCCGGCGTGCCCGGACCTGGACGATCAAGCCGGGCTCTGGAAACTCCTAAAGCCCGAAGCCATCGGGGTACAACTCACCGAAGGCATGATGATGGACCCGGAAGCCAGCGTCAGCGCAGTGGTATTTCACCATCCGGACTGCACTTATTTTTCCGTGGGAGATGCCGCTGAGGGCGTTGCCTAATCTGGAAGCGAGTTAACGGCGCGCGGAAGCGCGATTCTGTTTGAGCGCGGCAATCAAAACGTCGAACGTCGATTTAGTCCAATTCCCATCGGTGCCAGGCAGCATTACCATCTTCCCGCTTTCGGACTCGGCTTCGGCCACCGGAGCTTTGACGTTGGTCGCCACGACTTCCTTGGCAACCTTCGCAGTTGTTTTGGTCACTGCCTGTGGCGCAGACGCAGGTGGGGTGACGCTGGACCAGGTTATCGCAGGTGACGCGGGTTTCTGCTCGGCTTGCGAAACGCTGGCCGCCGGGGGCGCTTCCAGGGAAACGGCCGACGGTTTGAACACGCTCAGCACTGCTTCCCCCGCCTCTTCGACGAGCAGCGGGTCGATCGTCCGCTGCTTGGTTTCAAATCCCAGCGTCAAGCAGGCGTCCGACAAAAGATTGATCAGCCGGGGCGTTCCACCGCTCAGCTTGTGTATCGTTTCGACCGCCGCGCTGGTAAAGGGCGCGTTACCGTTCAAACCCGCGGCGTGCAGCCGCTCGGCGATGTAAGCGCGCGTTTCGGGCAGGGCTAAGGGGCGCAGCAGGCAAGTGTTGGCGATTCTCTGTTGCAACGCTTGCAATTCGGGGCGTTGCAGGACCGCCAGCAGTTCCGGCTGGCCGCAGAGCACGATCTGCAGCAGCTTTTCCTGGTACGTGTCGGTATTCCCCAGAAGGCGGACTTCCTCCAGCAACTCCAGGCTCATCAGGTGCGCTTCATCGACCAGCAGGACCGCCGTGCCGCCCTGCTGCTGCGTTTGGAAAAGCATCTGATGCAGGGCCGCGAGCCGCTTTGGTTTGGATGTGGCCGTGGTCGAGATCTCGTACTCGTCGAGAACCGCTTCCAAAAGCTCCGACGGCGACAGCGTGGGATTCACCAGAAACGCCGAAACCAGGCGGCCGCGCCCTTCTGACTTTTCGGTAAGGATCTGCAAAGCGGTGTGCAGCAGGGTGGTCTTGCCGGTGCCGACCGGTCCAGCCACCACGATGAAGCCCTTACGCTGGAGCACTCCCTGGAGGAGCGCTTTGAGCGCCGTCCGATGCGGATCGGCCAGATGCAAGAATCGCGGGTCCGGTGTCAGCCGGAAGGGCTCTTCCTTCAGTTGGTAGAACGCTGTGTACATTTACGCGGGTGCCTTGAACGCCTGAGAGGGTATTTCGTCGGCCGGGACGCAAGTCCGCCGTGCTTTACGCAAACCACCCCTCAGTAGAGTTCCAGCTAATTAGAATACCTATCATACCGTGTGAGCAAGCTCCTTACCATAGTACCAAGCCCACAGAACCGGCGTTTCCCATGCTAAGTGCCTTATAACACAGGTTTTGACTTTTCTTCACGGAACAACTTGGCGTCGGCGCTCCCGGAAACCGGGAAAAAACTTTCCCAGGGAGGCCACACGACCCTCAATTGGATGCCCGAGATCGATTGCAGGGCGGCGTCCGGAGTTCGCCGAGGAAGGCGAGTCAGGACGATCAGCGCAGCCCTTTACCCGCCGGATCATGGCGCTCTTCGCTCGGAGCGTGAGTCGCTCTGCGATTGTTCTTTTGCGACAGACCTGCTTCCTGAATCTTATAAATCAGCGCTCGATAGCTAATGTTCAAAACCTGCGCTGCCTTGCGCCGGTTCCATTTGTTGTCGCGCAGCACTTGGAGAATTACATTGCTCTCCATCTCGCGGACGGCCTGCTTGGCAATGTGCTTCAGGGAGATCTTCCCGTCCGGAGAAACCCGGATTGGCGCGATCGAGGGACGTCTGGCGAGCGGCTCGCCGAGAGCGCTGTCGAGCGATCCCATGATGGCGTAGCGCGCCATCAGATTTTCCAGTTCACGGATGTTGCCGCGCCATTCCCGAGACCCCAAGGCCTCCACCATATCCCAAGGAAGGGGAGGCGCATTGCGCTCGAAGCGCACATTCAGCTGTGCCAGGAAGTATTCCATCAGCGGGACGATGTCCTCGCGGCGTTCCCGTAAAGGCGGCAAGTTAATGGTGATCACATTGATGCGGTAAAACAGGTCCTGCCGGAAGCGTCCTATCTCAATCTCGCGAGCGAGGTTGCGATTGGTGGCACAGATCGCGCGGGTATCGACGCGCCGCTCTTGATTGTCGCCAATGCGGCTGAATTGCCCGTCCTGAAGCAACTGCAAAACCTTGGCTTGCAGGCTCAAATCCAGGTCGGAAATTTCGTCCAGGAAGAGCGTTCCGCGATCGGACATCTCGACGTATCCTGCCCGCGATGCGTGAGCATCGGTGAAAGCGCCCTTTTCGTGGCCGAACAACTCGCTTTCCAGAAGCGCTCCCGGAATGGCCGCGCAGTTCACCTTAACGAACGCGCCGGAAGAAACCGCGGAATGGGAGTGGATGTATTGCGCCAGAAGCCCTTTGCCGGTTCCGTTTTCGCCCTGAATGAGCACCGGCAAATTCGTGCCGAGAATTTTCCCGACTAGCTGCTGGACGGACCGCATGGCCGGAGAGCGCCCGAAAATAATCTCGTCTGGAGGCAAGCCGTTCGATCCTGGGGCCGACCCTCCGTTTTTCCCGCCTGGCACAGCCATTCTGTGTCTCTCCCCAATCCCCACTGGCATAGCTACGACTGGTAGGCGTTGCACACCGGGAACCATAAGGCTGTCTACAGGCGGCGCTAGTGGGGCGCAACTTTGCGGCCTGTGGAGATCTCGATAACTGGTTTATTAAGATAGGCTTAGCAGGTTGCGAAGGAGAGACGCGACCTTGCGGAAGTTTTCGCTAGTACCCATGCGGACGCGCTGGCCATTGCCCAAACGATTGCGTAAAGGAGACAAACTCTTCCCGGAATCGTAGTACTAGAACGACTCAAAAAAGCGGATGGGCGCACACCACATGGAATCAGGAACTTGGCAGTCCCGCGGAAGTCTAGGCTCGGCCGTTTTCTCCGCGAATGATGTCGTACCGCTCGATGACCGCGGCAACCCCCATTCGCGCGCTCCCATCTTCCATGCGGCGTTCCACCCGCACGACCTTGCCGAGAGCCCGCACGAACACTTCCGATCCGTGGGTGATCTCTGCAGGGAGCGTCAGAGTAATATCCAACTCGGAGCCAGCTTCCAGATCCTGGTCGAGAACGAAATAGAGGCCGCGGGTGGAGATATCCCGGGTCTTTCCTTTTTGTGTGTCTGCCACGCGTTCCGCGGGGACGCGAATGATAACGGGCAAGGACAAGTCATAGCGTCGAGCCGTGCGACGTTCCGTCATTATGCCCATCCTACATTATGTTCACGGCCGATGCCTGCTCGGCCGCGCCCCTTTCACCGATTCGGGCCATTGCCAACTCAACAGCGTCAGGGCAACGCCTGGAACCCCAGGCTGGGCCGCGCGCCATCTCGTTCGCCACTCGCGAACCGGTCCATTGGTAAAATCCGGTTCGGGTGACAATACCGGAAACGCCTGTTTCACGCTATGGAAAAATTTAGCTCACGCCAGGCCGTCGTCGTTGCCCGGCAAGTCGGTGGAGAGGCGGACGAAGACGCACGCAACACGCCTTTGGATCGGGGGACTGCCCGCGCCTCGCGGGCGATCCTTAGCTTAGGTCCGTCGCTATTCGTTGCGGATGGCGCCAACCGCAGCCGGCTCCTCCGCAGGCGCGGCGGGCGTCGCCGCCGAGCGCCGCGTTCGCGGCGTGTCCAGATTGAACTGCCGCATTTTGTACAGCAGCGCTTTGTAACTGATGCCCAGCATCTTCGCGGCATCCTTGCGGCACCAGCGGGTCTTTTCGAGCGCGTCGGCGATGGCTTCCATTTCCGCTTCGTCCTTCAAGCCGCGCACCAGGGCCTTGAGGCCCTGTTCACGGGGAATGGCGGGTTCTTGCCGCGGCGAAGTGCGCTGCCGCGCGGAAGACATCTCGATCAATTCGCGTAGGCTGCCCTCGTCATCCTCGAGGATCACGTAGCGCTTCACGAAATTTTCGAGCTCGCGCAGGTTGCCGGGCCACGGATAATTTACCGCCGCATCCAGCAGATGCTTGGAAGGACCCTGCGAGGTCTTGCCGAATTTCTCGGTGTATTTCTCCAGGAAGTGGCGGAAGAGCAGCGGAATCTCCGCAGTCCTCTCGCGCAGCGGAGGCACCAGGATGGAAAGAACGTTCAAGCGGTAGTACAGATCCTCGCGGAACTTGCCGTTCTTCATGGCTTCCTGAACGTCCACGTTGGTGGCCGCCAGCACGCGTACGTCGGTCTCCACCATGTGCCGCCCGCCCAAACGCGAATATTGGTGATCCTGCAGAACGTGCAGGAGTTTTGCCTGGAGGTGCGTGCTCATCTCGGCGATTTCGTCGAGAAAAATCGTGCCCTTGTTGGCCAACTCGAATTTGCCGGGCTTGGCGCGCACCGCTCCAGTAAACGCGCCCTGTTCGAAGCCGAACAGCTCGGATTCCAACAACTCGCCGGGCAACGCCGCGCAATTCACTTTTACGAAGGCCTGGTTGCGCCGCTTAGAGCGCAGGTGAATCATCCGCGCCACGACTTCTTTTCCCACGCCGCTTTCGCCGCAGATGAACACCGGCACATCCACCGGAGCGATCTGCAGGATCTGTTGGCGGATGCGCACCATCTGCGGGCTGGCCGCCAGGAAGCTGAGATCCTCGGTAACCTGATCGCAGTAATCGCGCAGCGCCTGGTTCTCTTGCGTGAGCTGTTTTTTCTGGCGGGATTTCAGCATCGCCGCATCCAGCTCGGTTTTCTCGAAGGGCTTGGTCAGGTAGTCGTGCGCCCCGATGCGGATGGCCTCGACCACCGTGCCGACCTCGTTGGAGCAGCTCAGCATGATGACGTTCAGGGTGCGGTCGATCTGCATCAGCTCGGTCAGCACCTCGATGCCATTCATCTCCGGCATGAGCACGTCCAGGATGATCAGGTCCGGGCGCTTGCCTTCGTTCACCTGGGCGATGGCTTCCCTGCCGGAGCCGACGGTTTCCACGTCGAATCCGTCCACTTCGAGCAGCGTCTGCAAATACTTTCGGATGCTCGGCTCATCGTCCACGACCAGAATTTTTTCTTTGACAGCCATCGACTTCTCCTTCACGTTTCAAAACTCATTCCAACGACGGATACTCTAAAGCGCTATTTAGGTCTGATCCATGGGCAACAAAAACGTAAACTTGCTCCCGGTGACCGGCTCGCTCTCCACCCAGATCTTCCCGCGATGCGCCTGCACCAGGCGTTTGGCGATGGCCAATCCCAGGCCCATCCCCGTGGTGTTACGATCCACACGTACGAAATCCTCGAATATTTCCTGATGATGCTCCGGCGCGATGCCCGGGCCGGTGTCGGCCACGGCCACTTCCACGCTGTTGGGCCGGGGCAAACGGAAGCGGCGCCGCTCCTGCACCGGAGAGGCCTCGGCCACGCGGCGTTCCCAGAAGTGCGGGCGCGCCACCAGCGTGACGCTGCCTTTTTCCGGCGTGTGTTTCAGCGCGTTGTCCAGAAGATTGGCCGCCGCCTGCTGCACCTTCTGATAGTCAAACCGGAAGTTCGGGATCGAAGGATCGAACGAGGTATCCAGCCGGACACCCTTGCGTTGAAAGGCTTCCAACCAACGCTTGGCCAGCTCGTCGAGGCAATCTCGCAAGTCATTCTCGCGAAGCTGCAGAACCAGCTTGCCGCTCTCCAGCGCCGAATAATTCAGGAACATGGAGACCAAGCGGACCAGCCGCTCGCAGCTCTCCTTTGATTCCTCCAGGATGTCGCGCTGCTTCTCCGTCAAGCGTCCCAGGGAACTGGTAAGCAGCAAATCGTAGTAGCCTTTGATGACCGCCAGCGGCGTCTTCAACTCGTGCGCCGCCGAAGCGAGAAAGACCGTTTTCTGGCGGTTCACTTCCTGGAGCTTCAAATAAGCTGCCAGCAAATTCCGGTAGGTAATCTCGCGTTCCTGCAACAACTCTTGTACGGTGATCTGCGTTCCAGGATCAGGCGCAGCCGGCGGCGTTACAATCTTCACAATCAGCCAGTCGGGTTCCGGCATCCAGCGCACGCTGACGCGGGTGTTCTTCTCTTCGCCCGCGATGTCGATCTTCACCTCGTGCTCGCCGCTCTCGAGTTCGCCAAAAATCCGTTTGGAATCTACCTTCAGCAAATCCGTGAACAGATTCAACTGGCTCAACTCGCCAAGCCCGGCCGATTCCAGACACTTGCGCGCTCGCGAATTCGACAGCAGGATGCGCCCGCTGCGCTCCGCCACCAGTAACGGTTCCTCCAGAGTATCCAGAAGGCCGGTAATGGCCCCCACGGAGAAAACGGCAGAGCCTCGCGGCTCGGTTGTCGGAGATACGACGATACTCCCACTCATCAGGCTTACCCCGCTCCCACAGTGAGGGAAAATATTTTCCACTCATTACTGTGGGCCATCGTCGCAAAGGGTTCCAGCACTGTCAATGGTAAAAGCGTTCCATTTGCACAAATGGGGAAACCAAGTCGTCATCGACGTATGCGGGGTATCCATGGCTGGTGACTCTCCGTCTCTGTGCCGTTCTAAGTTATTGATTACATGTCTAGTTACATCGCGACGAGGCACGCCCTTCTTGGCATTCCAGGTGCATAGACTCGTACTAGTTCGCAAGTACTAGGGGCCGTTGGGTGAAAAGCGAGATCGCCAAGGAAGGGCAGCACTTGGAATACAAGCAACCTCGTCGGTCGCCCCGGATCCGACTGCAGGTACCGGTGTTCGTGCGCGGTGCGGATACTTCGGGCGCGGAGTTTATTGAGCTGACCAAGACCCTCAACATTGGCGCTACTGGCGCGTGTATCACCTCGACGCATATCCTGCGTCCCGATCAGCTGGTCTATTTGACGATTCCAGCGCCTTCTCCGACTTCCTCCGGCCTCGTGCCTAACGAAACCCCGCCCATTGCAGCCAAAGTGCTCCGGCAGGATGTGGTTGGAGATATGCGCCTCTTTGGGTTGGAATTTCTCAGGCCACTTGAGTAAATTTATGTCCTTTCCCGGTCGCGGCCCCGAGCTTGCCGGGTGATTTTGTTACATCGGTGAGCCGGCTCCTGATTACACTCTTCACGGAAGTCCATGTATCTCTTGTTATTGCAATAAGATAGCAAGGTAGCGCGAGACTCACTCAGCCCTGATCTCCTGCCCGAAACCAAATCCAGATGGACTTGTACTTGCTTCCAGTGTAAAGAGAAAGGCCCATTCTTCTCTCCCCGACCCCCGCGGGGATCAGTAGAGTTTAGGTGTCTACCTATAATGCCAAGCACTGGCGGTCCCCCACCCCCCCGCTTGCCGATCGAGGACTCTTACCTCGAGCTGCTTGCCGATACGCTTGAAAATCTGGACTTGTCCGCGCGCGGGCAATTCCTGCAACGCTATATTCGCGCCATCACGCACCTCGATTTGCGGGAAAACCAGTGCGTTCAGCTGTGGGACGAAATGCTCACGCGCCGCCGCGAACTTAGCGAGCATATGGGCCGCCAGGTCGCGCTGAAGACCGCGCTCATGGACGTCCTAGCCTCCGCGGGTCTGTTCCGCGTGCCCATTATCATCGAATACGACGAGCTTAAGACCCTGCAATTGAACGCGGTAACCGATCCGCTGACCGGGCTGTACAACCGCCGGCTCTTCGGCGAGGCTTTTGAAAAGGAGCTCAACCGCGCCCGCCGCTACGCGCTGCCGTTGGGGCTGGTCATCGTGGATCTGCATCGATTCAAGGAAGTGAACGACAAGTACGGCCATCCGAAAGGCGACGATGTGCTGCGCGCCGCCGCTACCACGTTGAAAAAGGCCTTGCGCACCTCGGACTCGGCTTTTCGCATCGGCGGAGATGAATTCGCGCTGCTACTGCCGCAGACGGATGCGGACCAGACCCTGGCACTGAGCCGCCGCGTCGAAGTCGTCTTTGCCGAAACGCTGCAAGACCTGCAGCTCAGCATCAGTGTCAACATGGACCATGGCGTAGCCACCTTCCCGCAAGACGGGGAACAAGCCGACCAGTTGATTCGTGTGGCCGACGAACGTCTTTATCGGCTCAAGCACTCCAATCATCGTAAAACCGCTAATGGCGGGGCGAGGACGGAAGCTGCTCCGGCGATTGCTCCGGTTCCTGCGGTCGCACCCGCGCCTGCTGCCGCTCCCGCTGCCGCGCCGCCCGCGCCCCAGCCTCCCCCTCCACCCGAGCGCAGCGCAACGGCGGCTTCCGAGCCCATTTCCATCGATTACAAGCGCCCCGCGGAACGCCCAGAATCAGCCCTGGCGGCCAGCGCATCCGCGAGCCCGAAAGAAATCTCGACCAGCCAGCCGTCCTCGGTACCTGTGCCACGCGTTTACGCCATGCAACGCAAAGCGGAACGTGTTTCCATGACCGGCACGAACGCCTACGCCATGCTAGGGGAACGCAGCGCGCGCCGCGCCCGGGTTCTGGATCTCGGCTTCGGCGGCGTGGCCATTGAGCTGGACGCCCCGGAAGAACTCCCGGAAAACATGCTGGCGGTCCTGCATGTGCCGATTCTTCCGCCGGTTCGCGTCAATCTGAAACCCGTGTGGACCCAGCGGACCAAGCAAGGCAGCTATCGCGTCGGCTGCTCTTTCATTTCCTAATTTTTCGCATGGATTTTTGGTCGCCCGATTGGCGGGGGAGCCCCATCAATTGGCGGCGCGGGCGATCTGCTGCCGCAGGTAGCGGGACGTGAATAGCAAAGCCTGCTGCACTTGCGCCAAACCCAATCCCCAGCGCAGTCCCGCTTGCTCGAGCGAATTTCCCCGGGCTTCCAGGCGCATCCGCAACGCCAATCCCGCCGGTTTCCCTTGCGTCGCGGCGGGCGAAGACAGACACAGGCTGGCCACCAGCGAGTCCGCCGATCCCGCTTCTTTCAAGAGCTCGACGAGTTTCTCCATCAGCGAAAAAAAAATCGTGCGGTTATTGGCGAGACTTGCATCGCGGAACCGAAGCAGAAAGTCACCGCTATACACGGCTCCCGCGCCCGGCGCAGCGCCGGCAGGTGCGCCCCCTGCCGCCTCGCCGGCGAAGAGTGAATCATCACTCTCGATGGCCGCAAAAAAATTCTGAAGCGCGCGGTTTACGGCAGCAGCCTCCAAAACCGGCAAGCTCGTCGCTTCCCGCACCGGCAGCGATTCGACCGCCTCCACTCGCATACGTGGGAAGCTACGCGAACATCCATCACGCCGCAAGAAAAAACAATGGTCCGCACAAAACGAGCCCTTCCATAAACGCCCAAAAATCTTGCTAGAATCCCTGCAAACCGGAAGCGTCCCAAGGAAGGCAAAATGAGCGAACCACAAGCCAGCCGCCCGCATTGGCCCGATGCCCTGCAAAACCCGCCGGACCCTACCACCGGCCTCAAGCCCTGGAGCTGGGCTCTCGAGCGCCTCGAAAAATCCCACAATTATTGGATCGCTACTTCGCGCCCCGAAGGCCGGCCCCACTTGATGCTGGTCTGGGGTGTCTGGTGGCAAGACGCCTTCTGGTTCAGCACCGGCCGCCGGACACGCAAAGCCAAGAACATCGCCGCCGACGCGCATTGCGTAGTTGCCACCGAGAAGGCGGATGAGGCTGTGATCCTGGAAGGCCTGGCGGAGGAAATTACCGACCGCGCGGTCTGGAAGCAGATCGTCGAAGCATACAACCGCAAGTACGGTGGAGACGTCGGCCCGCTGCTCGAAACGTCCAACAGCTGCGTTTTTCGCATCGCGCCGCAAACCGTCTTCGCCCAGGACGAGCACCTCGAGAACTTCACCGACGCCGTGACCCGCTGGACCTTTCCGGCATCCTAGAGGTCTGTTTGGAGGGATTTGACACTTCGCGTATGATAGAGGATTGCGTTGCGACCTAGCGACGCGGCTGTGGAGTCCGGTACCGCCGGGCAGCCGTGCAGACCGGCCGCGACAGAACTGGAGCCTCACTCATGAAACCCGGTATTCATCCCGACTATCACGCCGTCACGGTGCATTGTGCCTGCGGCAACACCTTTCCCACTCGCTCGACCATGAAGGGCGATATGCTGCGCGTCGAAATCTGCTCTAATTGCCACCCCTTCTTCACTGGCAAGCAAAAGCTGATCGACACCGCGGGCCGCGTCGAGCGCTTCACCAAGAAGTACGCCGACGCCGCCGCCAAAGTCGAAGCCGCCAAGACCGCAAAGAAGTAGCCGCCATCGCTGCCTGTAGGGGCGCAGCACGGCTGCGCCCCATTTTGGCAACTCAGTACCAATAGCCGCGATCCGCTTTTTCCCTTCTCGGCGTCCCTATGTCTCCGCTCTGCGACCTCTGTGCTCCGATCTCCGTGAACTCTGTGTTAATTCCTACTCCCCCGCCGTGTAGAATGATCCTCCATAATGGCCTCTCAATCCCGAATGTTCGAAAGCGCCCGCCCCGGCGAACTGGTGGAAACCGCGCCGCCCCGCGTCACCCTGCGCAACGCCTTCGCGCATCCCTTCGATTCCGCCATCGCCGCGGCCCGCACCTGTTACGCCTCGCGCTTGATCGGCCCCGAGGAAATCACCGACAAGCAGCGCCTCAACATCGGCGCCGCCACTTTCTACAGCGGCCACCACACCGTCTACCAGCACGCGCATTTCGAATTCGGCCTGGAAAATATCAGCCGCCAGTTCGTATGGTCTTTCCTGCACGCGCATCCCTTCTACAATTCCGAGCAGCAAAGCCAGCGTTACGTCCGACTCGACCGCGCCCAAGCCTATATCCCGCAGCAATCCCTTTTCTTCAACGAAGGCAGCCGCGCCATCTACGAACAAACCATCGCCCGGGCCTGGAACTACTATCGCGAGCTGTCCCTGCTGCTGGTAAACGACGCCCGCACCATCCTCAGCGACATCTGGCACATCGGCCCCATGTCGCACCCAAAACGCCTGCAAAAAATTGAGCGCTCCGCCGAAAAACGCGCCATCGAGATCGCCCGCTACGTTCTCCCGCTAGCCGCGTTCACCACCATGGTGCACACCATCTCCGGCATCGTGCTGCATCGCCTCTGGCGCATGAGCGCCGCCTCGGACACTCCGAGCGAAGCCCGCGTCATCATCGGCGAAATGGTCGCCCTGGTCCGCAATATCGACCCGCAATTCTTCGAGCGCTTCGGTACCGAGCCCCTCGAAGAAATGCCCGAGTGGGCCGCGCAGAACGGCCACACAAGCGCGCAAACGCCAGACTCCGTCCGCGTCTCCGCAGGCGAAGCCTTCGCCCGGGAATTCGACGCCAAGCTCAACGGGAAAACCTCCCGGCTCGTCGACTATTCCGCAAATGCGCCGCGCGTGATCGCCGAGGCTTATCGCGCCGTCGTGGGCCAAACCGAAGCACAATGCTCCGACGCCGAGGCCATCGACCGCCTGCTGAACCCCGCCCGCAATCTATATCGCCTGGAAACCCTGAACGTAGGCGTCCACGCGCCGATGATGCGCGCGTTGCAGCACGCCAACTACACCTTCGCCAAAAAAATCAGCCACACCGCCGACAGCCAGGACCAGCGCCATCGCATGGTCGCCGGCTCGCGCCCGCTGCTCACGCTCGCGGATACCCGCGAACCCGATTACCTCACGCCCATGCTGCTGGAAAACAATCCCCGCGCGAAGGAAGTCTACGAACGCGCCATGCGCGACGCCTGGCACGCCAAAAACGAGCTCCTCGACCGCGGCGTCCCCGCCGAAATCGCTCTCTACGTTCTCCCCAACGCCAAAGCTATCCGCCTGGTCGAGTCCGGCTCGCTCCTGCATCTGCTCCACAAATGGACCATGCGCACCTGCTTTAACGCCCAGGAAGAAATCTACCAAGCCTCGCTCGACGAGGTCGCTCAGCTCCGCGAAGTTCATCCGCAATTCGCGCGCTACGTCGGCCCACCGTGCCATCTCCGCGGCGGCGTCACCACGCCCATCTGCACCGAAGGCTCCCATTTTTGCGGCGTCAAAGTCTGGCTGGACTTCCCTAACGTCCAGCGCCGCATTTGAAACACTAGCCACGCTCCAGCGCATCTAAATGGAATAGGAGGTCAGCCATGACCCGCCTACCGGCTCGATCGTTCGCCATTTTCTTCGCTGTAGCCCTCGTCACCTCCCAACCCGGCTGCGCTTATGAGATCCCGCTGGAGTCGCACTCGGTTCGCGACGGCTATTTCTTCGGCCAGCGCGGCGACGAAAAATTATTTCGCTTCATCGATACCTACACGAAGCATCTGCCCGTTCCGCAAACGGGCCCGTATATCTCAGAAATCAAACTCTTCACTCCATACGCCCAGGTTGTAGACATCTCGCGCCAGAAGACTGCGGGCTACAGCGCCCAACAAGCGGCACAGGAATACAAGGATCGCGGCGACACCTTTCGCGTCTACGTCCGCATCGAGTTCACCGCCACCTACGGCTTCATCCAGGCAGTGGAATCCGCCAATCACGCCGCCCGCGAACAAAAACTCGAATTGCAGCCGCAAGAATTCTGGCGCGACTTTCAGTACATTCTTTCGCAGGACGCCAAACCCGCAGAGTCGCATGACTCCACTCCTGATTCCACCACTCATCGAGAGGAGCAAGAGGGTGACCGCCGAATTATGGACGCCCGCTCTGCGGACTACACCCCGATCTACTCCAACAACGATTACAACGGCGGCCTGGCAGGCGCAGTCGTGTGGCTCGACTACGACGCCAAAGACATCAACTCGGACCCTGCTTCCGTCGAAGTCGTGACTCCCGGCGGCCAGCACGTCGTTGCCACCTTCGACCTCGCAAAACTCCGCTAACGATCCCATCGGGCCCCGCCGTTGCCTCGCGTTCTGTTGTGGCCAGTCTTTAGACTGGCCCAGACTTTTTCTATTGCCTGTTCAACCGTGCCGCAAGGGTTGCAATCCCCCGACTTGTAGTCCAACGGCCTTTCCAGCTGTGCGAATCTTTCGCCTTCGCGAGCGCCCACTTCGCCCAGAAAATGCGTCTGCTCGCCATTTGTTGCTTGGAAAAATTTCCCGTTGAGAAGTAGAGTTTCATTGCGCCGGTCGGCGCACTCCTGCGGAAAATGGGGGAAGTCGATGAGGATCAATAGGCTCGTAGCCATTCCGTTGCTGGCAATCGTCGTGGCGGCGTTCTCCCACGCCTCCCCGCGGCAGAATCCCGGTGCAGCGCCGCCAACCAAGACCGTCGCCGAGCGCCTGGGCTACCCAGCCAGCTCTCGCCTGCTGGTCTTGCACGCCGACGATTTCGGCATGCTGCACTCCGTCAACAAAGCCACCATCGAGGCCCTGAACAACAAGTGGATCACCTCCGCCAGCATCCTGGTTCCCTGCCCGTGGTTCCCAGAAGTCGCCCGCTACGCCCGCCAGCACCCCGAGTGGGACCTCGGCATCCACCTCGCCCTGACCAGCGAGTGGACCCCGGTGCGCTGGCGCCCGCTGGCCTTCGGCAGCACCGGATCGAGCCTCACCGACAAGGACGGCTTCCTGCAACTCACCACCGCGCTGGTAACTCCGCAAGCGCAAATCCCCGATATCGAGCGCGAGGCGCGCGCCCAAATCGATGCCGCCCTGGCCGCCGGCATCACCCTGACCCACCTCGACTCGCACATGTTTGCCATCGCCGCCGCATCCCCGGCCACCTACGTGAAGCTCGGCCGCTCCTACGGCCTGCCCGTTTTGATGGATCATCAACAGTTCCCGCTGGCGGACGATCCCAACGCGGTGCTCATCGACCGCATCCTCACTTTTCAAGCCGCCGCTCCCGTGGACCAGTGGCGCAAAGCTTACGAAGACCTCCTCCGCCCCCTGCCGCCCGGCACCTATGAACTCATCATCCATCTCGCCTACGCTGACGACGAAATGAGCGCCGCCACCTACGACCATCCCGACTGGGGCGCGCAATGGCGGCAAAACGACTTCGATACCATGAAGAACCCGGAGTTCCAGAAATTCCTCAAAGACCAGGGATTCATCCTCGTCTCGTGGCGGGAGCTGGCCAAAGCTCTGCCCGCCACCTGGAAATCCTCCACCAAGTAGCACCCGAGGAACAGCCGCCTGCCGCGAACAAGGCACGCACCTGTCCTCGTGGCCTATTGCCCCCGAAATCCGCCTTAGCTAGAGTGAAATTCAGCCCCAAGCTGTGCCGCGAACCGAGGACCGTCGGCGCAATTTCCGCAGCCCCTCCATTCGCTGCGGGCCGGAACTTGAGCATCTACAACCTATGAGGAGTTCGCTGCGATGAAGCTGCAACGGCGAATCGTCGAGATATTGTTGGCGGCAATCACCGGCGGCTCGTGCGCCGCGTCAATAGCGCCGGCTAAGCCCCCAGCGGCGCTAGAGGCGCCAGACCTCGGCGCCCTATCGGGCGCCATATGCCCCATCGTCTATCCGGTCGATGAGTCCCCGGCCGCCAAAGGCTACCAATACATTTTCTACGGCAATGCGTTCTTCATCAGCCGCGAAGGCTACCTGATCACGGCGGCTCATGTTCTACATTCGTTTAACAACGGCGGGCAGCCGTACATCCTGGTGGGCCGCAACGAAGCGCCTCCCAAAATGTTGAAGGCCGAAGTCATCGCTGTGGATCGGGAACACGACGTGGGCGTTCTGCGAGCGACTCCCAATCCATTTCAAGGAAGCTATCGAGTGGCGTTTCTTCCCCTCGGAGCGGCTGCGCCGGCCCCCGGCGACAATATATTTGTCGCCGCACTGCGCCCATCCCGCCGCCAGCCTCACACTTTCGAGGCCGAGCTGCAAGACCGCTCCGCCGCGCAAGTCCTGGACTATCAGTCCAGCCGTCTGGAAAAAGGTTTGGGGGAAACGCAGCTATTGCTTTTCAGCCACGAAGTTATTCTGGGGCAAAGCGGCGCTCCGGTGCTCTCCGCCGGCGCGCACGATGTGGTGGGATTCGTCGAAGGGCAATGGCTGCACCCCTCTGCTTCGCTTGCCGTGAAGATGCCACAGGGAATCACCCCGACCATCGGCGCGGCCGTGCCGATACGCTACGCCATCGCGCTCCTGCGAGAGAAAGGGATCTTGACCGCTAGAATGTATGAAACAAGCGTCTCCAGCGCACCACATGCGGATGGAGAACCGCGCTAGCGTAAGCCAAAAAGCGCTCGCGAATTTGCCCCGGCTCCCAGGCGTCGGACGGCACGTCCAGCGACATGTAAATCATCACCGGCGTGCCGATGATGTCCTTGCGCGGCACGCACCCAAAAAACCGGCTATCGTAGGAATTGGTCCGATTGTCACCCATCGCGAAATAACAATTGTCGGGGACGCGGTACGGAAATTGGATGTCGCTGTAGCCGAGCGGAGCGCTTCCAGGAGGCGCGGGCTCGCTGGGTCCCAGAGTATAGCCTTCGTGTAGCTCCTTGCCGTTGATCCACACCGCCCCATCGTGCAGATCCACGATGTCTCCCGGCAAGCCGATGTTTCGCTTGATCAAATCCGTGGCGTCGGGGGCAAATGGCGGCCGAAAAATAATAAGTTGCTGCCGGGGCGGGTTGCGCCACAGCGGCAGGTGCCACTTGGTGAACGGCACGCCGGCATCGTAGCCGAGCCGGCTCATGATCAGGTGATCGCCGATCAGCAGCGTGTTTTCCATCGAGCCCGAAGGAATGACGCGGGCCTGCCCCACGGTTCCGTTGATCAGCAGGAACACCAAAGCGACCCAGAACCAGGCCACCATTTCGCTCTCCACGCGTTTTCTCATCGGCATGGGGGGTTTTCTTTCGTCCTTGTCGTTTTCTTTCGGGTCCGCTTTCACATTCCACCGCCTTAGCGCCGCTGGGGCCGCTGGCTCTTCTATCCGCCTGTCCATCGATTGAGCCGCTGCTTCTATCTCTAGGACTACCTTCAGCGACTTCCCGTTGCCCGGCCCGCGGAATATCGACACCAGTGTAACCCATACGGCGACCGCTACTCTGCCGGCAGCGAATGATGCTCGTGAACAACGCGCCACCGACCATCGATCTTTCGGAGACCCATGGTCAATCGAAATTCGAGCTCTTCGCGCTTGCCGTTGGGGTCGACGCTCGCGCACCGCCCCGTCGCCGTAGCGAAGGCCACGTCTTTCCCCGCGGTGATCTTCACGTCGTGAAAGTCAAAGGCCACCGGCTTCTCGGCGCACGAGAAAAACGTTTCCCATGTCGCCGTGTAGGCATCCAGCCCTCGCGACAAGAATGGAGGCGGCACATCGAACATCAACATCTCGGAGTCGTGGTCCGCGCGAATTCCCGCCCTGTTCTCTTCGCGAACCGCTCTAGCCCATCTCTCGATGAGCGCCTGGATGTCCATTTCATCCTGGGAAAAGGGTTCTTGTTCACTTTTCGTCGTCATAGTTTTGTCTCCATGCAAATTGAATGAAAAGCGCCTTCTGAGTAGGTTGGCGATATCGGAGCTGGGCAACGTCCACCCTGTGGGATAGATAGAGTGGCATCCGATTCTGGCGGCTAAAACTTGCCGGAGAGGTGACGGGCAAGGTTTTCCAACGCGCTCTTGTTGCCCGATTCGTACCCCTCAATCATGCCCGCGCCAGCCAATGAGACCATCTGTACTGTGAGTTTCAGGTTGGTGCTCTCGCCGCTCGCCTCAAGATCGAGGGTATTGAGGGAAACTGCGAGACGCTGGCCATTCACGTCCACGGTTTCACTGGAGACAACACGCCTGTTGAGAACGATTAGGTGATACAGCGTCTCTCCGCGAAACTTGGGGTCGTTCTCGGGTCCGCATCGGAAGAGGTCCCGCCCGCCCTCCCGGAAGTCGGTCTGATCGTAAATCAGGACATCGTTGGATGGAGGACTCCATCGAGCACGCGCGACTGGGTCAGCGAATTCGGAAAAGACTCGCTCCAGCGGTGCCCGGTATGTGCGCTCAAGGGTAATCGTGGCGTGTTGTGGTCGCTCGTTGGTGCTCATAGGTTAGCAGACGCAAAACATCGTGGTTGGTAAGCGCCTAGTGGAAACCAGCAGATGTCCGGCAATCCTCGGATTCTGACGTATGATTGGCGCCGCTAACGGTCTGTTGTTTTCAAGGCCAATTTCAGGAGGGGAATATGAAACCACTCATTGCAGCGTTGGCAGTCCTATTAGTGGCATTCCTTGTCATCGTTGCGGCCAATGCGCAACAGGGAAAATGGGCCGACGCAAACGATCAAACCGCCAAATCTCTTATCGACATGGAACGTCAATGGGCAGAAGCGTCTTGCACCCACAGCATGATCGTGCGGGACATTCTTGCCGACGATTTTCAAGGTACCTCTCCTGATGGAAAGCTTTACTCCAAGAAGGAAGCAGTCGAGGAAGAGAAAACTTCAAAGAATGAGGATCGAAACTGCCGCTTAGACGATGCCAAGGTTCACTTCTTCGGCGACAATATAGCCTTGGTCTACGGACATGAAACGGCCACCAAAAAATCGAGTGACGGAAAAGAGAGCACCAGAAGCTTGATCTGGACAGATACCTGGCTCAAGCGGAACGGTGCCTGGCAAATTGTGGCAGCGCAGGACATGCGGGCCGATTGCAAATAGGACTAAGAATCGCAAGCGCCGCCCGGAATCACCACAGTTGACGCTTCCTTACCATTTCCTGGTGGGAAGTTAGAATCGCTCGCGTTTCTCAAGGTTCGCTTCGACGTCTTTCTTCTCTCGCCATACAGGGTGCAGCGCCTTCTGCACCATCAGCGGCAGTTGATCCTCGAGATGCGGTGAGCCCGGCTGGCTGGCGTTTCCGTATCCGAGGGTGCAACGGGCCTGTTGTAGTTCGGCAAATTCGATCGCGCAGACAATTGTCTCGCCCGCCGCCGCGTAGTTCTTGTTGCCGACCTGACGTGTATAGGAAATCGTACGAAACACCCCGCTCCCACCCGCTCCGCCATTGCCGGGAAGGTCGGCGTTACCGCTCGCAAGCCGGTAGACGTCACCCCATCGTACATCGAGCGATCCGTACAGGCGCTGGCAGTCGGCGGCCGCCGCGGCCAGGGCACTAAGCGCGGCTTCGGGATCCGCAAGGCCATAAGCCGACTCCAGGGGATGATGGAAGTCGAACTTCACACGCAGCTTGCTTTCCATGCCCGCCGGGCCAGCAAAGTACTTGTCCGCGAACATCTGAAACAGGACCGCCCCGCGGCTGTCAGCGTCGGTCAAGCGGTCCCATCTCTCCAGCACGCGCGCGGCTTCGGTTGAACTATTCGCGGCCTTGAGCAAGTCGGGGAGCACCCGGTCTGCCAACTCCATCCGCGTGGAGTGCTTCTTGGCGATTAGCGCGTCGTAGCTGATTTTCGGATCCTCGGTGATCATCCGCAGCGAACGCAGGGCGCGCATCTGCGGGAGGGCGTCGCCACTAGGCGCCACGTACGATGCGTATTTTGTGCGATCGAGCGGAGGCAGCGTCGCGTCCCAGGGCGGCTCGTTGGCATTCTGAATCCACCCTGCCGGCGGATCGATGGACTTTGGAAGTTCGTCAAAGCTCAGATAGTCCGTCCACATGGTGGCCGACGTATCGCCAGGCACGATTTTGTTCCAATACTCATAGTCGTGGCCGTTCCGGCGGGGTACTAACCCGTCAAAGACGAACATCAAGTGCCCTTGGTCGTCGGCATAGTTGGCATGCCACATCGGTACGGCCATGATACGCAACGCTTCTTTGAAGGCTTCGATATTGGTGGCTTCGCCTTCGCGGAACCACTGCTCCAGCATCCGGGGACGGTCGATGCCGGCAACACGCATGGCCAGCGTGAGTCCGTTCTCATCGTAGACCACGGGACCCTGCACGGTCCGCCGAATGTCGATGGTCTCTTCTCTCATCGAGCCGTCGGACTGCTTGATTTTGATCGTTTTGCTACTTCGTTCGAACGCTCGTAGCTGACCGTCGTAGAGGTATTGACCGTCCTTAATGGCGAGCTGGAACAGATCGACCGTGTCGATCGTATTCACTGTGCGGCCCCATCCGGCGTGCCGGTTGAAGCCGACCACCGCCACCGGAAAACCAATCTGCGGCGCTCCGTATAAGTCATAGTTCGGACCGACCAGATGCATTTCCATGTAACGGTAAAAAGTGTTGCCCCAGGCCAGATGTGGATTAATGAGCAGCATCGCCTTTCCACTTGCCGACTTGGACGGCCCGATCGTCCACGTGTTCGAGCCAGCCATGGCCTCATCGTGGTCCGCCATAAATTTTGCGGCTGCGGTCGCCGGTGCCTTGGCACTTTGAAACGCCGCCACCTCACGCCGCAACCGTTCTGGTGAACCCATGTAGCCGTAGTGCACCGCTCGTAAGGGGTGGCCAATGACGTCCACGCCGGTCACGGGTAGCACGACTCGGTATTCGGCGCCAACCTGGTCGGGATGTGCTTTGGCGAAGTCGTTGATGCCGCGCGCGAACGCGTCCAGGTAAGTGCGGAAGGTCGGATCCTGTGCGTCGTACCACTGTTTTGCGCGCTCTGGCACGCCGTTCCGTTGGACCCAGCGATCCAGCTCAAGGTGCGAGGAGCCCCAGTACTGAGCAGCTCGCCCTCGCGACTCGCCGTAAAGCTGTAAGAGCAGATTGGCCTGCGCCTCCATCTGCGCCCAGCCTTCCGCATAGAACATACTCTCGCGATTTGTCGCGAAGATGTGCGGCACGCCGTAGCGATCCCAAAGGATCTCGGTCTTACTGGCCGCCGGAGGGTTTGTTGCCATCGCCGTCGTACCGGCGATTACGAGCATCATCGCGCCGATCCTTTTCAGTGATGTCGTCATAGGCCGGAATTACCTTTCTTGAGCTGGAAACTCACCGTACTGTACTCCATCTCCGCTACCGTTTTCATGCCCCTACGGAGGCTTCCTGCCTTCGCGGTGTGCACCCAGGCGCCATTATCCGCCGGTGTTAGCCCTGTCGATTACGGCGCAACCGGCACCCGCAAGCGGTCGCCCGCGAAGGCGATCGGCCCCGCAAAGGACCCTCGAATCGATTTCCGCACCGCGTTCTGGCTCTCTTCCACGTCCGGCGCAATATGGCTCAACAGCAAACTCTTCACTAGGCTGTCTCGCGCCGCCTCGCCGATTTTCTTCGGTGGCGTATGCAGTTCGTAGAGCTGCTCCGGCGAGTCCGGTGGATCGAGCACCGCGCAATTGAAAATCAGCAGATCCGCATTTTTCGCCAGTTGCACCAGATTCGGCAGCGCCGAGGCGTCCATGTCTCCCGAAAACACCACGGCCATGCCCTTGTAGGCGATCCGGTAGGCCACCGAGGGGCAATCTCCGTGGTGCGTCGCCACTTCCTCGATCACCAAGCCGTTCTCATCGACAATCTTGGTCCTCGGCGAATCCAGTTTGATGGCCAGATCGTGAACCTCGAACGTTTCGTCCGCCCCAAAGGTTTTTTGATACCTAAATGCGCCGTCGTCTCCCACCAACAAGTCCACAAATCGTGAGGTCTTGGGAAACAGTCCCGCCCCGTCCGGGCCAAAAATTCGGTAGCGGATCGGCCCATCGCTGGTAAGCGCCCGCGCGTTGAAAAACGCCGCCAAGTCCTCGCTATGATCGATGTGCAGGTGCGTGAGCAAAACCGTATCCACTTTCCCGAGGTCCACCTGCAATTCACCTATGCGCACGAACGCCCCCGGACCGGCATCCACCAGAACCCGCGGTGTTCCGTCGACAACCACGATATAGCTCGACCCCGCCCTTCCAAACGCCCGCGGCCCTCCGGAACCAAGCACCAGCACTTCCAGCCCTGGCTTGGCGGGAGCAGCCTCCACGCACGCCGGGAACACGACCGCTAGAACCGCCGCAATGACAATCAGCATCTTCATACGATCTCTAACCTCTTCTGAATCGTGCCCAGCCCCCCGCACGTCGCAAACCAGAGAACCGTCCCATCCGTGACGAGGAACTCCGACCGCCCACGAGTTCCAGTTTTTTCAAACCTTGCGTTTGGGATTTCTTCGTTAGGAGCGCCAGCGCAGCGTTACAGGGCCGCTCATCGGGTGGGTCATGGGTGCGCCCGTCCGCCGCGACTCCATCAGATTGGCCTTCAGTGAGAAGTACCACTTCGCAGGCCGGTCCGCGTCGTCAATCAGCATCAGGCGCGGATCGTGCTTCAGGCCCTCGGACTGCTGAATCATGGTCTCCTGATCTTGCCGCAGAAATGTGGCGCCGAACATTCGGAAAATCGGCACTGGCAGAAAGAAAAGATTCCATGCCGCCACGAAATCGATCCGGCACAGATCTCGCCGCACCGGCGTTATGGTCGCCCTGCTCGAAAACCACAACTTCCCGCTGTGAATTTCCTCCAGCCGCACGTTGGGCAAAATAAAGTCGATGGTCGTGGTCACCGGCTCGCCGGTCATCTTTTTCAGCAACTGATACGGCAAGCTGTTGGAGCTCGGCGAATGCGGGCTCATCCGGAAGCCATTCGGGATCGGCTCAAACTGTTTCTGTTTCTCGTGAATGCTCCCGCGGCTCCGCCAGAACCATGATTGATGTACGAACGGCCCGTGCGCCGGATCCATCAATCCGATAATTCCGTGGTCCACATGCGACGGCAAATCGCAGGCCAAGTGAGTGATCTTATATTTCTTGCTGAAGGTCGCCAGTTTGGGCGCCGCTGGCAACGTCTCTGCTGCTCGAGATCCGGGAGTCGCGTCCGCGGCTCTGCGTTCGCGAGACGACATGAATACCCAGACGTAGCCGTCGCGCTCTTCGCAGGGATAGTGTCCCGCAAAAACGCGATCGACTTTCAGTTTGTCCTGGCTGCTGAGCGATGGAATTTCCACGCACTGCCCACTGCACGCCTCAAATCGCCAGCCGTGGTAACTGCACTCCAAAGTCTTCCCATCGAAGCGCCCATAGGACAGCGGAATCCCGCGGTGCGGGCAAGAATCCCGCATCGCAAAAACTTTGCCTTCCGACGTGCGCCCCAGCACCAGCGGCACTTCCAGCAACATTGCCGTCGCCAACCGGTTACCGGTGATCTCCGCGCTGCGCAGCGCCGGATACCAGAAATCCCACAGGAAACCGGCATCGTCCCGCGCCGGTTCGCTCGCCGGTGTTGTGTTCGTTTGCAAAATTATCGTATCGCTCATCGTCGTGGTCGCATCGTATTATAGTGCGGCTCGGTGTAGCAATCGGACACCAACTCGACGGCAGCTGAAATAACGAAGGGGACTGAGCGTCCTCGTGCTGATTTCGGTCTCGTTCCAAATGCTCTTCCAAATACAATGATTCGCGTCCTGGCCAATCTGTTTCGCGGAGTCTCCTACGTTTTCGGAGTCAGCGCTCCTCCGCCCGGAGAGAACGAGCGCTCGTTTGTATTCATGTGGCTGGGCATCATCGTGTTCGGAGCTGCGGTTTCCGCGCTGCTGCTCTATCTGATCTTGCGGATGCATGTCTCTTAGCGCGCATCCAATTGCGCGTTTCCCGGATCGGCGCTATTCTTTAGGTAGAGAACATCGATGTACGCCGCCTTCTATTAGCTAATCTCTGCCCGGCTCGCTCCCTCAGCGAGCATTTCCTGCTTTTCACCAGTCACCAATAACGAGTCACTAGTCACTGTCTCTCTCGAGGTTCTCCCATGGCCGTAATGACATTGTCGGATAAATTAGATCAGCTGGTCACGCGCTACGACGAACTGACGCGCGAACTCTCCACCGCGGAGATTGTTACCGATTCTGCCCGCTTCCAGAAAGTGGCCAAGCAGCACGCCGAGCTGGAACAAATCGTCGCCAAGCACCGCGAGTACAAACAGGTCGAGAAAGATCTTGCAGGTGCGCACCAGATGTTCCTGGAAGGCGAAGACGCGGAGATGAAGCAGCTGGCGCACGACGAAGAGAAGCAGCTGGCCGCGCGCAAGGAAACTGTCGAGCGGGATCTCAAGCTGCTGCTCTTGCCGAAGGATCCGCTGGATGAGAAGAGCGTCATCGTGGAAATTCGCGCTGGGACCGGCGGCGATGAAGCCGCGCTGTTTGCCGGCGAGCTTTTCCGCATGTATTCGCGCTACGCCGAGACGCTGGGCTGGAAGGTCGAAGTGCTGGAAAGCTCTCCGTCCTCGCTGGGCGGCTTGAAAGAAATCGTGGCCGCGATTCAGGGCCACAAGGTTTATTCCAAGCTCAAATACGAGAGCGGCGTGCACCGGGTGCAGCGGGTCCCCGCCACCGAACAGCAGGGCCGCATCCACACCTCCGCGGCCACGGTCGCGGTGCTTCCGGAAGCTGACGACATCGACATCAAGATCGAAGCTAAGGATCTGCGTGTCGATACGTTTTGTTCCTCGGGTCCGGGCGGCCAGTCGGTCAACACCACATATTCCGCTGTGCGTATTACGCATATTCCCAGCGGCTTGGTGGTTTCTCAGCAGGACGAAAAGTCGCAAATTAAGAATCGCGCCAAGGCCATGCGCGTTCTACGTACCCGGCTTTACGAATTGGAGCTGGAAAAGCAGCAAGCTGCGATCGGGGCCGAGCGCCGGGGACAGATCAAGACCGGCGATCGTTCCGAGAAAATTCGCACCTACAACTTTCCGCAAAACCGGGTCACCGATCACCGCGTGGGCCTCACACTGCACCAACTGACTGAAATCATGGACGGAAAACTGTCCGTACTGGTCGATGCCCTGGTGTCGCACTACGAAGCCGAACGGCTGGAGCAAGAGCTGGCGGAGGCGTAAGTCTGGTAGGACAGGCATTCCTGCCTGTCTCCGTCGAGTTAGAATGGGTCTACAGCTAGAAGAGACAGACAAGAATGTCTGTCCCACTCAGATGGACGTTCGCACCGCACTGAAAAATGGAATCGCCCAACTGCGTGACGCCGACGTCCCGTCCTTCACGCTGTCCGCGGAGCTACTTCTGCTCCACACATTGAACCGCGACCGCACCTGGCTTTATGCCCATCCTGAAGAAACAATTCCCGAAACCGACGCGCAGCGTTTCTTTGCCTTGGTTGCTCGGCGCGCCGCCGGTGAACCTACCCAATACCTCACTGGCAAACAGGAATTCTGGGGCCTCGAATTGGAAGTCACCCCCGATGTGCTGATCCCCCGCCCCGAGACCGAGCACCTCATCGAGGTGGCCCTCGACCGCCTGGCCCTTCGCGAAATCCGTGCTGGCCGTCCGCAAACGACAAGAGGCGAAGGCCTGCAAATCGCCGACGTTGGCACAGGTTCTGGCTGCATCGCCATCGCCCTGGCCAAAGCACTCCCCGGCGCGAAGATCTACGCCACCGACATTTCCTCCGCCGCCCTGGAAGTCGCGGGCCGTAACGTTATCCTCCACGGATTCACCGAACGCATCTACTGCATGGAATCCAACCTGCTCGACTTGTTTTCCTCTGCGGTTCCTGAACCCAGCCGTGAACCGATTCGCCTGGACCTGGTCGTGAGCAACCCGCCTTACATCGGCCGCCGCGAAGCTCCCACGCTGTCGCGTGAAGTCCGCGACCACGAACCTGAATGCGCTCTCTATGGCGGCGAAGAAGGCTACGAACTCTATGGCGACCTGATCGCCCAGGCCGCTGTGCATCTCAAGCCGAGCGGAATCCTGGTCCTCGAACTCGGCCACGACTCCCTTCCCGCCGTGCGACCGCTGCTCGACGCCGCCAACTGGAGCAATGTTGGCATCACCAACGATCTCGCCGGTATTCCCCGCGTCATCGCCGCCGAGAAAACCTGAAGGAGGCGTCGAAGGGGCGTAGGCGCATGGCCAGGAATGGCTGTCCACGGGAGTCTCGCCGCAATTCGCTAGACGGTTCCTTACGGTCTTTGCCTCGCAGTTGTAGCGGCAATCGCGCGGGCGTAGGCTATCGGCATGCCGGATCTGGCACGGTTTCGCGCTAAGCATGGGCCGCTGGAGGAGTCGCTTCCGGCAGCGGCAGCTACGATTCTGCACGTGGATATGGACGCGTTTTTTGTCTCCGTGGAATTGCTGGAGCGGCCGGAGTTGCGCGGCAAGGCCGTGATCGTCGGAGGCGGGCCCAACCAGCGCGGCGTGGTCACTTCGGCCAGCTACGAGGCGCGCAAGTTCGGCGTCCACTCCGCGATGCCTTTGCGCACCGCCGGGAAGCTTTGTCCTCACGGGATTTTCCTCGACGGGCACCACCGGAAATACGCGGAGTGGAGCGACCGCATCGCGACCATCCTGGCGAAGTTTTCTCCCATCGTGGAGATGGTTTCCATCGACGAAGCCTATCTCGACCTTTCCGGAACGGAACGCCTGCACGGCCCGCCGCTCGCGGCCACCGACAAATTGCTCCGCGCCATCACGCGCGCGACGGGGCTTCCTTGTTCTGGTGGATTGGCGGCGACGCGGCTGGTCGCAAAGGTAGCCTCCGACCAAGCCAAGCCGCGCGGCCTGCTGTGGGTTGCGCCCGGCAGCGAAGCGCGTTTTCTTGCGCCGCTCCCGGTGCGCAAGATTCCCGGCATCGGCGAAGTGACCGAGCGCTCGCTTCGCGCCCTGGGCATCGAGAACGTCGAACAGCTTGCAGCGCTGGCTCCCGAAAGACTGGAGAAAATTTTCGGCCAATGGGGCACGGCGTTGTACCGCAAGGCCCGCGGCGGCGACTCCTACGAATTCGTGATCGACGCGGAGCCGAAATCCATTTCGCACAATCACACCTTCGGCGAAGACACCAACGACACCGAAGCGCTGCTCTCGATGCTGAGCCATCTCTCGCAGAAGGCGTGCAAACGCCTGCGGGAAGCCGGTCTGGCCACGCGCACGATGACCCTCACGATTCGCTACACCGGATTCGACACCTACACTCGGGCCAAGACGCTTGCCGAGCCGACGCAACTCGATGCCGATATCTTCGCGGTATTGCAAAACCTGTTCCGCGAGCATCGCAACCGTAAGCGGACCGTTCGTTTACTGGGCGTGAGCCTGGGCGGCTTGTCGCACGGCAGCGAGCAGCTGGATCTGCTGGACACCGAGCGCCGCTGCAAACTGGAAAAACTGACGCAGGCCGCGGACCGCTTGCGCGATCGCTTCGGCTTCGATTCCGTGCAATTCGGGGGTTCGATGCGGCATGAAGCGGCCAACGCGAATGAAGGGTGGGGCCGCCGCGACAAGCCGCAGCGCGCGGACGGCCAAGACCGCGACCGAAAGTGAGCCACCCGCGCTCCGCGCGAGAATGCCTTATACTGCCCTGCAATGAGCCCGATTGGTTCCCGCGAAGGTCCCATCGCCCGTCTGCATACTTTCTGGCTGCGCGTGAGCGAAGGCCGCCAGATCGACGATCTGTGGGCGCAGTTCACGGCGGATGCGCGCGCCAGTTATGGATTTTATGGAAGCGACGTCGATTGGGAAGAAGTCAAAAAACGGCCGCGCTGGCGGCAGCCGCTGCACATTGCCAAGCAATTCTTCTGGGCGCTGCTGCTGAAGCTGTCTCCCGCGCGGCGGGTCTTGCTGCTGGTGGCGCTGGCGCTGTTCGTCTTGTCCAGCCTGCGAGTGTCCGTCGGCGACGCCTTCGTTCTGGATGCCAAGTTCGAATGGATCTCGGCGCTGCTCTTTCTGCTGCTGCTCTCACTGGAACTGGCTGACAAAGTGACCATGAAGCGCGACCTGGAGATCGCGCGAGAGATTCAAAGCTGGCTGGTGCCTTCGCAGCCGCCGGAGATTCCGGGAGCCGACATGGCCTTCGCCACTCGTCCGCAGAACTCCGTGGCGGGCGATTACTACGACGCGTTCTATCCCACGGCGAGCGCGGCGGACGGCGGAAAACTGATGCTGGTGATCGCCGACGTGGCCGGGAAGAGCGTGCCAGCAGCGCTGCTGATGGCCACACTGCAAGCCAGCTTGCGCACCGTTGCTGGAGAGGAGGCTCCGCTGGCCGACCTGGTGGCACGGCTGAATCGCTATGCTTGCGCGCACAGCGCGGATGGACGGCGCTTCACCACAGCGGTTCTGGGCTTGTACGACCCCGCGGAGCGGCGGCTGGCCTACGTGAACGCGGGCCATAACGCGCCAGTGCTGCGCCGCGCGAACGGGACGCTGGAACAATTGGACACCGGGGGATTGCCGCTGGGGATCGAGTCCGGAGCGGTGTACGAGACCGCGACGGTGGAGCTGCCCGCGGGCGACGCCTTGATTTTCTTCACCGATGGCGTGGTGGAGGCATTCAACGAGGCCGGCGAGGAGTTTGGCAATCGACGCTGGCTTACCGCCATTCGCGGCTTGCCGGCATACACTGCGCAGGAATCGCTGCAACATTTGATGAAGGGCGTAGATGAGTTTGTCGGGGCTACCCGGCAGTCCGACGATATTACCTGCATGATTTTCCGCAGCAGGTAGCCGCAAGCGAAGAGCGCGCACCGCGCGCCGTGCCCCTACAGGGACCTGCGGCTAAAGCAGCAGGCGCCTTTTTCCACATTTCATCAGAGCCTTAGTACGGAGGTACCGTTGTCCGCGGCGTGCGGAGAAATAGAATGCCGGGCCGTGCCAACTAAAGTGTGTGTGGAACTCGATGAGTTGAGGCGCGCGGCGGTGTCCGTGCTTCGCGAGGTTAGAGCCATTCGGAGGTCGCGGGACTTGTCGTTTGACGAGGACGTGGATCTTACTTGGCGGAAACGGGCGAGCATCCACTCGGTACTCAAGCACCTGCTGGTCGGCCATAGAGGCCAGCCTTGCCCGGGTGGAACGCGGCCCATCGTAGGTGCCGTCAGGGGTGATACCGGCGAGCACGGAGCGATTGCCCATTTCGTTGCATTGGTCAAGATTTGGTTGCCGGATTTGGGGCAACGAGTCAGGGCTGCGGGATTAGTGGGAGCGGCGGCGGTCCAGCAGGTAGGCGATCAGGGCCAGGATGGCAAAGTAGAAAGCCATGTTGACGGCCAAGGCCACGCGCAGAAAGCCGCCGAAGGTCGAGGCCAGAGACTCGTGCTTTGCCGGAGCAAGGAGTTCCGCGATTTTCAGGCCGGGTGAGAAGAGCGAGAGTAGCGGTGCGGGGATGACCGGCTCATCCTGTACCGCGAGCGCCAGCGCGAAAAATCCCAGCGCGGCCCCCACAACCGCGGGCAAGAACAAACGGAACGTGAGGCACTTCAGCACCACGGAAATTCTATCAAACTCGAACGCGAGGTGTGTCTCCCGGACGCTTGGACCCCTATGCAGGGAAGATGGCGACCCAGGCGTGACTGTCCGCAGCAGGGGATGCTAGGATGATGGCCGTTCGAGGTCGTATATTCGGAGAGGACAAATAATGAATACGCCAAGATTTCTTGCCCGGATGACCGCGCTGGTTGTTCTCGCGGCTGCGCCGGGATTGCTGCTCTGGGCGCAACAAAAGTCCGTCACCGTAGAGGGATACGTTCTGGATTCCGCGTGCGCGTTCACCAAGAATTTGGACAAGCCGATCAGCCGCGATTGCGCGCTGGCTTGCGAGAAGAACGGTTCACAGCTGGTGATCTTGACGAGCAACGGGACGATTTATTGGCCGATCGACGAGAAGACGCCTGCCGAAGGGCAGAATGCGCGGCTTACGGAGTTCGCGGGCGGGCGCGTGAAAGCCACGGGCAAGCTGTACGACCGGGGCGGCTCGCACGCCTTGGTGATCGAGAAGATCGAAGCGCTGGCAACGAAGTAATGGCTGGCACTGCCGGAGCGGATTCAGGCGCGGGCGGCTTGCTTGGCTGGATTGTCGATCTCGGTTAGATCTTCCGGCGTCAGCGCCCAGTCGACGGCCTTGGCGTTTTGCTCGACTTGCTCTGGGCGGGTGGCGCCAGCGATGACGCTGGAGACCGCGGGATGGGCGGCGAGCCAACTGAACGCAAGCTCCAGAAGATTGTGGCCGCGCTGCTGGGAGAATTTCTCGAGGCGCTCGACGGTATCGAAGTTGGCTTCGTTTGCGTAGCGATCGCCGAGAGCCTTCCAGGCGGCAAAGCGCGAGCCTTCGGGTAGCGGGGCGTTGCGTTTGTACTTTCCGGTGAGCATGCCGCTGGCTAGCGGGAAATACGGCAAGAGACCGAGGCCGTGGGCTTGCATGGCGGGCAGGAGTTCCTTCTCGATACCGCGCACCAGCAGGCTGTACTCGTCCTGACAGGACGCGAACGCGTGGATGCCCAATTCGCGCGAGATCCATTGCGATTCCACCACTTGCCACGCGGGAAGATTCGAGCAGCCGATGTATCGCACCTTGCCTTGGCGGATTAAATCGTCCAGAGCGCGCAGGGTTTCTTCGAGCGGGGTCAGCGGGTCGGGGACGTGGAGCTGGTAGAGATCGATCCAGTCGGTTTGCAGGCGGCGGAGGCTAGCTTCCACGGCGGAGAAGATGTAGCGGCGGGAGGCACCTTTGAGGGTTCCGGCCGCGTCCATGGCGAAACCGAATTTTGTGGCCAGGACGATGTCTTTGCGGCGTTCGCCGAGAACCTGGCCGAGGATCGTTTCGGAGCCGCCCAGGTTGCCGTAGTAATCGGCGGTGTCGAGAAGGGTGATGCCTAGGTCGAGAGCTTTGTGCACGACTCTGCGGGAGGTTTCGAGGTCGATGCGCCCGCCGAAATTGTTGCAGCCCAGGCCGACCTGGGAAACCTGTAGACCGGATTTGCCGAGATTCCTGCGCTTCATTGCTGTCCTCGTTGACGAAGGTGTTTTCGTGAATTCAGCATTCTAGCCGATTCGAGAACGCGGTGCAGTGAACGCCCGGGCAATTGGGGCGCAGCACTGCTGCGCCCCTACAATGAAACTGCCGGAGGTTGCACGACGCGTCAGGATTCCTTGAGATAGTACGGGGCGCTAACGGTGAAGATGCGCTCGTTGCCGCGGGCGAGCAAGACCCACTCCAGGAGCCGGCCGCGCTGATTGTGGAGGAAATATTCGTACCAGTGACCTTCCACTAATTCAGGAATGACCACCACGATGCGGCGCTTGGGATTCTTTTCGGACAAATCCAGGACGTATTGAACCAGGGGAACGATGACGAAACGGTAGGGCGAGGGCAGGGTCAGGAGCGCGGGAGCGTGCGCGCCGGATTCACGAAACGGTTTGGCGACGAAGCGCTCCCAGTCGTCATGGAGCAGTTCGGAGTGCTCGTCGGGCTCCACGTGGATAGCGATGATTTCTGGGGTGAGCCTGGAGGCGAATTCGATGCCTTGCTTGGAGATCCAGCTCCAGCGGTCGATGGCGATGACGGCGATGGGAGGGGATTTTTGATCGGCGGGCTCGACCGGCTCGCAGCAATTGGTGCGAACTCGAACGGTGTGATAGTGGCGGCGGACGACTATGAAGAAGGAAATTAAGAGAGGAATGAAGATGATGGTGATCCAGGCGCCCTCGGCAAACTTGGCGACCAGAACGACGATCACGGTGACGCCGGTGACAAAGCCGCCGAGGCCGTTGACCAGGGCGCTTTTGATCCAGTGCGGGCCGCGTTTTTTCCTCCAGTGCACGACCATGCCGAATTGAGAGAGGGTGAAAGCGAGGAAGGCGCCGACGGCGTAGAGAGGGATCAACCTGTCCGTTATGCCGCCAAAGAGAACGAGCAGGACTCCGGTGAAAACGGCCAGGACCACGATGCCGTAGGTATAGACGAGGCGACGCCCGCGAAAACCAAAGGCGTGGGGCATGTAGTTGTTTTGCGCGATGGCGCGGCAGAGGCGGGGGAAATCGGCGAAGGCGGTGTTGGCGGAAAGAGAGAGAACCAGCAGGATGGAGCCGATGGTCAGGTAGTAAAAAACGCCTTTGCCGAAGACAGCGGCGATGAGCATGGAGAGGACGCTCTGGTAGCCCTGCTGGCCGGGATCGGTGGCGGCGATGCCGTAGGCTTTGACGAGATAAGAGATACCGGCGAGGAGCAGGGTCAGAACGAAAATGATGACGGTGAGAGTGCGCTGGGCGTTTTTAACGGCGTTCTCGCGGAAAGCTTTCACGCCGTTGCTGACGGCTTCGACGCCAGTGAGCGCGGTGCAGCCGCTGGCGAACACTTTTAGCAGCAGCCAGTAGGTGACGGCTTGGGTCACGGCGGGCGGGGGCGGCAAGGGCGCGACAGCGGAGGGATGGCCACCACTCAGCGCGACGCGAATCAGTCCGCCGGCAATGGTGACGAGCAGGGTGCCCACAAAGAGGTAGGTGGGCAACATGAAGGCAACGCCGGCGTCGCGGAGTCCGCGAAGATTGAGCAGGGTGATGACGACGAGAATGCCGAGGCAGATGCTGACGGTGTGCGGCTGCAAGGACGGAACGGCGGAGATCAACGCGCCCACTCCGGCGGAGATACCTACCGCGGCGGTGAGGATGTAGTCGGTGAGGAGGGCGGCAGCGGCGAGCAGGCCGGGAAAAACGCCAAGGTTGAAACGGGCGACGGTGTAGGAGCCGCCGCCCATCGGATATGCCGCGATGGTTTGGAGATAGGAAAAGTAAACGATGATCAGCAGGGTGATGATCGCGGCGCTAACGGGAATGATGTAGTTCAGGCCCAAGAGACCGAGAGGGATCAGCAGGCTGAGTGCGGCTTCGGGGCCATAAGCCGCGGAACTCAGGGCGTCCAGACCGAAGATGGGAATGCCTTGGGCAGGTCCAATCTGCTCGGCGCGTTCGTCGCTGGTGGCCAGGGGCTTGCCAACCAGAAGGTCAAGGATGTTCATGAGAGCACGATCCCAGGGAAGCTTTTTCTTGCGCATCCATTTGCAACGAGTGGCGTTACAAAGTCAACCCAGATAGCCGAGCATGCTGGTTGGTCTTACGGTTTTAGGGGTGATAGAATCCCGGCGCTTCGAGGAGCGAAGATTTCCATGCGCAGACTCTTTCTTGCTGTTGCGTTTCTAATTTTCCTGTACCAGCCGCCGGCCGTGGCTCAACAGGAGCCTGATTTTTCCAAGGTACAGATCAAGGTTACCAGGGTTTCCGGCAACATTTACATGCTGGAAGGCGAGGGTGGGAACATCGCGGCTTCGGTTGGGGAAGACGGCATCGTCATCGTGGACGATCAGTTGGCGCCACTGGCCGATAAAATCCAGGCGGCGCTGAAAGATTTGAAGATCACGGACAAGCCAGTGCGCTTTGTAATCAACACCCACTATCACGGAGATCACGCGGGCGGCAATGTGCCATTTAACAACGCGGGATCGACCATCATCGCGCAGGACAATGTGCGCAAGCGGCTGGAAAGCGGCGGAACCGCGGGCAACGGGGGCTCCATCAAGATGGAGGTCAAGCCCGCAGAGAAAGCGGCGCTGCCCATCATCACTTTCGAGCACGATGTGACCGTGCACCTGAACGGCGAAGATATCCGCGCGCTGCACTTTCCGGCAGGACATACCGACGGCGATTCCATCATTTTCTTCCCGAAAAACAACGTGGTGCACATGGGGGACGATTTTGTGCGCTATGGCTTCCCGTTCATTGACGTGGCTAGCGGCGGGAGCGTGCAGGGCATGATCGATGCCATGGAGAAGGCCACCGCGCAGTTGCCTGCGGACGTCAAGGTCATTCCGGGGCATGGAGCGCTGTCCAATCTCGATGACGTGCGGGCGTTCGTTAAAATGCTGAAGGAGACTTCAGCGGTGGTAGAGAAGGCGTTGAAGCAGCACAAGACGCTGGAGCAGATGGAGAAGGACAAGATCCTGGAGCCCTGGGCGGCGAAATGGTCGGGCGATTTCGTCAAGACCGATGCGTTCATCGAGACGCTGTATAACTCGCTTACCGGGACCAAAGGCCCATTCGTGAAACACAACTAACGGACCGCAGCGGTGTGACTTTCCTGAGGGTAGCACGGGCCGCGGCTTGACTTGGCTGGAAGCGGCTGCGAGACTGAAGTTATCCGCACGGGAAATATGCCGCGAACTCAAGGACAAGTCGTAAGTCTAGGTGTGACCGGAGCCAGTGGGGCTGTTTTGGCGCAAAAAGCGCTGCAACTCCTCGAGGGCGATACTCGTGTCGCGCGCGTACATCTGGTCGTCACCGAAACCGGCCAGCGGCTTTTTGCGGAGGAACTGGGGATTTCCTCCGGCGACTTGAAGCAGTTGCCTAGCCGCATCCTCGGGCACCCTGCCGCAAAGATCGAGATTCTGCCGAACAAAGACGTTGGCGCGTCCATCGCCTCGGGCAGCTACGAGGTCGACTCCATGCTGGTGGTGCCCTGCTCCATGGGCACGCTGGCATCCATCACAGGCGGCACCAGCGATGATTTGGTGGCGCGGGCCGCCGACGTCATGCTGAAAGAAGGCCGCAAGCTGGTGCTGTGCGTCCGCGACACGCCGTTCAGCCGCATCCATTTGGAGAATATGTTGCGGGCGCAGCAAGCTGGGGCGGTGATCATGCCGGCGATTCCCGCGTTCTATCATCAGCCGAAAACGATCGAAGATTTGGTGACGCAATATATTTGCCGGGTGCTGGCGCAAATCGGATTGCCGCAAGAAAAAATGTTTCGGTGGACTGGGCAAGCGGCGGCGAAGAAAGCGGAGGCCTGAACGGCGATGGCTAGCCGCATCCGCACAGTGCTGGAGATGATCAAGTTCGAGCACTCCGTGTTTGCGCTGCCATTTGCGCTGACCGGGGCGCTGCTGGCCGCGCGTGCTGTGCGGCACGGCTGGCCGACGCTGCGGCAAGTGCTGTGGATCGTGGTGGCAATGGTTGCCGCACGCTCCGCGGCGATGACCATGAACCGCATTGTCGACCTGCGCTACGACCGGGAGAATCCGCGCACGCAACAGCGGGCGCTGGCTACCGGCGCCCTTTCCGTTTCGTTTGCCTGGATTTTTACGCTAGCCGCGGTGGCCGCTTTCTTGATTGCTGCGTGGCAGCTCAATCCTCTGGCTCTGAAACTCGCTCCATTGGCGCTGGCCGTGTTGTTTTTCTATTCCTTTACCAAACGCTTCACCAACTGGTCGCATCTTTTCCTGGGATTCGCGCTGGGCATTTCACCGGCGGCCGCGTGGATCGCCATCACCGGCGGACTCGATTTGCGCATGCTCATTCTGTGCGCCGCAGTGACGCTGTGGGTGGGCGGCTTCGACGTACTGTACGCCTGCCAGGACGTCGACTACGACCAGCGCGCCGGGCTCTATTCCGTTCCTAAGCGTTTTGGCATCGCCAACGCGCTATGGATCGCTCGAGTCATGCACGTAGGCGTTGTCGGGCTGCTCGCCTGGCTGGCCGCCAGTTTCGCTCTTCCCTGGCCGGCATGGGTGGGCATCGCCGTTGTAGCCGCGTTGCTGGCCTACGAGCACTCGCTGGTCAAAGCCGACGATCTCAGCAAGCTGGACGCTGCGTTTTTTGCCGTGAACGGTTATATTAGTATGTTGTTCCTGCTGTTTTGGGGCGCTGCGGCAGCAGTTTGGCGCGTTTGAAACTTTCGACAGGATCGAAATGGGCGAACTGACAATCACGGACTTGAGGCTGAAGCCGATCGCGGACAAGGTCCTCGCCGGCGAGCGCCTCAGCATGGACGACGGCATTCTGTTGTATCGCTCGCCCGATCTGCTGGCCGTCGGATGGCTGGCGAATTACGTGCGCGAGAAGCACCACGGCAACGTCACTTATTTCAACGTCAACCGGCACATCAATCCCACGAACGTGTGCGTCGCGCATTGCAAGTTGTGCGCGTTTGGACGCGATCCGAGCGCTCCCGGCGCGTACACCTTCGCTCTGGAAGAGATTTATCAGCGCGCAGAGCAAGGCGTGCGTGAAGGCGCGACGGAGTTTCACATCGTGGGCGGCTTGCATCCCGATCTTACTTTCGATCATTATCTGGAATTAGTGCGCGGCCTAAAGCAGCGCTGCCCGACGGTGCACCTCAAGGCTTTTACAATGGTCGAGGTGCACTACTTCGCGCGTATCGCCAAACTTTCCATCGAAGAAACGCTGCAAAGAATGAAAGAAGCCGGCGTGGATTCCTGCCCCGGCGGCGGCGCCGAGATTTTCCATCCGCGGGTACGCAAGATCATCTGCGATCACAAGACCAGCGGGCAGATGTGGCTGAGCACGGCGAAGAAGGCGCACGAAGCGGGTTTCCGCTCCAACGCCACCATGCTCTATGGCCACGTGGAAACCGAGGAAGAGCGCGTCGATCACCTGCTCAAGCTGCGCGAGCTACAGGATGAGACCCATGGCTTCGTGGCCTTCATCCCGCTGGCCTTTCATCCGGACAACACCGCGCTCTCGCACCTTCCCAAGACCAGCGGCTACCTGGATCTGCGCAACATCGCGGTGTCGAGGCTGCTGCTCGACAATTTCGAGCACATCAAGGCGTACTGGATCATGCTGACGCCGAGCATCGCACAGATCGCGCTACGCTTCGGCGCCAACGATCTGGATGGCACGGTGGTGGAGGAAAAGATCTACCACGACGCTGGGGCCAAAACTTCTGAGTTTACTCCGCGCGCCGAGCTGGAGCGCCTGATCCGGGCCGCAGGCCGTGTGCCTGTCGAGCGCGACACGCTGTACCGCCCCGTCGACCGCTCCAAAATGCCGCCCCTGCCACCGCCAACCCGTACAGACCTGGTCTCGCTCACCCTCAACGTTTAATCAGCGCAATAGCGTTGTTGCGTGGGTAAATGTCATGCGACAGATAATCCTAGATCCGCGCCGAGACCCAGCCTAAAAGCAAACGCCCCGGAAACGATTCCAGGGCGCTGGCTAGAACGAGAAGCGGTTCGCTATCGTTGCGGCTTTGCAGCGGGAGGCGGGGTGGCCGCCGGCTTGGCTGCTGGTTTCGCGGCAGCACCCGCCGGGGCGCCACCCTTGACCGGATACGCGGTGTCGTAGAGGTGCACGATATCCTGCGTGACGTCAATATTGGTGGAGGCAAACAGGATCGGCGTGTTTTGCGCCGAAGAATCGAGAATCGCGACGTAGCCGTTCTCGCGCGCGTAACGGTCCAGGACATCGACCAGTTTGCGGCCGATGCGGTCGAAGACGTCGGCTTGCGCGGCGTTCACGTCTTCCTGATATTCATTCTGCTTGCGCTCGAGTTGCCGAGCCAGCGTTTCGCCCTGGCGAGTGAGCCGCGCCTGCTCGTCCTGGTTCAGCTTGCCGGCGCCGGCTTCGAGCCGCTGCCGCAGCTCGTTAATGGTCTTGTTCATGTTCTCCAGCTCGGTTTGACGCGAGGCGAATTGCGACTGCAGCTCCGCTCCGGCCTGCTTGCCTTCGGCGGTGCTGGCGATGGCCTGGCGCACGCTGATGACGCCGAGCTTGCCGGCGGACGCGGCGCCGGGCGCCGAAGCCCCCTGAGCGTAAATCGCGGCCGAGCCGAAAAGAAACGCTGCGGCCAAGGCGGCGGCACGAAGCAACATCCCGCGCGAGCCTAGAGCGGCGAATTCTGTTAGCCACCGCGAAGCGGTGATTGTGCCGTGTGACCGTAGAGCGGTCAACGTGCTTTGTGGCCGCGAAGCAGCCAACATTCTCGAGTTCACTTTATTTCTCCTTATAGGCCAACTCACGATTGGCACAAAACAGATTCCGCTTCCCCCAGCGGATCGTACGAGGGTTACACAAACCTCGAAGTATAGCCGAGCTACACAATCTCCCGCAATCAGAAAGCATCCAGCACCGCGCAGCGCTCGGTCGGCGGCCGTGCGATGCGCATGGGCCCAAATCCAAGGCGGCTCAATTCGGCATCGGGAACAACAGCAGGCGGTTATTGGCCTGATCCACGATGACCGCCAGATTGGTGAACTGGTCGATGGCCACACCGAACTGCGCCGAACCCGGCAGGCCAATCGTCAGCCGCGTCTTCATGGGGTTCGACAGCGAGTCCACGATGGACACCGACTTCCCCGCAAAGTTGGAAGTCAGAACCGCGCCAGTTTGCGGGTTGATTGCCAAAGCCGTGGGATTGATGCCCACGGACGCCTGACTGGGAGTACCGGAGTCCGGATTAAACGACGAGATGATGTTGCCACCGCTGGAATTGACGTAGAAGAGGCCCGGGTTCCCGGTGTTGGTCGTGACCTGCGGCGCGACTCCAGGCGGCACCGCGGGGGCCGCGCCCAATGGCACGGCCGGATTGAAGACGATGCCGGTCGGAGTCGAACTGACGCTCCCGAGCGAAATGGTGGTGCTCAAGCCGGGACTCACCAATCCGATGTCGACTGGGTAGAGGGCTCCGCTGGGCAAAGCGCCATTGGACAGCGGCAACCCGGTGACCAGCGCGAGACCTTGATTGTTGGTGCCGCGATCCGGATCGATGGCCACAGCGATAGGCTGCTGCACGCCCCCGATGGTCAGCGCCGTCAGGGAAGTCGAACCGGACAAGGAAGCCAGATCGATTTCGGAGACGCTATTGGAACCAAAGTTAGCCACCAGCGCGGCACCGGTAGCATCGTTGATGGCCACCCCGATGGGGTTGGTGCCCACCGCGACGGCCGCGACCGGCTGGGTATTAGTGAGCAGATTCACGATAGAAGCGTTGCCGCTGCCATTGTTAGCAACGACGGCGAGGCCCAGGTGCGCGCTCACGGCAATGCCTTGAGGAGTGGTGCCCACCGCAATTGAATGGAGGATGTGGCCGAAAGTCGGATTCGGCTGGACCACACCGTTGACCGTTACCGTCGGGTTGATGTCGACGGTGGAGATGCTGTTGCAGCCGCTGTTGGTGACCACCGCGATGGGAGAAAACGGCCCGTTCGCCAGCTGGTCGGCAATGGCCACCGAACTCGGCGTAACGGGCCCGCTGCAGGCCACGCTCATGTCTACCGCCTGGACGACGAAGAAGTCCGTGGGGTTGGACTGATCGCCAGCAGGTGTGACCACATCGAGGACGTAGTGATGCGGCGCGGTCAAGAACGACGCAGGAATGGTGACGAAGAGGCCGCGATTGGCGCCCTGGTTATTCGCATTGGTGATGGGCTGCACGTTGCTGGGAGGCAAAGAGGTTCCGTCCAGACGCACTTGCGAGCCCGCGAGGAGATTGGAACCAAAAATTTCCACGCCGCACATGTCAGTCGCCGAGGTAAGTGTGGCTTCGGGAGCGAAGGCGTTAGGCACACCGCTGACCGATCCGGCGGGGCAAGTAAGCGGCGCAGGCGGCGCGTTGGTAACGCGAATTTCGCTAATCTGGGTCAGCTTCATAGCATTCCCAGCCGTCGGACCGAGATTGATGACTTGAATGGTGCTGCTGCCCGATTCCACGACGAAGGCCTGATTGGTGGCCGGGTCGACCGCGATGCCGCCCGTCAGGGTGAGAGTGGGGGACAGCGTGGCAAAGCCAGTTCCCGGCAAAGTGATCTGGGCTAGATAGTGCTGTTGCTGGGCACTGTCCGTGAGCAGCGGGTTGGTGATGCACGGAGCCTGGGTGCTCAGACAGGCAAAGGCGTAACGCCTTAGAGTGACTGGATCGGAGATCGAAACTTGATTCGCCTGAACTGTGGCCGTACCGGGATTGTAGGAGACGATAGAATTCGTATAGGGCTGCCACGCGACGGACGTGGTGCCCAGAGGTTCCGTGTTGCTCGGGCAGCCGGTGTAAAAGAACGTGCAGTCATCCGAGAAAGTCATGTTGCTGACGGATTGGTCGAGCTGGTTGAGGAGGCTGATCGAGGCAGCGCCTTGGCCAGGATCGGCAAACACCGCGGTGCGCGTAATGGGATTGATGGCGATACCTTGCGCGCTTGTGGAAATGCCGCTGAAAATCAGATTGGGACTTCCGTAGAAGACCGTTCCGACGGTGCTGCCTGAACCGGCTGTAAAACTGCCGCTGTTCGTACTGTTCAATGCATAGGAAAAGGTATTGTTGCTGATATCGGCGATGCTGAAAACACCGTTGAAATTGGTATTGCCGGCGGCGTTGGTGGTGGGAACATCCTTGATGAAAACGGTAGTCGGTATGCCCGGAACGATCCCGGTCAGGTCGGCGGTGGTCTGGACCGTGACGATCCCCGAGGTCAGAGAGACACTGCTGATGCCCACCGACGTCGAAGGTGTCCGGACGTCGACGCCCCGAACATTTCCCGAGCCGCCGGGGGAGACAAAGGCCAAATGATTTGGCGCCATGGCGACCTGGGGATACTGGCCGTTATTCAGGGTCACTTGCGAATAGACGCAGGGCCCCTGGGACGCCAGAGTCGCCAGGCAGCCAAAGGGAGGGTTATTTCCGACGTTAAGGTTTACAACGAATCCGACGTTTGCACTAGACGTAAGGGAAGTCGAGGAAAAAGCAACCAGTGCTAAGTTTGTCTCCGGGTCCACGCCAATGGAGTAGGCGATGGGCGGCGACGAGACACCAGGCAGCAACGACCCGAGGGCAATGGGAGTGGTGAAGGGGATGCCCGTGGGAGGAGTTGTATTTGGAAATGGGAAAACTTGCACCGACTGGTCCTGGTAGCTGACAACGGCGACGGTGTGATTCTTGGGATTGACGGACAACCCGGTGGGCATATTGATCGCGCAGGAGGCCACTGGGCACGCGAGAGGCGTAAGAGAGCCGCTCCCGATATTGAAAAACTGAATGGCGTTGGAGCCCGTTTCCGCCACGACCGCAATTCCAAGGGTCGTATCGATATCGATGGCGCTGGGATTTGTGCCCGCGGGAATGGGAGCGCCAATCAGAGGCGGATTGATGGAATAGTCCGGGAAGACAGCCAGGGTGGTGACCGCCGGATTGTTTGTCGGGGGCGTGGGAGAAGCCGACCGGGACACCGACAGGGGATACAGACCGGGAAGGCTGATGGCACTGGTCGGAAACTGTGCCGCGAGCTGGCGAGAATTGGAAGTGGCGCCCTTTGAAATCCCGGTAGTTTGAAAAGCCACGTTAGCAAAATCACCGCCCGGCCCGAAATATCCTCCGTCGATGTTCATGGGCACGGCGCTCGTGGTCGCTCCCTGCACAACGCCCGTGGGAGTAGCGGAGATTACGCTAGGGCGGACCGGGAGCAACGTGAGGGAGAATTTCCCACCGGCGGTTTTGGTTACCGGTTCGGCGGGATCGGTAACAGAAACGGTGTAGGTCAGCGGCGTTCCCGTATTGGCACCTTGTAGGTCGCCTTCCAGTAGACGGAGACGGGCACCGATAGAGGAGGGAGCCGTGGTGGTCGATGTGGGAATGGGAAAGAGCACCTTTACCTGACTGCCGAAGGCGGTCTGATTGCTGAGGGATGTGAACGTCTTTGTGCCGCCGTTTTGATCGGTCAACGTGATGATCGAGGAAGAAGAGATGTTCGGAGCGTCCAAGTAGACGTCCCAGTAGGTGGCGCCTTGCGGAGCGATGGTGGGGGAGATGCCATTGAAGGTGATGGGGCCGCCGGTGGTAATGGTAATGGTTCCGGTGACAAAACGGGTGTTGTCGCCTTTGGCGGTAGCGACAACGGTGACGATGGCGGGCGTGGTGCTAGTGCTCGTCGAAGGAGTAACGGCGGTGGGCACGGTGGCGGGAGCGGTGTAAATCCCTTCATTCAATCCGCTGGAAGTGATGGTCCCGCAGGTAGGGCTGCAAGTGGCCAAATTAGGCACGGTGATAGTGGCCGTCGGGACGGACTGGGTGACCAGCCAAACCACACCCTGGCTTTGCAGGTCGTTGGTGAGTATCGAAGTAAACTGCTGCTGCTCCTTGGTGGGCACACTGGCAGTGTTGGGTGTCAGAGTGACGCTGATGCCGGAATCCAATGTAAGTGTCGCGGACCCACTCTTGCTGGTGTCCGACTGGGCTTGGGCGGTGATGACGATGGCCAGTCCCGGAAAGGTGGTTTGATTGGGAACCTTGTTGGGGGCGGTGTAGGTGGCGGTGCCGGTGGCGAGTTGATTGGAGATGGTGCCAAGGGTGCCATCGGTGGGGCAAGCGGCCGGCTTGGTGGTGGTGGTCGTGGTACCGGAAACGGTGGTGGTGGTGAACTGGCAGGCCTGCCAATTCACCATGGTATTGGTACTGGTGCCGCCGGTTACGGTGGCGGTGAGGGTGGTGGACTCCCCGAGGATTATCGCGTTGCCTACGGATGAGACTACCGAAACGGTAACAACATTTGCGCCGCTACTGCTGCCGCAGCCGGCCAGCCAAAGGCAGCTAATCGCGACGGCCACCGCCGCGCAGTTCCAGATGCTTCTCGACTTCATTACAGCAGCCTCCCCAAGTCCAAGCGCTCGATGTCCCATCATCTTACGTCCCCACTGGTTTTATTTCGCCCAAGCACCTTTTGCCGGGCCCGCTCAGAATGCGTTCCAAGTTCCCTGCGTTAGAAAGTCTTGCCCACCGTAAAGCGAAAGGTGGTCTTGGGCTCGAAGTAGTTCAAGCGCCCGGGATTGTTGAGCAAGAAATTCAACTGCGGCGCAATCTGCTGCGGATAGATGGTCGGATCCAGTCCATTGAAAGCGTTCTTCAAAAAGTTAATCTCGTTGGGCTCGATGAACGGCTGCTTGGCTATGATTTCCGAATGCAGCCGGTTGACGTTGTAGGCGTAGTAGATCCGGAACGGGGCCTGCACGATCGGAAGCTGTACCCCAAACTCAATGCCGGTCGAGCCGCGCAAGCGGAAATTGGTTCCGGAGGCAATGGGAAGTTTGCCGGTCAAATTGGCATTGGGAAACTGACTGGCCAGGCTTGGCGGGTTGATCTGAGTGGGATCCAGCGCCTGTGGGTTCAGATGCAAGGCGCCAGAATTCAGGATCCCATCGGTGCCGCCGTCGAAGAACAAGGAAGCGTGAACCGGGCCGACAATAGGAATGCGATATTCAATATTTCCGGAACTCTGCAAATCGCCGCCCGGGAGCGTAGCGGTGTAGGTGAGCACGGGGACGCTGAACTGCCTGATGGCTCCGCCCGCCGTGGGATCATGAAAAGAGATAGCCTGGGCCGTCGCCACTGGAATGAACGTAACCGGAGAGATGGAGCGAATATCAAAACCGCGAAGATCGTTTTCGCCGCCCATGTAGAAACGGCTGAACGGCGGAACTTCCTTGCCGCCGAATCCCGTGGTGTGCGCGGCGGTGAAATGCAAGCCCAGTACGTTGCGGCGCTTGTACACCGGGCGGAACATGGTGTACGAAAACACGTTGGTAATGGTGTTTACGTTGCCGCCCAGCGGCCCGCCCGAAATAGCAAGCGAATAGTAATAGCTCTTTCCAGTTCTGGGATTGACCGGGTTATCGATGGTGTTCTTGGTGATCGAGGGGGTCAGCGTGCTCGACACAATTCCGTTCAGCGCGCTGGGACCCGCGACGCTGCGAAATTGCACTTGCTCAAACAGCAGCGTAGATGCCTGGTTGAAGGATTCGATGTTGGTGCGTGTCAGGCCGTACGTCAGGCCAACCCTAGTGAAGGACAAGCGCTTGATGGGATAACTGGCGAAGGCGGTGAAGCCGGTGCTGTTCTGGCTATAGTTCTGGACGAACTGGGGATTGATGCTGACCGACTGGCCCGTGAGCAGCGCTTCTTGCCTGGCTTGGTTGAAATTATAACGGCTGTCGAAGATCGTGAAGCCGGTGGAAATGGGCCGGTCGAACAGATAGGGCTCGGTGAATCCGAACATGAAACTCCGCTGTACGCTGCCGAACTGGGCGGAAAAGGTCAACGTCTCGCCGAGACCCAGAAAGTTGTTGGTCTGATAGGTCAGCCCGATGAAGGTCCCGGATAGGCCGCTTACACCGCCCTGCAGTCCGATGGACTGCTTGCCCTTTTCCTTCAGCTTTAGATTCAGGTCGACGGTGCCTTCTTTGGTGTTGCGCTTGATCTCGACGGCCTTGTCGGCCTCGATGCGCTCGAAATAGTCGAGCTGGTTGAGGCGGAGGATGCTGATTTCCCACGCGCGCTTGTTGAAAAGCTGGCCTTCGTCGAGCAACAGTTCGCGGCGGATTACTTTGTCGCGGGTAGTGGTGTTGCCGCTGAAATCGATGCGCCGGACGTAATATTGCTTTTCTTCGGTGAACTTGAGAACGACGTTGATGACTTTGTTGGTTTCGTCGATGTCCGTCTCGGGCTCCGCGGTCATGTCGATGAAGCCGTACTGGCCGTAGGCTTTTGTATAGTCTTCCAGGGCCTTGCGGATCTTGGCAGTCGAGAAGATATCGCCTTGGTGGAGCGGAAAGATACTCTTCAGGGCATCGACTTTTAGCGACAGGGCCTTATCGGGATCCGCACTGACGATCCGGAGGGTTCCCATCTTGTAGCGGTCGCCTTCCTCGATGGGAATGGTGATGTTGACGGCTTTTCCGTGGCTCTTGCCGGTGATCAGCGGAACTCCCAGACGGAATCCTTCGGTCTCGATATTCTCGAGGACTGGGTCCCCGACCGATACCTTGTAGTAGCCGTTGTCGCGGTACAGGCCGCGGACGCCCACTTCCAAATCCTCGTTGAGTTTTTCGCGATCGTACGTCTTGGAGAGCACCGAGATTTCCGTGATGTACAAGGGAATGGAGTAGGGCCGGTCGTGGCGCATGGCGCGAATCAGCTTGCGATCGCTGAAGGCATGGTTGCCGGTAAATTTGATCCGGCCAACCTTAACCTTTGGTCCTTCCTCGATCTTGAAGACCAGGATCACCGCATTGCTGGAGGCGATGCGTTCGTACTGCGGGGTCACTTTCGCAAACTGCCGTCCATGCTCGCCCAGCAATTCCTTCAGCACGACTTCGGCTTTCTTGATGCGCGTAGGATCGAACGAACTCTCCACCGTCAAGCCGACCTTGCGTTCCTTGAAGCGGTCGAGAATGTCCGATTCCGAAACGGAGTGAATGCCGTCGTAGCGAATGCGGCGGATGACCGGACGCTCTTTTACGTCGAAGATGATGTTTTTGTGGTTAGGGCCGTCGGGAGAATCTTCGACGCGCAGTTTCACGTCTTCAAAAAATTGCGTGTTCCACAACGCCTGGAAATCGCGGCGCAAGGTTTCCTCATTGTAAGGATCGCCTTCGCGGCTGAAAACCCGCGCTTTCAGAGTGTCGCTGCGGATGCGGCGGTTGCCCAGGAAAATGATGCGGTCGATGACGGCGGGCGGCGGCTGATCCGGCCTGGCCTGCTGGGCGGGCGGCGGTTCGGCGGCCGTGTCAGATGTAACCTCCGGCGAAGCGCCGGAATCCAATGCACGAGATGACTGGGAACGCGCAGACCCGTCCGCACTGAGATTTTCGCGGGTGACCGCGAGCGCACTAGACGCGAGCAACAAAACAATTGCCGCGACCCAGACGACCCGGGCACGCAAAATCGCAGACAGCAAACAAACTTTGATCTCAGCGGCCGCTGAGGTGGTCAAGGCCGCGCCCCCCAAAGCAAGTTGTTTTTCTCCCGCCGGACCCGGTACGGGCCGACCGTGTGCTGGCCCCCGACCCTGGCCGGGGCCAGCCGTGCGTTGTGTCAGATTCGCTAGTGGACGACCGGGGTTGCCTCACCCACCGGCCGGAACGCCAGGGCCTCCCCTGCGACGTAAATCTGCAGCGTCGCCGGCCTCTGAATCCCACCCTGGATGAGCGCCTCCGACAGCGGGTCTTCCACATACTTTTGCAAAGCCCGCCGCAGGGGCCGCGCCCCGTAGTTGCGATCCGCGCACGTCTTTTCGAGGATCCACTGACGTGCTTCCGGCGATACGACGATCTGGACTTGCCGATGAATCAGCGTGTCGTTGAGCTGGCCCACGAGCAAGTCGATGATGCGGAGCAAATCTTCGTCGCCGAGCGGATTGAAAATAATGACCTCGTCCAGCCGGTTCAAGAACTCCGGATTGAATGCGCGCTTCACTTCGCCCATCACCAGGTCTTCCATGCTCTTCATCCCGGCTTCGTCGGTTCCCGACTGGAAGCCCATCGAAGTGCGCTTTTGCAAATGGCGCGCGCCGAGATTGGAAGTCATGATGATGATGGTGTTGCGGAAATCGACGGTGTTGCCCAGGCCGTCGGTTAATTGGCCGTCTTCGAAGACCTGCAACAGGATGTTGAAGACGTCGGGATGAGCCTTTTCGATTTCATCCAACAGGATAACCGAATAGGGAGTGCGGCGTACCCGCTCGGTTAGCTGGCCGCCCTCTTCGTAGCCTACGTAGCCTGGAGGCGCGCCGATCAGCTTGGAAACCGAGTGCTTTTCCATAAACTCCGACATGTCGAAGCGCACCAGCGATTTTTCCGAACCGAACAGAAATTCCGCGAGACGCCGCGCGACTTCGGTTTTTCCGACGCCCGTGGGCCCGAGGAAGAAGAAGCAGCCCACCGGACGCAACGGGGACTTGAGTCCCGCGCGACTGCGGCGAATGGCGCGTGCCAGAGCAGTGATGGCTTTGTCCTGACTGATGACGCGCTTGTGGAGTTCCGGCTCGATGCGCAGCAATTTCTGCTGCTCGTCTTCCTTGATGGAAGTGACGCCGATGCCGGTCCAGCGCGAAACCACTTCTTCAATGTCTTCGCGAGTGACGATTCCCGTGGAGGCGTCGTCCAGCTTGAAGCGCTCGCGAAGAGTGCGGAGATTTTCTTTTTCTTTGCGCTCTTCTTCGGAGTAGAAGCGCGCCTTCTCGAATTCGTGCGCGGCGATGGCGCTTTCCATGCGATGGGTGATGAACTTGACGCGCTTCTGCACTTCGCCGACTTCTTCGGGGACGCTGGCCTGGCGCAGTTTGACGCGCGCGCCGGCTTCGTCGATCAGGTCGATGGCCTTGTCCGGGAGGAAGCGGTCGGGAATGTAGCGGTTCGAAAGGTAGACGGAGTAGCGCAGCGCTTCGTCGGTATAGCTGACGGCGTGGAATTTTTCGTAGCGCTCGCGGACACCGCTGATGACCTGGATGGCTTCTTCTTCGTTCGGAGCAGGGACTTTCACGGATTGGAAGCGGCGCTCGAGGGAGCGGTCTTTCTCGACGGACTTGCGATATTCACCCGGGGTGGTCGCGCCGATGCACTGAATTTCGCCGCGAGAGAGCGCGGGCTTCAGGATGTTGGCGGCGTCCAGCGAACCTTCCGCGGAGCCGGCGCCCACTAGTGTGTGCAACTCATCGATGAAGACGATGGAGTTCTGGCTCTCCATCAATTCCTTCATGATGGTCTTAAGACGCTCTTCAAATTGTCCGCGATATTTTGTTCCCGCAACGATGAGGGAAAGATCGAGAGAGAGAATGCGCTTGTCCGCGAGGAACGGCGGGACGTCGCCATCGGAGATGCGCTGGGCGAGGCCTTCCACGATGGCTGTCTTGCCAACGCCCGGCTCGCCGATCAACACCGGATTGTTTTTCGTGCGGCGGCAGAGAATCTGGATCACGCGCTCGACTTCGCCTTCGCGTCCAACTAGAGGATCGAGCGAACCCTCGGAAGCCGCCTGTGTGAGATCGCGGCTGAATTCCGCGAGCAGAGACGTTTCCTTGGGACGCGCCGCGGTGGTCTTTTCACCGGACGTGCGCGCGAGTTCCTCCCGCAGCGTGGAGAGGCGCAAGCCGCGCTCCATCAAAATCTCCGCGCCAAAACATTTTTCTTCGCGCAGGATTCCGAGAAGCAGGTGCTCGGTCCCGACGTGTTTCACGCCGAGCCGCTCCGCTTCTTCGCCGGCCATATTGAGGATGCGCTTGCACTCCGCGCTAAGCGGCACTTCGACGGAGGTCGAAATACGCTCGCGTATCGTGATGCGGGCTTCAATCTCTTTGCGGATGGATTCAATCGATCCCTGCTGCCGCAGGAAACGGTTGGCCAGTGCTTTGTCCTCGCGCATCAAGCCGAGCAGCAAATGCTCGGTCTCGATGTACGGGCTGCCGTACTGGCTAGCTTCGTATCTCGCAAAGAAAATGACGCGCCTTGCTTTTTCTGTATAGCGTTCGAACACGTTAGCTCGCTTCTCCCCCAGGGATACCGCTCGCAGCAGCCGCAGCCGTGCGAGTACGCAGAACGCCGTGTTCTAGCCCCAGAACCCGATCACACCGCGCGGCGAGCGCCAAATTGTGCGTCGCGATGAGCGAAGTCAACTGGTGCGTGCGGTGCATCCGTTCCAGCAACTCGAATACGGCCCAAGCATTCTGCTCGTCCAAGTCTCCGGTAGGTTCATCTGCCAGCAGCACGGCCGGCTCGGTGACGAGCGCCCGAGCAATCGCCACGCGCTGCTGTTCCCCTCCGGAAAGCTCCCCTGCG